>Ga0326727_10021833_pt1 | contig 12463 bp, 7 predicted proteins | sample MB2enrmetagenome_FD_207643 | JGI IMG/M metagenome (GOLD analysis project Ga0326727, IMG submission 207643) | Lab enriched peat soil microbial communities from McLean, Ithaca, NY, United States - MB29MY | ecosystem: Environmental > Terrestrial > Soil > Wetlands > Peat | place: USA: New York...
TCGTAGTCGAACTTGACATTCTTGGCGGCTTTTACGCCGTCGAAGATGTGCTCGAACTTCTTCTTGGGAACGTCGAGGACCACGTCGCCGAACATCTGGATGAGGCGGCGGTAGGAGTCGTAGGCAAAGCGGGGATTGTTGCTGAGCTTGGCGAGGGCTTCGACGGCCTGGTCGTTGAGGCCGAGGTTGAGGATGGTGTCCATCATGCCGGGCATGGAAAACTTTGCGCCGGAGCGGACGGAAACCAGCAGAGGATTGTCACCCGCGCCCAGCTTCTGGCCCTGCAACTGCTCGAGCTTGGCGAGCGCCGCGAGCATCTCCTGGTCAATCTTGGGGCTGACCTTGCCGCGCATGTATTCGCGACAGGCCTCGGTCTGAATGGTGAATCCCGGAGGCACGGGCAGACCGGCGTTGGTCATCTCGGCCAGGCCGGCGCCCTTGCCGCCCAACACGTCCTTCATTTTGCCATTGCCGTCGGCCTTGCCGCCGCCAAAGAAGTACACATAACGTTCAGTTGATGTTGGGTCCGCCTTGGCGGACGACTGCTCCAAAACTGCCTGAGTCATCGAGTCAAATCTCCATGGTAGGATTCCGCAACGCGGTCCATATGAAAGAGTATCGGAACGGAGGCCCAACACGCCAATTGGAAGCGGAAAAGCGGGCTGAGCGAGCGAGATCCCTCAACAAAATGGGACTGCGCCAAGCGGGCGTTGTCCCTTTCAGAGATAACGGCTGAGGGTTGGGGTTGCCTGTGCGTTGGGTCACAGGGGATCGGCGGATTTGAAGGACGGCGAACCACAAACAAGTAAGGGGTGCCGCATTTTGAGACCATGCGGTTCTTCACGGGCCGACCGCGATGAGGGGAAGCGGCTTGCGATCAATTTGAAGGCGGCTTGCGGCGGCTTCGGAGATCGGCAAGGTCTTTCTGGAGCAATTGACGCACCGAGGCGGTGGATTTCGGATCGGATCGATCGAGAATATCGTAGATGCGCCAGTTGCCGCGCTCGGTCATGAGAGTGATCTGAAGCTTGCGCGTAGCGTCGGCTGGTTTTTTCCTGGGGTCAGAGAGCGCGAAGGAGACGTTGGCTGTTACCTGTTCCGGACTGTCCACCTGGATTTCGATATTGAGATTCCAAATGCCTTCCCAATCCTGGCAACCGCACATCGGATCCCAATCGATGGCCGGGGTATCGCCGGGTCCTGTGGCTTTGACGTCGGCCCTCTCCAACTCTAAGAGAGACGAGTAGAAATACTGACCGGCTCGGGAACCATCGAAGGCGATTCCATCGCCTCCATTTTGGTAATGACTGTAGATATCCCTCAAAAAGGCTTCTGCCGCAGCTGTATCCTGGGCGCGAATCTGGCAGCAAGGAAGGATTGAGGCCGCGGAAAGCAGGATTGCACAGAATGTCTTGGTCCGCATGAGTGCTTTCCTTGGGGTTTCAATAAAATGTCAGAATCAGTTTATCCCAAGGCAGTTGATTGCACGTGAAGCAGTTCGGTGCGCTCAGGCCGCGGTTTCCTGAAATTGCGGCCTGAAGCAGCAGAATTCTTCCGTGTTGCCGGCGACCAGGATCGCCTCCAGCCCGACCAGAGCGAGGATCTGGCGGACATGCGGCGCGGGATTGGCGATGGCGAAGCGGCGGCCGGACTGACACGCTTCGCAATAGAGGGTGATGAGCGCGGTGAGACCGGCGGCGTCGATGCGCTTGATCTCTTCGAGATCGAGGGTGACGTTTTGCCGGCGCACCAGAGGCCGCAGTCTCTGAATGAACTCCTGCTCCTGGCCGCGAACGAGTTCCTCGACACAGGGAACGAATTGCGTGTTTGAGCAAAGGGGACGATTCATGTGAAAAACTCCTTGGTGGACGGCCTGCCGAGCACGGGGAGCGTCAACGCTATAACGGACCATCCGGTGTTCTGTTATCACCTGGCCTTGAAGATTGCACGCGGATGACCAAACCCTAAAAAGTGCCGTGGTCGGGGAATATGCTGAATTTGCAGGGCATTTGAGCGTGCTGGCCCCGGTCCGGCGCGACGGCTGGTGTTCAATTTCGCTGCGTGCGTCCGGAAATGAACAACATCATCCGATACGACGGCGTGGAGAGGAAAGTTCCCTTGGGAGCCAAAGTGCAGAATTCGCCGGAGTTGACCGCGAGCCGGATGCGCGAGCTGGCGCGGGAGGCTGGTTTTTCCGAGGCGGGCGTGGCCGCGTTGCCGTATGCCAACGAGGAGCGCGACGCCGAGCGGTTTCGCGAGTGGGTGCGCGAAGGCCGCGCGGGGACGATGCAGTATCTCAAACGGAGCGGCGAAGACGGCCGGCTGACACGCGAGCGCGCGCGGATTCCCTTCCCCTGGGCGCGCTCGGCGCTGGTTTGTTTTGCGAGTTATCTCTACCCCGACGAACCACTCTCGACCGAAACACATGAGCGCGGGAGCGCGTGGGTTGCGCGGTATGCGTGGTCGAGTCATTTACTGCCAGGCAAGAAAGGTGAGAAGGGCGAGCGGCGGCCGAGCGATTATCACAAAGTTTTGCTGAAGCGATTGCGCGCGGTGGAGGCGCGGCTGCATGAGGAGTTCGGCGAGTTCGAGTCGCGCGCGTATGTGGACACGGGGCCGGTGGTGGAGCGGGCCTTGGCCGTGGCGGCCGGGCTGGGATGGACGGGCAAAAACACTTGTCTGATTCATCCCGAGCTGGGCTCATGGGGATTTTTGGCGGTGCTGCTGACTTCGCTCGATGTTCGCGAGTTAGCAGGTTCGCAAGTTCGCGAGTCAGCGAGTTCGCCGGTTAGCGAGTTCGCGGGTTCGCAAGTTCGCGAGTTAGCGGGCGCTCAGGGATCAACGGCTGTTGAGCACAGCCGAACTGGTGCGGAGGGTGCGTTCGAGATTCCTGATCGCTGCGGTAGTTGCAGGCGCTGCGTCGAGGCTTGCCCTACGCACGCGCTCGATGTGCCCTACCAGATGGACGCGACGCGATGCATTGCATATCTGACTATCGAACATAAGGGACCGATAGCCGAGGAACTGATGGCGGGCATGGGCCGCCAGGTCTTCGGCTGCGATATCTGCCAGGATGTTTGCCCGTGGAATGGGAAGGCGATGCGCAGCATGACGAATGCGAGTTCTTCCACCCTTTCCGCAAGCGGCGCGGAAAGGATGGGGCACCCGCCGCCCCGCGTCGATGCAGAGCTTGAGCCGCGGCCGGAGCTGATCGATCCCACACTGGAATGGCTGGCCTCGCTCGACGAGCAGTGCTTCGAGCGGGAGTTCAACGGCTCGCCGGTGCGGAGGACGGGATTTTGGGGCCTCAGGCGCAACGTGGCGGTTGCCATGGGCAACAGCGGGGTTACGCATTTTGTGCCGCGGCTTGAGGAGTGGGCGAATGCGGCGGACGAAGGTCTGCGCGCGGCCGCACGGTGGGCGCTGGGCCGGCTGCGCGGGTAAGTCCCGACAATAGTGCTCGCTCGTTTCGATTGATGTTGTCGTAACGCGTTCGTCCCGTGAGGGACTATCCTTGAAGCAGTCCCCCCGTGCCATCGATGGCAACGATCTTCAAGAAGAGAGATAGTCACTTGGCTGACGAATTGAAATCCGTGTCCGATGTCGCCTCCGATGTCGCGACCAGCGTAGAAGACGCCGGATCGGCTCTGGCGGCCGCGGCTACCGGACCCGCGCAGCCGGTGGCGCAATCGAAGTGGTACCAGTGGCGCAAAGACGGGACGGCGCTGATTGCCTACCTGCTCGACAGCGAGGTCCATACCTTTGCGTTCAGCGTGGCGGCCAACGCCATCCTTTCGTTCATTCCATTCGTCGTGCTGCTTTATATGCTCGCCAATTCGGTGTTCCACTCAACCACCATGATCGACGTGATCAACGAGATGGTGCGCTACTTCTTTCCCTCGAACCAGGACTTTGTAGCCAGGCATCTGGCGGCCCTCACATCACGCCACAGCGTGCAGGCTTTTTCGCTGGTGATGATTGTCGTAGCCTGCACGGGGATTTTTCTACCTTTGGAAGTCGCCCTAAACCAGGCCTGGGGTATAACCAAAAGCCGCAACTACCTAATGAACCAAACCGTAGCCTTTGGTTTGGCACTCCTAATGGTAGTGCTGGGCATGGGCAGCGTGGCAGTGAACGCCGCAGCCCGTTTCGCGCTGACCGCCGCCTTTTTCGGCCACACCGACAATTTCGCCTTCCGCAGCATTTGCTTTCTTCTGTTGGCGGCAACGACGGGCATCGCATCAATCCTGTTCCTCTTTTCCATCTATTGGCTGCTGCCGAACCGCAAGGTGCCCCCGCGCCCAGTGTTGAAGACTGCCGTCTGGACGGGAATCATCTGGCTGGCTTCGAAATACATCTTCGAGGCCATACTGCCGCATCTGGACCTCTCAGCGCTTTACGGTCCATTCCAAGTCTCAGTCGGGTTGCTTTTCTGGGCCTACGTCTCCGGGCTCATTCTCTTCGCGGGAGCCCAGTTCAGTGTGGCGCGACGGGGCGAGAAAAGTAGAGAGTCGTGAGGCAGCTTCGCGCTTCTAGTTCTAATCTCTGATCCCTGGTATTCTCGTTTCTCGATCTTCCAGTCCACACCTTCGCTTTGTCTTCGCCATCCCGAATGCGTTACTCTCAGAGAGTCGTGTCTCGCGGAGATCCCCAATCCGGCAAGAAGACTGATGCCAGCGCCGATCCTATGGCCTGCTTTCACCCAGTGACGGCGGCGTGGTTTAGGGCGGTCTTCGACGCGCCTACTGCGCCGCAGCGGCTGGGCTGGCCGGCGATTGCGCGCGGGGAAAATGCGCTGATACTGGCGCCGACCGGGACGGGCAAGACGCTGGCCGCGTTTTTGTGGTGCCTGGACCGGCTGATGCTGGGAGACAGAGATCAGAGATCAGCCACCCCAGCGAATACGAATCATTCGCTGGGGACCCCGGCAGAGATCAGGGATCAGAAAAGCGCTGGAGCCGAACGGAAGGGTTGCCGCATTGTTTATGTTTCGCCCCTGAAGGCGCTGGCCGTGGACGTGGAGCGGAATTTGCGCTCGCCACTGGCCGGGATGGCCAATATGGCGCGGCGCATGGGGGTCGCGTTTCGAGAGCCGGAGATCAGCGTGCGCACCGGCGACACGCCGCAACGCAAGCGCGCGCGATTTGCGCGGCATCCCGCCGATATTCTTATCACCACACCTGAATCGCTCTACCTGATCCTCACGTCGCAGGCGGCCGAGGCGCTGCGCACGGTTGAGACGGTCATTGTGGACGAAATTCATGCGCTGGTGCCGACCAAGCGCGGCGCGCATCTGGCGCTGAGTTTGGAACGGCTGGAGGCGCTGACGGCGAAGCCGCTGCAGCGCATCGGCCTCTCGGCCACGCAACGGCCGCTGGAGGAAGTCGCGCGGTTTTTAGGTGGGATTGAGGTACAGGGAACAGGGAACAGGGATCAGGGAACAGAAAGACAACAGGTCGGCGAGTCGGCGAGTTGGCCCGGCGCCGCGGACGATTCGTCGAGGGAAGATTCCACGACGAGTGTTGTAAAGAAGGACCACACTTCTTTGGCCAGCCCGCGAAAAGCAACCGCAGATCCCCATTCGACTTCGATCGCTGCGGCGATCTCCGCTCAGGGCAGGCTTTCGACTCCCTCCCCCTTCGGCTTCGCTCAGGGTTCGGTCGCTCAGGATGACAGCAGTGAATTCGGCGAGATTGCCGAATCGCAGTCCTCGGCCCCCCCTGATCCCTGTTCCCTGTTCCCTGGGCCGGCAGATGGCGAGCTTTTGCGCTACCGGCCGGTGACGATCGTCAATGCCGCGGCGCGCAAGCAACTCAAATTGCGCATCGAGGTTCCTGTTGAAGACATGGCGCGGCTGGGCGAGATGGAAGAGATTCCCTCGGGTCCGGCCTCGCAGACACCGCGGAGAGTTTCGATTTGGAATGCGATCCATCCGCGGCTGCTTGAAATCATTCGCGAGCGCAACTCGACGATTCTTTTTGTGAACGCGCGGCAGACAGCGGAGCGGCTGGCTGGGGCGCTGAACGATTTGGCCGGCGAGCCCATTGCCCGCGCGCATCACGGATCGCTGGCCGCGGCGCAACGATTGGTGATTGAGGAGCAGCTCAAGGCGGGGCAGATTCGCGCGCTGTGCGCTACGTCGACGCTCGAACTGGGCATCGACATGGGCGCGGTCGATCTTGTGATTCAGATCGAGTCGCCGCCTTCGGTAGCGAGCGGCATGCAGCGCATTGGCCGCGCCGGCCACCACGTGGACGCGGTAAGCGAGGGAATTCTGTTTCCGAAATATCGCGCCGATCTGGTGGCCTGCGCCGCTGTGACGCGCGCCATGCACGAGGGACACATCGAGTCCACGCGCTTTCCGCGCAATCCGCTCGACGTGCTGTGCCAGCAGTTGGTGGCGATTGTTTCTTCGGCAGGGAGCAAGCCGGCAAGGGAGCGAGGGAGCAAAAAGACAGGGATCAGGGAACAGGGATCAGGGATCAGGAAGAAGAGAACAGAGATCAGAGAGCAGAGATCAACAACTCTGCCCGGCTTTGATTTTGAAGTTGGACAAGATGCCAGCTCCGCCAACACCGCTAGCTTCGCTGCTGCCGAGGTCTCCGTCGACTACCTCTTCGACCTGGTGCGGGGGGCGGCGCCGTTTGGATCGCTTTCGCGCTCGGCGTTCGAGGGCGTGCTCGATTTGCTGAGCGGCCGTTACCCTTCCGATGAGTTCGGCGAGCTGCGCCCGCGGTTGACGTGGGATCGCGTGCGCAACGTGGTTTCGGCGCGCGACGGCGCGGCGCGGCTGGCGATTTTGAATGCCGGAACCATTCCCGACCGCGGATTGTACGGCGTTTTTCTTGCGTTTACCGAGGGAAAATCGGTGCGCGTGGGCGAGCTCGATGAGGAGATGGTCTTCGAGTCGCACGCGAACGAGACGTTCATTCTCGGCGCCTCCACTTGGAGGATCGTCGACATCACGCACGATCGCGTGCTGGTGACGCCCGCGCCGGGCGAGCCGGGCAAGATGCCGTTCTGGAAGGGCGACGGGCCGGGACGGCCGCTCGAATTCGGACGGCGCATCGGGGCCATGGTGCGCGAGCTGCGCGCCCTGCCGCAGGCGGCCGCGCTCACGCGTCTTGTCAGCGAGCACGATCTCGATCCCGGCGCGGCAGAGAATTTGCTGCGTTTTCTCGCCGACCAGGCCGAAACGACAGGGCAAGTGCCCGACGACCGCACGATTGTTGTGGAAAGATGCCGCGACGAGTTGGGCGACTGGCGCGTCTGTGTGCTGACGCCCTTCGGCAACCGCATCCATATTCCCTGGGCGATGGCGGTGAGCGCGCGCATCCGCGCCGCGGGCGGGCCGGAAGTGGAAACGCTGTGGGGCGACGATGGATTTGTGCTGCGCTTCCCCGACACCGATGAGCCGCCGGATTCGGATTGGATTCTGGTGGAGTCGGCCGAAGCGATGCAGCTTGTGCTGCGGCAGTTGGGATCGACGGCGCTGTTTGCCGGGCGCTTTCGCGAGGCCGCGGGGCGCGCGCTGCTGTTGCCGCGGCGCCGCGCCGACCAGCGCTCGCCGCTGTGGCAGTTGCGCAAGCGCTCGTACGATCTGCTGAGCGTGGCCTCGCGCTATCCCTCGTTCCCGCTGCTGCTCGAGGCTTATCGCGAGTGCCTGCGCGACGTCTTCGACATGCCGGCGCTGATTGAAACCCTGCGCGCCATCGAGCAGCGGCAGCTTCGCGTGCATGTGGTCGAAACGCGGAAGCCTTCGCCGTTTGCCGCGTCGCTGCTCTTTAGCTACGTGGCCAATTTTGTGTACGAAGGCGATGCGCCGCTGGCCGAACGGCGCGCGCAGGCGCTCACCATCGACCAGGATCAGCTGCGGGAGCTGTTGGGCGAAGCCGATTTGCGCGAACTGCTCGATGCCGAGGCGATCGCGGAGGTGGAAGAGGCGGCGCAGTGCCTGGCGGAAAGCTTCCGCGCGCGGTCGGCGGATGGAATTCACGATTTGTGCCTCAGGCTGGGCGATCTCTCGCGCGAAGAGTTGGCGCGGCGCGTGGTTTCGCCGGATCTGCTCGCCCATGTCGACCGTTTGATTCGCTCGCGGCGGTTGCTGGAGGTGCGCATCGCGGGCGAAAAGCGGTTGATTGCCGCCGAGGACGCGGCGCGCTACCGCGATGGGCTGGGCATTCCGTTGCCGCCGGGACTGGCGACGGCACTGCTCGAGCCCGTGGCGCATCCGGTGCTTGAACTGGTGCGCCGCTACGCGCGCACGCATGGGCCATTCACGTTGCGCGAGGCTGCCGACCGGTTTGCATTGGACGCGGAGGCAGTCGAAAATGCGCTGCGGCAGCTTGCGGCGGATGGGCGCGTGCTGGAGGGCGGATTCCGGCCCGGCGGTTTGCATCGTGAGTGGTGCGACGCGGAGATTTTGCGGCAGATCCGCCGCAAATCGCTGGCGCGGCTGCGCCGTGAAGTGGAACCGGTGGAGCAGCACACGCTGGCGCGCTTCCTGACGCATTGGCAGGGACTGCTCGCGCCGCGGCGCACGGGAACGGCGCATCTGGATGCGCTGCTCGATGCGATTGAGAATCTGCAGGGCGCGCCGCTGCCGGCATCTTTGCTTGAGACTTCGATTTTGCCGGCGCGCATTGCCGATTTCACGCCTGCGGGACTCGATACGCTGATCGCGGCGGGCGAGGTGGCGTGGGCCGGAGTGGAAGCGATCGGCGAGCGCGACGGGCGCATTGCATTATTTCTTGCCGACAAATTGCCGCTGCTGGCGCAGAGGCGGCCACTCGTCAATTCAGATTTGGGGCCACTCACGGAACGCGAAGAGAAGCTGCTCGCGGTTCTCGAATCGACGGGCGCGAGTTTCTTCGACGCGCTGCACCAGGCCGCGGGCGGCGGCTATCCGGGCGAGACGATCGACGCGCTATGGAGCCTGGTGTGGCGCGGGTTGATTACCAACGATTCGCTGCATGCCTTGCGCGCCTACACGGCGCGGCCTGAAAGCGCGCGCACGCCGCGGCGTTTGCAAACCGGAATGGTGTTTCGATCGAGGCGCACTACGCCGCCGACGGCGCAAGGACGGTGGTCGATGCTGCCGCTAGACAGTGCGGGTCAGGAGACCCGCACGACAGCCGGCCGGGAGGCCGGCGCTACAAGTGGACCAACGGCGACCGAGCGCAGCCATGCGCTGGCTTTGCAACTGCTGCATCGCTATGGGGTGCTGCTACGCGAGCAGGTGGCCGCGGAAAATGTGCCCGGCGGTTTCAGCGCTGTCTACGACGTGCTGAAGGCGCTTGAAGAGAGCGGGCGCATCCGGCGCGGCTATTTTGTGGGCGGGCTGGGGGCTACGCAGTTCGCGCTGCCGGCTGCCGTGGACCTGCTGCGCCAGTTGCGCACGGAGCCGCCTCTGGAAAAACCAGAATTCGTGCAGCTGGCAGCGACCGATCCGGCGAATCCTTACGGCTCGGTTTTGCGCTGGCCGGAGTTGCCGGTTACAGACGAAGATTCGGAAAGTGCGCCGCGCGTGCTTACGCGTGCGGCCTATGCCGAAGTGATTTTGCGCAACGGACGGCTGGTGGCGTGGCTCAAGCGCGGCAATCCCAACCTGCTGGTGTTTTTGCCGAGCGAAGAGCCGGAGCGCGCGCAGACGGCCTCGGGACTGGCGCATTTTTTGTGTGCGCGCGGTCAGATGCGAATGCACACGCACAGTCATGAGGGCGTGCTGATCACGACCATCAACGGCCAGCCCGTGGCCGCGCACTTTATGGCGCGATTTCTGATGGACGCGGGCTTTCATCCCGGGCCGCTCGGCATGCACCTGCGGCGGATTCCGTTGCCAGTCGTCGAAACACAATCGCACCGGCCCGAGGTGCATTAGGACATGCCCGAAGGCGACACCATCTTTCGCACTGCGCGCAACCTGGGCCGGGCGCTTGTGGGCAAACCTGTCACCGCGTTTCGCTCCACATTTCCGTGGTTGATGCGCTTCAACGACGACACGCCGATTGCGGGCCAATTCGTTGACCACGTCGAAGCGCGTGGCAAATGGCTGCTGGTGCATTTCTCGGGCGGCGGCATTCTGGCCTCGCATCTGCTGATGAACGGCCGCTGGCACATCTATCGCCGCGGCGAGCGCTGGCAGCTCGCGCACATCCACATGCGCATCGTGATTGCAAACGCGGAGTATGAGGCGGTGGGCTTTCGCGTGCCCGTGGCGCGCATGCACACCGAAAGATCGCTCGAACGCGATCTGCGCGTCGCGCTTCCCGAAAATGATTTATTGCGCGCGGAGTTCGATATCGCAGCGGCGCTGGAACGGTTTCTAACGCGCGGCGGCGAAGCCATCGCGGATATATTACTCGATCAATCGGTGCTGGCCGGCGTGGGCAACGTCTTTAAATCGGAGATCTGTTTCGTCAACGGGCTCCACCCGTTTCGGAGGGTCGACTCGCTCACGCGCGAGGAGGCTGCGGCGGCGATTCGGAGCGCGCAAAAGCTGCTGAAAGCCAATGTGCTTGAGGACTCGGGCGACACGATTGTGACGTATCGCGGGCAGCAGCGGCGGACGACGCACGCGTCCGATCCGAGCGAGAGTTTGTGGGTCTACGGGCGCGCGGGAGAGCCCTGCCGCCGCTGCGGCGAGCCGATCCGCCGCCGCATGCAGGGCGTCGATGTGCGGATTACGTTTTGGTGTCCGCGTTGCCAACCTATGCCCGATGGATCGAATGTTGAGGGAAACTAGAAGACAAAGGTTTGCAGGCGTTCAGGAGGCGCAATGAAGAAAACCGCAGGCAATCTGAGCAAGAGTGCTGAAGACCAGCTCGCCGGGTTCATCGAAAAATTCACGCCGGAGATGGCGAAGGCAATTCGCGCCGCGCGAGCAGCCCTGCGCAAACGTCTGCCCACCGCGAATGAACTCGTCTATGACAACTACAATTTCTTTGTCATCGGCTACAGCTCAACATTCAGACCCTCAGACGCTTTTGTCTCGCTGGTGGCCGATGCGCACGGGGTGCAGATTGCGTTCTACTACGGCGCAACACTGCCGGATCCCACAGGCATGCTCAAGGGCAGCGGTAAACAGAACCGGTTCCTCCCCATCGAGAACACAGGCGCATTGAAGAAGCCGGAAGTGGAGGCGCTGATTCGCGCGGCGATTGCCCAGGGGAAAGCGCCGCTGCCGGCGACGGGGCACGGAACTCTCGTGATCCGCTCGGTCTCAGCCAAGCAGCGGCCGCGACGCCTCGCCGCAAAACCCGCGAAGAAGGTCTAAAACTGGTTGCATCAATCCTCGGAGCCGATTGGATAACGTCCCTCAGGGGCTAAAGCCCCAGGTTTTATGCGCCTTTTACGGCACGCGACCCACGCACTGCGTGGGTGCCCCGGTCGTGCCCTTTCACGGCACCATTTGTGCAGCCAGTTCTAGTTGCCGCTTTTGCCGAGGCCGAAGATTTTTTGCAGAATGTTGCGATGCTCGTCGCCGCCGATACCTTTGTGGTCGCAGGTGTCCGTGGGGGCGGTGCCGTCGAGGAAGGCCGCGGTGTAGTCGTCGGGGCATGCGCCGTCGGCCAGCAGGTTGGTGCTCTTGTCGAGGGTCTCAATCGTCACACCTTGCGGCGGCGTGAACTCGTTGGTGTCTGAGTATTGCGGTAACAGGACGGCCTGTTTCATGAAATTAGCCCAGATGGGCGCGGCGGCCTGCGCGCCCTGCAGCTTGATGTCGGTGTAGTCGTCGTTGCCCACCCAGACAATGCAAATCAGGTTACTGGTGAAACCGGCGAACCATGCGTCGTGATCGGTTCCGGTCTTGCCCGCGGCCGGCGAGATGAAGCCCATGTTGCGCACGCCCGCGCCGGTTCCGCAGTAATCTCGACCATCAATCATGCAGCCATCGCTTCCGTTGCCTTGCAGGACGGCCTCCATCATATAAGTGGTGAGGAAGGCCGCGCGCGGATCGAGGACCTGGCGTGTTGTGGGCGAGTAGTCCTGAACGATGTCGCCTGTCGAGGTGCGCACGCTGGCCAGCATCCAGGGATCGATGTGCAGGCCGGCATTGGAATAGATGGTGTAAGCGCCAGCCATGTCGAGCGGCGTGGCGTCGTAGGAGCCGATGGCCATGGAGGGCGTGGGCTGCGCGCTCTTGACGCCGGCCTGGCGCGCCAATGACGCCACGCGATCGAAGCCCACCATGCTGGCCAGGCCGATGGTGGCATTGTTATCGGATCGCATGAGCGCGAAGCGGGCGGTGATATTGCCGTAAAACTCGCCCTGAAAGTTTTTCGGGGTGTACTCGTAGGGTGTTCCCGCGCCGTAGGTCTGCTGCGCGTCACTGAGCATGGTGACGGGCGAGAAGAGCTTGGTCTGCCCCGGCAGCATGGTGCCTTCGACGGCGGTTTGAAAGGCGGATGCGTAGACGAAGGGCTTGAAGATGGATCCCGTGGGCCGGTGCGCCACCGCGTGA
>Ga0326727_10021834_pt1 | contig 12463 bp, 10 predicted proteins | sample MB2enrmetagenome_FD_207643 | JGI IMG/M metagenome (GOLD analysis project Ga0326727, IMG submission 207643) | Lab enriched peat soil microbial communities from McLean, Ithaca, NY, United States - MB29MY | ecosystem: Environmental > Terrestrial > Soil > Wetlands > Peat | place: USA: New York...
CGAGCAGTTCAATAGCCTTATGCAGCCGGCCGGGCCAGTTGAGTTTGGTGTCAATCGGCGGATGATCGTTTAGATCCTTGCCGTCGTCCATCCCCGCTTGCTTGATCTCCGCGATAGCCGCGTTGATCTCGTTGATCGCGTCTCTTTCCTGTTGCTGCAGCGCACCGTGATTGGGGCGTTCCAGATGGGCCCTTGCGAATCGCAGATCGCTGAGGGCGTGAAGGTACGCGGGATGTTTGCCCTGTGCGAAACCGCTCACAGTGCAGAGAACAAAGAGAACTGCCAGGGCAGTTGCCAATCCTAGAAGCTTGGAGGTTATGTGCATAGATGAATGCTCTCAAAAACCGGCTTCTGCCGTCAAGAGGGGCGGCGCGCTTTTCGCCCTCGTGCTTCACCCGGCGGCCGGCCTTGGCGACGTAGTCCCCGAACGGCGCTGTCCGCATAAAACCCGGTTTTCCGTGCCCAGCGTGAGTCGTTTTCCCTCCCGGTGTCGCTTTTGTAGTGAAAGGTTTCCTATGACCACTCGCCACCACGTCAAGTCTCTGCTTCTGCTCTCTGCGCTGCTCGGCTGGCAGGACGCTCTCGGCCAAACCGCCACCATCAACACCTATGCCGGGAACGACGCCTTTTTTTCGGGCGCCGGCCTGGCCGCGACCTCCGCCCAACTGGTTTCCCCCAGCAGCTTCGCCGTCGACGCCCAGGGCAACGTCTACTTCTCGGACCCGGGATACTCCCTGGTTCTCAAGGTCTCTACCAACGGCGTCATCTCCATCGTCGCCGGCAACGGCATGACCACTTCCGCTGGCGACGGCGGACTGGCCATCGGCGCTTCGGTCAACTATCCGAACGGTTTGGCCATCGATTCCTCCGGCAATCTCTATATCGCCGACACCAACAGCGCTAACGTCCGCAAAGTGGATACCAACGGGATCATCTCCACGGTGGCCGGCGGCAGTGGATCGGGATTTGCGGGAGACGGAGGGCCCGCCACAAAAGCCTGGCTCTCCGCCCCAAGGGGGATCGCCGTAGACCACTCCGGCAACCTCTATATTGCCGACTGGGGCAACAGTCGTATCCGAATGGTCAACCCGGCCGGGATCATCTCGACCATCGCGGGCAGCGGCACCACTGGCTACTCCGGCGACGGTGGACCGGCGGCCCAAGCCTCTATCGGGTATGTCAACGGCCTCGCGGTCGATTCAGCCGGAAACCTGTACATCGCCGACGTAGACAACGCCGCGATCCGCAAGATCTCCAACGGGATCATCACCACGGTGGCCGGCGGCCAGGGGGGATTCGGCGGCGACGGCGGTCAGGCCACCAAAGCCAGTTTGTCGTTGCCACAAAGCGTGGCCGTGGATGCGTCCGGAAACCTGTATATCGCCGATCAGGGAAACGAGCGCATCCGGCGCGTCGACCCAAGCGGCGTCATCGCCACCGTCGCGGGAACCGGAACGGCCGGCTTCAGCGGCGATGGCTCGCTAGCCAGTGCCGCCATGCTCAGCACTCCGGTAGGGGTCGGCGTGGACGCCTCCGGAGCCGTTTACGTGGCCGACCTGGACAACCACCGCGTTCGCCGCTTCGTCCCGGGCGGCAACATCGCCACCTTCGCCGGCATGTCGTTCTCGATCGGCGACGGCGGACCCTCCACGCAGGCGCGTTTGACCAACCCCGCCAGCGTAGCGGTGGACTCCACGGGCAACCTGTTCATCGCCGACTCGGCCGACAACCGGGTCCGCAAAGTGACTCCCTCGGGCACCATCACCACCCTGGCCGGAACCGGCCGGACGGGCGCCGGCGGCGATAGCGGCCCGGCCGCATCGGCGGTGCTGAGCACGCCCCTCGGCGTAGCGGTAGATTCCGCCGGCAACGTGTATATCGCGGACGCGGGCAATAACGTCATCCGCCGCGTGGATGCGAAAACGGGGATAATCACTCTGTTCGCGGGCAACTACAAATGCTGCTACTCCGGACCTGGCACCGGCGGAGACGGCGGCCTGGCGACGGCCGCCACCCTGTACTACCCGGGAGCCGTGGCGGTGGATGGCGCGGGAAATGTGTATTTCACCTGTGGGGTGTTGTCCAACAACGCGCCGGGCGGCGCAGCCACGGCCGTGCGCCGGGTGACCACCGACGGGAAGATCAACCTCTGGGCCGGCGGATCTGCCGTAGTCGGGAACGCCGGAGACGGCGGCTCGCCGCTCAACGCTCAGTTCGGCAATAGCATCAGAATCGCGGCCGGTCCCGACGGCAGTCTGTATATCGCGGACTTCAACAATAACCGGATAAGGAAAGTGGATCCTGCCGGAACCACCATCACCACCGTCGCGGGCACCGGTTCGGGCACCTATTCGGGCGATGGGGGCGCCGCCACAGCCGCGGGCGTGCCCGGTCCCTGGTCGGTCTTGGCGGATGCGGCGGGGAACCTCTATATCGGGAGCATGGGCGTGCGGAAGGTCTCGCCCAGCGGCATTATCAGCCCTTACGCCGGCGGCCAATACGGCTTCTCCGGCGATGGCGGACCCGCCACGGCCGCGGCGACGATGGGAATAAACGGGTTGGCGCTCGATTCCGGGAACAACTTGTACCTGGCGGACACTGGCAACCGCCGCATCCGCCAGGTCCAGCCCGCGGTCAGCCCCGCCATCTCCCTGTCGTCCACCTCCTTGGACTTCCAGCTCGCCGCCACCGGTTCCACTCCCACCACTCAGACCTTCGTGGTCTCCAACAGCGGCCAGGGTACGCTGAATTGGGCCGCCGCCCCGACCACCACTTCCGGCGGCGCCTGGCTCTCCGTTTCGCCCGCCAACGGGAACACTCTGGCCGGCCAGGCTGGCGCCACCGTGACCGTCACCGCGAATCCCTCCGGTCTGGCCGCCGGCGATTACTACGGCCTGATTCAGGTCAGTTCCCCGAACGCCTCCAGCCAGCTCCAGATAGTCACCGTCAGATTCACCATCCAGACCGCGGGCGAAGATCCGCCGCAGATCAGCGTGGGCGGCATCGTCAGCGCCGCCAGCTACGCCGGGCCGGTCGCTCCCGGAACGCTCGTCGCCATCTTCGGCTCCAGTTTCACCGATCCCGGCAACGTCCTGCTCGCTAACTCGCTCCCCTGGCCCTCCAATCTCGGCGGCACCTCGGTCACCATCGCCGGCGTGACGGCTCCGGTCTTCGTGGTCACTCCCGGCCAGATCAACGCCATGCTGCCCTTCGGCCTGGCGGTAGACACGGAGCTGCCCATCGTGGTGACCCGCAACAACGCAGTCTCGGCCCCCCAATCCGTCAGCATGGTTTCCGCCCTGCCCAGCGTCTTCACGCAGAACCAAACCGGGCAGGGGCTGGGAGCCATTATCATCCTGCATCCCGATGGGTCCTGGGTTCTCGCGGGCAACGGCAACTCCGCCACGGCCGGCGACACCCTCGAGATCTACTGCACCGGTCTGGGGGACACCAACCCGCGCACAGTCGCGGGATTCCCGGCCACCGTTTCACCGCTCTTGTGGGCCATCGATCAGGTGACCCTCACCGTGGGTGGCGTGAATGTTCCGGTCTCCTATTACGGTCTGGTACCGGGCCTAGCTGGGCTGTTCCAGGTGAATGCCACCCTGCCCACCGGAATCGCGGCGTCTCCGCAGTCGCCGGTGGTGCTCTCACAGGGTGGCCGCGCTGGCGTCACGGTCACCATTCCCATCCAATAGCCCTCTGTAGGCGCGCACGGTCCGGGGTGACCCGGCCGTGCGCATTCCCGCTAGTGAATGGCCGCCAGAGCCTGCGACGCCTCCGGATAGTCCGGCCGTAGCTCGAGCGCCTTCTTGTAAGCTGCGGCGGCTTTGTCGTTCGAGCCATTCCTCCGCAGCGCCTCGCCAAGATAGTAGTAGCCCTCGGGCGATGGCTTCTTGGCGTTGGCCGCCTCGAAATCCTCGATGGCGCCGTTCACGTCGCCTCCGAACGCAGGAGGGGCCATCAACCGGGCCATGCCCCGGCCCATGTGCGCATCCGGGTTACTCGGATCGAGCGTCACCGCCTGTTCGAACTCTCCCTTCGCGCCCGGCCCGTACTTCATCATGTCCACCGGATTGCCCTGCGCCAGCCGGCCCATGATCCGCCCCTTCCACACGTGCATCTCGGCGCTCTTCGGATCCTGCGCGCTCAGTGTGTTCGCCATGGCCAGGGCATCCTCGTACTTCTTCGCCTCGTAGAGTTCCTTGAGCGCGCCCAGCGAGGCGCCGTGGGCCGCGGACCTGGTTGAACCCGGAGCGGACAGACTCCCCAGATTAAGGCCATTGACCAGAATGGTCGTTTGTCCCATCATCTCCGAAATCAGAGGGGCCAGCTCCTGAGCCGCACCGGGGCCGGCGTGTCCGATGTTCAGGCCGTTCACCATGAACACCACCTTCCGTTCCCGAATGGCCTGCAGGATCTGGTGGAATAGCGTGGGCTTCTCATCCGGTTCCGGGAATTGCTCCAGGCGAACCTCGTCGCCCTCCACGATCACCGCTCCCAGCGGAACGATCTTCCCGCCCATGCCGCCGCCGAAGGCCGTCGTTCCTCCCCCGGCGCCGAGCCCGAACTTCATCGCGGCAAACGGAACCACCACCGTGGTGCCCACTCGAATGGGCTCGCCGGTCACGCCGCTGGCTTTCATCTCCGAGACCATCTTGTCGAAGTCGGCCAGCGGCTTGGCCAATGGAGTCTCGGCTCTCCCTAACGCCGCCGGCAGAATCGCGGCCGCCGCCAATACCAGGAACCTCCGCATCGCGCTCATTTCGCCGCCGCCTTTGCCACACTGAGGAAGCGCGTTCCCGTCTTGGTGACGGCGACGAATCCCAGCGGCCGAACTTCGCCGCTCATGACGAACAAATTGCCGCCCGGACCCGCCGCGCCCCCACCCCCGAAGCTGACCTCAATCCTGACGATCGGTATCAGCGTGACCGAACCCGCTCTCACCGGCTCGCCAACCGCCGTCTTCACATGCAGCTCATCGCTCAGCCGCTGCGCCATGCTATCCGCCAACTGGCTGGCGGGCTGAACGGCGGGCGCCGCAGGTTTCTTCTCCGGCGCGTTCTGCCCTGCGGCAAGGGTCCCCAACATCAGCCCAGCCGCGATGACAGTGAATACCTTCCGACTCATGGGACACCTCCTGATTGGAATTCCCCTTCAGTATACTCGCCGCGCTTGCCAGTGCCCCCCGAAAAACAGAAGCACGTGCGGCCTTCCGCACGTGCTCCATCCCGCCCCGTTCTAGCGCTCTCAATTACCGGCGGCCGCCTCCACCGAAGTGCCCGCCGCCTCCGCTCGAACGTCCGCCCGAAATGTGGGACCCTCCGCCGGAAGAGCGCGCGACCGAAGACGACCGCGGCGCTGAGTAGCTCCTCGGAGCCGAGTACGATCTCCCCGCGTAAGATCCGTAACTGCGCGGCGCCGAGTAGCCGGACGAGTAAGACCGGCCGTAGGACGGCGCGCTCCGGTACGCCTGCGTCGAGCCATACCCGCGATAGCTTTGCGCCGAACCGTAGCTCCGCGCCGACTGCCCATAGGATCCCGCATAGCCCCGGTTGCTCGACTGGAATCCCGTGGCCCCGCTGCGCGTAGCTCCATTGCCGGCGCCGATGTGCTGCCACCCGCCCGTGGTCGTGCCAGCCCGGCTCATCTGCATCGTGCCAGTCCGGCCCGCGCTGCTAATGGTCCGCGGGGCGCCTGCGTAGCGGGTCGATCCATACCGGCTCGCCACGGCCCGGCTGGAGTAAGCAACCCCCATCCGATGCGCCGGATTATGCGTCCAAGGCATCCGGCCTCCGCCGCCCCAGTAGCCCCCGCCGTGGAACCCGTAGTGCCCGAAGAAGCCCGCGTTCAAGAACAACCCGCCGCCGAACCACCCGCAACCCCATCCCCAGCCGCCCCAGCCTAGCCAGCCCGGGAAGAAGGCGCCCATGTAGATCCCCGGCCCGAATCCGAATCCCCAGCCCCAGCCCGGGTACCACAGGTCCGGATATTCGTTCCAAACCGGCGGACCCCAGACGTAAGACGGGCTGTACTCCGGGACGTAGATCACCTGCGGATCGGCCGGCTGGATCTCGATCGCATTCTGTCCGTTCTGCGTCTCCGTGGTCACAACCTGCTGCGGCGTGCTGTTCAGCTTGCCATTACTCCTGGCCCGCAGCCGCATCCTCTGCACCGCGCTCATCACGTCCCCCTGCTGAGCCAGGAACGCATTCCCCAGATCGGTGGTCCATCGGAGGTCGCTGGCTAGCCGCCTGAGCGCCTCCGGAAACGCCACCAGCGTCTGCACGCTAGGATCCCAGTTTTGCCCCTTCACAGCGTCCATCAGTTGTGCGCCCTGCAGGTTGCCGTTCTGCAGCAGCCACTGTTGGGCTTGAGCGACCTCCAGCGGATACGTGCTGGCGGCCAGCACTTGGCTGAGCAGCGGGTCGGGATAGAGCGCCACCGGCGCCACCAGCGCATCCAACTGGTCCGCCGACATCAGCGGAGCAGCCTGTTGCGCCGCCGGAGCCGGTCCCGCCGGAGCCGGTCCCGTCGGTGCTTGCGCGAAGCTCGCCGGAAAGGCGATCAGTAGCGCGCTCGCCACCGCCACCGCCCGCCGAATTGCCGTCCCACTTCTTAGCGTTTTCATCTTTCCACCACCTTGCACCCTTGCTACCACCCTGGTGCACCCTTCTGCCTGCAAAACGAGTTCCAAAGTGCAATCCATTGAAAACTAAACGGTTACCGTTATTGCAGAGTACTTCCACTGGCTGATAACCACCACTCCGGCTGAAACTGGCCAACCGGACCCCGTCGTTCGACGCAGGCATATCGTGCGTCGGCACAGGAGGGGCTACAATATTAGGTCCATGGCTATCATCCAACGTGTGCTGATCAGTGTTACCGACAAGACTGGAATCGCGGAGTTCGCCCGCGGCCTGGCCGGCCTCGGCTGCGAGATCGTTTCCACCGGCGGTACCGCCCGGGCCCTCAAAGACGCCGGCCTCGCCGTGCGCGATATCGCCGACCTCACCGGCTTCCCCGAAATGCTCGACGGCCGCGTGAAGACGCTCCATCCCAAGATCGCCGCGGGCGTGCTCGCCATCCGCGCCAATCCCGAGCACCGCGCCGCGCTCCAGGCCCATGGCATCTCCACCATCGATATGGTGGTGGTCAACCTCTACGCCTTCGAGAAAGCCGCCGCTCGCGAAGGCGCCACCGTTCCCGAGCTGATCGAGAACATCGATATCGGCGGCCCTACTCTGATCCGCGCCGCCGCCAAGAACTACCAGGACGTCGCCGTGGTCGTCGCGCCCTCCGATTACCCCGCCATCCTCGAGGAACTGCGCGCCGGCGGCTTCTCGCTAGCCACGCGCTGGGGCCTCGCGCAGAAGGCCTTCCGCACGACCGCCGACTACGACCGCGCCATCTCCGCCCGCCTGTCTCGCATCTCGGTAAAAGACGGCGAGTTCCGCGATTCCAACCCCGCCCTGCCCCCGTTGCTCGACCTGCGCGCCCCGCGCGCCCTGGACCTGCGCTACGGCGAGAACCCGCACCAGGCCGCCGCCCTTTATGCCAACGGGCAGGGCGGCATCGCCGGCGCACGCCAACTGCACGGCAAGGAGCTTTCCTACAACAACCTGGTGGATCTCGACGCCTCCTGGCAACTGGTCCGCGAATTCGACCAGCCGGCCACCGCCATCATCAAGCACACCAACCCCTGCGGCTGCGCCGAGCAGGCCACGCTGGTCGAGAGTTACCGCAAAGCCCTGGAGTGCGACCCCGTCTCGGCCTTCGGCGGCGTGCTGGCCTTCAACCGCCCCGTGGACGAGGAGACGGCCCGCGAGATCGTGAAGAACTTCGTCGAGGCCATCGCCGCGCCGGATTATTCCCCCGAAGCGCTGGCCATCCTCACCGGCCGCAAGAACCTGCGCCTGCTCAAAGTCGCGGATGCGGATGCCTCCGCCCTGGTCGTCAAGTCGATCACCGGAGGCTACCTCGCCCAGACCCCGGATGTCGGCCGTCTGGACCTCTCCAAAACCGAGGTCAAGACCGAGCGCGCACCCACCGAGGAAGAGTGGCGCGCCCTCGAGTTCGGCTGGAAGGTCGCCAAGCACGTGAAGTCCAACGCCATCGTCTATGCGACGCCCGGCCAGACCGCCGCGGTGGGCGCCGGCCAGATGAGCCGCGTGGATTCCGTGAAACTCGGAGCCATGAAGGCCATGCTCCCGCTCACCGGAACCGTGGTCGCCTCCGACGCCTTCTTCCCCTTCCCCGACGGCGTCGAAGAGGCCGCCAAGCACGGCATCACCGCTATCATCCAGCCCGGCGGCTCCATCCGCGATCCCGAAGTCGTCGCCGCCGCCAACCGCCTCGGCCTCGCCATGGTCTTCACCGGCGTCCGCCACTTCCGGCACTAAGCACCTTCGCTCACTCGCGCCGGGGAGAGACGCTGGTTAATGAGGGGGCATGGCGGCCATGCCCCCCTTGTATTCTACGAGGCGAGTGTGTTGGCGGCAGACAACCGGGAGTTGGCTGCACTCCAAATCCCGCTCACAGAACGGCCGGACGCCAAAAACAGAGCGGCGGAGGCGAGAGCTACGAAGGCCAGCAGGAGCGTGTACTCAATCAGATCCTGGCCTTGTTCATCGCGAAGCAAACTGCTAACCAACGTCATGCCATTGTCCCCTTCACGTGAACTCACGACCTTTCGATCGCGAGGGTTAGTAGCGGCTAGCGATCTGGCGATCGCCGGGGTTTCACCCTTTCCATCGGCCGGAGACTGCCAGCTCTCCGGTCACCCCGCATGGGCTGCCCCCATTTTACATGAAGTAGTCCTTGACTTTGTCGAACAGGCCGCGATCTTTGGGCTGGTTGTCGGCGGGCAGCGTTTCCTGGAGCTGCTCGAAGAGCCTCCGCTGCTCGCGCGTGAGCTTGGCCGGCACCTTCACCTCCACGTGCACGTACAGGTCGCCCCGTCCATGCCCGTTCACGTCGGGAACGCCCTGCCCGCGCAGCTTGAACGTGGCGCCCGTCTGCGTCCCCTCCGGGATCTTGAGCGGCTGCGCCCCGTCCAGCGTCGGAACCTCGATCTCCGCGCCCAGCGCGGCCTGCGCGATGTTGATCGGGATGGCGCAGTGCAGGTCCTTTTCCCGCCGCTCGAAGACCGGGTGCTCCTGCACCTTGATGAACACGTACAGGTCGCCCGGCGGACCGCCGTTCGCGCCCGGCTCGCCCTTGCCCGTCAGGCGCATCCGCGAGTTGTTATCCACGCCCGCCGGGATGGCGACCTTCAGCTTCTCCTGCGCCGTCGTGTAACCCTGGCCGCGGCACCCCGGGCAGGCTTTGCGGGCCACTTGCCCCGCCCCGCCGCACTGCGCGCAAGTCCGCCGTATGGAAAGGAACCCCTGCTGATAGATCGCTTCCCCGCGCCCGCGGCACGCGGAGCAGGTGGCCAGGTCGCCCGGCTCGGCGCCCTTGCCCAGGCAGCGGTGGCAGACCTCCTGCCGCGGAAGCTGTATCTCCGCCGACATCCCGCGCACGGCGTCTTCGAAGCTCAGCTCCAGGTCGTAGCGCAGATCGTCGCCCCGCTGCGCGCGAGTGCGGTGGCGTCCCCCCTGCCGGCCGAACAGGTCGCCAAACCCGAAGAAGTCGCCCAGAATATCGCTGAAATCTGCAAACGCGTTGGGGTCCAGACCGGAGGACGCCGCGCCCTGCACGCCGGCGTGGCCGAACTGGTCGTAGGCCGCGCGCTTGCGCGGATCGCTGAGCACGCTGTAGGCCTCGGCCGCCTCCTTGAACTGCTCCTCGGCCTCCCCGTTGCCCGGGTTGCGGTCCGGATGGACCTTCAGCGCCATCTGCCGGTAGGCGCTCTTCAGTTCCTGCTCGGAAGCGCCGCGCCCGATCCCCAGAACCTCGTAGTAATCGCGCTTGCTCACAGCCACGGATTCACGGCCTCACGGCGACTTTCACCATCGCCGCTCGCAGCAGCCGCCCTTTGAAATTGTACCCTCGCTGCAATTCCTCTATGACCGTGGGGTCCTCCACTTCGGTGCTCTCGACCGTCTCCACGGCATGGTGTACGTGCGGATCGAATTTCCGCCCCTCGCTATCCATCGGCTCGAGGCCCGCTTTGTGTAAGGCGCTGAACAGCCGGCCATAGATGAGCTGCATGCCCTTCTCGTACTCCTTATCGGAAGAAGGGCTCTTGAGCGCGCGCTCGAAATCGTCCAGGATGGGCAGCAGCTCCCGCACCACTTCCATCCCCGCGAACTCCAGGATCTCCGCCCGCTCCCGCTGGTTTCGCCGCCGCAGATTCTCGAACTCGGCCGTGCGCCGCAGGAACTGGTCGTAAAGCTCCGCCTTCTCCTTGGCCAGTTGGTCGCGTTCCCCCGTCACGGCTTCCAGCAGCGCCGCCCCGTCGGCCGCCTCGACCGCCGCCGGCTCGTTCTCCGCGGATTCCGCGACTTCCTTTTCGTCGTTCATAGCTCCAGCCGGTTCACTGCCGCCGGAGGACGGCTTCTTAGCCGATCGCCTCTTGAAATGCATTCCCCACCTGCCAGACCGCGGACATGACCCGCTCGTAGTCCATGCGGATGGGACCCAGCACGGCGATCTTGGCGGAGAGTCCGCCGGGCATGACCACCTTCAGGCCGATGAGGGAAAGCACCCGCATCGCCGGATGCTCCTCGCCCAATCCGACCTGCACGGCCAGTTCTCCCCCGGGCTGCTCCAGAAAGCGGTCCAGCAGTTGCAGCATCCGTTTCTTCTCTTCCAGCGTCTGGAATAGTTCCCGCATCCTCTCCCGCGTCAGGTACAGGTCCAGCCCGACCAGGTTGGAAGCTCCCTCCATCGAGATCTCGGGCGCCCAGTCCACGTCCAGCAACCCCTTGCCGTAAAGCACGGTGAGCCGCTTGAGGATGGCGTCGTAGGCGGCGCTCTCCTCGTTCAGCCGCCGCCGCAGTTCCTGGCGCGCCTCCGACAAGACCCAGCCGCCGAAGTTCCGGTTCAGGTAGTTGCGCAGGGAGGTCAGATCGTCCTGCCCGATGTCCTCCTGCAGGCTCACCACGCGCTCGCGCACCATGCGGTCTCTCGTCACCACGATCATCAGCACCCGCCGGTCCACCAGCTTGAGCAGCTCCACCCGGTCCAGCGTCTGGCTGGAGGTCGGGATGGCGGCCGCGATCCCGAAGTTGTGCGTCACCTCGGTCAGCGCGTGCGAGCTGCATTCCACGCAGCCCGCCAGCGACTCCGCCTCGTTCAAATCGGCCCGCAGTCGCTCCAGATCCAGCACGGCTTTGCGGCCCGCGGTGAGCGACTGCACGTACAGCCGGAACGCCTTCTCGGTGGGAATCCGTCCCGCCGAGGTGTGCGGCTGCGCGAGGTAGCCCTCCTCGAACAGGTCCGCCATCACGTTGCGGATGGACGCCGGGCTGAGCGTCTCCCGGCGCCGTCTCGAAATGGTCCGCGAGGCGACGGGCTCACCGGTGGCGATGTAGGTCTCGACAATCGAGTAGAGAACCTCCCGCTCCCGGCTACTCAACGCCTGCTGGCTGGACATAACTCGAGCGCCCTGCCGCTCCATCTACCATTCTAACGGCCCGGCCCAGTGAAAGCAAAACACTGTGGCGCCGGCGGTCTTGCCGCCGGTGTCTGAACTGCTACAATGGCAGGTTCCGCGGCAGGAGGGTCCGTGAAACGCGTCCTCGCTCTGGCTCTGCGAGTCTTTAGCTTTCTCTTTCACTTTCCGCTGATTGCCTTCCTCCTGCTGGCCTCCGGCCTGGCTTGGTTCAGTGGCCACAACCTGACCATCGGCGCGCTCCCCTGGCAGGGCGCGGCCCTCACCTACGTGCTGTTCTTCTCCGCCCTGGCGGGCCTGGCCGGCCTGGGCCTCGCGCTGATGCGGCGCGCGGCGCTGCTGTTCGTCGTGTGGAACCTGGCCGTGCTGGTGGCGCTCGCGCGCGGCTACTTCTTCAGCTCGTACGTCTTTGGCCCGGCTGGGACCAGCTTGGGCGCGGCCCTGTTGCTCACGTTTGGAGCGCTCGTGGCGCTGCTCGGGAGTTGTCTGCAATGGAGGGCGGCGCGCCGCGCTACTTGACGATCTCGCTCGTGGCGGTAGCCGGTTCGGGGCCCCAGTTCTGGCGATAGACCTGCGACTGGTCGGAGAAGAAGCACCGCCGCCCGGTGCTGTTGTAGGCGACCGGGTTGGCGTTGATCGTGTAGCCGGTCGGTCCGCCCTGCAGTGTGAACTGGTAGCCGGTCTTGACCCCTTTGGCCAGGTCCTCGGGCAGCAGGTCGGCGGCGGCCGGACTAGCCTGGCCGGTGGGCGGAGGCCCCAACTCCTCCAGCTTGGTGGCGAACCTGCCGTACTGCGAGTAGTACTGCGTCTGGGCGGTGTGTATGGTCTGCATCTGCTTGATGGCCGCCATCTCCCGGGCGTTCATCAGGACCGCGCCGACTTTGGGCAGGGCGATGGCCAGAA
>Ga0326727_10021835_pt1 | contig 12463 bp, 8 predicted proteins | sample MB2enrmetagenome_FD_207643 | JGI IMG/M metagenome (GOLD analysis project Ga0326727, IMG submission 207643) | Lab enriched peat soil microbial communities from McLean, Ithaca, NY, United States - MB29MY | ecosystem: Environmental > Terrestrial > Soil > Wetlands > Peat | place: USA: New York...
AGAGCCTCCCGAGGTGAATCGGCGGAATTGAATCGCTCATCTATGAACGCGTCCAGTTGCGCTGCCTTTTGCTGAACGAACTCACGCACAATGGCGTGGGTCGCCAGGCTCTCCCCGATTCGATTGAGAAGGTAGGAAAATGCCCAGCAGACGCGAACTAACGAGTCCACGGTGAGGCGAGACAATCCGGTTTCAATACAGAGGTCGGCCGTGTAAATTGCATCGACGGCGCCAAAGCGGGCGGCAAACGGGGAATCCCACACGTCATTACGAATTCCCGCGCTGAGAATAAGGTCCCATTGCCTCGTGCCTCCGGCCCCCCCGTTGATGAAATCGAAAAATGCCGCCTGCTCCGGTCCACCAACCTGGCCGCCCTGAAAACATTCGGCGTATGCGGCCGCCGCGGAACAGACACCCATCAGTCCGTTAAACACCATCATGTGTCCAATGAACTTTACTTCCGCGGCGGCCGACAGGCGCTCGCCAAAGTATCGCGGCGTGCCCAAAGACTTCAATGTCGCCTCGAGCCGTGTGAACAGCTCCGGGGGCCCACTGGCCAGGATGAGCATGGTGCCCTTCTCAGCGCCGATCGGACCTCCGGTCAACGGGTAGTTTACATAGTCGACTCCCACGGAGTGACAGTATTGCGCCGCCGCTCGAACAAAGCTTGTTCCCACTGTTGAAGCGTGGCAAAGGAACTTGCGACCCTCCTGAGCACCCAGACGGTCCGCCAGCTTTCCAATGATTTGCAGGTCGTCGCCGTTCTTGCCGCAGCAGACGACTACGCCATCAAGGTCGCCCGCGCCCGCTACTTCAGCCAGGCTGCCCGTGAGCGCAGCGCCATGCTGCTTCCATGCTTCGCGCTGCTGTTCCCGCCCCGGGTTTCCCCGATCATGGACGCGAATAGCCTGTGCAGCACCGGTGCGGGTCCAGTGCCGGGCCATGGGAGAAGCCATCTGGCCGAGTCCACCAACCACGCCAAGCCGCATCGGCCCAACTTTCGGCTCCTCCATTCCGCCCGCTGGCCTTAGGTCTCGTAAACGATGCCGGTGGGCGATTCAATTGCCGGAGAACCCACTGCGGGAGAGCCCACCGCGGGAGAGCCTACTGCCGGAGAACCCACTGCGGGAGAGCCTACCGCCGGAGTCGAGATCGTCGACCCTCCTGTTGCGCTCTTCTTCGCTGGCAGATCGTGAATCGATGTGAATTGCATATTCCCTCCAGGATTCTTAACTATGTTATCCCATTTTCAGGCATAGCCCTGCTGGCACGCGAGCCCGAGCATGGCGTATTCAGGCACGGCATGGAACGCCGCGGGCGACGAAACGGGTCGAATGCGCGACAGCAATTCGTCCACAGAACCAGTGCGAATGATGCGCTCCCGCGCTGCGATCACCGCCGGATCGGAACTCACCCTGACAGCGGAAGTTGTTCGCTCATATTCCCGCACATACTCGACCGAGGGCCTGCGAATTGCCTCGTAACGCCGTAAGGCGTGCCCGATGTCGTTCCGATGCGCCGCGATACAACACGCCAGGGCGAAGGCGTCTTCAATCGCCAGATTTGCACCTTGACCCGTCGTAGGTCCAATGGCATGCGCCGCATCGCCAATCATAACCACGCGGCCCCGGTGCCAGGCGTCGGCTGGGGCGACTTCCCAAACGGGCATGGCAAAGTTGTGCGGCGTCTGCTCGCATGCGAGAAATTCTTCGATCTCCCGATCCCAACCCGAGCAGAGCCGGCGAACCTGCGCCAATTTGTCCGGCCCGCGATGAACTTCAGAACTGTCGATGCGCGTCATCACGTACCACCACTGCCGGCAACCCGCGAGCGGCCAGACACAACAAGTCCGCCCCGTGCCGAACCACCACTGCATGGCATGTGGAGGAAGAGGCACGCGATCCGCGCCTGTAAGGACGCCACCCCAAAAGGCGAGGCCGGTGTAACCAAGGCATCGGCGCGTCACGGTTTTGGCTAAACCGGAACCGATTCCGTCCGCCAGTACGACCAGGTCGCCGGTAAATTGCTCTCCGTCCGCCGCAATGATGATTGCCGTCTCGTCTCCTTCCCGCAAATCCGCCGCGTCGACGCCGAAGCGCAGCCAGGACGCTGGAGTCCCGCTCTTGAGCGCCGTCAGGAGTTCCGAACGCAACACGGGAACGATCGGTTTTCCCATATCGGAATTGAACCGGTCGTAAGAATCTTCGAGCAACAAATCGTTCTCGGATCCGCGGGCGAAATAACCGGAAACGCCCGCATCCTTGGACCTCGTCCAGGGTCCCAGATCCAGCAGATCGAGAATTCTGACACCGTTTGGGTACAGCACCAGGCCGCCGCCCATTCCGCCGAGTTCGGGCGACTTTTCGAGAACAATTGCATCCAGCCCCAGGCGCCGGCAGGCCGCGGCCAGAGTGAGCCCGGCAATTCCGGCTCCGACGATAACGATTCGGGGCGTTGCGCTACCTCGACACATTCAATCAGTTGCCGGAACACGATCGCAAGCCACGCGGAAGCCGAAATCATAGCTTCTCCGTTCAGGAAAATTCTTCTCCCGGCGCGCGGATCGGCAATAGGCCGGCCCGTAAAAGAAAGTTCCGCCGCGCAGCACCCGAAGCTCGCCGGTCTGCGACGCCGGTTCCCCAGGCGTTTCGGGATACCGATACGAATAACGGTCGGCACACCATTCCCAGACGTTGCCGTGCATGTCGTACAGCGACCACTGATTGGCCTTCCTGGTGCCGACGCGATGGGTCCGCTCTTCCGAGTTCCTGTCGATCCAGGCATATTCGAGGACGTCCTCTTCCCGATCCCCAAAGCAGTACTGGGTTGTGGAACCCGCCCGGCAGGCGTACTCCCACTCAATTTCGGTTGGCAAGCGGAACCCCGCCCACTTGCAAAATGCCTGCGCGTCATGCCAGGTAACGCCCACCACTGGTTGATCCGGTTGATTAAATCGCCGATCGTCCCAGTAAAAGGGCTTTCGATAAGCAGGCGTTTCCGCCAGGAAACGCTGATATTCCTCATTGGTGACGGGATATCGGCCCATCCAAAAAGGCTCGACGTCGATATCGCGGATCGGTTGTTCGTCTTCCGCGGTCGAAGAGCCCATGGCAAAGCGCCCCCCCGGCAGAGCGACCAGGGTGATGCGCGTCCGGGTGTCGATATGTATGCGGCAGGGATTCGCTACAGCCGGATTCGGATCGCCATGGGTTTCGGAAAAGCGCTGTAGTATGGCCGACGCTCCTTCAATACGTTCCACACCCAGGCTGATCACGGCGTTTCTGGCCGCCGCGCGAACTTCGAAATTCTCGTCTTCCTGAACAATCTCCAGAAGTCGTTGGGCGGCGGGCAAGCCATCGTCCCCCATAGATCCAACTGTCTCCGCGGCGACGCCACGCACCCGGTAATCGGGGTCCTTCAGCAGTGAACGCCAGCATGCAGGTTCCGAGCTGTTCCTAAAGCGGCGCAATGCCCAGCTTGCCAGTGCCCGATCCGCGCCGTTTTCGGACGCGCTTACCTCTCGAAGCGCCTGCTCGAGGCTGTATTCGGCGGTTTCTTTTTGAATGATTTCCCGCGCGAACTCGGCGACGGCAGTTTGCCCCTGCCAAACCAGCTCGGTGCAGATTTTCGCGATGCCCGCGTTTGGCTTGTTCCCAAAGGAACGCAGCAGAAGGATCTTACTTTCCGCCGGGGTCGATGGTGCGCCGAGAGCTGCCCGGATCGGTTCGTACGGATCGCCACCCACCTCGGCGATCTGCTCCGTGCAGGCCTGCAGCGCGTCCATCGAGGATTCGAGGTGCGGGCTCTCGAGAACGCTGCGAAGAAAACGATCGATGAACGCACTGCTTGCTTTGGAGACCGTCAGCAGGATTACTTCGTTCCACCAGCTGTTTCCCAGGTGGCCGGCAATCAGTTCGGCGTTATCTCCGTCGAGAATATACTGAGTGGCAAAGTATTCCTGAAATGTAAGGTGCAGGAAGCCATATTGGCCGCCACCGGTAGCGCAGAGTATTCCGCACGCCTCGTGCAGAACGCGAACAAAAGCCCAGCCGTCCAAGGGTAATCCGCAACTGACGAGGGCAGGTCCGCATAACTTTGCCGCGTCTCCCCCATCGATGGAACGTTTCTCGTTCGCATGAAGATTGAAGGCGAGGGAGCCCAACGCTTTTCTGGCGCATGAAACAAACCGGTCCAGGTCGCACCCCGTGGGCGACGGACGCGAGCGGAGCAGCGCCGTAACACACCGCTCGTACAACTCCGCCCGCCGCCTCGGCAAATCGTTTCCCTCCCGGTAGTGGACCACGCACAGCACCGAAAGGAGCAGGGGATTCCTGCACAAAGACTGCATCGTGGGAGTGGAAAATCCATCTCCCTGCAGGATGGACAGCAACGATTCCGAAACGGTTTCCGCCCTGCTCAGCGACTCCGGCCGCGGTCCAAAGTAGCTGGTGAAGACGGCCCGATGCCATCTTCGGACGTAGTCCTGAATTTGCGGCGGCGACAGCGGGAGTACCCTGGCAATGAGGAATTCGTCATCGCGGCCAAACTCGGACGACCAGGCGTTTTCGCGGCAAGTGACCAGCACGTAATCGCGAGGCAGATCCTCCAGAGTGCTGCGAATCTGCGTGAAGGCGTCGCTTCGGTTGCGCTGATCGGCAATCTCGTCCAGCCCATCCATAACCCAGAGCCGCCTGTTTTCGCGAAGCAGATCGGGCCAGGGGCTTTGAAACTCCGGAGCGGCTACGCGCGCGCCGGTCTGCCGCTCCAGCAGCTTGCGGATGTCGTCACCCGATTCGAAGTCGGCGAGGCGGATGACGATCGGTATCGTCTTTTCGTCGAAGCCCAGATCCTGTGGCGCCCGCGTCCCGCTGGCGAGCAGCCAGGCGAGCTTGCGGGCCGCTGTGCTCTTGCCAGCCCCCGGTTCACCGAGAAGCATGACGGCTCGCCGGCCATATTCCCCCGCCCGCGAAAAGATCTCCTCCAGAGCGCCGGTATCGAGGCTTTCGCCGGTATCGCCCTTTCGCGTACCAGCCTCGGGCACAAACAAGCGCTGCGGATTGGCGATTCGCAGCGGGGTGTACGCATCGTCGATCGACAGTTTCAGATTAGTATTTGCCTCGGTCCAGATAACCGGCAGCTTGGACATCCTCTCCTTGAGGCGTTCGAGGTAAGCGCTCACGGATAAAGGCCTCGAAGAAATTCCTGGAGCCTGAGTTGTCGTGCCGGACTTATTGCGGGCAATCCAGATATCGGCCTCGCCCGCCAGAACAGCCCGTTTCGGGTGCTGGCCATAAGCCTTGAGCTCAGGCCGGTCGCGCAACTGAACTTCGACGAACTTTTGCACGTCCTCGACGGAGATATGACCCGTTTCCGTCTTCCTTCCGCCCAGCCCGGTCTCAAGCGCTTCGACCAGAAGATGCGTAAAAACACTGGAATACTGTCCGTTGGTCTTATTCTCGTAGCTGGGCTGGTAAGCGGAAGACGATGTGAGAACGACGATTCCCCGCGGCAGATACCCGGGTTCGAGATTGCTGTCCGCTTTGTCCTTGGCAGCCATCCCGCTGAAGCAGGCATCGATAATCAGGATGGCGCGCACCACCGACTTGATCTTCAGCTTGCTGCGAATCTCCGAGAATGCATGTAATTCGTCCTCATCCGGTCCAATCTGAAGGCAGTATTCGTCCTGTACTTTCCGGCCATGACCGGAAAAATAGAATATGAGCTGGTCTTCGTTCTTATGGTCTTTGAGAAATTCGTTGAAGTCCTTGACAAAATCTGCCGCCGAGGTGTAGCCGGCGCGCGCAAAGCTCGAATTTGGATTGCATTCGCCCAGACTGGGATCGCACAATGCGGCGTGAACCGCTCTCACGTCGGCTTCTCCGCCTTGTAAATTCGAGGCGGCGGACACTACGAAGGCACGCCTGCGACCCACTTCAGGACCTCTTTTGGATGAGGACCCGAACGGGCCCCGATTGCTGGTTCAGAACGCGGGTGACGGTCGCTTCATCGAGATTGCGCCCTTCGACAGTAGCGTCGCCGACAGCGATTTTGACGGTATATTTGGGTCGGGCATCGGCCCATTGCTTCACAAGATCGAGGCCGAGCTTGATGGCCTTCAGCGCCAAACCGGCGATGGCGATGCCAATCGTAAGACCGCCGTCCTTGGCATCGGGCGCCGCCGCGCGCTCGACTCGCGGAGTCGTATCCAGCCCATCGGCCAGCGCCTCCCGGAGTTCCGTCAACTCGGAGTCGTCCTCGTGCGAAGGAGGAAAGCCGTATTGAATCTTCAGATCCGCGGAAGTCGGCATTTGAATATGATGGTATCATCAAAAAACAGAGTTCGGAGGGCTGCGGAGACAGGTCCTGCGGCGCAGCACACTACACCGGTTCTGAAGTAAAAATACCGAGGTAAACATGGAGACAGCGTCGGGAGTGGAACTTCATTCCGCCAATCCTGAGAATTATCCCGAACGTGTTTTTCGGTCGCGGCACATTCGTTTCCAGCGTACCGGCGGCGAACAGCCGTTGGCATATCACCAGATTTTCGGTAATTTAGCGATAATCGACCGCGACATGATGTCGTACCTCGAGACGATGCAGGAGCCGGTTGACTACGGAGTTCTGGCGAATCATATCGGCGCCAGCCGGGCGGCCGCTCTCTGGAACTCTTATTTCGTCGTAGAAGACCCGGAAGAAGAGCGCCGTGCCACCCGGTCGATGCTGCAGGAGCGGCGCGCTTCAGTACACACGGGCCGCTACATCGGCGCGCTGCAGATCAGCAGCAGCAACGCTTGCAATTACTCCTGTTCCTACTGTTTCGCCGATGCCTCGGATCAACGGTCTCCGGTGAGATCGGCGATGCCGCAGAATCAGAACATCACTTTCGAAGCGGCGGAGGCCGCCATTCGGGCGGTTCTGGCCGTGGCCAGACGAAACGGCCGCGAGCGGATCGCGGTGAAGTTTCTGGGGCGTGAGCCATTAATTAACTGGCCGGTCGTCTCCCGGCTGTTGCGTACTTTTAACACGGGCGAGATTGTGTGGGCGATCACCACCAATGGCTCCCTCATCACGGAAGAGATCGCGGATGCGTTCCGCGAACACAATGTGCTGACGATGGTAAGCCTGGACGGCCCGCCGGCCGCGAACGATGCGCTGCGAGTTCTCAAATCCGGCCGTGGCAGCTATGCGCCTACGGAGCGCGGGATCCTGAACCTGGTGTCGCGGGGCGCGCCGTTTGGAGTGAGCAGCGTAGTCTCCCGGGCCACACGCTTCGACACCATGGAAGGCTTCATCGAGCGTCTGGTGAACTGGGGCGTAAGAGAGCTGGAACTCACGCTCGTGATGCAGACCGATCTGCACCAGATTTCCGGAAGCGGTACGGATACGCTGGCGGAGAACCTGTGGAGGCTCTACCGTCGGTTCCACGATAAGGTGTTGATTCACGGCGACTGGGTAGATCCGTTTCACCGTATTATGTCGACCCACAAGTTTCGTCGCGAGAGCGAGATCCAGCGGCCCGCGGGCGCGTCCTGCACAGCCACCTCGCACCAGATCTCCATTGAGCCGACCGGCGACCTGTTTCCCTGCCGGGCCATGTCGCTCCATTACGGCCACATCTCGGAATTAGAGTCGGTCCTTCAAAGCGATGCGTACGCATCCGTGGTGATGCGCACCTTCAGCAACGTGCGCGCGTGCCAGGGGTGCGCGCTCGAAGGATTCTGCCAGGGCACCTGTCTGGGATCTTCGGAGTCGCAATTCGGGGATATCTACGAGCCACCGCCGGAATATTGCGATATCTACCGAAATACGACAAGGCTTTTGCTCGATCGCTGCGGCATCGGGCTGGAATGAATCCGTAATGGGTGGAAACGAACGGGTTCTGCTTCATCGATTGAATGGGCAGTTGATTGCCGCCGTGCAGACGCTGTTTCCGAGCGCCCGGTGGGACGACTGGATCATCAATGTCATCATTCTTCATCGCCGCACGGCGGATGTGGAACAAACGGCTCTGCAGACGAGCGCAACCTGGTATAAAGGAGAGCTCTACGATCGCCAGGAACGCTGCACGCGCGAGAGCAAAGTACGCACACTCGATATGAACGTTCCGTTGCAGGCCTCCCTTGCCGGATATTGCGTCACAACGGGTAACATCGTGTGGGTCGACGAACTGGTGCGGCTGTCTCTGGCGGATCCCCTCCACGACCTCTACAAGGAATTTACCCAGGTCGGCGTCGACGCTCCGGAGAAGCCCAATTCGGAATATGTCTTCCCCATCGGCTTTAAGAATGGGGCCGGGACTTCGTGTCTGGGAGTTTTAAACTGCGAATGGTATGGAGATGCCTCCGTCCCCAGTCCTTTCGCCGAGCTCAAACGTAACGTGGTCAGCGATTTGATTATGTCCGTGGCGCGGGCGCACGCGCCCTTCATCGCCATTGCTTTGAATCCGGAGGCAGCGAGGACAGGCGACTTTTCGGGAATCCTGGCCTTCCATTCGACTCTTCTCGAGAATCGGGTGCAGCGTCTTCGCAGCGGCGAAACGCTGTAAATCCGGGCGGTGCGAGGCCGCTTCCGGCGGAACCGACGTTACAGCGGCGCTACGACCAATGCGACAATCGAAGTGAGTGGCGGATGCCGCTCGCAAAGAGCTTTTGATGATTACGACAAGCATTGACGTTACTGTGCGGCCAAGCGCTGGACCCACGCTCGATCCGAAGCGGATCGAGTTCGGCAAAACCTTCACCCCCAATTGGTTTGTGACCGAGTTCCTGAATGGCGAATGGCAGAATCCGAGGGTGGAACCGCTGCGCAGTCTGGAACTTCATCCCGCCGCCGAGATATTCCAGTACGGCCAGGGAATTATCGAAGGCCTCAAAGCGCACAGATGGTCTGACGGTCGAATCGCGCTTTTTCGCCCCCGAGATAACGCCGAGCGCTTTGTAAGATCCGCCATCCGAATGGACATGCCGCCTGTGCCGCCCGAGCTGTTTGTGGAAGCGCTTAAGGCTTTAGTGTCCGTGGAGCGAAACTTTGTGCCTCCGGAGCCGGGCACTCTCTACCTGCGGCCCACCATGATCGCCTCGGAGCCGTGCATAGGCGTGAGATCGGCCCATGAATTCATGTTCTATATCATCGCGCTGCCCGCCGGAGAGTACTTTAGAGATGGGGGCAGACCGCCCGGATCGGTGTCGGTTTATGTGGCGGAGCGCACTTCCCGCGCGGCGCCCGGAGGCACCGGCAACGTAAAAGCGGTAGCGAACTATGCCATCAGCCTCAAAACCATTACAGAGGCCAAGGCCAAAGGATGCGCACAGGTGCTGTTTCTGAATGCCTGCGGTTCCCGTCTGATCGAGGAAATGGGAGGCATGAACGTGTTCTTCCTCGACGACGAGGGCCTGCTGACGCCGCCTCTCACCGACACCATACTGCCTGGAATCACGAGGGAAAGCATCATTAGCCTTGCCGCCGAACTGGGGATTCCGGTGCGCCAGACGCCGATCGGCATCGATGAGTTATGCGAACGGATTCTGCAGGGAAAGGTAACTGAGGGTTTCGCCTGCGGGACCGCCGCCACCATTGTCGGGATCGGGGAACTGGTCTTCGAAACGGGAAGAAAAGTGGTGCTGGGCGCGGGCAGGAGCGGTCCTGTAACGGCTAAACTGTACGACGCGCTGCAGGGCATCCAATTCGGGCGTCATCCGGACAAACGGGGTTGGACTATGACTGCGTGCGAGACGAGGTAGGGGTACTGTGTCTAACACTGCGTTGGAGGCACAATCTCAAGATACGGTTGCGGATTGCGCGCCGCCTGCACGGGAAACGCACGGCGTAAATGCCGAAGCACTGCGCTACGCCGAACGTATTGCGCGCGAGGCTAAGCATATACCCGCGGGCGACGGATCCGATAGTCGCACTGTTCTGCGCGCGGTGCTGGACCTGGTGTTTGAGGACGCTGAAATCCGCTTGAATTTTCCCGCCGCCGAAATTCGCTACACCGCAATGTGTGGCGAAGTAGCGCGGGAAGTGTTCCGCATGATCGGCCAGTCGCCGGACATGATCGGCTTGCTTTCGATAGGCGATGTGAAACTTCCCGACTTTGCCCGAACCGTGGTGGATGCGATCGTGCACGCCGCCCACGCCATACACAACGAGCTTTGCGCGGAGGAAACATACGGATACGATTTATCGTCGCGGGGGTCTTTAAAGGCCCGGCAAGCGATGATTGGCTACTTCGATCGGCATTATGCATTCAGCCAGGTGCCGGGTCTCTGCGGGCGGCTGGCGGAAAACTGCGCGATTACCGGCGGGGGAATGAGGGGTCTGGACGACCTTGCCACGGCCCATGTGCGTTTGGCCCAGCCGGACCGGCACGCTCGCTTCATCTACCCCGACAACAGTTTTGCGACATGGCACTCCATCGCCAACCTGCGAAGCGTTGGCGGAAAGGTCGCCACCGTTCATGTATTGGCGACAAGACCTGAGAACGTGCTGCAGCCGACGGCCGGCGACGTCGACGAATTCTACGACAGAGAGACGTTGTCTTCGGCGCATCCCACAACCGACCTTTGGTGCATCACACCCGTCGGAAATCCCTCGGGAACACGCATGGACGCTTGTCAGCTGGCGGAAACATGCCGGCAAATTGTGGCGCGCGCCCCCAGCGCCAAGATCCTGCTCGACTGCACCTACGTGCGAACTCTGGTTCACCCTGAGGCCCGCGCGCTGATCAAAGGAATTCTGGAGAGCCCCGAGGTTCTCGACCGTATCATTTTCCTCGAGAGCTTCTCCAAGACGCACGGCCTTTGCGGTGAGCGGTGCGGGGCATATTTCTCCGCCAACCGATTGCTTTTCGACGAACATCACAGTATCAACATGACGCTGTCGGCCGGCAATGGCCGGTATAAGAGCGCTTTGGTGCTGGCCATCGCGAGCGCCACGGAGGCGCAGGAAGAAACCATCCGGTCTCTACACCGATTCTGGCAGCGAGAGCGGCTTGGCCTCTATCACTATCTGGTTCGTTCCAAGCAGTTTGGCGAGCTGTTCGCCAATGAACAGGAACATCTGCGGCCGGATCAACTGGAGGCTACGCTGGGGCTTTATCTCTTCCTGAAGCTGCACGACGGCGTATCCGGCAAAGACGTTCTGATCCGCACGGGCTGCCTGGGAGTGGAGACGCCGATGGCTTCAGGCAACTATATACGGTTTGCGGTCGGCAAAATCACCGAACCCACTTACGCGCGATTCATCCCGGCTCATTGAGGCCCTTCTTCAGCGTCGCGGTACTGTACGTGTGCCGTCGGCGAATCATTGACTCAGGCAAGCGGGTTCCCGTAGACTAAGGCCAAATCGCGATTCCAAATGTATGCCGAAAATTTCCGATAGCCTGCGCGGCGCACCGGGTGTGTGGAGGTCCGTTTTCAGGATCATATATCTGGCCGCGGCCGGAGTCGCCGTAGTGCATGCGGCCGATGGCGGAAACGCCGTACCGCACGACTGGAGCCACGAATACCTCATCTTCTCCACGCCAGGCGACGCCGCAACCGCCAGTCAGGCTCAGCAGGATCAGCGCTACTGGCATCAACTCTATTGGAGGAACGCGCCTGCCATCGCGGCCGCCGCGCGCACGCAGAAAGGGATGTCGACACCTGGATCGGATCCTTCGCCCACACCTCTTCCGGATGGAGCTTTGAACGAGGACTGGCAGGAGAATCTCGGTCGTGGCGCGAGCGCCGGAGCCAATCAGTTTCCCGCCAAGTTTTCGTTTAACAGTGGTACAGCCTATTGCGGCAATGCCACCACGCCCGACTACGTCGCCTTCAATACGGGGTTGGCGGGCAGTTCGTCGCAGGCAACGGTCGTCGCCTACTATAACCTCTATTCGGGATGCACGGGCGCCGTCCCTCAGATCTACTGGCAATACAATACCGGCGGTACGGCAGCCACGTCGATTGCGCTCTCGCTCGACGGCACGCAGATCTCGTTCGTCCAGAATGAGTCGAGCGGGGCTGCCGAGCTGGTCATCTTGAAATGGAGCAAGTCGCCCGCCCTGAAGACGCTGACGCGTGTGACGCGCGCCGATTACCGGGCCTGCACGGCGCCCTGCATGACAACTATCGGGATGGACGGCCACACCGACACGAACTCATTTCCTTTTTATGATTTCGGCCACGACCAGATTTATGTGGGTGACGACAACGGTACCCTTTATAAGTTTGACGGCGTATTCAAAGGGACACCGGCGACGGACACTACCTGGGCATCTAAGGTAGTAAGTGCCGGGGACAAGCTGACCAGCCCGGTATACGATTCCGTGACGGGGAACGTCTTCGTTGGCACATCCAAGGGAGTTTTTCATTCCTATAAGGGCACCTCGGGAGCGGCGGTCGGAACCAGCGACACACTCGGTGAAAGCATTGCCGACGCCCCTCTAGTCGATTCCGTGGGCGGAAAAGCCTATGTCTTCGTG
>Ga0326727_10021836_pt1 | contig 12463 bp, 10 predicted proteins | sample MB2enrmetagenome_FD_207643 | JGI IMG/M metagenome (GOLD analysis project Ga0326727, IMG submission 207643) | Lab enriched peat soil microbial communities from McLean, Ithaca, NY, United States - MB29MY | ecosystem: Environmental > Terrestrial > Soil > Wetlands > Peat | place: USA: New York...
ACTTGCCTCCGGCATCTCTTAAGGAGACGAAGGCTTCGCAGCCTGCCGAGATGGTCACGATTACCCTTGTCAAGCGCGGCAGGGGCGGAGTTATTGTCGTTCAATGGGGCGACCTCCAATTCACCGTTCATTTCAAGGTGGAGTAGCTTCCCGGCGGAGAGTTGGTCGCGACCAGGTGGGACGAGCAAGGGCATAGCCCCTGGAAGCTATCGGGCCCGAGGAGGGGTCTGCCGATTGTAACGGCCGGACTGCTCACAAGCGGTTCCGACCAAGAAGTTTTGTTGATGAGGGCAGGAAAGTTTTGGAACATTTTACCGATTAACTTTGTCTTATGTTTGTAAGCTATTATTTGGAGGAATAAGAGTAATCATGGTTATCATTCTAGTTGCTGGTGGACTTCTTGCAGGCGGGGCTATTTTTGCTGCGCTAAAGAATACGGGCAAGGCGCGGGAGTCCAAGGTTACAAAGCTGGATATTGGGTAGCCCTGGGATCCAGCCGGATTAGCCCACCCCTTACGGGACTAGCGATCATCTGATTGTTTTGTGTTCGCGCTCGATCGGCGCGCGAGGGTGCGAGTGTGTGTGGTCCCTTAGCCAAGGGTGATGTTTTGTTTCGGATATCGCGCTGCCGATAACAAGAAGGGTGGACGTCTGTTCGGCCATCAGATCCCACTTGGGCATTTGCATGCCTCTTCAATAGCCAATCCTGACAAGTTCAGATAATGCCGGGAAGGGTGGAGTGTCTGAAGTTCCACTCTGGGGCGATACGGGGCGCCACACATCGGTTCACGTAATCCATATAGGTGACTGGGTATGTGTGGCTGGTTATCTTTGCCATAGCTGAACCGACGCCTTCCTCCGCATCGGCCTGCCCACGCTGCCACCCCCAAAAGACCTCGCGAAACGCTTCGAGTAAGTGTGCAATCTTCCTGCCTGCTGGGCTGAAATCATTAAGCACCTGGGGAAGGGAACGTTAGGGGATTCTCTGCCCATTGGTTGAAGCGCATTTGGGCTCAGAACCCACGAGGAAGCCAGAGTTGAGTCGTCTGGCAGGAAACGTGGCGTAGGATGGGCGGCTTGGTGTTTTCAGTGGGTATTGGCGGCGGAAGAAACTTCTGACTTTGGTGCGTAATAGCCGGGACGAGTGCGGACGGAAAGTTTGGAGTGACTTCCACGCGCAAAGGCGTCAATACGAACGTTGCGGAAGGACCCATCCTTTCTCACATTGCTGGGATAGTAGGCTAGAGTGTATTGGTTTCGAATATCGTGCGCAATCTGCTCGCAGGTGGATTCCACTTCCCCCAGAGATTTTGGCAGGTAAGCTTGTCCGCCGGTGGCTCGGGCAAGCGTATCGAGAACTTTGGCTGCACGATGGGCGCCGCTACCGTGTATCTTGAAGAGCCCGTCGGCTTCCTCTGAACCCAGAAGACCGATCGTGTAGATGACGGCGTTGGATTTCTGCGCGTGGCCAAGAACTTCCTCTTCGGAATAGCGGCTGGCGTTGTCCTCTCCATCGGTAATAACCAGCAGGACCTTCTTGTCGCGGTTGCCGAGTTTGACATGGTCAAGTGACGCATACACGGCATCGCGGAGCGCCGTCCCACCTCGCGAGTCAATCTTACTCAGGGCGCTCTTCAGGTCCTCGATATTGCTGGCAAAGTCTCCAGGGGTATCGATGTAATACACGTCATTGAAATTGACGACGAAAACCTGGTCCTGGGGGTTGGAAGTTTTCACAAAAGCTAGTGCGGCTGCATTCACAGCCTCCCTTTTCTCGCGCATGCTGCCGCTATCGTCGATCACAATGCCCATCGTTACAGGAATATCGGCATGGCTGAACACCGAAAGCCTCTGAGGCGTTCCATCCTCGTAAACTCGGAAGTCCTCCTGTTTGAGGTCGTTCACGACGCGACCCTTCTTGTCGACCACAGATGCGTGCAGGACGACAAGGTTCACGTCGACATTGATGGTGTACTCCTGGCCTTTTTTCTCAATTGCAGGAGTATTGGGATTGGCCGGCGCGGGACCCTGTCCGAACAACAGGCTCGCCGCGAGAAGCGTGAGCGCCACACCAACTGTCGCGCCGCAGGCCCAAAGGATTTTTCCGCTTCTGAACTTCATATCATTGCGTGGGAGCATAGTATCCAGTGCGAGAATACACCTGCAGGGGCGGCAATCCCCTGGGTGGATTGAGTTTCACCTTAATGCGCCTCCAGCGGCCATCGCGGACGAGGTTTGATGGGCGATACCCGATCACATACTGGTTCCGGAGCTCAATGGAGATTTTCTCGGCGATGTCCGGCAGCTCGTTTGCGTCCTCGACGCTGAACAACCGTCCCCCGGAAGCACCCGCAAGATCGGCGAGCAAGCTCGGACCGCTGGCTTCCTCCGGAGTCCCGGCGCGGGATGAAAGTGGCTCAAATATGCCGACCGCGTATATTTGCACGTCAGATTCCTTGACCGCCCGCTTGATGTCGCGTTCCGTGTAACGGCTGTGGTTGTCGCCGCCGTCGGAGATCACGAGCAGGGCTCGACGGTTTGTTGTAGCTTTCTTCATCTCGGCCAGTCCCAGGTAGATGGCGTCGAGCAACGCAGTCCGTCCTTTCGATTTCACCAGCAGTAACCCATTTTGAATGTCCTCAGACTTCGAGGTGAAGCTCGAAATCAGGTCTGGATGGTCACTGAAGTTGACAAGCATGAACTCGTCCTGGGGGTTTGATGTCTTAAAGAACTGCAAGGCTGCTTCCTTGGATTTCTGGATCTTGTCGCCCATAGACCCGCTGGCATCGAAAATCAGGCCTGCCGAGATTGGCGCATCTTCGGTTGAAAAAGCTTCGATCTTTTGCTCCACTTTCTCATCGAAGATCTCGAAGTTGTTCTGTTCCAAGCCTGTAACGATTCGGTCGTACGGATCGGTGACCGTCACATTGACCAGGACCATGTTGACATCGACCCGAATGGGCACAGCATGGATGTCCGGCTTCCGTATCTTGACCTGCGAAGATTCGGCCGCTGTGGGGGTGGGTGTCTCATTCTTGTCGTCCGCCGTTCGGAGGGTCGTTGACAGTCCTGCAATACTCCACGCCGCAAAACTCAGAATTCCGATTCGTGCAGCCTGGCGCCTTGAAAGCGCTGTCATTGTCGCAACCCTCTCGCGGGCAAACGCGGCCGAGACTTCCTGCGCATCCTAAGCCTTGCGACTCTTCGCCGCTTTATCGACACGCATATTTTAGCATAGTTCCCATCTACCGTTCTTTGATGGGAAACGGGGGAAGAAAGGTGCAATCTAAAGCGTTCGCGGGCCCGGCTCTGGGCGTTAGAACGCGGGGATATTGTACTGAAGTTCGCGGTGGAGGAGTTTGCCGTTGACAAACGATGTGGGCATCCGGATAATTGACTGTACCGATTCCTTCCGGCGTCCACTTCGGTACAATACCAAGACTTCGGTCCCCATCCTTTAGGGGAAATAAGAGTCACTGCAAAAAACAGCTTGGTCGAGAACTGCCAACCCGTTCGAAACAATCAAGGAGGCGCATGGGTGCCAAATACATCTTTGTCACCGGAGGTGTAGTCAGCTCGCTCGGAAAAGGTCTGGCCTCAGCCTCCATTGGGTGTCTGCTTGAGGCGAGGGGGCTGAAGGTCTCATTCCTGAAATTGGACCCATACTTGAACGTCGATCCCGGGACGCTAAGCCCTTTTCAGCATGGAGAAGTGTTCGTCACCGACGACGGAGCAGAAACCGACCTCGACCTTGGGCACTACGAGCGATTCAGCCACGTGAGAATGCGGCGTGAGAACAACTGCACCGCGGGGCGCATCTACGAAACCATTATTACCAAAGAGCGGCGTGGCGATTACCTGGGCAAGACGGTTCAAGTCATCCCCCACGTCACCAACGAAATCAAGGCTGCAATTAAGAGAGTCTCGAATGAAGTCGATGTGATAATTGTGGAAATCGGCGGCACCGTGGGCGACATTGAATCGCTGCCCTTTCTTGAGGCGATTCGCCAGATGCGGCAGGAGCATGGGCGGGAAAATGTTATCTTCGTGCACCTGACGCTGGTGCCGTACATCCATGCCTCGGGTGAACAGAAGACCAAGCCAACACAACATTCGGTAAAGGAATTGCGCGAAATCGGTATTCAGCCTGATATTCTTCTATGCCGCACCGACCGCTTTCTTTCCGCCGAGATCAAAGCAAAGATTGCCCTTTTCTGCAGCGTCTCCGAAGAGGCTGTCATCACCGCTAAGGACGTGGATGACATCTACGAAATGCCCTTGATTTTCGGGCGTGAAGATCTGGATACCCAAATTCTGCGCTGCTTGAACCTGAAGGCTGGTGAACGCAACGTTCAGCCCTGGATTGAGCTTACCGACCGAATCCGGCACCCTCAGGATGAGGTGACCATCGGCATGGTGGGGAAGTACGTCGGGTACCAGGACTCATACAAGAGCTTGAATGAAGCTCTGGTCCACGGCAGTGTCGCCCACCATCTGAAACTCAAGATGGTCTGGGTTGAAGCTGAAGGATTGGAAAGTGATAATTGGGAAGAACAACTGAAGGGACTGGACGGCATACTGGTTCCCGGAGGTTTTGGCAGGCGCGGAATCATGGGGATGCTGAAGGGTATCCAATTCGCGCGCACGCATAAGGTGCCGTACTTCGGCATTTGCCTTGGAATGCAGTGTGCTGTCATTGAATACGCGCGCAGTGTTTGCGGCATGGCGGGCGCTGACAGTACCGAGTTCAATCCTTCCACTCCGTATCGTGTCATCTACAAGCTGCGTGAACTGAGAGGAATTGACGAGTTGGGAGGAACAATGCGCCTGGGGGCTTGGTCCGCCCGTTTGAAGCCCGACTCCTTTGCTCATCAGGCATACGGGCAGCTTGATATTTCCGAGCGTCACCGCCATCGCTACGAATTCAACCGGGAATATGAGGAGGTTCTGGTAGCCCATGGGCTGGACCTGACAGGGATGACGCCTGACAGTACCTACGTGGAAATCGTCGAAATCCGCGACCACCCGTGGTTTCTGGCCTGCCAGTTCCATCCCGAATTCAAGTCCCGTCCTCTTGAACCCCATCCCTTATTTAGGGCATTCATTGGCGCGGCCTATCAATATCACCGAAAGAGATTGGGCTTATCCGCAACCTCTTTGGGAACGGGAGCGAATTCCTCCAACCCTGCTGCAGACAGTGCAGTCTTGGCTAAGGAGGCGTACGGTTCGTAATCCCGCGAACTGACTCAGCCCCGTATCCACCTCGAACAATGCGATCTGCTGCCGCCTCGGGAAAGAGCGCAGATGAGAGATATCTGTTATTCAAGAGGTAGTGACCTCAGATAATTTCCAGGTTCGATGTCCGGCCGGAGGCTTTACATCCGAACACAGAATAAGGAGAGAAGCATGACAAAGCAGAGAAGTTATTTTCTCGTACTAATCGCAGTCTTGTTGCTGGCTAGTCCGGTAACCACAGTCCGTGCGGAGGTCTCCGGTCCTGACCAAAAGGCACTAAAGAGCCAGTATTTGAATCAGGTCCTGATCTTCCGAAAGGACTTCCGGATGGTCAAGCGTCTGGATATCGCTCAGGATGGAACGGTCACCGGAGGCAAGGCTTCCGGCCTCTGGAGTGTTGACGGCGCGATTCAGGTTAGCACTCTCGCTTTCGACAAGAAAACCGTGACGGTCAGAGGGAACAAATTGTGGGCTAATATCAAGAATGATGGCCAATTGCATTTCTTTCCGGCATCGGTCGTGCTTAAAGGCAGGCAGGGCTACCCTGTAACCGTAGAGATCGCATTTCACACGGGCAGCGAAAGCGTCTCGGCACAACAGATTCGGACCAGCATTGAGAGGGTTTTCCTTGGCGGGAGTGACTCTCAGCTGTCTTCCACTCCTCAGCCGATCGCGGCTTATATTCAAAACGTCGTGCCTCAGTATGACATCGATCTGGCCTCGCCCAAGCCCTTTGGGGGAACATTGCCCAAGGTAATCACGCAGTCTCAGCTTCCAAATCCCACGGAGGCCGCGCTAGCCGGGCAGGGCGGACAGGAAAGTTTTGTTGTGTATGTCGACGAGAAGGGAAATGCAGCCGTGATCGGATTCACAAGGCTCTTGCAGTACGGGCTGGAAGAGACCACGATAGAGGCGGTCAAGAACTGGAAATTTGAGCCGGCGACGAAAGATGGGAAGCCAGTGGCAATGCGAGTCCTGATGCATCTCAACTATGCTGTACAAAATACGGCGCCGATTCCGAACTAAGTCTTCCGAAAGTGTGGAAACGGGAGAAACCAAGGATATAACTCCTTGCGTTTCAGAGTGAGGCAGCCGATGAGCCGCGTGGTGTCAATTGGAAAGCTCAAGGTTGGCGACGGTCAGCCACTCTTTGTGATTGGGGGGCCGTGCGTCATCGAAAACGAGCGCCACACGTTGATGATGGCCAAGCGGCTCACCACGCTCACGCGTGAACTTCGAGTCCCGTATATCTTCAAGGCTTCCTTTGACAAGGCCAACCGTACATCACTCAATTCCTATCGCGGCCCGGGTCTCAAACGCGGGCTTGAAATCCTGGCCAGAGTGAAACGGGAGCTCGGCGTAGCCGTTCTGACTGACGTCCACGAACCAGCGCAGGTCAGCGCGGCTGCCGAGGTCTGCGATGTCATCCAAATCCCAGCTTTCCTTTGCCGCCAGACCGATCTGCTGCTCGAGGCAGGCCGGTCTGGAGCAGTAGTGAATATCAAGAAGGGACAGTTCCTCTCTCCGTGGGATATTGGCCATGCCCTTGAAAAGGTGGCAAGTACGGGGAATCACCGTATCCTCGTGACCGAACGGGGGAGCACCTTCGGCTATAACAACCTGGTCGTCGACATCCGTGGACTGGCTGTGATGAAGGCTTTCGGATACCCGCTGATTCTTGACGTGACCCATGCCTTGCAGTTGCCAGGTGGCGAAGGCGGCAAGAGTGGCGGACAACCGCAGTTCATCACGCCCCTCGCACGGGCAGGAGTTGCGGCCGGGGTCGACGGTGTTTTCATGGAAGTTCATGACCGGCCCGAGCGAGCGTTGTCCGATGGCTCGAATGCCCTGGCGCTGCGGCGGTTCGGGCGTCTAGCCGCAGACTTGCGGGATTTGGGCAAATTTGTTCGTAAGTTGAAATCAGACTCCGCCAAAGGGTAGGCCTTGGACTGGCCATAGGGACGCACCATGGTAGTGATGCCCTTTGCAGAGAACTGGCGCTGCTGGCAAGTTCTTCTAATTCATTTGAAAACATGGAAGGGAGTTCTCGAGCCACGGAAAGCTCGTCTTCCGATGCGGACCTGACTCTGTCCCTCCGGAGTATCGCCTCAGGGTTCACCCGCGCCGGGCCCGGCGTCGGCGGCGATTGGGATGTTCCTCCTGAAGAGCGCTTGACAATAATTCCATGCGTCCCGTAGCATGGCGTTTCGATATTCTTCGTTATTGCGCCTAACGATGCAGACGGCATTGCAATAATGAAGAAAGCAGACAGTATCGGCGCCCAGGATTCGACCGGAGAGACGAGATGGAAGACGTGAACCCTGAACTCGGCGTAATCCCAAGAGGGACCGCAAGGGAAACCTGGGCAAGTCACTTGCATTGACACCCCCGGCTGGTTGAGGTATTTTCGCTTTCTTGCCAGCGAGGGATAGGTGGAGCGATCAGATGGTTTGATTGGCAAGGGGAGCACTCCTGGGTGGGCGAATAAGCCTGCCCGCAATATGGTCAGAGAGCCGAATAGCGGGAATCAATATCTCTTCAATTCAAAAACGATGACCCAAGATTGAACCGCCTATGCCTGAGTTTGGAAGACGCCGTAGTGACCGCATCCTCGCCCCGGTGATGATCCGCGTGATTGGCAATGACGCATCCGGGATTTCGTTTGCTGAGGAAACCATTACTGTCAGCTTTAACCAGCAGGGAGCGCGGATCAGTCTTACGCATTCGCTGCTGACCGACGACGTCATCCTGGTGAAGAACCTTGAGAACGACGTCGAAGAGGAGTTCCGGGTTGTGGGTGCCTTCCAGGAAGTGTTTGGCAACCGCCGTGAGTGGGGCGTTGAGGCATTGGACCCGGAAACAAGAATCTGGGGTATTGAGTTCACTCCTCCGCCAGAAGGAATCCAGCCAAAGGTTCTGATTGAATGTGCAGCCTGCAAGAAGGCTGCGCAGACTCCTTTGTCCTCGATCGAGTATGACGTTCTGCTGGCCACAGCCCTCATTTCCCGTCATTGTGACCGATGCAATGAGACAACCCGTTGGAAGCCGAGCGAGCAGATTCACAATGTGGAGATGGTCAAGACGACGGCGTCTGCAGGGATGGTGCGTGGCGAGCGGCGAAAGGTCCGTCGATTGAAGCTGACCATGCAACTTCGCGTTCGGAATGGCTGGGGCTTGGTTGATGTTGCTCAGACACGCGACGTTTCAAAGGCGGGGCTCTGCTTCATCAGCACGAAGCGTTTCGAAGTCAGTGACGAAGTTTATATCACGCTGCCTTTTGCCTCGGACCAGACGCCTGTGGAGACACCGGGGAGGATTGTTTGGTCCGCAGAAGGAACTGTGGGCCGATTTTACGGCGTGCAGTACATAAGGAATACGTAGTTCAACCCAACCTGTCCTTTCCCGAAGAGGTCCTTGACATCATGCTGCCCGCCGCGAGGTGGCGTGCCCTGTGCAGACAAGGTGGGAAGACGGTCAGCGTGGAATCTGCCCATCGAGGAAGAGGGAAGGGGCTCCAACAGCGGGAGTCCAGAGGGGGGAGAGTGAAGTCTAGCAAGCCTTTTGTGTCCGGATGGCCTGCCGGCAAGGCAGATTGCAGCAAAGGTGAGTTCTGATGAGCCGAGCGGAACGAGGCCGGGTATTCTCTATCATTTTTCTTAGTCTTTTGCTCGCGGCGCCGCGGCACTCGTCTGCCCAATCGAATACTCGTCTGCTCCTCGCCGCCGGGACCGGTGTGCCAGGGCACGCAGGGTTTTCTTTCGGCCCATTCTCAAGCCTGGCGATGAATGACAAGCGGGAGATGGTCTTTCTCTCCTCCCTGCGAGGACCCCGCAACGAATTACGGGCCGTCGTCAGGTCCAGCGGCGTGAGCTTTTCGGTCGTGGCCTTTCAGGGTTTGCGGGCGCCGCTTCCCAAGATGAGCTACGATTCGTTTAGTGCGCCCAGCCTCAATGACTCGGGGGCGGTTTGCTTTGCCGCCGGCTTAAAAGATACGGAAGGAGGAGATACAAGCAGCGCCATCATCCGAGTGGATGGAGCAGCCGCCAGGGCGATTGTGACAAGCGCAGATAACCTGCCAGGGACATCGGACGCGCCCTTCCTCGAATTCTCAGCCCCTTTGATCAACTCGCAAGGGAACATTGTCTTTGGAGCGCGCTGGGGCGGGCCAAAACCCGGAACCGGTTTGTTCCTCTGGACGCCTCACGGTCTCCAGCGCCTAGCGCTTCCCGAGGGTGTCGCTCCCAGAGCAAAGGATTTGTTGCGGCCGGTTTTCTTCAGTCACGATGAGGCGGTGCTGGTTCTCCGCAATACTCCCTCGGACGCTGCCATCGAGCAGTTCTTCCGCGCCGTCGCCATTCGCACTTTTCAGGAACTCAAGCCTCCACCCGACGCGTCTGAAACCATTCAGGTCCTCGGCCCGCGCACCGGCCAGGAACCGATTCAAATGGTGCTGGTCCTCATGGAAGGTGAGAAAGTGCAAACGGCGCTCCTGCCGGGCGACCCTTCCCAGCCTGTGTTAGCCTGGCATCCTGCTAGCTCGCCTGAAACGATGCCGCTCGGGCAGATCCAAGGACAGACGACTTCCGCGCAAGGGAATATCATCTTTGCTGCAACTCTGGCTGACTCACCCGGTGACCTTGCGCTCTATTGCCTTTGTGGAGGTCAGGTTACGCGTCTGACCCCGGCTGACGCGTTCTTGCCGATTGTCCAATCCGCGCCCGGCAAAGCAATTCTCTCCTTGGCTGGCGACTCTCAACAAACCGAAGCCATCATTGCTCCCGGCCCGGCCGAGGGCGGGCCGGCAATCTACGTCACGTCCCTTCCGTAAACAGGACTTGAAGAAACTGCCTGCCCGCCGGCGATGGCCTCTGAGTTACTGCTGGCCATCCTCAAACCACAAGCTTCCACGGAGAGCGATACTCGCGATTAAGGAGCTTTTGCGCTGCGGGACCGCCCTTAGTCAGTCGCCCCGTCGCCACATCCCACTCCAGCCGCTCCTTGGTTCGCAGAGCAACGTTAGCCAGCAGGCACGTGCTGGTCGAGTGGTAGCCGATTTCAATATCGGATTGCGGCAGCTTGCGGGTTTTCATGCAATCGAGCATGTTAGCTACATGCTTGGTGAGTCCGCCATCCATGCATTCCATCTTCATTTCGGCGGTTCTTCCCCATTTCTTCTTCTCGGGGTCGCCACCTTCCGGGGTCACCTCAAATCCGTCGCGATCAACGAACAATGTTCCATCCGTGCCATGGAATTCGGTGCCGTAACTGCGCTTGTACATTGAGTTCCCGTTGCACTGTCGGTTTTCGTATGTGGCAATGAAACCGGGATATTCCAGGGTAATCTGCAATGTATCGGGCGTGTCGCAATTATCCTCCATATAAAACTTCCTGCCGGAAGCTGTAATCACATTCGGGCCGTCCACTCGCATCGCCCACTGCGCGATGTCGAGAACGTGGACACCCCAATCACCGGGCCACCCATTAGCGTAATCGTAAAAGTAACGGAAGGTTGACCAACGGTCCGGAATTACACCGAAGCGGTTCCAATTGAACGGGACCTTCGGCGCCGGTCCAAGCCACATATCCCAATCGAGTCCGGCCGGCGGATCGCAATCCGGTGGATTGCCGATTCCCGACGGGTAGATGTTAAGAAAGTTCCAGGTTCGCACGAAAGTGACCTTGCCGATCATCCCGTCCTGGACCAGTTCCACGGCCCTCTGGAAGTGCAGATTGGATCGCTGCCAAAGGCCTACCTGGACTACCCGCTTGTATTTCCGTGCGGCCTCAACCATCTTCTTGCCTTCCTCGACAGCAACGGATATGGGCTTCTCGACGTACACATCCTTGCCGGCTTGGCAGGCCATTACAGTGGGCAGGGCATGCCAGTGGTCAGGAGTAGCGATAAGAACCATATCGATCTCCTTGTCGTCGAGCACCTGCCGGAAGTCCTTCAGCGCCTTGGCTTTTCCTCCTGCCGCCTCCAAGCCTTTCTGCAGGTTACTTTCGTAGACATCACACACTGCGGCGACCTCCACGCCCTTCTTGATGAAGTGCTGCATGTTATCGATACCCTGTCGGCCGCAACCGATCAGGCCCAGCCGGATCCTATCGTTGGCGCCCAAGACGCTGCGAGTGCTCGCTCCGGTTATCGCAAGACTGGCGCCCACGGTGCCTGCTGACGCCCGTTTGATGAAATCACGCCGGTTGATTTGTCCTATCATGGATTCTTCGCCTCTTTTCAAATGTGAATATCAGTTCAGAGTAATGTTCAACTTCTCAGCAATACAGTTCTGATGATGCAGGCCGGGCTGCATCCACTCGGCATGAAACTGCCGCGTTGTATGTTATTGCGAGTTAGCATATTGCGACGCCTGCCATGGTCCGCTGGCGAGCGCTGGCCATGATGTGAATATCTTCCCAAAATCCACAGGCTGGACGTAGTCGCGCCCGTGGTGAAAATTATCGACGTTCTGAATCAACTGCGCCACCAAGTCTGTTCCTTCAACCATGAAGACGTTGATTCGATACAATGCGCCCAGGTCCGAAGGATGGTCCATGAATTCTGACCATTTCTCTGCCATTGTTCTTGCCTTCGACCGGGCATCTTGGAACTCCGTCAGGCTTCCATCCAGTCGCGATAGGAACTCCTTGCGGTCTCCACCGGGCTTGTAAGCCAGAAATGCGTTGTCAAGGTCGATATAGGCCTGTTCCCAGGTGGCTAGCGTTTGCAGGTGCAGTATGTAAGCCTCGGTCCGGTTAATCAGATAAGTTAAATAGGCTTGCGAGCGCGGTTCCGCGTCGCCGCGGGCGCCCTTCAGGTTGTCAACAGCCTCCTGGAGCATTCTTGTGCTTTCCGTATAGGCTGCGATCTGATCATGGGACCTGCTGACAAATGACCGCCATCCTCTGAACCGTGGACCATCGAAGAGGTTCTCCTGCTTTGAATAGGTATAGGCGACACTCAGCTCCTCAAGTGGACCACAACACGGAAAGTTTCCCCGCCCGGTCCAACCCAGATACTCTTCGTTCTTCTCGAGCGTGTGGAAGGCTTTCAATACGAGTGGCGAGGCGCGGTCACCGAAGATCCGGTTTGCATAATCACGATAGAATTCCTCCGGAGTAAGGTGGGGGTTCCACTCGCCTTCGGCCATGAACTTGGTATTGGTCTCTGTGCCTCGCGCCCTGTTCATTTGCGAGGCAAATCCTGCCAGGCCGTACTTCAAGCCAT
>Ga0326727_10021837_pt1 | contig 12462 bp, 8 predicted proteins | sample MB2enrmetagenome_FD_207643 | JGI IMG/M metagenome (GOLD analysis project Ga0326727, IMG submission 207643) | Lab enriched peat soil microbial communities from McLean, Ithaca, NY, United States - MB29MY | ecosystem: Environmental > Terrestrial > Soil > Wetlands > Peat | place: USA: New York...
AGCTGTACGAGTTGCCCCAGATCGGGCCGGTCGGATTCGTGGTTGCCGCCGCAATCAGCCGGTTGAGCGAATCGTAGGTGTAGCTGACGTTCTCGCCCGTGACCCCATCCGCCGACGACACAATCCGCCCGTTGTTCTGGGTGGCGGAGAAATTGTAGGTCATGTTCACCTGTGCGCCGACGCTCCCGTAGTAACTCGGTGGCGAGTTGGTGATGTTGGTCAACTGCGCCAGGCTGTTGTAGGTGTGGGTTTCCGTCTGGAGCCAAGGATAGGGGTAGTTTTGGCCGTTGAAGTAGGGGACACCGGTGATGGAGAAGTTATTATAGTTGAGCGTGGTCAGCCGCCCGGCAAAGTCGTACGTGGCGTTGGCCAGCGGGAGAAGAAAGCCTGGATTCTGGCAATTCGTCGAGGACCAGGACTGGCAGAGCTCGGTTTCCGAACTCAAGTTGCTCATGGCGTCGTAGGTCATGGCGACTTGCGGCCCATTGAACGGATAGTTCATGGCCGTCATCCTGCCCATATTGTCCCACAAGTAGGTAGCGTAAAGGTCCGCGCCTGCGCCCCCCACCAAGCGCATATCCTGGAAGGTCACTCGCCCCGCCTGGTTGTAGGAGTACAGGTAGATGAACTGCTGCACCGAATTTTGGGCCCCAGGATCGTTGGAGTTCGCGTTGTGGTTGGAGTTCGGGAACTGCACCGCGGCCAGCCGGCCTGCGGTGTTGGAGCAACAGAGGGAAGGCAGGTTCTGGAACGCCGGAGTGGAATCGTAAGTGTAGGTGACCGTCTGCGTGGGGTCCACCGTTCCACCCACCAGGTGCTGCGTGAGAAGGAGGCGGCCGTAGATGTCGTAAGTGTAGTTGGTCTGCTGCCCCTTGGCGTCGCTGCGGGTCAGGACGTGGTGCGCGCCATCGTAGGTATAGTTGACGGTGCCGTTTTCGGGATTTTGGGCGCTGGTCAAATCGCTGCCGGTCCACCCGAAGGTGCGGGTTTGGTTGACGCCGGCCCGCGTCATGGAAACCGTGAGCAACTGATTGGCGTTGTTGTACGTGTAGGTAGTGTAGACGGTGCCGAGGTTGGGGTCGGGCTCGGTGACGGTGCGCAGGTTGCCGAAAGCGTCGCTGGTGAAAGTCTTCCATCTGCCCGCCGGATCGGTGACGGTGGTCTGATTGGCGGCGTAGGCGTAGGTGGTGGTGCTGGCCCCGTCTGGCTTGACGATGGTCAGCGTGCGGCCGGAGCTGTCGTACGTGTAGCGGGTCCAAACCCGCGTCCCTCCCGGAGCGTAGGGCATCGACACCGCGGAGATTTTGCCCAGCGGCGAGCACGCGCAGGGGGCGTACTGCGTGTCCGTTTCGGAAACCGTCGTTTTGCCGTTGCCGGTGAGCACGCTGATGGTGCGACCGAAACCATCCAGAACGGTGGTTTTGAACTGATAGGCCTGGCCATTGTTGACGGTCGCCGTTTGGGAATTCTGGCCGCCCGAGGTGTAGTAGGCGTACGTGTAGCTCGTCACGGCGCCATCGGAGCTGGTGGAGGTCGCCGGCCGGCCATAACTGTCAAAGTTGGTGGTACTGGTGGCGCCGTTTGGGCCGGTGACCGAAGTCACGGCCCAGGCGCTGTTATAGGTCATGCTGGTGGCCAGGGCCGGATTGCTGTTCGGCGTCAGGGTTTGCGGCAGCACATCATTGCTGGCCAGGGACGTGGTAACGGTGTCGCCAGTGGCGTCCCAAGAACTATAGGCCACGCCGGTATCGAAATACGAGGAATACACGGGTGATGCGTTGAGGGTGCTGGAGGAGGTGACGTTGCCGCGGAACCAATACGTGCTGAGGAAAGGTGTGTTTATGTAATTCGGATCCCGCAGCGAGGTATCGTTGCTGGCCTGCAGCGATGAATTGCCATCGTAGCTGTTCGTAACCAGGGTTGTAGTTCCCGCGCTGGTCGTGAGCGTCGCTGAGGTAAGCCGGTTGCGGATGTACAGCGCCACGTAGTACTCCGGCATGATGTTGTGGAGGTAGGTGAGATTGTACGTGCGCGTCGGCGTTCCCGAGGTGTTCCCGTAGTCGAAGACCTGCGCCTGGGTGAGGTTGCCGTAGATGTCGAGGGTTTGGTTGGTGTAGGTGTAAGGGAGGGACCCCGTCGTACCGTAGTCGGGCATGGTTCCCACCTGCCATGTGTATGGCTGTCCCAATTGGTCGATAGTGTACTCATACCACTTCATTAGGGTGTAAGAATACGTAATGTAAGCACCCTCTCCATAAACGTTGAGCAAAGCGACCGTGTCCGCTCCTTTCGGAACCGTGTAAAAGAAAGAGTTGGGCTGGAATTCCCAGATCTTGTACGAGTTCGCCTGCGAATCCTGGATCGCTGTCCAAGCGTGGAACGGCTGCGTCTCGTCGTAGGAATCGGGGCCATAGACACACCACGACTCACCTGCGAACATCGGCATATACCGGTACAGCACTTCCCGGAGTGTGACGTTCGTGCCATAGGTGAACGAACGGTAGGTCCACTGCATCACGCCACCCAGCGGCGTAGTCAACTGCGTCATTTCGCCGCTGCCATCGTATTGAAACTGGTGCGCGATGTTGAGCCCGGTTACCGTGACCGATTGCAGGAAGGCCCAGGTCCCGTAAGAGCTGGAATTGAAAGGCGAAGCCAGAGACTGGTTGGCGGCGTAAGCGAAGGTGTAGTTCTCCGGTGTGCCGACGCCGTTGGTGATAGTTGACAGGTGGGCGAAGCACTGCCCATTTGAGCACTGGGTTGAGTAAGAGAACTGGTATGCGTAGCCGCCGGGAGAGCGCGGGTCGGTGATCCAGTTGATCCGCGCGCTGGTGTTCGCGGATGAACTCCCCATCCCTGCCAAGTAGGAAATCGCGATCTGGTTGCCGTTGGAATCCTCCATCACGGTGGGGTACAGGCTGCCCGCGTCCTGCTCGCCGCTGGCCGATATGCTACCCATGGTCCAGAGACTGCCATCCGTAAAGTGAAGCACCTCGGCGCTGGCGTCGTAAGTGACGTAGGTGCCCATTACCGAAGTCCACAGGGAGCCGCTGACGTTCTGATCCAGGTGATACTCGGCGCCGCTTGAATCGACGTACAAGTAGTAGACGATCTGCGATCCGGACCAGATCGGGGTAATGGCGCCGGCCAGGACCTTCCAACCGAGCCCGAAGCCGACGTCCTCGCCGATCAGCCAGTTTCCAGCGGAATCTTGCCGCCACATCTGCGAGTTGTAGCTGAGCCCGAAGGTGACACTCCCGCCGCCGGCAGATTTGGCACTGAGCAGGGGAACGGAGAAGTTCAGGTTGCGCGAGAGCGTGTCGATCTGTTCGCCGGCCCCGCCCCAATAGCTGCCCAGCGCCATGACCCCAACGCGTCGGGGGTCGAAGGCGCCGTTGGGAGGCGGCGGCGCCGTGTGCGGTTCCAGCCCGCGCTCCAGCCCCGCCATTCGCGGCAAGGCTGGTGGCGTTTGCATTCCGCCGGGCAATGGCGGCGGCGTCCCGGTCAGCGTGGCAAACGGCGGCACAGTGACCGTCACCGACGTGGCGGCCGAGAAGTTGTAGTGCTGGTCCACTGCATTAACCACGTAGGTGTGGTTCTCGCCGGGTGAGACCGTTTCATCGGAGAAAGTCGTGGCCGTGGTTCGGCGGAAGTACAATCCATCGCGGTAGATCCAGTAACCCGCGAAACCGATGCTGGCGGAGGCCGTGGGCGCCGGCTTCCATTGCAGGTCGATGTGCCTGGGGAAGGCGGAGACCGCTAACGTTTGCGAATCCACGGCGTTGGGGGCGGTCCGGTAGATGGTGCCCAGTTGGACCTGCGCAATGGCGTTGCCCGACGGCGCACCGTAGGCGCCGATGCCGGGTTGCCCAGCGCCCGGTGTCACGCCCACGAATTCCATCGGCGCGTCCTGGTCCGGCCAGACCAGCAAGACGTTTCCATGCACGGCCATACGCAGCACCATGCCGTCGCGGCAGGTGCCTGCAAAGCTGGAAAGCAGCGAGACAACTCCACCTGTGCGCTGAAGAACCAGGAAGTTCGCCGCGCAGCCGCCGTCGGGATCGAACTGCGGGTTCTGCATTTCGAAGGCCAGGTAAGTCCCCGATCCGCTGCCGCTAGTTGCCGCGTCGGTGCTGGCTTGCAGGTACGAGGTGTAAGTGCCACCCGACGACCCCAACTTCAGGGTGGTGCGCACCTCGGCTTCGTACGTGCCATCCGGGATGGGAATGCGGGAAATCAGCGTGCCTCCGCCAGATTCAGACGCGGCGAGCCCGAGCGAGGAAGCACCCACATTGCCGGTGGTGGACCAACTGGCGGCGTTGATGCTGGTCAGGTTGTCAGTGAAGTAATACTGATAAGCGGCCCAGCCAGGCGTGGACAGCAGGAGGAGCGCACCAACACGGAGTGGGTTCATGGCATTACCACCCCGAAAGTATCGAGATTGAAGTTCCTGCGATGTTGCTGGATCGCGGCTTCAATGGTGGCTTTGCTGGCAACCCCCTTCTCGAAAACGGTAATTGAACTGTCATTGAACAGCGCCTGGAACGCCGCTCGGTACAGAGCGACGAATTCCACCACGGCGGATTTTCCATCATCACTGGGCAAGTAGCTGAACGCGATGATGCCGGTCGGGTTACTGGAAGCAGGCCACGGCGCGTACTCGGGCCGTTTGGGGTCTGCCGCGGTACCCTGTCCAACGAAGGGAACCACGCAGATCACCCGGCTGTAAGTGAACTTGGCATCTACCTGACGCTGCGCACACACAACGGACGCAAGCACCAGCAGAGCGACTAACAGGCGCTGAACCATAAGACCTCCGAATTTGATAGGGAAGTTCTGGTAGTAGTGGTAGTAAGTGAATAGAATACGACTCACGATCAAATTGTCAAGAACAATTTGAATTAATTTGAGATCTGAAACACCTGAAGAAGAATTCGACAATGGCGGCTGCGTTCCTGCTTGCTGGAAAGACGATGCCGCCGTGCGCGGCGGCGGCGAGGTCGATGCTGTGATCGCCACGGAGTTTAGATGGGAACGAAGTACTCCGTCTTGGCCGAGCGCGGAAGCTACGGAAGACCAAAGAGAGGTGGGGTCACATTCGAGCCCTCATCTTTCCAATTCCGATTTTCCTGGCTTGACGAGCCGGAGCGGTTCATTCGGATCGTAATCGAACCCTCCCGAAGCTGGCGCTGGCGGCAGCTCGCGCTGTTTGAGTGCCGCGATTCTCCGCGCAGCATCGGTCGACGGGGTTACCTGCGACACTGTCTTGCCGGCCGCCAGCGGCGGGGGTGCGACCGTGCCGGAAACGTCACACTTGGTGATGGCTCGCCTCGCGAGCCTTGCCATGCGGACTCGATGCTTCATGAAATGATGTATGTTGCTCGGGCAGGTGCTGACCTTGCACTCTTCCGCCAAGACGCGCGCGATTTCCGCGAACGTCCGGCCGCGCCGGCGCATCTCTTCGATCAGCGTGGCGTGAGGGTCCAACCGCGAGCGTGGCTGCTTGGCCGGCAGTCTGTCAAGAATCTCTTTGACGTTGTCATCCATACTAACTTCACCTGAAATGCCTCTGGCGCGAGCCCAGCGGACCGCCGCCGAGGCCAAACGGCCTTCGAACAACGGCTAAACAAGCATCGAATATCCATTGAATATCTATCGAATATTCGATGAACGTGCATCGAATAGAACGGGCTTCGCGGGGGCCACGCGAACCTAAGCCGACAGGCTTAGGGATGGTGTCTCTCTCATGACTCCAGCTCTTCGAAAACATGTGCTCGCTGCATCACTCGGCTTCCATCTTCCGAACCGCGATCTCACGAATGAACCGCCCCACCTGGCCGGGAAAATGCTCGGACCTTCCACTCTCCTGAATGCGCGCGACTCGATGAGCCGCGATTTCGCGCAGCAATGGACCGAGTCCAGCGCCCTTCACCACCACATCGTGGCTGGCAAAGGCAATTCGCACCTCGTCGTCGCCGCCTTCGGCGAAGACGAACTGATTCCACGACAGAATCACCGTCTGGCGCAGCAGCACAATCTCCAACGCCGGCGGTTGGTCGGCCGCGCTGATGAACCATGGTGCTTTATCGACCGAGGTCGTGTTCACGGGTCCGCTCCTTTCGAGGTTGAATGATTGCTTGTTGGATTTGCTTCGAAACGGACGTGGGCAACCGGGCCGCCCTTCGAACCATGTTTCGTGCCGCGGCCAAACCTCGATGAGCGCCTCGATGCGAATGCGTCCCCTTACCGCGCATAAGCTCAGACGCCGACGTCCGCGCCATGGACTGTGCAACAGTAGCTTGGAGCCGCTCCTTGTCGCTCGTAATCACCGTGACGCTTTGACGGCCGCGCGATGCGGCGACGTAGAACAACTCTCGTTGCATGCCGTCGCCGGAGATGACTACGGAATCGACGGTCTTGCCTTGGCTGCGATGTGCGGTGACCGCGTAACCGTGGGCGAAGCTGCGGTAGTTGGAGGGCAGCGTCCGGCCGTCGTCAAGTTGAATGCGGCCGGTGTCATCCACAGCGGACACCGTGACCAGTTCGCCGTTTGTGATCCTCAGCCCAGGATCGCGGCGGTTGGCGGTCAGCAGAAGTCGATCTCCGATAGACACCTCAATCGGCCGCGCTTCAACGACATCAAAACTCGCGCCTTGCCTTCTTGAAATGGTGCGTTCGGTGCCGTCCGCACATCGGACCACCAGACCCCCGGGACCGACGCGCACGACCTCCGCCGTGGCGTTCTTCGCGATTGACTTCACAGCCTTGTGAAAGCCGAGGATCTGCCCTGCGCGATAGTTCCGGAAGTCGGTTTTCTGTGCCGCAGTCCAGTTGATCGAAACGTGACGCGTCAGGACTACACCCTCGCAGACCTCCCCGCGCGTCTTCCGGCGCTCGCGAATCGCATCGGTCACGCGGTCAATCTCGTCATGCGTGGCGCAGACAACCAGACGGCTTTGTCCTGCGGCGGCGTCATAGGCGTCGGCGATGGCTGCGGCTGGGTCGGAAAGTGCGACTTCGCGAACGGCGCCCATCGCAGTTAGCTTCGCGAATCCGCGTTCCGGGTTCCGGCGGAGTTCTTCGATTGCGTCTCGGTAGTCATTTCTGGTTTGCCGTTGGACCTGAGCCAGCGCGACCGTCTTCAACCGGGATTCCTTTTCTAGTATCCGCAGAGCATCGCCCGCTTCCACGCTTCGAATCTGTTTTGTATCTCCGCTGAAGACAACGCGCAGGGAACAGTCTTCCGCCAACCGGAGCAAGTCCCCCATCTGACGTGCCGACACCATACCAGCCTCATCGAGGATGATCACGCAGCCGTGAATGTCATCGTGAATGCGTGGGTCTTGTAGGAGTCGTTCGACGGTGATGGCGTCAGCGAAACCGACCTTCTGCAATTCTTCGACAGCGCTCATCGTCGGCGCTACTGCCAGTACATCGTGCCCCGCCTCCATCAGTCCGCGCCGCAGCTCGCTGAGCGTCGCGGTCTTGCCAGTACCGGCTGCGCCGCTGATACTCACCGCACGGTCGCGCGATTGAAGCACGAACTCCACAGCGTGCTTCTGCTCCGGGCGCAAACGGTCCGAAACGGTAAGCCGACCGCCGCCAAGCGGGTCGCATTCGCTGAGCCCACGGTTGATGGCGGCAATCATGTTTCGTTCGCGCTCCAGACTTGCCGCCGTTGCGACCTCGCGCCCCGAGCGCAAGACTTTGCCCGAGGATTCCTGCAAATGCAGCTCACCCTTCAGCTCGGCAAGCCGGATTCGTCCCCGGCCATGCCGCAGAGCCTCCGTCAGCAGTTCGTGATCCGGTGCAACCGATACTCGCTCGAAGATGTGTTCTGCGGCATACTCCAGTGAAGGTGCGCTCGGATCAAAAACCACTGGTGTGAACCGCGCGGCGCCCCTCACGGCCGCCAGTGCCTGTGTTTCGTCCGGAGTGAGCCGCTTCCGCTGTTTCTCCCGGAGTTCGAGCGTCGAAATCTCGGTGAGTTTGTCGGCGCGCGATTCTCGGACCAGAACCGCGATCTCGTTGTCGGTAGGTCGCCGCCCGTGCAGCTCCACGAATGCCGCGATGGCCGAATCGCGCTGACGACTCCGCTGGCTGAACTTCGCCAGCAGTTCCGCCGGGACGCCTCGGATCTCGAAACCGATATCACGCCCCCGCGCGTCACGCTGGGTCTCGATTTCGTAGCCGATGGCCCTCACCTCGCACGCCAACGCGTTGCGATAGACCTCGGACAGGTAAGCCCGCCGCTCGTAGATCTCCGAAGCCTGTAACGCCTTCCAGCGCCCTTCCGCACCGTCGAATGTCAGGTTGGCCGCAACAGCGTGCGTGTGAAGTTGCGGATCGAGTTCGCGGCTGGTGTCGTGATGGTAGACCGCCAGCACCATGTTGGCGGTCGCCCTGTCCTCATTCGCGCCGCCTCGCCGTACCCGGCCCGCGGCGCATGCCTCGGTCTCTTTCAGGGCTTCCGCGACGGCGGTGCGATGCGCGTCGACCAACCGCTTGTCACCTCCCGCAATCGCCAGCACCGAGACCGACTTTGGGGCAGAGATCGTGAAGTCGTACAGGCTCCGTCCCTGTGCGAGTTTGGTCCCGTCGGCGGCGGTGCGGTCCGCGCTGTGGCGGGCTCTCAGAAACTGCTGGGCCCCCGGATCGAGACCCTGCCGCAGGGCTTCGAAGTCCCCGGTATTCACTTGTCCGCTTAACCCCAGCAGCTCCGCTCCGCGCCCCTGCCATTCGCCCAGCACACGCTCGCCGTCTGCATAGTAGTCGCTGTGTTCGAGGTGCCTCGACGAGTACCCTTTGCCGTCTGCCATGGCGCGTATCGTCAGCATCGCGTGAACCTACGGCTTGATCCTTGGACCGCTGGGCTGAACGCGCTCGACCGCGGGCGCGCGCTCCACCGGTCGCGGCTGCGGGTCGATCCACCGCTGATACCACATGCCAACCCCGATTCCAACCAAGAGAGCGAGGCCGGTTAACGTGTAGACCGACCATCGATACTCTTCGCGGAAGACACTTACTAACTCGTTCGCCGCACGTCTCGTGCTACTGACCGCTTGAGAACTCGTCGATTCCAGATTGGCGATCGCCTTGCGCGCGTTTTCCGCCGCCCCTTGGTAAGAGTCGCCAAGTGTATTCGCGCTGCGCCCGAATTCAGCCGTGGCCTTCTTGATTTGCGCGGCGGCCACCGCCAGCGCTTCCGCCGTGGCAGGGATCGTCGATTGAACGAACTGTTGACGCAAACTCTCGCTGATCGTGGCAGCAATGGCCTCTGGGTTGATTCCTTCCGCGATGTCGGCCGGCAGTTGGACCAACCGCTGATCGAGTTGCGCTCGATGCGCGTCACTGGATTCGCAGATCTCCTGAAGGGCTCTCAGCGCATCAGCCATGGCCTCTTCGAGCCGTAGCCTCTCCGTCGCCATGCGCTCCGGAGCCTGCACCATGAGTAGAACCAAAAAGCCCATGGCACGCAGTATCCGCAGCATCTCATCGTTCTCTGGCAGCGAACGGCAGTGGCGCATTTCGCGGTAATAGTCGGCCCTCACCTCGACCGGCAGCGCGTTCGCGATGCGGTCGATCAGATCCGTTTCCTGAGCCGCCGGGGATTGGCTGGACTCAGTCACGGCAGTAACAACTCCTTCACCCTGTCGAACTCCGCGAACATGCGTCGCCGATAGCTCTGCGCGCGCATCACCAGCGATGCCTTCTGCAGCTCCGGCGCATCGGTCGATCTACCAGCCACCGCACCCAGCGTCACGCCGTGATTCCTCGTGGCATTTTCGAGGACGGGCAACCGGTAGTCCATCCGTATCATCGCTGGTGCGTACTTCCGCTGGAACCACAGCGCCTGCTCGCTCTCCCGCCAATACCGGAAGTCGGTGTGCTCCGCCGTCGAGTTCTCGACGATCAGGTAAGCCGCTCGATTGCCCAAGCGCGATGCCCAGGCCAGAACGCTTTCAACGCTGGCCGGATCGGCTGTGACGACACCAACGGCAGTGAACGCTATGCCGGCCTCGGTCACGTCCACGTACATCTTGTCGAACCAGTCGTAGGTGACCTCGCCAGCTCCCGCGCCCATATCGGCGAGGATCACTGGTGGCCCATCGGTGAGCTCGTCGACAAACGCGTCAAGCCCGGCCGGTGTGTGGATATTGACTTTGGGCACCTGACCACCAAAGAAGTGAGTAAGTGATCCGCGAGCTTTGTTTTCGGTATCCAGGTCGAGCAGCTTGACCGGAATGCCGTTCTCCTGAAACCATTCGGCCAGACCGGTCACCACGCTCGTCTTGCCCACGCCGCCCTTGCCGCCCATGGAAAGAATCACCCGTTTTTCGGCGGCAGACGCCACCGCGGGTGACTCCGGAATACTCTTCGCATTGGTCATTTCACGCCTCCTTGGGTAAGCCGCGATCCGCCGTGACGCTTGCATCAGCGGGTGTCGCGCAGTTGGCAGACAAAACTGCCCCCTATATTTAAGGGCATGGGAGAGGCACCTTGGGACAGTTAATTAACAACTTTTTTCGAGCCCTGGTCACTCGATGTGCCTGGCGACCCTGGAACGACGTGCGGTCGGTCGAGCGGGACTGCCTTCTTGCAAAAACTTGTAAACATGCTGTCTCGCAGCGCCCTTCCCATTGCCATTAAATATGTAAGGGCGTGGGAGAGGCACCTTGGGACAGCCAATTAACAACCTTTTTTCGGCGCTGGGTCGCTCGAAGCGCCTGACGACTCTGGAACGACGTGCGGTCGGTCGAGCGAGACTACTTTTTTGCGAAAACTTGTAAACTTGATGTCTCACAGTGCCCTCCCCATTGCCTTAAATATAGGGGGGACTTTTTTCCGGAGTAGTAAACAGCGACGACCCCGACGTCAACCTCCGGCCCGAACGCTCGGCGCCAAGTCCGAAAACCATGCAAGAACCGCTGCTTGACAGTATCGTGGAGGCCATTGCTGAAAGGGTGATGGCGAAGATCAGGCCGGAACTATCCGGGGGTGGAGCACCTCCTCGCATCCAGCCCGCGCTGCTCAACGTCAAGGACGCGGCCGTCTACCTTGGCCGCAGCGAACAGGCTGTGCAGCATCTCATTTTTCAGCGTGAATTACCTGTGGTGAGGATAGGCCGCCGCGTACATCTCGACCGCCGTGACCTCGACGCGTGGATTGAAAAGAACAAATACTAAAAGATAGCCATCGCGCGCGCTAGATTTTTAGGTTACAATCGTCTCATGCCAAAGAAGACTGACGGCTCCGGCACTATATACCTGCGAGGTAACATCTGGTGGGTCAAGATCCGCGTAGACGGCCGCCCAGTTTACGAATCGAGCAAATCCGCAAAGAAATCCGAGGCGATTAAGCTCCGAGACAAACTCTTGGCCAAGAAGCACCGGGGAGAGATTTCAGGGGGCACCCCCGACCGAGTCCTGATCGACGAGCTGCTCGACGACCTTATCAAATCCGATGTGAAAGAATCCACCTGCTACATCTACGGAAAGGTTATCGAGAAGAACATCCGGCCATTCTTCGGAAAAGTAAAAGTTCAGCGCCTTTCCACCGACCTTATGGAACGATATCGCGAGCGTCGCAGAGCACAGGGCGCTCTTGATTCCACCGTCAACCGCGAGCTTTCAGTCCTCCGTAGCGCTCTCTATAAGGGCAAGCGCCGCACCCCGCCGAAGGTCAACAACATTCCGTACTTCCCGCTGTTGAAAGAGAACAACATCCGCAGAGGCTTCCTCACAGATGAGCAGTATGCCTCGCTGCTAGAGGCGCTTCCGGACGAACTCAAGGCCCTCTTTGTCACGGGCTATAACACGGGCATACGCCTTGGGGAGATACTGACAATATCCTGGACGCAGGTCGATTTTGAGTCCGGCTTCATCGTCTTACAGACAGGCGAAACCAAGAACGGCGACGGGCGGGCCATCCCCATTCTTGACGGCGATATGCAAGCACTTCTCACGTCCGCCAAGCGTGACCGTGATGCCCGTTGGCCTCACTGCACCTACGTCTTCAGCCGCGGCGGGGAGCCAATCAAGGACTTCCGCGTGTCCTGGCGCAAAGCGTGTATCACCGCCGGAGTGCCAGAGCTAAACTTCCACGACCTGCGCCGGACGGCCGTGCGAAACATGCGACGCGCTGGCATTCCCCAGGTGATCCGCATGAAGATCAGCGGCCATAAGACCGATTCGATGGAGCGCCGCTACAATATCGTCGATGCCGAGGATTTGAGCGTCGCCAAGAAACTGATGGAGCGTCGAACGAAAACTGTAACCGCAAATGTAACCATCCCGCGAGAACCGGCGAAGCAGCATGAGTCCGCCGATTGAGCAGAGTCAGCAGTTTATGCCTGCACGATACCCGGCGATACAGTCGATTTTGGATTCAGGTTCTAGTGGGGGCAACTCCGTGGAGGTTCAAGTCCTCTCATACGCACCACCTCGTTTCTTAATGATCGCG
>Ga0326727_10021838_pt1 | contig 12461 bp, 9 predicted proteins | sample MB2enrmetagenome_FD_207643 | JGI IMG/M metagenome (GOLD analysis project Ga0326727, IMG submission 207643) | Lab enriched peat soil microbial communities from McLean, Ithaca, NY, United States - MB29MY | ecosystem: Environmental > Terrestrial > Soil > Wetlands > Peat | place: USA: New York...
TTCGGCGCCAACGCCTGTGGAGAGAGTGTCAGCCGTACCGGCCACAAAGCCGGTCCGCAGTTCTCGATTGAAGCAGGAAACCCCCACTAGAACTGCAATGGCAGTTTAGTGGTGGGAGAGTTCATAAATAGGACAGTTATGGCGCAAAATAACTCAAATTCCGCTTTTGAAGAGATTCTTCCCCTCGATTCTTCTTTTCCGCATCACACTTCTCAATCGGGATATAAAAACCCGCAACCAGTAGTAAGAAATGTAGGCATACAGCGGATTCCAGACAAAGTCAAGGGGGTCGAAAAACCCGCAACCAGTAGTAAGAGAGAGCTGGAGGAGAAGGGGCTCGATCTGCGGGTCGCGGCGGCCCACCAGCAGATACGGACGGACCGGAGGCGGCTTCTGCAGTGTGTGCTGAACCTCTTGACCAACGCGGTGAAGTACACCGTGCAGGGGAACGTCACCGTGGAGACACAGGTCGTGCAGAGTCCAGGCACGACGCTGGAAGCGGGAGTCGCGGAGATCTCCGTGACTGATACCGGCATCGGTATCGGGGAAGAAGACATCGGGAAAATCTTCCAGCCCTTTGTGCGTCTTGGCTCGCCGTTACAGGCAACCATCCCCGGAACCGGGCTTGGGCTTTATCTCACCCGCAAGCTCGCTGCCGAGGTCTTAAAAGGTGATATACTGTTGACAAGCGAATACGGCAAAGGGAGCCGATTTGCCATCAGAATACCGGTGAGTATGCCATGAAAAAAGTGCTCGTCGTCGAAGACAATCCGGACAACATGCGGCTCATCACTTATGCGCTTGAACGGAGCGGCTACAAAGTCATCCCTGCCCAAACCGGTGAAGCGGGGGTAGAGTTGGCGTCCAGGGAGCGACCATTTTTCATCATCATTGACATCAACCTCCCCGACATCGACGGTCTGGAAGCGACCCGGCGGATCAGGGCCTCAGAGGCGGACGACGACATTCCGATCATCGCCATTACCTCATACGCCATCATCGGAGACCGGGACCGGATCCTACGGGCGGGTTGCACCGCCTATTTCGAAAAGCCGATCGACCCGCTCACCATCGTCGAGAAAATTCATGAAGTCATCAGGGCAAAGGCGAATAATATGAGGCAGCGATGAATGCGCTCATTGTCGACGACAACGCCAATGACCGGAGGCTTCTGCGCTACAGCCTGACAAAACACGGTTGCGAGCAGATCATTGAAGCCCGTGACGGCCAGGAAGGGCTGGAAATGGCGAAATTGCACAGGCCGGATTTGATCATCTCCGACGCCCTCATGCCGCGGATGGACGGTTTCGAGTTTCTGCGTATGGTGAAGATGGATGACGAGCTGAAAGCCATACCCTTCGTTTTCCACTCCGCAGTCTATACTGGCCTCAAGGACAAGGAATTGGCCCTCTCCCTCGGCGCCGAGGCCTTCATAGCCAAGCCGAAGGAACCCGAGGAATTCTGGAAGGAGTTGGCCGAAATTCTGAAAGCGTGTGAGACCGGTAGGGAAAGGCCTCCTGCCGCGGAACCGCTGGCGGAGGAAAGGGAGTATCTGAGGAAATACAGCGGAGTTGTGGCGGCAAAGCTCGAGGAAAAGGTCAGGGAGCTGGAAGAGACACTTGACCGGCGCAAAAAGGCGGAGGAGGCGCTGAGGAACTCGGAAATCCGCTACCGGCGGCTGTTTGAAGCAGCCAAAGACGGTATCCTCATCCTTTACCCTGATACCGGGAAGATCATTGACGTGAATCCTTATATGGTCGACCTGCTGGGCTACCCCCCCGAGGAGTACCTAGGGAAGAAGCTGTGCGATGCCGGCCCCTTCAAGGATACCAAAATCTGCACGACCTTCTTCTGTGACCTGCAGTGCCGGGAGTATCTCCGTTGCCATGACCTCTCCCTGAAGACCATTGAAGGCAAACCTGTCGATGTTGAGTTCATAAGCTGCGCCTACGCAATAGACGATGAAACGGTGGTCCAGTGCAACATCCGTGACATCACCGAGCACAAAAGGGCCGAGGAGGCACTGCGCGAGAGCGAGAAACAGCGTTACCGGCTCCAGGCCGAACTGGCATGCGCAGCGCAGGTGCAGGCAAAGCTCCTGCCGGACAGTTACCCCAACCTTCCCAATTTCGAATTTGCCGCAAGTTGCCTCCCTGCCCAGCAGGTCGGCGGCGATTTTTACGACTGGGTGGAGGTGGCTCCCGGCATCATCGGCCTGACCCTTGGGGATGTCATGGGAAAGGGGATGAGTGCTGCCATGCTCATGTCGACGGCAAGGGCAGCAGTTCATGCAGCCACCTTGCAGAACCGGCCCGCGGCAGCTGTGCAACTGGCCGAACGCGCCCTCCGGCCCGATCTGGAAAGATCCGAAAGCTTCGTGACTCTGTTCCATGCCCATCTCGACATATATTCCCGCACCCTGACCTATGTGGACTGTGGACACGGTTACGTATTCCTGCGACGTTCGGATGGGACAGTCGAAGAGCTCACGCCGCGGGGGCTTCCCCTGGGTGTGCCGAGCAAAGAACTCTACCAGGAAGGGGTGCTTACCTTCACAGAGGGGGACGCCCTCGTTCTGTACAGTGACGGGCTGATCGACGCCAGGCCAGATCTGGCGCTTACCAACCGGGTGCTGGCCGGCCGGCTCGACGGCGCTGCGAGCGCCCGGGAAATGATGGGCCTCATCCTGGCGTTGCCGGCACTGGTGGGGCCGCCACTCGATGACCTGACGGTTATGGTCATCCGCTGCAACGATGATATATGCCGAACTTAAACAAAGGTGTTGCCGGAGCGGGAATGAAGGTGCTTATTGTCGATGACAATCCAGATGACAGAAAACTCCTGCGCCTGATCTTCGAAAGACATGGCTACAATAACATCATCGAGGCCTGCGACGGCCATGATGGGCTTGACATGACCGTGGCGCAGAAGCCGGACCTCATCATCTCCGACGCCCTGATGCCGCGCCTGGACGGTTTCCAGTTCCTCTGGACGCTCAAGATGGTTGCAGACCTCAGAGACATCCCCTTTGTCTTCTACTCCGCCGTATATACCGGACTGAAGGACGAAGAACTTGCCTCCCGCCTCGGCGCGGACGGATTCATCACCAGGCCGAAGGAACCCGAGGAGTTCTGGCGGGAAATGAGCGCTATCCTGGAGAAACTCGCCGCCGGGAAGAGAAAACAGCATACTCCCCGACTCATGGAAGAGGAAAGGGAATTTTTGAGGAAATACTGCGAAATCGTAACCGCGAAGCTGGAGGAAAAGGTTCGTGAGCTTGAGGAGACCCTTGCCCGACGGAGGGAGGCGGAAGAGGAGCTCATCGCCAACCAGGAGCGGCTGAAGACCCTGGCGGCCGAGTTGGCCCATGCCGAAGAAAGGGAAAGTTATCGAATTGCGATTGAATTGCACGATGCGGTGGGACAGCGCCTCGCCCAGAGCAGGATGATGCTCGATGCTCTTACGAAAAGCCCCATATCACCGGAGTGTATCGGAAGTATCGATAACATACGCGGCATTCTCGACACGGTAATCGATCAGGTCCGTTCCCTGGTATTCCGGATAAGTCCGCCGGTTCTTTACATAGTGGGTTTCGAGGCCGCGGTGGAGTCACTCTGCGAAAAATTCCAGGATGATTTCGGGATTCGCATTACGTTCACCAATGAAGGTGAATCACGAACAATTGCGGAGGATCTGCGAGGAGGCCTCTATAGAATGGTGCAGGAACTCCTTTTCAACGCCGTTAAGCATGCACGGGCAAAGACGGTTGCGGTCTCCGTTAAAAGCGTCGAAAACAGCGTGGAGATCCGCGTTGAGGACGATGGGTGCGGATTCGACGCCTCCCGGCTTTTTCAGTACAGGGACAAAAGGATCTGCCTTGGGCTTTTCAGCATCAAAGAAAGAATCGAATATCTTGGAGGCTCTATGGAGATTGACTCCAAACCGGGGCATGGGACTTGTATTATTCTTGTTGTTCCCGTTTGAACATGTTTGCATTAAGCGGAGGAAGTGAATATGTCCACAAAGGTCCTGCTTGTCGATGATCATCAGATCGTGCGTAATGGATTACGACTGCTTCTGGAAAATGAGGAAGGGATGGAAATAGTTTCCGAGGCTGATAACGGCAGGGATGCGGTCCGGATATCCAGGGAACTGCGGCCCGATATCGTTATCATGGATATCGCCATGAGCGACATGAACGGTATCGAAGCCACCCGGCGCATTATCGCAGCCAATCCGGGCGCAAAGGTGCTGGCCCTTTCCATGCACAGGGAAAAGCGTCTCATCTTCGAGATGTTCGATGCGGGAGCAAAGGGCTACCTTTTGAAAGAGTGCGCATTCGAGGAGGTGCTGAGGGCCATCAGCTTCGTGCAACACGGTGAACTGTATCTGAGCCCGAAGATCACCGGCGCCGTTCTCGAAGATTACCTGGAGCGGATGCGTGGTGGCTCCGCCGCTGAGCGTCCTTCCCTTACACCGCGCGAGCGGGAAGTGCTGCAGCTCATCGCGGAGGGGAAAAACGCCAAGGAGATAGCTTTTCTCCTCGACATAAGCGTGAGTACCGTAGAGACCTTCCGCCACCTCATCATGAAAAAGCTCAAGCTGAAAACAGTGGCCGAACTGACCAGATACGCCATAAGCGAAGGGATCTCGTTCATCGAGTGATACGAGATCACACCCAAAACGGTCAAGTTATCAGCACCGTCGAGGGCCCCTCAACATGGAATCATGTGCGCCTGCGACCCCATTTCCTCGCCGCCTTTACTTTCATCCTCACCTTTTAAAGGATTTTCCCCCCATTTTTAATGGAATTCACCATTCAGATCAACTTCAAACTGACGATATGAAAAGCAAGACGTAATCTTCTCAAGATCGGGACCCGCTTTAGAGATATCAGCATCGGCATTGAATATCAGGATTAATTCGAGAGGTGGGCCATATGGCCTTTGATCTCTGAAAGCAGCCCGGTTTGGCTTAATTAAAGTTATCGTTATCGAGATGATCACGTTTATTTCTTAAAAAACCCATGGGGACAATTGATGGGAGAGTAGTGATAAAAATGATCAACAATTTAAGGATTAGCGCCCGTCTGGGCATGGATTAGGGATAATTCTGGTTATGATGTTGGGAATGGTCATAATCGGAATAATAAGCATGAATAAAATAGGAGGATGTCTTGAACGCAATGTCAAAGTCTCCGAGCCGGTGTTGAAAAACGCCGAGAATGCCCTATATGCTGTAATCGGCATCGCCAACAGCATTAAAACGGTCGCGATGCTTGATGACAGGAAAGCGCAGGGGGAAGAAATACGAAATATAGAAGCGGCGCGTACAGGTTATAAGGAAGCCATGGCCAAGCTGGATGAGCTAGACAAATCGGAAAAGGGAAAATGAATTATAAAATGAAATTACCCTCTTTATAATGTTTAAATATCACCTCTTTTGTTCCGGCTCCGCCGCCTTGGGTTTTTTTATCATGCTGGCCAGAAGACAAAAGTAGATAAGCAAGCCCATCGCTAACGGAAGAGAATCTGTTGTTAAGAAAATCGAGGAGAAACGTCATGAGATTTACAATCGCAAAGAAGTTGTATTGCATTGTCGGAGTTGCATGTTTTGTTTTGATTGCATTGGGGGGATTGTCCTTCTTTGAGGTTAAAACCCTGTCGGAAAAGATGGAGAAGATGGTCAGAGAGGATGCGCGCCTGGTGACACTGAGCATGGCGGCACAAGACTGTCTGGGAAAAGCGATCCATGCGTACAAGAATTATCTTCTCCGCAAGGATAGCAAGTACGTGACGGAATTCAACGAGAACGTAAAGGAGATTGAAGGTTCCGTCAAGGAGTACCTGGATCTTTCAGGCAGCGATGACGAACGCACTTTGGTGAAAAAAACCGGAGAGGAACTTGAGAGTTATAAGAAATCTATAGATGTACTGGTGGCTGCCCGTGCAAAGAGCGATGATATCGCAGCCGTGGACAGGGGGACAATTAAGGGGGTTGACCGTCCCTTGAGATCTGCGCTGGACGAGATGGAGAAGGTTGCAGGAAAGAAATATGATATGGCCCGGGGGGAAGTTAGACAAGCTACGGAGAAAAATATCTTTGTCCTCATGGCCTGCTCCATTCTTGCCGCGCTCCTAGTGACAGCCTTCGAGGTTTATGTGGCCAGGAATATCGCCACGCGGCTTGGACGGGTGACTAATGCCATGGGGGTTGTTGCGGACGGTGATTTATCTACAAAACTCCGCATTTATGCAAATGATGAAATCGGCGACCTAGGCAACAGCATTAACCGTATGCTCGACTCGCTGAACGGGACGGTACTCTCCATCAAGAGCACCGCTGATCAAGTTGCTTCAGCCGCCGAGCAGCTTCATTCCACTTCCGAACAGATGGCGACCGGCGCCGAGGAGGTTGCGGCCCAGTCCGCAGCCGTCGCCACTGCCGGAGAAGAGATGGCGGCAACCGCCATGGACATCGCCAAGAATTCCAGCCATGCGGCTGATGGGGCAAGACAGGCCAACGATCTGGCAATCAACGGCTCAGCGGTGGTACAGGAGACGATTCAGGGCATCCAGTCGATCGCCCGGCGTGTCAAGGAGTCGGCCAGTGCAGTGGAGACACTCGGCGAGCGGAGTGATCAAATAGGTGAGATTGTCGGCACAATAGAGGACATCGCCGATCAGACCAACCTGCTGGCCCTCAATGCGGCCATCGAAGCAGCAAGGGCCGGCGAACAGGGCCGAGGCTTCGCAGTGGTGGCGGACGAGGTAAGAGCCCTTGCGGAGAGGACAACCAGGGCGACCAAAGAGATCAGCAACATGATCAAGTCGATTCAGAACGAAACGAAAAACGCTGTTGCAGCCATGAATCAGGGGGTTTCAGAGGCGGAAAGAGGCGCCGCCGAAGCAGTTAAGTCCGACAAGGCCCTTACTGAGATCCTTCGGCAAATCGGCGAGGTATCCATGCAGGTCAGCCAGATCGCAACCGCGGCCGAGGAGCAGACGGTCACAAACACCGAGATCAGCACCAACATCCAGCAGATTACCGGAGTTGTGGAAGAAACCGCCAAAGGGACCCAGGAAACGGCACAGGCTGCCAGCCAGCTGGCCCATCTGGCGGAGGAACTGGATGCCCTTGTTGGCCATTTCAAGCTGGCGTCATAAGGATTCTGACTGAACGTTAAAGAATAATGCCGGACAGGAGAGGCGGCCCGTCATCAAGACCAGCGGAAACAGTCGCAAAGCGGACGGGCCCTCTATCCTTCACCCATCCCCCCCAAGGAATCCTTCACCGCCCTTCATTGCGATCTTCCCCGATTCATGCCGCTGAACAATCCCGCCGTTATTGCTTTTAAAGGATTTTTGGCCCTCGTTTCATGGATTCCGCTAAGAACCACAAGCCCTGTTTGATGATACAATGACCTGCCAGGAATGTGGGCGGACTGGAGCGCTTGATGCGGCTTCCCATTATCGAAAATTTCTGGTTATTCGGAATGAGATGGAAAATAAGCCGAAGCTCGACATAACCGGGTGACATAATAAAAGGGATTGAGAATGACAAAAAGTAACTGGTTTATAGGCTTTCTTTTCCTCTTGATCATCCTCTGCGGCTTTCTTTCCGGCATCTCCGGATACACACGGACCGGTCTGATTCTCTTTGGGATAGCTTTACTTACCTATTTCGGAGGCAAGGCATGGTGCATCGTAAAGGGAGAAGAAAAACGAAAACGAGTAGAAGAAGCACTGCAGGAAGAGCAAAGGCGTCTCGAAGAAATTATCGACTTCCTTCCGGATGCCACCCTGGTAATTGACAATAAGGGCAAAGTGACCGCCTGGAACCGGGCAATTGAACAGATGACGGGTGTCAAAGCGGAGGAGATGATCGGCAAGGGGAAGTATGAATATGCGATCCCCTTCTATGGAGAGAGAAGACCCATACTGATCGATCTGGCCCTTTTATCGGATGACGATTTCTTGACGAGTCATTATGATGATATACACCGTCAAGACGCCATCCTGTCCGGGGAAGTATTTGTGCCGAAAACTTATAGCGGCAAGGGTGCCTATCTATGGGCAACGGCGTCAACGCTATTTAATGCCGATGGGAACATCATCGGCGCCATTGAATCCGTCCGTGACATCAGCGAGCGTAAACTCATGGAGAACATCCTGCGCGAATCGGAAGAACGCTTCCGGACCCTCACGGAAAAGTCGCTTGTTGGTGTGTATATCATTCAGGACGACCTCTTCCACTACATAAACCCGGCTTTAGCAGAAATGTTCGGTTATGCGCTCGAGGAAATCATTGACAGACTTGGACCCGATGATTTCGTGACGCCTGAAGACAGAGACCGCGTATTGGCTAGCATTCGGCGCAGAACGGCCGGTGAGATCGAGTTTTCTCACCATGAATTTCATATAAGCCGCAAAGACGGCTCAATCCGCATTGTCGAGGCATTCGGTTCCCGTGCCCTGCACAAAGGGCGTCCCGCCGTTTTAGGGACGATTTTTGATATTACGGAGCGTAAGAGATCAGAGGAAAAGCTCTTTCAGATAACCGAGAGGTGGGAGCGGACATTTGATGCCGTACCGGACCTGATCGCGATCATTGATACCGATTTCAGAATTGTGCAGGTCAATAAAGCCATGGCAGACAGATTGGGGTCTACGCCGGCGGAGTGCGTGGGTCAGGTCTGTTACGCGGTCGTACATAAAACAGAAGCTCCCCCCTCTTTCTGTCCCCTCGTGCAAACATTGACGGATTGCCAGGAGCACTTGGCGGAGGTGAGCGAAGAGGGCCTTGGTGGCGATTTCATCGTAAGCACCTCACCTATTTGCAATTCAGCAGGTCAGCTGGTCGGGATTGTACATGTTGCCCGCGACATCACCAAACGCAAGCTTGCGGAGACGAAGCTGAACGAACAACTGCATTTTCTGCAGCAGTTGCTGGATTCCATCCCCATTCCCGTCTATTACAAGGACGTCGACGGAGTGTACCTGGGATGCAACGCGGCGTTTGAGACATTGATCAGCGTGCCGAGAAGCGACATTGTGGGGAAAACGGACTACGAAGTGGCCCCGAAGGACTGTGCCGACAAATGCCATGAGTCCGATTCGGCCCTGCTTCACCACCCCGGTGTACAGATATATGAGGCAAGCGTCATTTACAATGACGGCGAATACCACAATGTGATCTTCAACAAGGCGACATTTGTCGACGCGAATAATTGCGTAGCCGGCATTGTCGGCGCCATGATTGATATCACCTCACTCAGGAAGGTCGAGGAGGAGCGAAAAATGCTCGAAACGCAGCTCCACCAGGCACAGAAGATGGAGGCAATCGGGCAGCTCGCCGGCGGAATAGCACACGACTTCAACAACATTCTTACGGCAATAATGGGTTTTTCCAGTATCATTCTACTGCGGATGGAGAAAGAGAGCCCGCTTCGCCACTATGTCAAGCAGGTTCTGACCTCCGCCGAGCGAGCGGCCGAACTAACAAACAGCCTTCTTACGTTCAGCAGGAGGCAGGTCATGCACGCAAAGTTATTAGACCTGTGCGGAGTCGTACGGGGTTTGGAAAAGATGCTGGGAAGGCTCGTTCCGGAGGATATCGACTTCAGGACAACGGTTGCCGAGGGGGATCTGATTGTAATGGCGGATAAGGTGCAGATCGAGCAGGTGCTGATGAACCTCGTGACGAACGCGAAGGACGCCATGCCGGGGGAGGGTACCCTTACGATCGAGGTTTCCCCTGTCGTCATGGAAGAGAGATTCGTCCATGCGGACGGCTTTGGGGAGCCGGGAAATTATGTCTGCGTCACTGTTGCGGACACCGGATACGGGATGGACGAGGAGACGAGGAAGAGGATATTCGAGCCGTTCTTTACTACTAAAGAGGTCGGCAAGGGAACTGGCCTAGGTATGGCCATCATATACGGGATCATCCAGCAGCACAACGGCTACATCTCCGTTTATTCTGAAAAGGGAAAAGGAACGACATTCAAGATATACCTGCCGCTCATTGCCGAAGGGATCAAGGAGGAACAGGGAGCGCTGGAGGCGGAGCCGCCCTCCGGAGGAACGGAAACAGTTCTCCTTGCCGAGGATGATGCGGCTGTACTGGAATTTCACAGGATGATATTTGAGGAAGCAGGATACAGGGTTATTGAGGCGGTCGACGGACGGGACGCCCTGAACAAGTTCACGGAGCACATGGCGGAAGTCGATATTCTAGCCACCGATGTGATCATGCCGAAGATGAACGGCAAAAGCCTGTACGAGGAGATCAGGAAGATCCGTCCCGACATGAAGGTTCTTTTCATGAGCGGCTACACGAAGGACATCATTGTGGAGAGAGGCATCTTGGAGGATGAGTTCAGCGTTATCACCAAGCCGGTCACCTCATACGAACTTCTCAAGAAGGTGAGGGAAATACTTGATTGGAATCGATTCCAATGAAGGTGAAAATATTGCCTTTCCCAGTGCAAAGGCGTGACTATATCAGTCAAAACGCAACTTATTGATTTTCATAAAGCAATAACCAAAAATACTCTTGTCGCTGGTTAGTTTCCGACTGACAGCAATCTAAATCTGTATTATCTTTGGAGGTTCATGGATGAAGTTCAAATGTCCTGATGAAAAAAGGAAATAGCCAACAATCATCAATATTGGGACAATGAAAAGACAGAAGGCGACAAGACCACCGACAGGGTAGGCAGTTGTCCTTTGATGATGGCCTATAACAAAGTAAAGAATCGTTCCCAGCAGTGGAAATACACAAAGATTTATTATCCAGACTATCTTCGTAGCGAAATGGTTGAAGTCATTCCGAAAACGGGATTCAAACCTGCGACTTCGACCTTGGCAAGGGTGGTGTTTTATCCGTCTCAATAAAAGGTACCACACGAGATTGAGGTGGCCGGGCTTCATGAGACAGCCTGAGGGGTGAAATAAGCAATGACCCTTTGTTGTTGGGGTTGCCGGCGTCTGGTTGCCGGTTTCAGTTTTTCGAGTTCCTGAAAATAAGCCTCTTTCGGCGTCCGTTTGTCAAGCGATGAATGACGTCTGTTGTCGTTATACCAGTTGAACTAGTATGTCAGATCCTTCGAAAGCTCGGCTCCGGTTTCGAAAGCCTTCAGATAGATTCTCTCGTATTTCAGCGTGCGCCAGAGTCTCTCGATGAAGATGTTATCCTTGAACCGCCCTTTGCCGTCCATGCTGATCTTCACGTTCCAGGTCTTGAGGACGGAGGTAAACGCTTCACTGGTAAACTGGCATCCCTGGTCGCTATTGAATATCTCAGGGGCGCCGTGTTTCAAGAGGGCTTCTTTGAGTGCCTCGACGCAGAATCTGGTGTCCAGCGTATTGGACACTCGCCAGGACAGATCCTTTCTGGTGGCCCAGTCCATGATCGCTATCTGATACATGAACCCCCGTGCCATGGGGATGAAGGTTATATCGGTGGCCCAGACCTGGTTGGGACGGTCAATGGTCATGCCCCGCAGTAGGTAGGGATAGACCGGATGTCGCGGCTGCCATTTGCTGGTACCCGGCTTGGGGGCCAGGGATTCGATTTCCATGATAAGCATGAGGCGGCTAATCCCTTTGCGCCCGATGGTCTGGTCGGGAGTGGAGATAAGGGTTGCCAAAGTTCTGCTGCCCGCCCACGGGTGCAACGTATAGAGCTCATCGATTCGATGCATAAGCTCCAGGTCCCCGTCGCGCAACCCCGTGGCCGGCGGCCGATAATAGGTGGAACGGGGCAGCCCCAGAAGCTCACAGCGCCGCTCGATCGAGACTAAAGGATGACCAGCGTCGATCACTTGCCGTTTTTGCGCCCGGTCAAGTTGAGACCGGGCAGATGTGACAGAAAATCGTTTTCCACCTTGAGTTGCTCGATCTGTCGGTAGAGTTCGGCAATCATGGCATCTTGGCTGGCCTCCTTCTTCTTTCCTTTACCAAATAGGTCAGCGGCTTTTCCCACCAATTCCTGCTTCCAACGGGTGATCATGGTGGGGTGAACTTTGTACTCACTGGCCAGTTCTGCCAGAGTCTTCGCTCTGGACAGGGCAGCCAAAGCAACTGTGTTTTGAACTCGGGGCGGTGTTGAATGCGTTCCCCTCGTATTGAATTGTGCTATTCTCCCGCATCTTCTCTCATGTTACTTTCAAAAGCTCCGATAAGCATCTACATTAGCCGACGACCCACTAACCCGATACACGCCGGCTTACTCTTACCCACTCAGTTTACAAAGTTTATTTTACGCATTATAATAGCTTAAAATAGAGGATTACAACGGACGTTCCGACGGCAATTTCGGGCAACTTAGAGATAACATTAAGTAAGGTGTTTTTTTGGGGCAAAGATGTAGTCACTAATAAAATACAAATAGTACTTATTTGGCTTGACATAGCAGCACTAACCTGTTATACACATAGTCACCATGTATATAGATTC
>Ga0326727_10021839_pt1 | contig 12460 bp, 13 predicted proteins | sample MB2enrmetagenome_FD_207643 | JGI IMG/M metagenome (GOLD analysis project Ga0326727, IMG submission 207643) | Lab enriched peat soil microbial communities from McLean, Ithaca, NY, United States - MB29MY | ecosystem: Environmental > Terrestrial > Soil > Wetlands > Peat | place: USA: New York...
ACCTATAAGGCGCAGTATGACATCTTCACCGTCGGCGCGGGATATCTGAATATCGCCAATGCCCTGGCCAGCACAGCCGTGTCGCCCAGCGGAGCCAGTGCCGCTTCACCCGCGCTGGTGTTTACGTCCGCCGGAACGCTGGTATTCGCCGACAGTACGAACGTGGTGTGGGGCTCGAATGTCGTGTGGGGATCCAACGTGGTTTGGGGTTCCAATGTCGTTTGGGGTTCCAACGTAGTGTGGGGTTCCAACGTAGTGTGGGGTTCGAGCAATCTGTTCCTCGATGCGGCCAACGTGGTGTGGGGCAGTAACGTGGTCTGGGGCTCTAACGTAGTCTGGGGCAGTAATGTGGTCTGGGGCTCGACTTCCCTGAGTTCACAATCGACCGACGACGCTACCTTGATACTCGTAGATGGCGACGTTTACTGACCCAAGCTATCATCGTCAGATGCGATCCGACGTCATGCGATCTCTTCTCGTAACCGGTCTTGTCTGCTCGATCGCCTTACTCAGCGGCTGCGCGCGGGCCCGCGTCACCACCGAAATCCATAGCGGCGGTACGTGGACCCGCACCGTCGCGCTCACCGGGCAGGAGAAGAAAGAGGGCCAGATGGGTGGCTCAATCGAGGACGCCTTCGTTTTCCCCTCGGGAGACGGCTGGAAATCGCACACCGAGAAAAGAGAAGCCGATCAGACCATTACTTTCGAGCGAACGCTGGCCGCCGGCATGCCGCTGAAAGGCGATCTCTCGGTTAAAGGAGACAAGGGCGCGGTCTGGCTGGTTAATGAGGCTTCCGTCACCCGGCTCGCTCCACACCGGTTCGAGTATCGGGAGACGCTGCGCTGGAACGGCCCGCCGGAGGCAACCGTCAGCGCGAGGCCAGAGGATCTTGCCCAATTGAAGGCAGCTCTCCCTCCGGCTCTGGCCACCGATGAGAATGCGCGCGGCATGGCGGTTAAGATGACAGAGCTCATGATGCCCATGATGTTTGGCCCGGGCGATCCTCTGCTCGCCATTGGAATGCTGCATCCGGATCTGGCCGCGAAAAGGGCCAGCCAGCGCATCGGATCGGCGATGTTGAAGGCTCTTGAAGAACAGTTCGGCGACAGGATGACACCCGCGCAGCGCCGCGAGGTAACCCTTAAGATTATCGAGACCTCATTCGCGCAAGCCAAACCGAAAACTCCCGATCCGGCGGCGGGACCAACATCCGACAAAGGCGGCGCGGGTTTAACGTCCCTGATGTTCATCGTGAAATCGCCGGGCAAGATGATTTCCTCGAACGGAGAACTCGACGAACTCACTGGCGAAGTCTACTGGGCGCTTTTCCCACCCGCGGCATCGCTGAAGCCGGTAGTGCTGACGGCGGTCGTCGAGGACCAGCCGTAGGGTTTACCACAAGGTTAAGACAGAGCGTAGCGCTTACACCCACTTTTTTTGGGTTATTTTGCTGGCCGGACTCACTTACACGGCCTTCAGAATGACCCCTCATCCTACGGTGTATTTCGCAAGAGTATCGGGGCACCTACTTGCGCGGCTTGTAGGTCTTGGTGTTTATATCGCCGGCGACGGTAAACGTCCCGTCCTTGTCTATAGTGACCTTGATCCACTTGCCGCCCGGACTGCCCGGCGCGTTCCCGAGGAAATTCGGCGCGACATTGTTATGCTCCCCGGCGCTCGGCGAATAGCTCAGCTGCCAGAAATCCTCCAGACCGGGCGCCGCTTCGATAATGTGAAAAACGTCAGCCGAGCCGCCGTGGTTGGGCACATTGTCCTCAATCACCACACGTGGCCGCAGCGCATTCACCATCACCGGTGAGTTGCCGTTTTCGATGCCGTGATTGGCGGTCATATAGAGATCGACCGTACCCACGCGATTCATCGGGCAGAACAGATCGCGATCCTTGTTCCACGTCAGATCGGCCGGATCCAGCATGCGGAACTTGCCATACGTGATCAGCAGGACGATGGCCTGCGAGTTCTCGTTGGTGTCGTGGTTATCGACAATGCCGCGCGCATTTGGCCCCCAGACCTTGCGTTCCGTGGTACCGCAGGCCGGGTTCGGCTGGCCCGCCCCCTTCAGCGGCTGATCGATGGCCTTGCCCGCCGCCATAACCACCAGCGCCTCAAAGCCCTTAATGGGAATCTTGTCGCCGGCTTTTACGACGATGTGTTTGGCCTTGGCGGTGAGCGCATTGTACGCGTCCACGTTCTTGATAGTGCCGGCGTTCAGCTGAACGTTGGCGCCGTGGTCCACAAAGGTCACGATGGGCATCTGCGCGGCCAGCGGAGGAACGCCGCCCACATGGTCCCCATCGTAGTGCGACACCACCATGTAGTCGATTTTCTTCACGCCCGCGGCTTTGCAGGCGTTCACAATGCGGTCCACATTAGCCGGGATACCGGCATCGATCAGCATGGTCTCGCCGGTGGGCGAAACAAACAGAGACGCCTTCCCGCCCACATCGATCACGTATAAATCGAGCGTTTTGGCCGCCTGCAGCGCCGAAACGATCCATAGAACAACTGCCGCACTTCGTATCAATCTCATCTGGGGGGGATTCTATCACGTCCGCGGATGAGCTCTGCGGAGGGCCTACATCAGCCGGTGAAGCGATTGCGCGGAATCGGGGCGGTGGGTTGCGTTGCGATGTTTTTCCGCGTACATATCCTGATCGGCAGCCAGCAGCAAATCGTGCGGAGTGGCGCCTTTGTGCGGCGCTGTCGCACAGCCGATGCTCACCCGAATGCGGAGATTTCCCGATAGCGAAGAGACTGTGGCGTCGGCGACGGCGTGATGAAGATGGTCGCGCAGTTGTGCGGCGGCCAAATCGTCAGTGGCCGGCAGGAGAATACAGAACTCATCCCCGCCTAGACGGCCGCAGAAAGCATTGGCAGGCACCTTTGCGGTTAACACGCGCGACAGAACTTTAAGCGCTTCGTCGCCGGTAGCGTGCCCATGGGTATCGTTCACGTTTTTGAAGTGGTTCACGTCCACCATCAGCAGCGAGAAAGGCGCCGCCGCGGAGCACTGGGAAAGCTGCCGGGTCAGGAGCTGTTCAATCTTCCGCCGGTTGAAGAGGCCCGTCAGCGAATCCGTTTCGGCCAACTCAAGCAATTGGCGGTTAGCCTCTTCGAGCATGCGGCGGGACGCGCGCAGATGGGCGGTGCGCTTTCTAACCAGCAGTTCAAAAGCCTCGTTCAGAGAATCGGAATTCGCCGAGTCATGGGCGTTGGTCGAAAAGACCACGGTACCGGGAATCAGCGTCGAGCGCGCGATGCGGCCGCGGGCGGAGATCGCTTCCCATGCGCGCTGCACCGCCAGATAACCCTGCTGGTAAGCGTTCTGATCGATTACAGCCGAGACCAGCCGCTTGCGCAGAAAGGGCCGCACGGCTTCGGTGTTATCGAAGCCCACGCAGGGCACTCGCATGCCGGCCGTTTCGAGAGCCGCGCCAATCTGGTAAGCCCGCGCGTTACCGACATAGATGCCGCCTGCATCGGGATGCTCCCGCAATAGCTGGACGGCCGTTTCGCGAAGGTTTTCCGCTCCCTCGCAGCAGGCCGCGATGCGTGCGTCCGGGCGCCATTTCGTGAGCTCGGCGAGGAAGCCGCCGTAGCGAGCCGCCAGATTGCCGGTTTCGAGCGGCCCGGGGAACGCAAGCACGTGCGCTTTCTCGCCCATCAGCTTGGTCAGCACCTCGGCGGCGAGCGCGCCCGATTTGGTGGCGTCCGGTCCCACATAGGACGACCTGCGGCTCAACGGCGCGTCCGCGTTAAACGTGATGACGCGGGTGCGTTGCGCGGTATGCCGGTCGATCAGTTCGTCGAGCTCGCTGGCGTGCGCGGGGACCATGGCGATGGCGTGGGGCGCCGCGGCCAGCAAATCGGTCAATATCTGCTTCTGGCGCGCTACATCGTAACAAGGTGTAAAGACCGATTCCACACGCGCTCCAAGCGGTGAAATTTCCGCCGCCGCGCTGTTGACACCATCCCACAACAGTCCGAAGTATTCCACCGGCTCGTTCGGCGCGAGAACCACAATCCACGATTTTTTCCGGCTTGCCTGCGTGGGCATAGTTATACCAGGGCCAGTTGAACTGAATCTACAACTTAGCGGAGCCCGTGTCACTCCTGCCATTGGATAGCGTTAACCAGCGGGTACTTTTGATTGCGACGCTTTCAGTTCAAACTATGATTACTCGTGATCTCTCTCAGGCAACACATGAATGCGCACGCCGACGAACTGGCGAAGACGGCCGTTTCCGCTTACGCGGCGGCTCTCGAGACCATGGGAAACGCCGGCGCCGTGGCCATCCCGGACCTGGGCGCCGATCTTCAGGCCCGCGTTGAGTCTCTTAAACAAGCTCTCGCCGGACCTGTCACCATGGATCGGTTAGCCGATACCCGGCAGGCCGTCGATGTGGAATTCGGGCAGTGGGCCGAGAGCGCCGCGCAGTACTCGAAGGACAAGGCGAAAGAGGTCAGAGAGATCATGGTCGCCGTGGCGTCCGCGGCCGCCGCTATCGGGCAGCGCGACCAGCGTTACGCCAGCCAGTTCAGCGGACTTACCGCCCGGCTCCAGTCGATCGCCAAATTGGGGGATTTATCCAGTATCCGCAAGTCCGTGCTGGCGAGCGCCAACGAACTGCAGACCGCAGCCGCGCAGATGACGCAGGACGGCGAAGAGTCGATTTCCCAGCTGCGCGCCGAAGTCGCGAGTTACCGCTCTCAGCTCGAGCAATCGCGCCGCCGCGAGGCTGCCGACCCGCTGACCGGTCTTGCCAACCGCCGTGAAGTCGAGCACCGGGCCGAAGAGCGCATTGCCTGGAAACAGAACTTCTGTCTGGCCGTTCTGGATATCGACGGATTCAAGCTGGTTAACGACGCCCACGGGCATGTGGCCGGCGACAACCTGCTGAAGAAGTTTGCCGACGAGCTTCAGCTTCACGTCCGCTCGACCGATGTGGTGGGCCGCTGGGGCGGTGACGAGTTCGTTGTCATTGTAGATGCGGACCTCGCCGAAACCGAGGCCATTCTGGAGCGGCTGCGGGGCTGGGTCTCGGGCGAATACCAGATCTCCGGGGGACGTGGCGATGTTACCCTCAAACTCCATGTCTCGCTCGGCGTGGCGGAGTGGGATGGAAAAGAGGAACTCGTCGAGCTGGTTGCCCGCGCCGATCATCGTATGTACGCGGAAAAACCGGCGCGTGCCGGAAAACCAGCGTATGCGCAAACCGAGCCTGCGGGTTTCGAGAGGCTGGAAGTCGTTTAATCCCGACGCTCCATGAACTCGGGCCGATCATGCTCGGTGGGGCAGATTTCCGATCTGTCGCCATGAGCCTGCGGCCCACGCGCCAAGCTACGGGACCTGCGACACGGTGGTTTTCGACGGTGCCCGTAATTTCAGTCTGCGGCCCCACTTATTGCTACTGAGCAGGTACGAACACGACACAGGCCGGTTCGGGAACGTTCGGCACCACTTGGCCGGTCGGAGTGAGCCGCCCGGTCTTCGAATCCACGCGGAACAACACAATATTGTCCGAAACCTGGTTGGCCGCAAAAAGGTACCGGCCGGTGGGGTCGAGATTGAAATCGCGCGGCGTCTTCCCCTGCGTCGATACGAACTCGACGGGCGTTAGCTTGCCGCTGGCAGGGTCGACGGCCAGCACTGCAATACTGTCGGCGCCGCGATTCGAAGCGTAGATAAACTTGCCCGCGCGGTCAATCTGGAACTGGGCCGGCGCGCTGGTTCCCTTGAAATCAGCCGGCAGGGTGCGGACCTCCTGGATCTGCGTCATGCTCCCATTGGCCGCCCCAAACTGCAGAACGGTAATAACGGATTCCATTTCGTTGAGCGAATAAAGAATCCGGCCATTGGGATGGAACAGCAGATGGCGCGGACCATAGCCCGCCGGCGCTTTGAAGAACGGCGGGTCGTTGGGCGTGAGCGATGCGGTCGCAGCATCGTAGTGGTAGATCACGACGGCGTCGGCGCCATTCTCGGCCACCACGGCAAAGCGATTGTCCGGCGAAAAAGCCACGCCATGCGCACGCGGCCGATCCTGTCTGGGCTTGGGGCCGGTACCGTGGTGTTGATCGAAACCGGTCACTTCGCCGAGCCGCCCATCCGGCAGAATCGGCATCAGGGCCACACTGCCGCTGCGGTAGTTCGCGGCCAGCAATCCTTTACCAGCCTTGTCTACCGCGATATGAGCCGGCCCTTCGCCGTGCGATGAAACCTTGTTGAGAAAAGTCAACGCACCGGTTTTGGGGTCGATGGCAAAGGCGCTCACCGAGTTATTCTTACCCGCCACATCTTCGCCTTCGTGTTCGCTTTCGGCGTAGAGAAACTTGTGATTGGGGTGCACGGCCAGAAATGACGGGCTGGAGATTTCGGCTGCCAGCGAAAGTTCGGTCATCTTACCAGTGGACGGATTGAAACGGAAAGTGTAGATGCCCTTTCCGTGAGTCCTCGTATAGGTTCCGATATAGACGAAGTAGTCGCCACTGGCAGCGCCCGCTATGGTCGCGCCGAGCAGAAATACGAACAACCCGGCCAATAAGAGAATGTGCTTAGGGGTGACGCGCATTGCTCGATTAGATCATAAACGGCTATCGCCCGGTGAAAGCAGCCTCTAATACCGAGACTTTCCCGGATGATGCGTGCCCACCCGGATGCCGGAGATCGGGACCAAATTCGCGGAAAACGTTGCGCACCACGTCATAACCGATGCCGAAAGCGCCGCGCGAAAGGCCATCGCCAACGCTGTTATATCCCCTCGGCTCCCACGCACTGGAGACCATGCCGGCACCCAGGTTGCCGCCGATCACCGAGATATTGATCATTCTGCCGCCGGAATCTTTGTTGGCGAGGAAGGTCTGGGTGACCGCGTTGCGCAGACGCGGCACGAACCGCGCTTCCGGCATGCGGCGATAGCGGGGGTCGAGATGGAAACTGACATCGACCCCGAACGCAATCGCATCATGCACCGCCACGTAGCCTTCGGCGTCGGCCAGGCGGCGCCCGAAACCTTCGGCACCTTCTCCCCACTGCGGTGGTTTATCGCGTAGTTGTCCGATTCCGGCACTGAACGAAGAGGTGAACAGAGTTTCCGGTGCTATGACATTCAGTGCGCGCCTCTCTGCTTTCTCGAGCGGCGTCAGCGGGTGATAAACGGTGGACGGGGCGGGCACCGAAATAACAGTGGCCTCCTGTGCAAACGTCAACGCAGGAACGGCCAACAGAACTCCCAGAACGGATAATTTTAAACTCATTTTACGGTGCGACCTCATCGCGCTGTATTGATAAGCACGGCTGTGGCCATCCCGGCTGTCTTCTCAGTGAGACATCGCGTACACGATGTAATTGGCGCCGATTCTGATTCCCAGCGCGGAGAACTGTTCCGGGTATTGCGGGTTATCCGCGTGTTCCCAGGAGTCGCCCAGATCCATGTTGTGGCAGATCGCGGCCATCAGGCGGCCACGGTCGTCATAGATGCCGCGCCAGCGTGGCTCGAAGCCGTCTTTCTCGGCGACTTTGTGCGAGTACACGTACTGCAATCCGGGCACCTGGTAACGCGCGCTCAGATCGTAAACGACGTGGAAGATCTGGTCGTTGTCGGGGATCTCCACGATCGGCCGGTCGGGAAAGACGCGGTTCATCGTCGCGACGAAGCCGGCCCATTCCTGCGTACCGTGGAAATCGTCGCACATGAAAAAGCCGCCGCGCAGCAGATACTCGCGGAACTTCTTCACCTGATCGTCGGTCAGGTTCCAATAACCCACTTCGACCGCGTAGAGCCACGGGTAGTTGAATACATCGTTGCCCACGTCCAGATCCACCGGTTGCTCGACGGAGCGCGCGCTGATGCGCGTCAGGCGGCGAATGGCTTCCGAAAGATGGCGGTCGGAACGCGGATAGTCGATGGTCCAGTTGGCGTTGCCGTTCTTCCAATCGGGGTTGCCGCGGAAACCGTAGGAGGGCAGAGCCGGGTACATCAGCCGCGCAAAGACCCATTCGGTCTTCTCCCGATAGTCCTGCGGCAGAGGAAAATTCTCATATTCGATGCCGGGATATTCGCGGAACGGACTGGGAGCCTGCCACGCCAGCGCGCTGCCGATAATCAGCAGGCCCGCGAGGGCGACACACATTATGGTCGACAGGCGCATCAGTTCCCCAGGGTTTCCGCGATCCGCTCCGTCAGCATCTCTTCAAAGCGTTCCGGAATAAATCCCGCCATGCGGCTGGAAATCTTCCCGGCAGCATCGAGCACAATGATCGTTGGAATGGAAGAAATGTTCATGGCGCGCGCCATTCCGCCTTCGAAGTAGATCGGATCGTTCCAGTGCATTTCGTCCAGAAACGGCGCCACCAGCGAACGGTCGTCGTCGGTATCGACCGAAAGGAAAACCACTTTCCCGGTTGCCTCGAACTGCTTTTTCACCTTTTCGATCAGCGGATGCTGCACACGGCAGGGACCGCACCAGGTTGCCCAGAAATCCATCACGACGGTTTTTCCTTTAAGGGAGGCCAGCGGCAAAGGGCCGCCTTCGGGGCGGGGCAGCGCGAAATCCGCAATGTCCGTCGCGCCCGCGTTGGGATCTTTGGCCTTCAGGTTGGCAAGATGGTCGCGTTTCAGTGCGGCCGTCCTGTCATAAGCCCGCAGCAGGATATCGCCCAGCCCTTTTTCCGAGCCATTGAGTTTCGTGTAAAGTTCGCCCATCGACTGCCGGATCTGGCGCCGCTCGGCTTCCGTGGTGCGTGCGTCTTCAATGGTGAAAGCGTCGGCATAAAATTCGATGGCCTCCGCGTCGCGCCCCAGCTTTACCTGCCACTTCGCAACCTCGCGGCCGGCCTCCGAACCTGGATAAATGGCCCAGGCGTTTTGCGCGATTTTCAAAGCTTCTTCCGGCTTGCCCATATTTCCGGTGGCGCGCGCTTCGAGAACCATGGCCCGCACCTTGTTACTGTCCAGTTCCTCGGCCCACTGACCTGGGGTCAAATGGCCTTCGGGCACATGCGCGCGCATTCTTTCGATGGCTTCCTCATAACGTTTGACGTACGCCAAAGCCTTTGGGTAATCGGTATCTACAAGGTCGCGCGTTACGTGGTCGAGCAGCGACAGATCGTCGCTGTTGGGCTCCGCGGCCAGCACTTTCTCGCCATAGAGGAGGGTGCGGGCGTGGTCGTTCATGTCGATGGCGGATTTTGCCAGCGCTTTCTCGATCGTGGCGCGCTGCGGCGAATCCGGATATTTCCGGAGGTGGCGCTCGAGGGCACGCGTGAAATCGACAGGGCTGGACCCGGCTTCGGTGAGCGCCTGACTGAGTTCGTTCTGCTCCTGCTGGGCAGCGTCCTGAGCGTGCAGCTCCACGACGCACGCAAATGCGACAAGACAAAAGCTACAGAGCCGCGACCGTGAGGGAGTGGTCATTTGGGCGCCCGGATACTCTCGGCCAGCGCCGCCGCGCGTGCGCGCGCCATATGGATGTAGCTTTCATTGCCCACCACGCGGTCAAGCAAAGGCAGAAATTGCTGCTCAGCTACCAGCCGTTTCTGATCGCGCAGCGTCTCCACCCGCAGGATCGCATCCTGCACGCCCAGCTTGTCGAACCGAACCGAAGTCTCGAGCCCGATCAGCGCGCGCTCCGTCTCGGCAATGCGCTCGAACCAATCGAGCAGGGTCTTGGCTTCCAGATCCTCGGAATAGTTGAACTTGGCTTCATGGGGTTCGCCATCGCCCTCATAGCGAAAAGTCTTCGCCCCCATGAAGGCAACTTTCAGGCCCGATTCCAAAGGCCGCGAGAAATGATCGAGCTTGTCACCCAGCGAGAAAATCGTCGCCGCGTCGGCATCGGTCAACTGGAACTGCAGCGGCCTGTCGTCCTTCGGATCTTCCCGGTACTCCGCGGCGCCGGTCTTTTCCACGCGAATCTCCACATAGGCCGGCACGCTGCCCGGAAACGACTTGGAAAAGACAATGCGCGCGTCACCGGCGGCAAGCGGCAAGCAGGCGGCAAGCAGGAGCAGATACTTCACGCGCGCGCCTCCAAAATCAACATGGGCACGTGGGTAGCATGGCAGATGGCAATGGCCAGGGCATCGCACGCATCTTCCGAAGCGATCGGTTCGCGCAGCTGAAGGATCGACGCCACCATGCGCTGCACCTGCGACTTTTCCGCCCGCCCATAACCCACCACGCTCATCTTCACTTCGAGCGGCGAGTACTCGGCAAAACTCACCGCCGCTTCCGCCACCGTCAGCAGCGCCACGCCCCGCACATGCGACAGCTTAAGCGCGCTCTTTGCATTCACCGCGAAGAACACCTCTTCAACGGCGGCGTAGTCGGGCTTGAACTCCGTGAATAAACCGCGCAATGCGCCGGCGATATTCAGCAGACGTTTCTCAAGCGGGTCGCGCGTGGAAGAGCGTATACATCCCGACGCGACCAGGCAATGCGCCCGGCCGTCACTGTCGATGACGCCGTACCCGGTCCGTTCCGTGCCGCAATCGATTCCGAGCACCCGCATCTGCGGCTCACCACCTGGCCTTAGAGTTCGTCTTCGTCGATGTCGACGTTGGAGTAAACGTTCTGCACGTCGTCATGCTCTTCGAGAACGTCGCTGAGACGCATCATGCCCTGCGCGTTCTTGCCCTCGAGATGCACCAGATTCTTGGGCAGCATCGCCATCGCTTCCACGGACACCGTTTCAATACCGGCTTTCTGTATAGCTGCGAGCACCGCTTCGTGGTTGGCGGGGTCCGAGATCACTTCCCAGGAATCGCCACTGTCTTTCAGATCTTCGGCGCCCGCCTCGAGCACCAGGGTCATCAGCGTGTCTTCGTCGGCTTTCTCTTTTTCAATGACGATCTGGCTCTTGCGCTCAAACATCCAGGAGACGCTGCCCTGTTCACCGAGGTTGCCGCCGTTCTTCGAGAACATGTGCCGGATGTCGCTGACGGTGCGATTGCGATTGTCCGTCGCCACCATCACCAGCACAGCGGCTCCGCCCGGCCCGTAACCTTCGAACATGATCTCGTCGATCTGTCCGCCTTCCAGTTCGCCGGTGCCGCGCATGATGGCTTTTTTGATGTTGTCGGCGGGCATGGAAACGCCCTTGGCGGCGGCGATGGCGGTGCGCAGGCGAGGGTTACCTTCGGGATCCCCCCCACTGCGGGCGGCTATCTGAATTTCTTTGATGAGGCGAGTAAAAATTTTCCCGCGTTTGGCGTCGGTGGCGGCCTTCTTATGCTTAATCGTCGCCCACTTTGAATGACCTGACATGGTTTCTGGAGACTCCGGAGGTGCCTGATTTGTCAGGATATCAGATGCGGACGAAGCCGCAGGGCTGGCCCTTGTTACTGCAGTTCCTCAGCTTTCCTCCCAGCGCTTCAACGTACTCCGAAAGCGTGCTCAGGTAGAGATCCGTTCTATGCTCAATCTTCGATACTTCGCCCTGATTGACTCCCAGGCTTTCGGCTAGTTTTGCCTGCGTCATCTGCCGAGCCCGGCGCAGTTCGTCGAGCGGCATCGCGGCAATGGTCTCGCGGACACGTTGATCGACCCTGCGCCGGCGTTCGGGCGGCATGGCGTCAAGCAATTCACGAAATTTTCGAGCGGGCATGATGGATGGATGTTTCCTTTCTGGTGTTGTCTGGCATTTCACGGAAGTCTCGAGCTGGCATCACAGCCTGTCCTCTTTCCGGAGCTCACGGAGATGCTCGTCGAAGATACGATCCGCAAGAGCGATAAATGTTTCATACCACCGGTCAGCCCCCGTCTTGTCACCGCCGACCAGCAAAATAGCGACGCGCCACGGGTCGAATGCGTAAAGCGTTCGCAGGGGTCGACCAGAGCTCTGAGTTCGCAACTCCCGCATTCCCGAATGGCGCGATCCTATGATCTTCGAACTGTGCGGAAACCCCAGGGCGGGACCAAGTTCGGTGAGAAGCCCGACAGAGAAGGCGACATCGTCCTGCTGATTCTCCGTCAGGGAATCCCACCATCGGCTGAATTCGTCGGTGAACTCTACTTCCCACGCCACTGATCTAAGTATGCGCGCTGAAGAATATTCTGTCAACAGAATGTCGCGCGGCGCACCCGGGAATCGTCGTCAGCGGGACGAACGATATCGGGGAGGAATTCACCGAAGCAAGGACGCTCTCAGGCCGGCAATGTCTGTCCACGGTTCCCGGTGCAGCATCCGGTGGCAGTTGGAGCAGACTATGGCCAAATCCTGAAGACGAGTTTCGACTTCGCTATGGGCGTCTGACAGCGGCATCAAATGGTGGACTTCGCAAAAATTCGATCCGCGAGTACCGTAAACCCCCGCGAAGTCGAATCCGCACACTTCGCATTCGAGCCTGTTTGTGGCCGTCAGCACGGCATGCTTTTTGCGGTCAACCAATTCGCGGCTTCTTTCTCGCCGCAGATGATCCACCCAACCCGACCCACC
>Ga0326727_10021840_pt1 | contig 12460 bp, 12 predicted proteins | sample MB2enrmetagenome_FD_207643 | JGI IMG/M metagenome (GOLD analysis project Ga0326727, IMG submission 207643) | Lab enriched peat soil microbial communities from McLean, Ithaca, NY, United States - MB29MY | ecosystem: Environmental > Terrestrial > Soil > Wetlands > Peat | place: USA: New York...
GACTCACGACCAGAGGGGGTGCCCCACATCTCGATTCTGAGATGTGGGATAGCACGAACCTTAACCCGCACATTTCAACCAGCCACGATCCAAGGTGCCCCGCCCCGGACGCGGTTTCTCGCGCCCAAGGTGGAATAGCACGCCTTCCGTCAAGCCAGCGCGCGAGCGCCGGCTTCAGGCTCTGCGCAGTAACCGGGATTTGAAGCATGCGGCGGCCAGGCCCAAGCCCGTTAGGGTCAGGAGCATGGTGCCGGGCTCGGGGGCCGCGGTCGCAACGAAGGTATCGCCGGTGCCCACCAGGGGCGCTCCGCTGTAAACGGTGGATGTGGTGATGGGGTCACCGGCCCCGGTGCCGGTCCCAGGGAAGTCGAGCAGCAATTCTGCGGGGGTTTCGGTGCTTTCAAAGCTGAAGCCGGTCAGCGACCACCCGGGGTCGAGATCGTCGCCCGTGATCGTGGTCGTCCATTGGATGCCGATCTTGCCGGCGGCGGCCGGCTTTAACGTCTCCGTCCAGCCAGTGGGTGAAGTGAGATCGGTCGGAGTTGCGGACAGGAATCCGGTGCCCGGTATCCAACTGAACCAAAAGGTTCCGATCGTGGTAGTGCCGGTATCGTTCAGGGTGATGGAGTAGTCGTAGACGCCGGGGGAAGCCAGCGTATCGGTGTAGGTGGCTGTGGCGGAGATGCCGGTGGCATGCGCGGTTACGGAGAGAATCGCAACCAGGACGAGGAGAGACAGCATTCGTGCACGAGGGGGAAGTGCGATCATATTCGGCCTCCTTGGCCTATGCGTCCTTACGGCATTTTCACTGATGGTGTAAGGAAACTCCGTGCCCCATCCTTTTCACGTTCTTTGTGAAAAGGGTGGGAAACCACGAAACCCACCCTATAGGAATAGTGAAAATGCTTTAGACGGCGCGGAACTTGTGATGCTCCCTGAGTCGGAAGCAGCAGTGACGGTTGCACCCAGCGCAATATGGGTCGCACTGGCTGAGGGGCCTGCCGCAAGGGCGACCCCGAAGACGAGGAAGAGGAGAATTGGACGGGCTCTTATGTTAGCTCCTTCTAGCCATGTTTCGACAAGGCAAGCCAACCCTGGGGGGAGGAGAGACGAGTCGCAACTTACTCTCGGAAACTCTACTGCCGAAAGTCTTGCATGAAGATCGAATTCGCAGATCACTCAAATGTAATCCCTTTGTGAATCTTGCTTGAACGATGAATTGGATCTCGCGCGACCCGGATCCCCCGGGCGCATAAAGAAGCCCCGGAGCCTGCGCCCTTGACCATCTGCGCGGGTGGCGCTCTCTTTCGTGGTGAGTTTGCGTCCTGAAACGCGAACCCGCCGAGAACATTCCGCTTGACGCGATTTGTCATCCACGGGGAATATGTGAATACTACGACTTACTACGGTCCTGCTGCGCCGTCGTCCTTTCCGAAATTTGACATTCGTGTGGGCGTAAGAGCAAGCATTGGCGGTTGGTACAAGTAGGGGCTTCGGCTTTGCGGGAGGAAGCAGGCATGAGCGAGAACGTCGTGACAACAATCATTAGTGCAGCGGCGACGATCTGCGCTGCGTGGGGCGCGGCGTGGATCAACGCGCGACGGCTGCAACGCAGATTCGAGATGGCGAAAGAAGAGGGACATCGGAAGGAGAGAAGAATGAGGATCTTGTCCATAGCTACAAGCAGGTGGTTTGTCTGGATTGTTGCGCCGCTAACTGGTGCACTGCTGTGGTACGGCGGAGTGCGCGTTCAAGCCGGAGCGCTGCCGCTAAAGGCGCCTTGTTGCATTGCCAACAATTTCTATCCTTCAGGTTGGATGGGTGATGGTGCGGATAAGTCCGGGACAAAATACATCCAACTGAATGACCAATGGAAAGATGGTTGTCATATGGCGCCTTGCATTCGCGTCTCCTATGAGCCGGGACCCATAGGCTGGGCGGGAGTGTACTGGCAGTACCCGGACGGGAATTGGGGCGGGAAACCTGGAAGGGAGTTGAAAGGGGTCACGAAGTTGGAGTTCTGGGCTAAAGGGGAGAAGGGAGGAGAGGTGGTTTCCTTCAAGGTTGGCGGGATTAATAGCCTGCAATATCATGACTCGCTTGAGAAATCGCTTGGGCCCGTGATCCTCACCACCGAATGGCAAAAGTATGAGTTCGATCTGGGCGACGCTGACACTTCATCGGTGATTGGTGCCTTTGCCTGGATCGTCAACAGGGATGGAAATCCAAACGGGTTGACTTTTTACCTCGATGACATCTGCTTCAAATAGATTGCGCACGGCTCAGACTGTTGCCAGCAGGGGATAAGGGGAAGACGGCACGAGGGTGAAGATAGATGGTTCGATTCGACCGGTTTTGGCGGGTTGTCGAAGTGGATTTGATCGGTCTCGTGCCGTTCCTCTTCAATTTAATCGGGAACGCAATGCGCGGCACAGTGACTATCTATACCGTGCTCAATGCGCCTCTTCTATTGTTCTTCGCCCTCACCGTCTGCGCATGGGCGCGTTAGACCCTTGACCTCGAACTCAAGAACCCCAAGGCAACCTGCCGCATTGCCATGCAACTGTTGTCCACCTGGTTTTCGTTCTTGCTACTCCTAACCATCTTTCTATTTGGGCTATCGTGGATCTACAGCGCTCAGCCCCCTGCCCAAGATCCTTTTGGCAACGGAGACTTCAAGGTCCGTGGGGAATGGTTCGTTTGGGTCAGTTTGGTTGACGCTATATCCGCATTGATCTCCGGTCTTCTTGTCGAGGCTTGGCTCTGTTTCTGGAATGGACGTGGCGGAAAACATTAGAAAGGTTGATCAGCGGGGAGGAAATCCAGGGTCGCCGGGTGCCCCATCCTAAACGCGCTCTGTGCGTTTAGGGTGGGAAAGCACGGACCCCGATTCGACCTTTTCCATGCCTCGTCAGCTGGCTAAAGGATGCAAGTTCTTCGCCTCGTCAATCCCTCGCCGCGCTCGCCCCTCCTAACCCCCTGAAAACACGGCGTAAAAACCCTCCTCCGTTTTGCCGAGAATTCCACCCGTCCGGCGCACAATGAAACCAGAGATCAGAGATCAGGGGTCAGGGCGAGTGTGAGCGCGAGTGTCAGGTATGTCCCCGGCTCAAAATGTCAGGGATGTGACCGGTCCGTACCCCCCCCCTCCCCCCCACCTGAAACCTGGAACCTGAAACCTGTTCCGTAAGTCCTTATTTTCGAGGATTTTGACTCCCAAGTCGCCTGTTTTCAATCGCTTGGAGCCAAAGGTGAAGGGTACAAGTCACTCAAAACAAATCACTTAACCCCAAAAATGGGTGGGGGGGGAGGGTCCCGGAATGTATCTTGCTTGCCGACACATCAAGCCCAACGGAGTTCGCTGCCAGTCCCCTGCACTGCGCAGCCACGCCTTTTGCTACTTCCACTCCAAGCTGCACTCCGCCACCAGGATCGGTGTCACGGACGATTTCCGGCTTCCCCTCCCCGAGGACGCCGCCGCCATTCAGATCTCCATCGGCCGGATTTTCGAAGCCCTTCTCGCCTCGCGAATCGACTCCAAGCAAGTGGCGCAATTGCTTTGGGGCCTCCAGATCGCCACCCAAACCATCCCGCGCGGCAATCGGGATAACCCCGAATCCATCCATTCCCTCACCGTCAACAAGGACGGCGAAGAGCTCGCACCCGAAGCCCGCGTCTGCAACGGATTAGACAACTGCAAAGGCTGCAAATATCACGACGGCTGCACCAACATGCAGCGCTATATCTCCGACTTCCCGGATGATGACGACGACGATGACGAGGACGATTAAAGCATCTCTTCTTTGCATCCGGCCCGAAGTCCCGGCCGCCCGCCGGTTAAAAACCGCGCAAAGCGATCTGAACGATCTGGGTGGGCCTGAGGGCTCCCGGATTCAAATTTGAGCCCGAACAAAGTGTGCAATATTGAGCAGTCCAAGTCCCGCAAAACGCGTCAACCTGATCTCAGTTCGCTGAAGAGTCGATCAGGGGGCAAGAGCCTACCCAGGAACGGGGTGATTGAGATGGAAGACCCTCGGTGCAGGATCGCGGCGATGGAGATGGAAGACCCTCGGTGCAACGGCCTGCTCAGGGGCGTAGTGATTGAGATGGAAGACCCTCGGTGTAAGAGCTTGTCTTATCGCGTGGCGCTTGAGATGGAGGACTCTCGCTGCAGGAGGGCGACGGTTGAGATGGAAGACCCTCGATGCAAGGACCTCCGCAATTGGTAGTGAAGACCTTAGATGGGTCTCCGGTCATCCACCCCTCCATCAGGTCAGCCGCGCATTCGAATTCTCCCGCAATCCGCTCGAGTCTCAACGGCGCGATCCGCCAATCTTCACCGCCTGCAACCCGCGGTTTTTGCTGGACTCACGGCTAGAGCCATTCTGCACAGCATTGCGCTCGCAGATGAACGAACCTGAGTATGCCTCAATGGCAGCGGTTCGCAATGGCCGGAATACCTGCGTAACCTAAGGCTCCTATTCCGGACAACAGAAAAAGAATCAGATGCAATCCAGGAAGTCGGTTACTGCAGTCTTCGTGTCGCTCGCAGTGCTGGCGCTCTCGCTACCGGTTACGGCGCAAGAGACCACGCAATCGACCACCACGACTCCGCAGCGGTAATTCCGGAAGGCGGCTGACATCCGCACAGAGGAGAGAATCATGATGAAACTGAGCACGCATGATAAGACAACGGGCAAGCTTCACGAAATCAAAGGCGCAATCAGGCAAAAGGCCGGCGAAATTGCCAACAACCCCAACCTGGCGGCTGACGGCGAGGCTGAAAAGTATGCCGGAAAAGTGCAAAACGTTGTCGGCAAGATTGAAAAGGCTGTTGGAGAGTAAGCGCATCGCCATCGAACCAGAGGGACGAGAAAGGTCAAAAGAGCATGACGCAATCAGTGTTGGAACAGATGGGCGTACAGATTGACGAGACAGCGCGCAAGGCTTCGCGGGCGGCGTCCGCGGTTGCGGATGTGCTTGAGGATGGCGGCGGAGCGGCACGGCGTGTTACAAAACAGGGCAGCCGTGCCGCTACGGAGCTTATCGATGACTCAAGAAGGCGAGTGCAGCGGCATCCGCTTAAGACAGTCGCGGCGACCTTCGCAGCCGGCATTGGGGCTGGGGCGGTGATTGGCTGGATGATGAGGCACAGGCAGCGTTCGAAATGCGCCGATGTGCCAGAGAAGGTCCAGGAATAGGCACTGCTCCACGGCCCACGAGCCACGACTCACACCGTCCATGGTTCGCTGCTCACTGCACCTGGAACGCCTTGTCGACGATGGCGTTGGGGTTGCGGCCTGCGGGGAGCATGGTGAAGAGCGACTGCGATGCGGTGCGCGCCACGGCCACGTCGCCGGAACGGCTGTCGACCACGAAGAGCAGGTGTCCGGCAGCGGAGAAGGCCATGGCCGCCGGCCCGTCGCCCACGTGGATCGTGTCTACTCGCTTGCCATCTTCGATGGAGTAGACGGTCACCTCCTGCGAGCGGAGGTTGGCGACATAGAGCAATGCATTGTCGCGCGAGACCAGGCCGCGGACGGGATCGGCGCCGATGGTGTAGGTGTCGCCGACTTCGTCGGTGGTGTTGTAGATCTCACTCACCGAGTCCGACAGAGAATTCGACGCGAAGATTTCGCCGCCGTCGGGTTTGAGCGCGAGATCCGAGGGGCCGCGGCCCACATCCATCAGCGCCTCAAGTTGATCGGGTTGCGCCAGATGCGAATCCTGATGGGCGTCGTTGTGCGCCAGGGCAATTGCCATCACCTGGTGGCCGGCGGAGCAGGCTACAAACACCTTCGAGGAATCGGGCAGAATGACCGGGCTGGCCGCGCCGGGGCAGTCCGCGAAGACCGCGCGCACCTGGCCGCTGGCGGGGTCCATCACCATAACGGAGTTTCCTTCTTGATTGGCCACGACGAGTGTTTTACCGTCCGGCGCGATGCGCGCCGCCACCGGCTCAACGCCCGCGCCAAACTGGGCAATCTCGCGCCGCGCCTTGAGATCGATTACGGAGATCGAGTTCGACGCGGAGTTCGCCACATAGGCGCGCGCGCCGTCGGCGTCAACGTCGATCGCGAGCGGCTGGCGGCGCACGGGGATGGTGGCCACGACCGTGTTGTGCTCGGCATCGATCACGGAAACCGAGCCGTTCGCGCCCTCCGTGCCCGAGTTGACCACGTAGATCTCGTTGCGCGTGGGGCTTGCGGCCAGGGCCACCGGATGGCGGCCCACGGCCAGCTCGCGGTCGACACGGACGTTGACTACGTCCAGCACGGTGACCGTGTTGCTGTCGCCGTTGGTCACATAGGCGTATTCGCGATAGTTGGGCGGGTACTGGGGGAAATCGTGAGGGCGGCAGCCGGTGAGAGACAGGACAAGGATGGCGATCGCGGCCAGGCTCGTCGACCCGGGGCTTACTGATCCCTGATCCCTGATCCCTGTTCCCTGCCTTTTCACTTTCCACTCGCTTTTGCGGCGACGGGAGCAGCCACGCCTCGCGCCAGAGTGCGGCCGACGATGGGGGCGATCTGCTCGATCTCGTGCATCATGGTGCGGAACTGCTCGGGGTAGAGCGACTGCGGACCGTCGGAAAGCGCGCTCTCGGGATGGTTGTGCACCTCGACGATCAGGCCATCGGCTCCGGCGGCGATCCCGGCGCGCGCCATGGGCAGCACGCTGTCGCGGCGGCCGGTGCCGTGGCTGGGATCGACGAGGATGGGCAGGTGGCTGACGTGCTGCAGGGCGGGCACGATGCTGAGGTCGAGCGTGTTGCGGGCGTGGTCAGAGAAGGTGCGCACGCCGCGCTCGCAGAGAATCACCTCGTAGTTGCCCTCGCTCATCACGTACTCGGCGGCCATCAGAAGCTCTTCGAGGGTGGCGCTGAGGCCGCGCTTGAGGAGCACCGGCTTGCGCATGCGCCCGGCCTTCTTGAGCAGCGAGAAGTTCTGCATGTTGCGCGCGCCGATCTGGATGACGTCGGCCCACTCCGCAACGAGGTCGAGGGTTTCGGAGTCGAGCGCCTCAGTGACGATGCGCATCCCGAATTTTTCCCTGACTTCGGACATGATCTTCAATGCTTCGAGGCCGAGGCCCTGAAACGCATAGGGCGATGTGCGCGGCTTGTAGGCGCCGCCGCGGAAGAACTGCGCGCCCGCCGCGGCCACCTGTTCGGCAATGGCAAAGGCCTGCTCGCGGCTTTCTATCGAGCACGGCCCGGCGATCACGGCCAGATTGCGGCCGCCGATGCTCGCGCCGTTCGCGAAGCGCACCACGGTGTCTTCTTCCTTTACGTCGCGGCTGGCGAGTTTATAAGCTTTCGAGACGCGGATGACCTCCGCGACACCGGAGAGCGATTCCAGGTTCCCGCGGTCCACCTCGCCCTGGTTGCCGGTGATGCCGATGGCGGTGCGTTGCGCTCCAGGCAAAGGATGGGGACGGAAACCCAACTGCTCGATATGGTCGCAGACCGCCTGGATCTCTTCCGGCGTGGCCTGCGCTTTCATCACCACCAACATGACGCGCCCCCCGATCACCCAGTGTACCGGCTGCGGAGAAGGGAGGGCAATTGCCGCCAAACGCACCGAGGCGCCCCATTTACGGTGCGGTTCGGAGGTTGCGGAGTTCCGCATGCACGCAAACACTACGCTATTCCAACGCAGATCCGGGGCGCGACGCAGCGTGGAAAGGATCGAAGTAAGCGCATCAATGCGCGGAGGATTTTGCCGGAGAAGCGAAGCCGGCGTGTTCGGCTGCGCGTTTCTGCGCCCGCCATTTCAGGCTCAGCCACGCCACATAGCCCAGTTGGATCGCCCAGGTGATCGTGTAGGCGGCCCGCCTAAACAGGTGGTCGAGCGAGGCTGCGTCTGACCAGGGAGCAAGCAAAATCAGATAGGCCGCCATGCCGAACAGAGCGATAGGGACGGCGATGATCAGTCCCATGGTGAGTTTATTCATGGATTTCCTCGTTTCTCAAGCGAATCCTGGACAGACTCAGGCCTCTAAAGCTCGCTGCTCTTCTACAGCAGCGATCTTTTGCTGCTGCCGCTCCACGCGATAGCGCAGCGCCAGAATCAGCACCCCCCAGAGAAACCACGCCAGCATGTTCCACAAGAGCGCGCCCACCATCGAAGGATCCATGCCCGAGCCCTGCGCTCCGCCGAAGACCGGCGCGGGATGCTGCGTGCGCCACCAGCGGTTCGACATGTAGACGATGGGCACGTCGAGCGCGCCGAAGATGCCCAGCACCGCGGCCAGGGTCTGCATCTGCGGACCCGCGGCAAAGCGGCGCAAGAGCAGGTAGCTCATGTAAATCAGCCACAGAACCAGGGTGGTGGTGAGGCGCGCGTCCCAGGTCCACCAGATACCCCAGGCGCGGCGTCCCCAGATGGGCCCCGTGGTGAGCACCACGGTGCAGAAGACCACGCCCACCTCGGCGCCGGCCAGCGCCCAGGCATCGAACCTCTGGGCGCGCTCGTGGTGTTCGCGCCGCGATGCCAGGTAGCCGATCGATCCCACCAGGCTGACCGCGAAAAACGCGAACGCCACCGACGCCGACGGCACGTGGTAGTAGATGATGCGAAAGATTTCGCCCTGCATGGCATCGTTGGGCGCAACGTAAATTGCCTGGTAGTAGCCCCAGGCCAGCAACGCCAGAGTGACGAGAACATAAACGCCGATTGCGATTCTTTTCATCGGGGAGACCTTAGCAACACCAGTGTACGACGGGAGCGGACCAACGGCGCACCGTGATCGCGTACCATGTTCTTGCTGGAAGAATCCATGCGCGACCACCTGGCTACACTGATCGATGATTTTCGCCGCTACGGCCGCGAGGTTGCGGTGGTGCACTTCCGCGGCAACCGGCGTCACGTGACCACCTACGGCGAACTGGCGCGCCTTGCCGGCCGCTTTGCCGCATTTTTGGCCGAGCAGAATATCGGCCAGGGCGACCGCGTGCTGCTGTGGGCGGAAAACAGCGCCGAGTGGATTGCCGCCTTCCACGGCTGCCTGCTGCGCGGAGTGCTGGCCGTGCCTCTCGATGCAGCGGGATCGGCCGATTTTGCCGCGCGCGTGGCGGCCGACGTTCATCCGAGACTCGCCGTCGGCGACGCGCTCCTGCTGGGCAAACTCACCTCCGCGGGCAAACTCACCTCCGCGGGCTCGGGCGTTGCCATCCCCACGCTGGCCTTCGAAGACTGGCTCGACCGCCTTCCCTTGGCGGAGATGGACGCCGTGAGCGGCCTCAAGCAGGAAACGCCGTTGCAAGTTCTTTTTACCTCCGGCACCACGGGCGACCCCAAGGGCGTGGTGATCACCCACGGCAACGTGCTGGCCAGCGTGGGTCCCATTGAAGACGGCGCCCAGCCTTACATGCGCTACGAGCGGCTCATCCATCCCCTGCGCATCTTGCACACGCTGCCTTTGAGCCACGTCTTCGGCCAGACCATGGGGCTCTGGGTCCCGCCCATCTTCAGGGCCGAACTGCACTTCGAGAGCCGGCTCGCCGCCCCGCACATCGTCGAGCTCATCCGCGCGGAGCGCATCTCGGTTCTGGCCGCGGTGCCGCGCGTTCTGGCTCTCCTCAAGGTGCATCTGGAAGCGACCGATGCGGGGCTCTCCGAGCGCATCGCCCGCTCGCAAAAGCTCAACCCGTGGCTGCGCTGGTGGCGCTTCCGCGCGGTGCATCGCGCGTTTGGCTTCAAGTTCTGGGCCTTCGTCTCCGGCGGCGGCGCGTTGCCGGGGCCACTTGAACAGTTCTGGAACGCGCTCGGATTCGTGCTCGTACAAGGTTACGGCCTGACCGAGTCGACCGCGCTCATCACGCTCAACCATCCCTTCCATGTGGCCAAAGGCACCATCGGCAAGCCGATGGCCGGGCGCGAGGTCAAGCTCGCGCCGGACGGCGAAGTGCTGGTGCGCGGCGCCGTGATCTCCGGCGCCGTCTGGCAGGGCGGCGAACTGCGCCCGCGCGAGGACGAGTGGCTAGCCACGGGCGACATTGCCCAGCGGCAGGAATCGGGCGAACTGAAGTTTCTGGGCCGCAAGAGCGAAGTGATTGTCACTGCCGCAGGGCTCAACATTCATCCCGAGGACATTGAAGCGGCCATCGAGGAGCAGCCGGAGATCGCCGCGTGCGCGGTGGTGGCCATGGAGACGCCGAACGGCCCGGAACCGTGCGCCGTGCTGGCCTGCCGTGGCTCGGGAGACGGGGCCGCGGGGGCCATCGCGCGGGCCAACGCCAAACTGGCGGAGTTCCAGCGCATCAGCCGGTGGGTGCTGTGGCCGGAGCCCGACTTGCCGCGCACCTCGACCGGGAAAGTGCGGCGCAAGCCCGTAGCCGCGTGGCTGGCCCAGATGCAGGCCGCGGCGGCCACCACCAGCAGCGGCGCTCCAGGCCCGTCTGACGGCGCCTTCGGACCCTCCTCCGACTGGCTGGTGGCCCTGATTGCGCAGATCACCGGAGAGCGAAACCTCGGCGTGGGCGACGAGCTGCGCCTCAGCGAAGATCTGCACCTCGACAGCCTGGGACGCGTGCAGCTTTCCGCGGCCATCGAGGAGCGGCTGGGCATTGTGGAGGGCAGCGGGCTGCTTGAAGAGGTGCACACGCTGGGAGAACTGCGCAGACTGGTAGCGAGCGAAGGAGCAGGGACTAGGGAACAGGGATCAGGGATCAGGGAGACAGAGACTGAGGAAACAGGGAACAGGGAACAGGGAACAGGAGACAGGGAGCAGAATCTAGGTGCGCCGCCGGCACAGCGTACGCGCTACGTCTATCCCGAGTGGCCGTGGTGGGCGCCGTTCCAATGGCTGCGCGTGGCTTTTCTTGAAGCGATTCAGCGCCCGCTGACTTGGCTCCTGGCTGCGCCGCGAGTTGTCGGCCCTGCGGAACCGCTGCCGCCGGGACCGGTGCTCATTGTGGGCAACCACGTCACCGCCTACGACGGCCCACTGATCCAATACGCGCTCGCCGGCCCGCTGCGACGCCGCATCGCCGTGGCCATGGCGGGCGACATGCTCGACGACTACCGGCACTGGCGCAATCCCGACTGGCCGCCGGGACATGAGGGCTTCTATCTGCTGGGGCCCCCTGCCTACTGGCTGGCGACGGCGCTCTTCAATGTATTTCCGCTGCCGCGTCAGCGCGACTTCCAGTTGAGCTTTGCCCATGCCGGCCGAGCCATGGACCGCGGCTACAGCGTGATGGTCTTTCCCGAGGGCATGCGTTCGGCTGCGGGGCAACTGGCCCGCTTCCGTCCCGGCATCGGGTTGCTTGCCAAACAATGCGGCGTGCCCGTGGTGCCCACGGCCATTCGCGGGTTGGGCGAGATGAAGACCGGCCGGCGCCGCTGGTTCCGCTCGGGAGTCCTCGAGGTGCGCGTAGGCGCGGCCATCCGTTTCAGTCCCGAAGAGAGCGAAGCCGCCATCACCGCGCGCCTGCATGACGAGGTTGAGCTGCTGCTGGGCGGCGGGGCGAGTTAGCGAGTCAGCTAGTCAACAAGTCAGCGAGTCGGCGCATTCGCGCAAGCGCCGGTTCTTTTTTGGCTGGCTGCAGAAGAACTCTCCTAGGGTCGGAAGAAGTGTCAGGGCACGACTTCAGTCGTGCCGAAAGGCGCTATAAACCACGGGGCTTTAACCCCTGAGGCACGACGTTATGAAATTTGTTTGGCTCAATAAGCAGGGTGTCGCCAGCGATGAGGGGTTCGCACTCCAACGCGTGGATCGATTTGCTTATGAGTATCGAGAGGCGAATCGAACGATGCGGTTTGAGGGAGAGGCGATCATGGGCGGCCTGGGGAGTTCTCCCTTCGGGTTTGGCTTCCACCCTGGTTGGCGCAATGCGGGGTGGTAGCCGCCATTCGACGCTTTCCCGGTTTCGGAATCAGATCGCGCGCGAACTATTCAAAACATCAAGGAAGCCATGGCCTTCAAGGGCGGCAAGTTCCGGGACTTTCCCCCAAAAGCCTCAGCGTGGCCCGATGAGGGCGAGTTCGAGTTGCGGGTCGGGCGAGGATTCTTGCGGAGGCGGGAATGCGCTGCCGGACAAAAGGCGTTGCATTGCGTCGGCCAAAGCGTAAGAGCGGAAGGGCGGAATGCCGAAGAATCGCTGCGCGATGACGAGCAGCTTCTCGGCGGGAATGCGCAGTTTCATCTGCTGTCCCAGATAGGTGGCAGCCAAGGAAGCCGCCGCGGTCACCAGCACGACTAAGTTCTTCAACCGCCGGTACTTCATCACCCGGATATCCTCCAGGTTGTAACTCTGCTTGACGAAGCGGAAAGTCTCCGCAATTTTCCATCTCGTCCCATAGATGCGTGCCGCCCAGCATACACTTTCCGAGTCCCGCGCTCGCAGTTTGAGATTGGTGACGAGCAGGATGGGCTGCTCGCCGAAGCCCGCGATCACGACCAGCCAGAGTTGTTCGTCGCGGCCCAGGCGGCGGATGGGCGCGGCGCCGTAGCG
>Ga0326727_10021841_pt1 | contig 12460 bp, 13 predicted proteins | sample MB2enrmetagenome_FD_207643 | JGI IMG/M metagenome (GOLD analysis project Ga0326727, IMG submission 207643) | Lab enriched peat soil microbial communities from McLean, Ithaca, NY, United States - MB29MY | ecosystem: Environmental > Terrestrial > Soil > Wetlands > Peat | place: USA: New York...
CCTTGTCCGTGCCCTTATTCTGTGGGGGGCGCGGCCGGGGGCGGGGGACAACCTGGATTCCTCCAGGATTTGCGCCCTGTCGATCTCCGCGGATAGGGACCAGATCGTCCCACCCTTGGTGATCAAGGGATCAGCATGGCTTCTTCCGGCCACGACGCTCTGGGTGACGATTCTAGGCGGCAATCACTCGCAGTTCGGCTGGTATGGCAATCAGGAGCGGGACGGCAAGGCAGTGATTTCCAGAGCGGAGCAGCAGGCAAGGGTTGTCCGGGCAACGGTGGACCTGCTAAGGTCGATCGGGGAATAGGCCCTTACGCCATGTCCGCCGCCGTGATGAGCCCGCTAAACTAAGCGCGCCCGTTCGGCCGCGGGGTGGTTGATGATGTGAAGCCACTGCCGGACCCCTTTGCCAAGTTGCAGCGAGCGGATGGCGTTTTTCAGTCTTCTAACGGCCAGAGCGGGATCAACGCTTGGACAAGCTTCTCCAGCCACTGTTTGTCGACAGAATCGAACCTCGATCTTTCTGGGCTGTCAATGTCCAAGACGCCGAGCACAGTGCCTTCCTTGACCACCGGGACGACGATTTCCGACCTGCTTGCGCTGTCACATACGATATGGCCGGGAAACTCATTCACATCGGGAACCAGCTGCGTTTTCCCGGACGCGGCGGCCGTCCCGCACACTCCTTTGCCAAACGGGATTCGCGTGCATGCGGGAAGGCCTTGGAACGGACCGAGGATCAGCTGCGGACTCTTTTCCTGGCGGAGGTAGAACCCAACCCAGTTTATCCGGTCAAGGCATTGTCGGAGGAGCGCGGAAATATTGGCGAGGTTGGAGGTCAGGGGAAGATCCGCTTCCCACAACGCCACGGCCTGCCGGACGGCAAGCGCGTAGTCCTCCTCTCGATTGCCACTAAATGTGTTCTGCTGAACCATGGCTCTTCGGCTTTCTCCCGGTTTCGGCCGTTTCGGCGTCGCTCCGAAAGAGTTTACCCGTATCGCCGCAAGGTGTCACTCATGGTCGCACGTCGATCGTACTGCCAGGAACACACATGCTCTCTCTGCGCGCCCTTCTTGCGTCGCACGTCGAGTGTGAAGCGAAGAGCAAACGAGGTGTGCTGTTTCGGTGCGGGCTCCCGCTGATGCCCAATATCCTTATTTTTGCTTGGCGCGAAGCGCTGCAGTCTCTTCCCGCGAAGGCCCGTAGATGCCCGGCACGACGACGCCCGCGGAGCGCATCAGCACGGATATTTGTCCACGGTGGTGGATCTGGTGGCGTATAAGCGTTTGAAGGGCCGAGGCCAGGGGCATCGTCCGCCCGAAAAGACTAATGTCCTCGGAGAGCTTTGCATCCGTCAGCTTGATTGATGCCTGGTCAATCAATGATTTTGCGGCCTTTTCGAACTCGTCAGCGATCTGGGCCGCGACGGACGGCGGCTCAGCTTCCCGAGGTGGCGCTAAGACTTCAAGACCGAGCGCTGAGCCGGTTCCGCCAATCATCTTCGCCATATGATATGCGATTCGCCCCAGGGGATTCGCCTCAGCGTCCGATTTCTGCTGTAATGATGCATCGGTAAGCGCGCGAAGGACTTTCAGGCTGATGCCACTCTCCCTGCGCCAATCCTCGACAAACTCTGAGATTGTTGTGTACATGCATCTATCCTACTGAGTGCAGGAACACGAGGTCAAGAATCCGGCCCCCGTCAGCCGGCAGCTGTTAATTCGCCGCTACTCCCGCCGCGATCATGTCGCCGATCTGGCTCGTGGAGAAACCCATTTTCCCGGCCGCCATACTCTGCATCTTGCCGATTACGGCCATGGTGGATTTCTCGATCGCCGCGGCCGCGTCCCGCCGGCCGATTTGTTCCAGCATCATGGCGCCGGCCAGGATAGTGGCCACGGGATTGATGACGTTCTGGCCTGTATATTTCGGCGCCGATCCACCAATGGGCTCGAACATCGAGACTCCCTGCGGGTTTATGTTTCCGCCCGCTGCAACTCCCATCCCGCCCTGGATGATGGCGCCGAGGTCCGTGATGATGTCTCCGAACATGTTTTCTGTCACGACCACGTCGAACCATTCCGGGTTCTTCACCATCCACATAGTCGTTGCGTCGATGTGGGCGTAATCCGGGGTGATGTCAGGATAATCTTTGGCCACTTCCATGAACGTCCTGTACCAGAGGTCCTGGACGTAGGTGAGAACATTCGTTTTTCCGGCCATGGTGAGCTTCTTCTTCCCCCCGCGCTTTCGAGCGACCTCGAAGGCAAAGCGGATGCAGCGCTCCACGCCTTTTCGGGTATAGATCATCTCCTGGATCGCCACCTCGTCCGGGGTGCCTTTTTTGAGGAATCCGCCCGAGCCGATATAGAGGCCCTCCACGTTCTCGCGTACGATCACGAAGTCGATATCTGCCGGACCTTTGTTTGCCAACGGTGTTTCCACGTTCGGATAGAGCTTCACGGGACGGAGGTTGATGTACTGGTCCAGCTCGAAGCGAAGGCGGAGAAGGATCCCGGTCTCCAGAATGCCCGGCTTCACGTCGGGGTGACCGATTGCGCCGAGGTAGATCGCGTCAAACTCCCGCAGCGTGCTGATGGCGTCATCCGGAAGAGTCACCCCTGTTTTCAGGTACCGGTCCCCGCCCCAGTCGAACTGCGTGAAAGAAAGGGGAAAGGAGAACACCTTGGAAGCCTTTTTGAGAACCTTGATTCCTTCCCGCATGACCTCGGGACCGGTCCCGTCGCCGGGGATGACTGCGATCTTGCTCATGTGCGGACAGTATCGGCGCCGCTCGCTTCTGTCAACGGCGGCCAGGCAATCAAGATGAGCTGGGGAGGCGGTCAGGAGGAGCTGTTAGCGCGGTCCTGCCGGGCCGCGGGTGCTGTCTCTCTTTTGGAGAGAAGCGAGTTGACGGTGAGACCGGCAAGGAGGACGGTGGTGCCGATGATTTTCCGTGTATCGAAAGCTCCGGTCACGATTGCGTCGATGACAACCCCGGTTACGGCCTGGCCCGAGAACAACAGGAGCGTCGCAGAAAAGGCAGCTATGCGCGGGAAGACATAATTGACGGCTGTCACGACTACCACGCCGGTGATGCCTCCGCCGAGGACGAGAAAGGGGCCGGCTGCCCCGGCGGCGCGGACCGCCTCAACCGCGCGGGCAAGGCTGGTTACGGGTGGCCGCACGGCAGCAATGATGAGTATTGTCGTCAGAAGGCCTGCGATGTAATTGATTCGCGTGCTGCGGAAAACACCTTTCCTCCGCCCGAGCTCTGAGTTGATAATGAAGGTGAGGCCGGGAAGCGCGCCGGAGGCAAGACCGACCAACATGGCGGGCGCATTCGATCGCCAGTTTCCCACCATGATCGCAACGCCCGCAATTGCCATGCTTATTCCGGGCAGGCTGCGGGCACGCAGGGGATACTTCTTTCGACCTAGAAAACCCGTTGCATCCGCTGCAACGGAAAGGAGCGTCTGGCCGAGGAGGCCGAGCGCAACTGCGAATGATGCACCTAAGGCGCTGAAGGCGTACATGCTGGAGAAAACTGTCCAGACGCCGACGAAACCCCCGAGGTAGTAGTAGAAAGGAGTTTGTACCGGCCGAGCGTTCTCTCGCTTCACCAAAAGAATTGCCGAAACAACTGCCAGGCCGACGATGTGGATCACGAGTGTGGACGTGAGCGTACCGACCAGCCCGGAGAAGCGGCTGTTCACATCGTTCATGACAGTAATGACGGCACCGATGAGCGGCGCCAGGGCGCTGTACACGGTGGGGTCTCCCTTCCTTCGCTCACAATATCCCGTTATCATGGCAACCGATAGGACATATGTCCTATCGATTGCGAAAAAGGTGCCCGGAGTAGTTCATGAGTGGCCGTGAGAGTTACGTGCGGCGGTTTGCGCTGGACAGCTTTCTTTTCAGCGGACCTCGTCGAGGCCCTGCAGCTCGTGCACCGTGATCCCGGCGAGCTGATCATACGGGCTGGGGACCCGGCCTGCGAGATTTTTTTCCTGGTCGAGGGCCGCACCAAAGTGTACAGCACGCTTGACAACGGCCAGAGCGTCCTTGCCTCGTTTTACGAGCCATTCGATGTTCTGGATGAGGTCGAGCTGTTCACGTTCAAACACTACACGCTGAGCGTAGAGGCGATCACGGGCACAGTTGGTCTCAGCCTCGATTCGGCCGCAATCCGAAAGGCCGCTGACCACAATTCCCGTCTTTTCATGTACCTGTGCAGCCGCCTCGGCGCAAAGCTCGCTGAGCGAGTCGTTGCCGAATCCATCAACCTTCGTTACCCGGTGGAGAACCGCTTGGCGAGCTATCTCGTGGCCGCCATGGATGAGGATGGCTGGGTCCTCGGCACAGACAACCTTAGAGAACTCGCGGATTTTGTCGGGGCGAGCTATCGCCAGCTCGCCCGCGTGGTGCGCCGCTTCCGCGCAGTGGGCATTCTGGACAGCACGAGAGGCCGGATACGCGTTTGGGAAAGAGCGAAACTCGAGCCCCTGGTCCGGGACCGCTACCGGGGGATCCAGAGAGGAAAGCCGTCAATAGCCGGCCTGTAGAGAGTGTGCTGGCCCCGCGATGCCTCCGCCAGCCTCCTACATCCCCAAGAGCTTGCGCGTGGCCATCTGGTCAAGCCGGGCAATCGAAAGCGGCGTGCCGTTCACCTTGTCGTAGTCTACGGCGACCTTGAGGATCTCAGCCGGGTCTCCCTGCTGCAACGTCTTGGCAACGCCCGGGTCTTTATCCCAGAGACCCGTCATCAACTTGGCCAGTTCGGGATCCGCCCCCAGGTCATGTGCTTTCTTTTCAGCGAGCCTGAAGTTCTCCACGTTCTGCCGGATGAAATCCATGCGAATCCTGGTGCTGTTTTCCTTCCCCGGCGCCGTGTCCGTTCGCAAGATGTGGTTGTCGAACTCCGCGTGACCCTGCCACCCCATGCGGTCCAGCAGCCATAGGACCGCCACCATCTCCTTGACCCCGTCCATGCCCACGAGCATGGGGAGGTCATTGTCGAACTGCCCAGGCTTCTGGTTGCCCACGTGGAGGAAAAACAGCTTCTGAGCCTGGACCGCCATGGCTACCGCCACCTCGGCTGACAGGCAGGTCATTCCCTCGTGCTGCAGCACCTCGGGGTTGACCCCCCAGAAGCCGGGGTCGTTCAGCATGGCGATCAGCCCAAGGGCGTGACCGGTGGTAGGCACGTACATCTCTCCCCGCGGCTCATTGGGCTTGGGCTCGATGCTCCCGTGGCGCAGGCTCCCGTTCTGTTCCTTCGCGTAGCGTTCGGCAAGGTTGAGCCCTTCGATCAGGTATTTGAACGTCCTCTCCCAGGGCACAGAGAACTGGCATTCGAACCCGTCCCGCGCGACCCAGTAAGTCAGATACTCGGCGCCAAGGAAGTTGCCGATGCGGATGGTGCGCATCACTTTGCGAGCGGCGAGGAGCCGGACCTCGGGGCTCGGGTTGGTGAGCCCGCCGTTTCGGAACAGGGGGTTGCCGTGCAGGCTGCAGGTAGCCATTGCAAACTTCAGCTCAGCGGCGGCCAGCTTCTCCTTGATGGTCCGCAGCGTCTTCGAGGCGGCGCTTGATTCGTTCAGGTCATCTTCCGGATTCTTGGGGTCCCAGGGCACGAGGTCGTCGTCATGCGCAGAGGTGAAATCGATTAGTTTTTCCTCTCGCGCCTTGCACAGAAGATCACAGACCTCCACCGACGAGATGCGATCCATCACCGCGGGTCCGAAGGGGTCCCCCACGGGGTTGGCGACACACCAGAACGGCATTGAGAGCTTTCTGTTCTTCATGAGTTCTCTCCTTCTTTCGGGGACGGTTGACACGCCTCACACGCGTTCGAGTCAAAAAACAACACTCGAGAGGCCGAGAGCGGGAGACCGCAGCGCACGCAACGCAGGCGGTAAGGGAAGATCGCGCGCCGCTGCCAGATGAGCAACACAAGCGCAAAAAACGCTATCGGAACGAGGTAGAGGTCCTCCAGGGAAAACTTGGAAAGCAGCCACGTCAGCGCCCAGACGGCCAGGAGGACGAAGGTGAAATACAAGGTGGCGTTCCTCTTGCCCTCACCCACCGTGAGGTAGCGGCGCTGCAGGAGATGGTATGCCCATACCAAGACGATGGGGACCAGGAGAAAGCGCTGGAGAAAGTCGGAAACAACTGCCAAGGAAACTCTCCGTAGGGTCCCAAGTCTACCGGGATGGATACCGCCGGTCAATACGATGTATCCTCGCTACCGTGGCAGTTGCAAACCTACGACCCGAGAGCGAAGGAGGGGAAGAGAAACCGATCACCGTGAACGACGGCGCTCGCAGCGCCTCCGTGAATGCAGGCCGCCCGCTCTTGTTCGGGCTCATGTCGGAAGGCATCTACATTCCTTCCGCGTGCGGCGGGAGAGGCACGTGCGGGCAGTGCAGAGTCTACATCAAGGGCAGCCGTCTCCCTCACAACGACGTCGAGCGCTCGCTTCTCAGCGAAAGCGACCGTCAGTTCGGGGTGCATCTTTCTTGCCAGATCAAGGTCCAGGGCAGCCTTTCTATCGAGCTCCCTTGGAAGCACTTCGCGGCGCGCCAGTACCAGGCGCGCGTTGCGGCTCTTCGTGATCTCACCTGGGAGATCAAGGAAGTAACGCTCGACGTCAAAGGTGGGCTTTCGTTTGCCGCCGGGCAGTATATCCAGTTGTTTCTCCCCGGCACGGAGTCGGCACCCGAACCCCTGTACCGGGCATACTCCATGGCCTCCTCGCCATCATCACCAGGGCGCATTGTTCTCTTCGTACGGCGGGATCCGCAGGGCGTCGTCTCTCCGTACGTCTGCGACAAGCTGGCCGTGGGTGAGGAACTGGCCATCCGCGGGCCGTTCGGCGACTTTCGATTGCGTGAAAGCTCGCGAGAGGCGCTGTTCATCGCTGGCGGATCGGGACTGGCACCCATTAGGAGCATGCTTCTGGAGATGGCGGAGACGGCAGGGAAGAGCGCGTCGGGGAAGCTGCGCACGGGTCGCTCACTATCCCTCTATTTCTCCGTCCGTTCAAAGAGAGATCTTTTCCTCTCAGCTGAGCTTCGCGCTCTGGAGAGCACGCTGCCTTTCCATTATGTGCCGGCCCTCTCCAACCCGCCCCCCGGCGAGCCCTGGGATGGCGAGAAGGGCATGATCACCTCCATTCTCGATCAGCGGCTGGACAGGCTGGACAATCATGAGGCATACCTGTGTGGGAGCGCCGGGATGGTCGACGCTTGCGTCAAAGTCCTGCAGGCAAAAGGACTCTCTGAGGACCGTATCCTCTTCGACAAATTCCTGTGAGACGGCGTCATCGGACTGGGGGAAAAAAGTTTACTTTGAAGAAAGCCGCTCATACCTTATAATTGACCGAGGATCATGCAGGATGGAGGAGGGAGGCAAGACATGGCTGTACATCTGTATCTGTCGATGATTCCTGAAGCTCTGATCGCCTCGATGCTGCCGCCGCTTGATTTCGGAGTCTACTATGCGGTGGGCACGCAGAAGAAATCACGGGGTCAGGCGCAGTTCTTTAGTGTGGACCGCAACTTCCCGAGCGACTACTTCCCGATGTCGGATATCGACACGCGCTGCGTGCCCCGCGCTGACGGGCAGCCCAAGCATTCGGTGTACCTGTCTGTGTACCGCGTGCTGGAGCACGTTCCCATAAAGGCAATAGGAAACCTCTACCTTGCCACGCGTGACGGCCGGGTACTGGAGATTGCCCCGTCGAAAAATCTGCCGTCTTTTTCCAAGGGATACCGCATGTACCAGGAGATCTGCCCGGTCACCCCTCGGGTGGTGAGCAGCCTGGACCCGCGCGAGTTCGCCGACTTCATGACGGATTCCAAGCGAAGCATCCACGTGCCTATCATCTTTTTCGCGGAACTTGGCCTCGGCGAGCTGGCGAAGGATCCGGAGAACGGAAGCACGAAGAATCTCCCGTACGGCTCCATCGAGCACCTGAGGGGCTGCGTGAAGGAGCTCGGCAGCCTGCCCCACAAGAACACGAAAACGGTGGACCGCATCCCGCCTGGGGATTTCCCCTATCGCGCGGTTCAGAACGGGTTCTACCTAGGAAACGGCAGGGAGTTGCAGTACTACCCCATGCCGTCGGAGCAGGAAATGCAGACCACCCACTATATCTGGTGGCGGTCGGCTTCGCTGTAGGAGGAGAGGAAGGCGGACGGGTCCAGGCCCGAGCGGCAATGAGAGAAGAGCTGGCGCTCTTCGGCGGTGACAAGACGGCTCAAGATTCGTTCCCCTCGTGGCCCCAGTTCGCGCAGAAGACGTTCACGGAGGCGCTCGAGCCTCTTCGAAGCGGTCGGCTGGGTTACTGGCCGGGCGGGCGCGGCCGGGAGCTTGAGACGCGCTGGGCGCAGTGGGTAGGCACCCGCCATGCCGTCTGCTGCTCCAGCGGCACGGCCGCACTGCACGTCAGCCTCCTGGCGCTGAGGGTCAGCGGCGGAGAAGTCATCGTGCCCTCCCACACTTTCGCCTCCACAGTCCTTGCAATCGTGCACGCGGGCGCCGAGCCGGTGTTCTGCGATGTTTGTGATGACGGCACCCTGGATCCCCGCGGGATCGAGCCGCTCATGACGCCGCGCACGCGCGCCATCCTTGCGGTGCATCTCTACGGCACGGTGTGCGCCATGGACCGGATCGGGGAGATAGCGCGCCGAAAGAATATCCCCGTCGTGGAGGATTGCGCACAGTGCGTAGGGGGCGAGCTGAACGGCAGGAAAGCGGGAACGCTGAGCCACGCCGGCTGCTTCAGCTTCTCGCAGGGAAAGCACTTGTGCGTGGGGGAAGGCGGGATGGTTGTCTGTGATGATGAGGCAACTGCCAGCGCCTGCCGTTCTCTGTGCGACTACGGCCGCAAGGCGGATGACTCGGGGATCGACGCTGCGGGGCCCGCAGGGGGGACGTCTGCCCAGCCGCACGTGAAGGCCGGGTTCAATTACCGCATGAGCGAAATCCAGGCCGCCATCGCGCTTGTCGAAATGGAAAGGCTGGACACATGGAACCTCCCGCGAAGGCGCGGGTACGCAAAGATCTATGACCACGCCTTCTCTCAGCTCTACGGGGTGTTGCGGGTTCCTTTCAACTCGCCCGAGCGGCGTAACGCGTACTGGAAGTACCCTCTCCAGCTGGACCTCGGCAAGCTCGTCTGCAGCGCGGGCGAGTTCCGCCGGGCCCTGGCTGCGGAAGGCATCCCCGAATGCGGAGCGCCGCCTCCTGAAGCGTATCAGGAGCCAGCGCTGCTATCCTGGGCGCGGGGCCCGTGTGAGACCGCGGAAGCCCTTCGGGAAAGGACGGTCCTTCTCGGTCTGTTTCCGAGCTGGGAAAAGTCCCATATCGAAACTTGCATTACCGCGGTGAAAAAAGTGCTTAGGGTTTTTCGGCGCTGAAGGTCCTGCGGAGTTTTGGCGCCCTGATCCGAGATCGACAGGGAGACACACGTGAAGCACAAAGTGCGAGGGGTGGAGATCGAGGCTGTGCACGCCCGGGCCGCGGACGTGGCTGCAGACTTCATCGCCCCCGAGGAACCGTTTCCCAGTGAAGCTGCCAGCGCCTCCGACGAGCGCTTGGTGAGGACAATATGTGCCCGGACGCTGGTCGAGGCGCAGGTACGGCAGATGGCCTCCGTGGCGCTCCCGGCTTTTGGCGTGCGGCCGGGCGGAATCTCGCTCGTGGCTGTGGCGAAGATCATGGTGCAGGAGGCCATTCGCGTGGCCCGCTCGAGCCCTTCGAGCCTGCGCCGGATCTCCCTGTGCTGCGACGATGAAAAAGGATTCACCGCGTTTTCCCGGGCAGTGAACGGCTACATCAGGCATTTCCTGGACGTGCTCCTCTGGGGGCCTTTCCTCACTGTGGATGCGATCATCGAGGTTTCCGGCGGTATCGTCGTCGTGGAGCGCAGCAATCCACCCCTGGGGTTCGCGCTGCCGGGCGGTTTCGTAGACTACGGGGAGACCCTTGAAGAAGCAGTGCGCAGGGAGGCTCGGGAGGAAACGGACCTCGAGCTGCTGGACCTTGCGCAGTTGCATACCTACTCTGACCCTTCCCGCGATCCGCGCTTTCACACCGTGACCACCGTCTTCACGGCGCGGGCAGATGGTACTCCTCGCGCCGGGGACGACGCAGCCGGCATTCAGGTGGTGACCCACGGCAAGATAAAAGACTTAAGCTTTGCCTTTGACCACGCCCAGGTTCTCCAGGACTACCTGGCGCTGAGGGAGGGTCTGTAGTCTGTCCGAGAAGAGCGCACGCTCGAAGAGGTGGTCCTTCCTGTTATGACTCCATCAGTGGAGGAGATCTTCCAGCGCTTGGAGGAAGACCCGTGACCGTTCCGGTCCCAAACGCATAAGAAACCCGGCTTCGAGCTCTTCGCGGATCGCGCAGGCGTCGGCCAGGAAGCTCCGCCCCTTTTTGCTGGGCGCGATCCGAACCGCCCTGCGGTCCGACGCATCTTCCCGGATCTCCACCAGACCGTAGCGAGCGATTTCTCTGGCCAATTTTCCGACGTATTGCTTCGTGGTCCCCAAGGAAGCCGCCACCTCTGTCAACCGGGTTCCTGCTTCTTCGACTTCGGCAAGGAATTGAACGTGGGCCAGGGTCAGGCCCTTCCAGCCCAGGTCAGCATAACGGTTGGCAGCGGCGTGCTGGAACTTGCGATAGAGCTCCCACAGAGCCCGGGCCATCGATCCCCGTCCTTCTTCTCGCAGATCCTCCCATTGTTTCATCGATCCCCCTTGACGAAATAGTCAACCAAGTTTACTTTATAGTAAACCGAGTAGACCAAAGGGTCTTTTGCCGAACTCCAGAAGGATTGTCCATGGAAATACTGAGAGTGACAACGAGAAATCCTGATATTTCAGAGAAGGTCGAAAAGGATGCTCCGAGGAAAGAACCGAAGGAATTCGATGAAGCGGTCACTTTGGACTTTCAGAATACCCGGCAAAAGATTCGTCTCTGCGCTTCACGGCCAGGGCTGCCGCCGCTTCTCGTTGTGCAGGCGGGTCCGGGACTCCCCTTGCTGAACGAGGTGTCCCGGTTTCAGAGCTGCCTTCAGCTGGAAACGGATTTCACTGTCGCATACTGGGAGCAAAGGGGATGCGGCGTGGCCCCCAGCTGGGTTGCCCAAACCGTGACAATGAAGACCCAGCAGGACGATCTGGAAGTGGTCATCCGCTGGCTGTCGGAAAAGAACGGGGCAAAAAGTGCTCGTGTTTGGGATCTCGATCGGCGCTACGCTGGCGTTGCAGGCAGCGCTCCACGAGAAGCGGCACCTCGAGGCGGTGATAGCCATTTCCGCGGACACCGATCTAAGTCTCGCGGACTCGGCGGTATATGACTTCATCGTCGCAACATGTTCGGGGATCGAGAACAAGAAGCTCCTTTTTAGAGTCCGCAAGCTTGGAAAACCGCCCTATTCTGATCCAGCCCTGTTCCAGTTGCGGGCCAGATTGATAAGCGACCTGGGGGGGATCGAGCACGGCAAGAGCTTCGCTCGGCTGATTAGAGGTATGCTCTCCAGTTTTCTGGCTACCTACGGCCCGTTGGGAACCTTGACGGCGTTGCGCAACATGAACGCTGTGCAGGCCAGAGTTCTCCCGCAGATGGTCGGTTTGAATCTTTTTGCCACTTGGCCGAAGTCCGGGGTCCCCATTAGCTTCCTCTTCGGCGAGGCCGACATCATGGCACCCGCGTCGCTGGCCAAGAAGATCTCTGAACACCTGACGAGCAAGGACCGCCTGGTCACTCTCCCCAGGGCCGGGCACATGGTCCATTTCGATCAGCCCCAGGCAGTCCGGGAAACCGTGATGCAAGCTCACCGACGGTCTTGAAGCCGAACGATGAATCAGAGTCAAGGAGAATCACAGGTGAAAGTTCTTGGGTTGACAACCGGAACTCTTGACCTCAGGTGAGTCTTTCTCGAAGGGAGCCCTCGTCATGGGGGAAGCCTCGGCCTGATCCATGCCCTGCGTCGGGACGAGGGGCCCTTTCCCGATCTTGGTATGGATTATCGAGACCGCACATGAGCTCATCCTCGTTGACACGGGCTCCCGTTCAGACCAGGACGGGGGCCTCACCAGGACGAAGCTCTCCGTCACGCCAGCTCAGGAGCTTGTTCCCGGGTTGTCGCGCCTCGGATACCGACCGACCGATTTCACGAAGGCAATCCTGACCCACCTCCATGTGGACCACGTCGGCGGCCTCGAGGCTTTTCCCGCGGACCGAGCATGGGTTTTTCAACCCGAATGGAGCCCCGTGGCCCGGTTTCCCGGAAGTCTGCTGCGCCCGTTGACCGCTCCTGTACCGCGAGGCTTTCACCCAAGAATCTTTACCTTCGATGGTCCCCCGATCGACTCATTCCCCGCCAGCCATCAGGTGACCTCAGACGGAGCTGTTGTCGCTCTCCCGACGTCAGGACACAGTC
>Ga0326727_10021842_pt1 | contig 12459 bp, 6 predicted proteins | sample MB2enrmetagenome_FD_207643 | JGI IMG/M metagenome (GOLD analysis project Ga0326727, IMG submission 207643) | Lab enriched peat soil microbial communities from McLean, Ithaca, NY, United States - MB29MY | ecosystem: Environmental > Terrestrial > Soil > Wetlands > Peat | place: USA: New York...
ACCAAGAGAAAAAGGAACGGCTAGAAGAGCAGCTTACAATCGGCAAATAAGAGAACACCCAAAAGCGGCGCGACCAAGGCCTGCCTCCTTTGGGGGCTGGCCACGTCCCCCCTACGGGGGGTGAATTTAAAGCCCCGCCCTATGGGTGGGGTTTTTTACCTTACCGGCCACCGGGCTCGAACCTCGGTTCCTTTGCCAATCCGGGATTCGATTGAAAAAGACCCTCCCGATAATTCCGTTCTTTCTTTCATGCTGGTGAGGCCAAGCCCTCGGGCGCCGCTGTCCCTGGAGAGGGCGGAAGCTACATCAAATCCGTCTCCGTTGTCTATTATTGTAAGCTCCAGCAAGCCTTTTCCGCGTGAAATGGAAAGTTGAACGGAATTGGCTTTGCTGTATTTGCCTATATTGTGCAAAGTCTCCTGCAAAAGGCGGAACATCACGATCTTGAGGGGGTCGGGTATCCGGTTCTCTTTAACCGTGATCTTTTTTTCGATTCCAATGCCGGGATATATTTCCTCGAATTGTCTGCAAAACCAGCGGGCCGTTTTGATCAGGCCGAGATCGTCCAGCATGCTGGGTCGAAGGTCCATTATCATTCTTCGGATATCTTCGATAACACCCTGCGTCAATGAAATCGATCTCTTCAGCAGGCCGGCCTCCCCCTCCCCCTCCCCCTGCGCCGTCTTTGCCAGCGCCTGTTCGATGGTCATCTTAATTGCAGTCAGGGATGATCCCAGGCTGTCGTGGAGTTCCGAGGCAAGCTTTTTGCGCTCCAGTTCCTGCGTCGCAAGGAGCTTGGAGGAAAGGAAGCGAAGTTCGCTTTCCGACTCGCGCAGGGCCTCCTCGGTAAGCTTTCTTTGGGTAACGTCTCTGGCCACGCCGGTTACGAGGCAAAGGCCGGCCTGGTTGCCGGGGACCGCGCTCGCGCGGTTGCGGATCCAATGGACAGAACCATCCGGGTGCACGATCCGGTACTCGGCGTCAAAGACCTCCCCTTCTGTTTTCAGCTTTCCTAATTGGGCCAAAATTCGTTCCCTGTCGTCAGGATGAATACTGTCGACGAAAGACTTCGGATTGTCATAGATCTGCTGCCGGCTGCACCCCCAGACCTGCTCGAATGTCGGATTCAGGTAGAATATCTTGTCTAAATCCGGCGTGGCCATCCAAGATACATCCTGGACGGACTCGGCCATCAACTGGAACCTGCTCTCGCTCGACTTTAAATCCTGTCTTGCCCGCTTCAGGTCGGTGACATCGAATATGACGCCGACTATGCCTGGAGATCCGGCGGCATCCGGGAAAGAGGATTTGGAGAAGATGACCTCGTGCTCTGTGCCGTCGGCGTAAATTACCGAGGCCTCCGAGGCCTGGACCCCTGAAGCCCTCAAAAGAGCGGCATCCGTCTCGCAATATTTTTGCGCCACATCTTCCGGCGCCACTTCGAAAAATGTTTTCCCTATAATAGAGTCTCTGTCGAGGCCAAGACTGGAGGCGAATGCCTGATTACAGCCAAGTATGCGCCCGTCCGCGTCCATGTGGTAGATTGGCGCGGGGATTGTGTCTCCCAGGATTTTGAGGAAGTCCAGGGTTTCCTGAAGCTTCTTCTCCGTTTGCTTTATTTCCGTTATGTCCCGCGAAATGCCGCACAGGCCCACAATTTCTCCGGACTGATCCCGCACGGGCACTTTGACCAGATGAAAAATCCTGTCCTGGTTTCGGACTGGCTTGACGGTTTCTCTCTTGACGATTTCACCGGCAAATACGCGATCGTCACTGGCCTCGGACCGTTTGCCGATCTCTTCGCCGTATAGGCTCCGCGCGCTGCTCCCGATGATTCGTTCGGCTGGAACTCCGAATAGTCTTTCCATGCTCGGGTTCGCCAGAACGAACCTGTATGAACGGTCCTTAAGATATATGCAATCCTCCGCGGATTCGAAAATCACCCGAAACCGCTCCTCACTCAACCGTAATTCCTGCTCGGCCTTTTTGCGGTCTGAAATATCCCGGATAGACTGGATAATACCGGTTACACTTCCGTCCGCAGCGAAAAGTGGAGCTGCCGTCGACCACAGACATGCCCCTTTGCCCCGGTAAGTCCCGGGAACGTATGCCTCTCCAAATACGGTGTTCCCTACCCTTTTAACGAAATCGTAGTGTTTCTCGACATCGGGTTGTTCATTCAAAACGACGTCGATAAGCATCGGTCTTCTGTGACCGTAGAAAGGGATGGCATAGGAGTAATCGCCCGTTCCGAGAATGTCGCCTTTCTTTACGCCGGTCATTTCCTCCATCGCCCGGTTCCAGGCGATTACCTTCTTCTCGCGGTCTATGACAAGGGTGGCATCCGGAAGGAATTCAATGATGTCCATGAGTTCATGGTGTGCCGCCTTCAGCGCCAGTTCGGCTTCCTTACGGCTGGTTATATCCCTTACGATACCCACAATAAACTTGTCCCCACGCCTGTCTATATACAGGGTCTTCTTGGTGACAACCGTGCTGGTGACCCCCTTGCTGTCTGTTATTTGTTCCTCGTTTTCATTTTCCTGCCCCGTTTCAAAAACGAGTTCATCCGTCTTCCAGAAGATATCAACCTGTGCTTTAGGGAAGAAATCATAATCGGTTTTCCCGAGGATATCCTCGCGCCTGCGGCCTGCAAGCGCGCACAGGGCGTCGTTGGCCAGAACATAGCGGTGTTTCCTGTCCATAACGTATATGGGATCGCTCGTTGAATCGACTATCTTGCGAAGATACTCCTCTGATTCCTTTCGTTCCGTGATATCTTCAAGCAGTCCTACCGCGCCCAGGAACTTGCCGTCCTCGGAGGTTATCCGGCTGTACATGGCCCTGACCGGCGTAGTTTTATTTCCGGTTACGGATACATAATCTCCTTCGAAATAGTTGGGCTTTCCGGCGAGGCCTGCAACCACCGCGGACCGCATCCTGTCATCTCTCAAAGAGTCGACCATGCTGAACCCGATGAGGCTTTCCTTCGGGGCGCCTATGATTTCCAGAAAGGCTTCGTTGCAGTCTAAAATAAGTCCGTTCTTGTCAAGATGGACTATGCCGGGAGGAGAATAATTGAAGATCATCCGGTAGCGCTCTTCGCTTTTCCGCAGAACCTTGTCGGCCTGTTTGCGCTTGAGCAATTCTTTTTCGAGCTTCTGAACTTTTCGCTTCAGTTCTTCGTATGTGGGTGTCGGGATGGCAACCACGGGTATCTCCTTCCATGCAGTCCAAAAAACCGGGTCGTAGAAGACCGCCCGTTGGACTGCCAAGGCACAGCGTTCGGCGGAAAACCAGCAACGGGATAAAATGAATTTGACCGAAGGGGAGGGGAGCTTGAGATTTCAATTTGTCTGATACCTCGCTTGCTTACACCATAAACGCAACCGAAAAAGATTGCAACGTCTTTTCGATTTGAACAAAAAGGGCTAGAGTAAGCTATTCTGCAACATTGCGGGTCAGGGGCACATAATGGAAAAGGAGCTTTCGGGGCTGGATTCGAGTGCGGCAAAGATCAGCATAGTCTACGTCATCGTGGCCGGACTCTGGTTCCTCATCTCCGATTATGCGATCGCAGTTCTGTTCAATGACCCTCGAACCACTAAATGGGCTGCCTGCGCCAATGGACTGCTGTTCGTTTTGGCATCGGCATATGCCCTTTTCCGGCTTGTTAGACATCGAAGCACAATCATAAAAGATGCCGAGTCTTCTTTGCGCAAGGTGAGCAGGGCGGTCAGGACGCTCAGCGGCTGCAATCAGGCATTATTCCGGGAGGGAGACGAAGCCGGTCTCATGAAGGAGATATGCCGGATAATAGTGGAGGTCGGCGGCTACCGGCTCGCCTGGGTGGGCCTCGCCGAGCAGGACGAATTGAAAACCATCCGGCCGGCTGCCCAATGGGGCTATGAAGAGGGCTATCTTGAAAACCTGCATCTGACGTGGGCCGACACCGAAAGGGGGAAGGGCCCCACCGGCACTGCTATTCGCAGCGGTCTCCCGAGCGTTGTGCAGAATATTATGCGGAATTCTGAGTCCGTGTTCTGGCGCGATGAGGCACTCAAACGCAATTATTCGTCGACCGTTTCCCTGCCTCTCACCGGCGGCGGCAAACCCTTCGGGGCTCTTGGGATCTACGCCGAGGAGCCGGATGCCTTCGACACTGAAGAACTGAAGCTGCTGAAGGAACTCGCCGACGATCTGTCTTACGGCATCCTGACACTCAGGTTGAAGACCCAGAGTGAGCGGGAAGAGAAGGCGAGGGTGCTTCTCGCGAACGCGTGCGAACAACTCGAGGAAGGGGTTGCCATATTCGACAACCGGGGTGTGATTCATTACATCAATTTGTCGCTCGAGCGAATCAGCAGTTGTGACCGGAGGGCTATAACCGGAAAGAATGTTCGAGATTTGGTCGAAGGTGGGGTTGGCGGGCAGATTTTCACGGTAATGGCGGAGGCATTGGCCGGCGAACAGATCCGAAACGGCCGTTTCGCGGTTGGAAACGGCAGGAACGGCGCCGTTTTCGAGGTCGACGCGAGGGTGTCGCCGGTGCGGGATGCCGCAGGGGTAACCAGCTATATTTTTGTGAGTCGTGATGTGTCCCAGGAAGAGCGGCTTGAGAAACAACTGCGGCAGGTACAGAAGATGGAGGCTCTTGGGACTCTTGCCGGAGGTATAGCGCACGATTTCAATAATATTCTGGGCGCGATCATATCATGTACGGAGTTTGCGCTGGAAGATGCGCCGCCGGGAAGTCCAACCAGGGAAGATCTTTCGCATGTGCTGAAGGCCGGCTATCGCGGGAAAAACCTGATAAAGCAAATCCTCGCGTTTAGCAGGCATAGTGAACAGGAGCGGCAGCAGGTTGAAATTGCGCCATTGGTAAAGGAATGCCTGAAATTCCTTCGAGCATCTCTGCCCTCGGGCATTGAGATCAGGCAGAATATTTCCACCGGCGCCGGTATGGTCCAGGCCGACCCTACTCAGGTGCATCAGGTGATAATGAACCTGTGCGCCAATGCGGCGCATGCGATGCGAGAGAAGGGGGGCATATTGGAAGTTGGTTTGTCCCAGGTTGTTCTCGATCCCTCGACGGCTGCCCTCTCGCAACACAATGTGGCCGGTCCCTGCATCAGATTGGCGGTAAGTGATACGGGACACGGAATGAGCCCTGAAGTCCTGGAGAGGATCTTCGACCCGTTCTTCACCACAAAGAAACGGGGCGAGGGCACCGGGTTGGGCCTTTCCGTGGTGCACGGAATCATTATGAATCATGGGGGCGGTATCACTGTTTCCAGCGAACAGGGAAAGGGAACAACTTTCGAAGTGTTTCTGCCGTGTATCGAGAGGTCCGGGGACTTGCATGAAACCCCGAAGGGGACATCTCTTAACCGGGGAACCGAGCGGGTCCTCTTTGTCGACGACGAAGAAGATCTCGTGTACGCCGGGGAGAAAATGCTGAGACGGCTCGGATATGACCCCGTGGTGTTTCAAAGCAGCCTGAAAGCCCTGGAGGCTTTTAAAGCCATGCCGGAAAGCTTCGATCTTATTATCACGGATCAAAGCATGCCCCATGTCTCGGGTATTGAGCTGGCCCGCGAAGCACTGCGCATCCGTCCGGAAATCCCGATCATCATTTGCAGCGGCTTCAGTCCCGAATCCGGCGAAGGCATCACGCGCCAGCAGGCTGAACAAATCGGAGTCCGGGAGGTCCAGATGAAACCGCTCGGGAGCACCGAAATGGCGGCAATCATAAGAAGAGTTCTGGATGAAAAGCATGCTTGAGATGGGCGGACAATGGCCAACATACTCATTATAGATGACGACGAATCCATGCGGTATGCGCTTTCGCGCATGGTCAGCCGAATGGGGCACACTCCCGTCTGTACGGGCACGATTGCGGAGGGGCTTGAACATGCTGCATCCGGAGATGTGGACGTAATCTTTTTGGACGTCCGAATGCCGGATGGAGATGGACTGGAGATGCTGCCGAAAGCGCGGGCCATGCCGTCTTCTCCGGAAGTTATTATTATCACGGGATTTGGAAATCCGGATGGGGCCGAGTTGGCAATCAAGAGCGGCGCGTGGGATTATATAGAAAAGGGCTGCTCAACCAGGGAAATGAGTCTGCCCCTTATGCGCGCCCTTGAGTACCGTAAAGAAAAGCAACTTGCCGGGGCTCAGGCCAAAAATATTATCGCTCTTAAACGCGAGAATATCATTGGCAACAGTGAAAGTCTTTTCGCCTGCCTGGATCTGCTGGCACAGGGGGCGGCAACCGACACCAACGTGCTGATATCCGGGGAGACCGGAACCGGTAAAGAACTTTTCGCCCGCGCCATTCATCGCAACAGCGCCAGGGCAGGTGGACCCTTTGTGGTAGTGGATTGCGCGGCCCTTCCGGAAACACTGGTTGAAAGCGTTCTCTTCGGTCATGAAAAGGGGGCCTTCACGGGAGCGGACAAAACCAGTGAGGGTCTTATCCGGTACGCCGACGGCGGAACTCTCTTCCTCGACGAAGTGGGTGAACTGCCCTTCAGCCTCCAAAAGACTTTTTTGCGGGTCCTCCAGGAACACAGGTTTCGTCCGGTTGGAAGCAGCAGGGAAATCGAGAGCGATTTCAGACTGGTTGCGGCAACCAACCGTAACCTTGATCGAATGGCGCAGGAAAATCGTTTTCGCGACGATCTTCTGTTCAGGTTGAAGTCCTTTGTGATCGATCTGCCGCCTTTGCGGGAGCACCCCGAGGATATAAAAGAACTTGCCAGGCACCATATCGACCAGTTCTGCGAAAGACATGGAACGGCGCCCAAAGGGTTCTCGCCTGAATTCCTCGACATCCTTAAAACATATCATTGGCCCGGAAACGTCCGGGAACTGGTCAATACTCTGGACAGCGCGCTGGTTGCGGCTCGGTTCGAGCCGACCCTGTTTCCAAAACACCTGCCTCTGGGTATTCGGGTCTTGAGGGCGAGAGCAATGGCAGATCACAAGGCGCCGCCTTCGGAAAGCCCGCCTGTAAACAGTTCCGCCCGGACCCTGCCCAAATTTCACCACTTCCGCGACTTGGCCTTGAAACAGGCGGAAAAGCAGTATCTGCAGGATCTGATCTCTATTTGCGAAGGTGAGATAAAAGAGGCTTGCCGTGTTGCCGGAATATCTCAGTCCCGTCTTTATGCACTGCTCCAAAAGCATAAAGTTTCAAAGTCCTAGCAAGCAGGAAAATTCGCGTGGAATGGGATTGTTTCCCTGGCGGACAGGAGTCTTGACCGCCCAACCCTGGGGTCCCTGCGACTCTTATTTGCGGAATATTTAACTCACTGCCCCCCCGGATGATTTTACTCTCAGCCTCGGGTTACGATGGTGGTCAGTCCCATTCCTCCGCCCACACACAGGGTGGCCAATCCGGTATCGACCCCCCTGCGGGCCATTTCATGGATCAAACTGACCACGATCCGCAGGCCGGTGCATCCGACCGGATGGCCGAGTCCTATTCCGCTTCCGTTCACGTTGGTTATTGAACGATCGAACCCCAGGGCCCGTTCGCAGGCTATATACTGCGCTGCGAACGCCTCATTCAGTTCGATCAGCCCGATGTCTTTCAAAGACATGCCGGCTTTGCTCAAGGCCTTTCTGGTGGCCGGTACGGGTCCGTATCCCATTATATGCGGTTCCACTCCGGCAGCGGCATAGGATACGATCCCCGCAAGCGGGACAAGACCGAGTTCCGTTGCTCTTTTTCGGCTCATCACGATTGCGGCGGCGGCGCCGTCGTTTAGCCCGGATGAGTTTCCCGCGGTAACCGTGCCGTTGTCCTTGAAGGTCGGCTTGAGCTTGGCGAGGTCTTCCATTTTCAATCCGAACCGGGTGTGCTCGTCCTGTTCGAATATCGTGGTTTTCCCCCTGGGGCCCGAAACTTCGAAGGGAACTATCTCATCCTTGAACTTGCCCGCGACAATTGCCGCTTCAGCTCTGTTATGGCTCTGCAGGGCGATCTCGTCTTGCTCCCGGCGGGATATCCCATACTTTTCAGCCAGATTTTCCGCCGTGATTCCCATGATCATGGGTTCACCCAGAACCCTGCTTCCGGAGTATAGGAGTTCCCATATGGAATCGGTTATCTCCTGGTTCATCAGCCTCAAGCCCCATCGGGCCCCGGAAAGATAGTACGGGGCTGAACTCATGGATTCCACTCCCGCCACCAATACTGCTTGGGAATCTCCCGAACGGATCTGCTGAACGCCTGATACAAGCGCTTGCATGGAAGAAGAGCACTGACGCTGCACGGTAAAAGCAGGGACCTCGGGGGGCAACCCGGCCATCAAAGCGGCCGTGCGCGCCGTGTTTGCTTCGTCGTTGGTTTGGATGCAGTCCCCCACCACAATATCGTCTATTAGAGCGGGATCAAAGTCATTTGCGCGCCTCAGCGCCTCCAGCATCACATGTGCCGCCAGCCTGGAAGCCCTGATCTCCTTCAATGCACCGCCGAACCTGCCGATAGCGGTGCGCGCCGCAGAAACAATAACAACATCGGTTTCTTTTCCCATCGTCCTCTTTCCCTTTGCTTGGCTTGTTTCGTCTTTTGTCACTGGAGTCAATGCCCCCGGCGCTACAGCGTCTTTGCTATGACCAGACGCTGAATCTCGTTTGTGCCCTCGTAAATCTGTGTAATCTTGGCATCCCGCATCATTCTCTCAACTGGAAACTCCCTGATGTACCCATAGCCGCCCAACACCTGCACCGCCTCGGTAGTTACCCACATCGCCGCGTCGGAGCATACGCACTTGGCCATGGAACTCATGCGGATCAGTTCCGGACTGAGCCGGCTCAGATCCTTCGGCTGCTCTTGGAAAAGCGCGCAGGTTTTGTAGAGCAACTGCCTGGCCGCCTCCGTGCGCATTGCCATTTCCGCCAGCTTGAACGCTATCCCCTGGTGTTCGATAATCGCGCTGCCGAACGCTTGACGATCCTTGGCATATCCAACCGCATACTCGAGGGCGCCGGCTGCGATTCCAAGGGCCTGCGCCCCAACGGCCGGCCTGGAAAAATCGAGAGTCTTCATCATTATCTGGAATCCCTGCCCATCTTCTCCGAGAAGGTTTCCAGCCGGGACCCTGCATTCATCGAAAATAAGTTCGACGGTTTCCGACCATCGGATGCCCATCTTCTTTTCCTTGCGGCCAACTGAAAACCCTGGAGTCCCTTTCTCGACAATAAACACCCCGGCATTTCTGTGGGTGGGTTTATCGGGGTCGATCACGGCATAAACCGTGACGATGTCAGCCACACCTCCGTTGGTGATGAAGTTTTTGGTCCCGTTGAGAATATAGGAATCGCCATCTTTTTTTGCCCGGCATCGAAGGCGGGCAACGTCTGAACCCGCGGCCGGTTCGGTCAGGGCGAAAGCGGCAAGCTGCTCTCCCGTGGCCAGTTTCGGCAGATAGGTTGCCTTTTGGGTTTCGTTTGCGGCAAGAAGGATGGGCAGGGCCCCGAGTTCCTGGTCGGCCAGCAGCAGGCCGCAGGAAGCATCAGCTTTGGACAGTTCTTCTATGGCCAGGCAAAGAGCCAGCATTCCGGCATCGGATCCGCCGTGGGATTCGGGAAAGTCAGTGCCGTAGAGACCGTTTTCGCGAAGCAATTCAACTATCTTCCAGTCGAATTCCTCCGCTTCGTCACGCTCGCCTGCCCCGGGACTGACCTTGTCTTTTGCCAGACGCCTGACTGTTGTTTGAAGCCACACCTGTTCTTCAGTAAGATCATACTGCATGGCAACCCTCCAGTGCCTTTTAAACGATCCCCTTGGCTTCCAGTTCCTTTAGAGCCGCAGGTCCATAGCCGAGGTATTTGAGGTATATATAGCCGTTATCGTAGCCGACGGGGCGACAGACCCATTTCGTCCTCGGCGGTGTCCCGGTCGCCTTCCATTGTGCCTGAGCGCAAACGATTGAGCCGTAAACCGGGTCCTGCACGGGACGGAAAATGCCCCTGTCCTGCCAGTTCTCGTCATGCATGGTTTTCCAGGGCGATACAATTTCGGCCACAACCGGAGTGATCGGGGCCAGGCGACCGCTTTTTGAATATTCGATCGACTTTTCGGTCAGCTCTTGACTCGTATGCTGAGAAGTGAGCGGATTGATCATGGACTGATATTTAAGCTGCCAGTCCCTCTGCATGAAAGGAGCAAGCGAAGTCCATTTGTCGGCTCCCCATTCATCCCACTTGCCCAGCATGTCCACCAGGGCCTGCCACATTTCCAGGCGGAGCCCGCCCAGGAAAACCCCTCCGTCTTTGGTCGGATAGAACCCGTACAGCCAAAGACAGGCATCCAGGTTCCCGAACCGTTCGTTGACGACCTGCTGGTCTGCATACCAGTGAAGAGCATAATCATTCAGTCTTTCGTAGGCTTCCGGAGTCGCCACATCGATTGCCTGCCCTTCTCCCGTCATATCCCGGTGATAGAGGGCGGCAAGGATGCCTACTGCCGCAAATGTGCCGGACGTGGCCCAAGCCATCCAGGGACCCGATTTGGTCGGGACTGCGTAAGGCGCATCCCGGAGACTGGCGCCCTCCGGCAGAACTTCACCGGTCTGGTACTGAATTCCCGACCGGGCCTGGCTGACGTTGTCATAATCGTATTGCCGGTTGGCGCTTTCCGGACCGAATTGACCAAACGCGGTGATGGAGGCGAAGATCAGACGGGGGTTTTCCGCGCTTAACGCCTCGTAGCCAATCCCCCAGCCATCCATTATCCCGGTCGGGTATGTCTCTATCACTATGTCCGCCTGAGCTGCAAATGCTTTGAGGATTTCCCTTCCTTCTTCGGCTTCGAGATTCAGGGTGATGTGGAATTTATTTCTGCCCTCCTGGAGGTAGGCAAGGCCGGTGTCCCGATGTTTCAATCCGCCGGGAGAATACGTCCGCACCAGGTCGCCGCCGGGAGGCTCGATTCTGATTGTCTTGGCGCCCAGTTCCGCAAGCAGTGACGAACAAAAACAGCCGGCCATGCTGCGGGAGCTTAAATCCAGAACGACAAGATCGTCCAGTGCCTCGGGTTTCTCGAAAGCCTTGGCGGGATCGTTCCGGGACCTTACGCGGTCAGCCAAATCGGCCCAGCTTGGTCTTTTTCTCTCTTTCATCTTTATCACCTCCTCAAAATCGCGCCGGATTTTTGGTCCCAATCCGCCGGCGGCCGGCGGCCCTGCTGATCTTTCCATTTTCCGAGGACTCCATACCGGTAGAGGTCGTTGATCTCTGACTGGCTCTTCCCGAGGATCTTCGCCATAATGAAATCATTGTCGAAGCCCACCGGTCGCACCGTCCATTTGGTCTTCGGAGGCGTTTTGGACATCATCACCGGAAATTCATGCTCCACGTACTGGCCATAAAGAGGATCGTCGATCCGCTTCACAAATTCCCTGGCCTTTCGATGAGGATCTTCGTTCATATCCCGGGCATTGTGGAGACGAGCGGCTACGAATCCGAACTCCTTTCCCAAAGATTCAATCTCGTCGGCGGTCTTGGTTATTGCCCAATCGGAAATGATCCCCAGAATGGCCAGGGCATTCTCTTCCTTAAGCCGCTCGGAGTGATCTCCGAATCTGGGGTCTTGCGCCAGTTCCGGCTTGTTCATGGCTGTGCACAAACCCCTGAACTCATCCGGCGCCGGCGCCGCAATGGCCGCGAATTTTTCATCTTTGCATAAGAACGTGTCGGCAGGGCAGATGCACTGATCCCTGTTTCCCAAAGGTTCAGCGCTTTTCCCGGTTAATTGCTGGTAGGGCCATACCCATCCCATCGCCCTCATTATGTTCTCGCTTTGAGACATCTCCAGATACTGCCCCCGCCCTGTCCTCCTTCTATGATGGAGGGCCGAAAGCACGGCAACTTCGCCCATCAACGCTCCGAATACGTCGCATACCCAGATGGACTGCTTTAGCGGGGGGCGGCCGGGAAAGCTTGAAATCCAGGCAAAGCCGGCCAGCGCCTGGGCCGCGCCGTCGTTCGAGGGCCGGTTTTCCTCCGCATAAACGCCCCACTGTCCAAAACCGTTCTTCTCGAGATAAATAATGCCGGGATTGATCTCCTTTATCTGCTCATAGCCCACGTTCCATCGGTCGGGAACGCCGGGGCGCATGTTGAATTCTATGATGTCGGCCTTTGCCGCAAGCTCTTTGAAAATTTGCTGGCCTATATCGATGTGTAAATCCAAAGCAAGGTAGAGTTTGTTTGGATTGATATGCATAAAAGCCGGACTCTGCTCCTTGTAGAACCAGCCGAATGGGTTCAAAGATCGGGTCACATCACCCAGCGGCGGAAGCTCGATTTTTATAACCTCGGCCCCCATTTGACCCAGAAAGGAAGGACCTGCCGGACCGAACAGGAGAGTACAGACCTCCAGGACACGGAGTCCTTTGAGCGGGCCGGGCCTTTTACGCTTATTCTTCACGTAATTCTGGAATG
>Ga0326727_10021843_pt1 | contig 12459 bp, 11 predicted proteins | sample MB2enrmetagenome_FD_207643 | JGI IMG/M metagenome (GOLD analysis project Ga0326727, IMG submission 207643) | Lab enriched peat soil microbial communities from McLean, Ithaca, NY, United States - MB29MY | ecosystem: Environmental > Terrestrial > Soil > Wetlands > Peat | place: USA: New York...
ACGGGACGACGGCCACGACCGGCAGGGTGCTTCCCGGTCGGGCACGGGGCCTGCACCTGTCCGATCAGGGCCGCGACGAGGCGGCGAAGGCCGGCGAGGCCCTTTCCGGCATGTCCGTGTCGGCCGTATACGCATCGCCGCTCGAGCGCACGCGAGAGACGGCTTCGGCGATCTCGGAGCGTGTTGGCAAGCCCGTCGTGGTCGAACGCGGCCTCATCGAGTGCGACTTCGGTGCCTGGACCGGCGAGTCCCTCGCGCAGTTGCGCAAGCTTCCCGAGTGGGAGACCGTTCGGTGCGTGCCCTCCAGTTTCCGCTTCCCTGGCGGCGAGTCGTTCACAGAGCTCCAGGCCCGCCTTGTCGACACCATCGGGAGGCTCGTCAAGGCACATCCGGGCGAGGTCGTCGTCGCGGTGTCGCATGCGGACTGCATCAAGGTCGCCCTCGCGGGCGCGCTCGGCGTGCCACTCGACCTTTTCCAAAGGATCGTGGTCGCCCCTTGCTCGATCAGCACAGTCGTGTACAGCTCCGGGGGACCGGCCGTACTGGCCATGGGCGCGACCGGCGCGCCAGCGACAGGCCTGCCCCCAACGCGAAAGAGGTCAAGGTGACTGAGGATTTCGAGCTTGCAAATCCAGACCGGGTGACGATCGGGACAGTCGGTCCCGTGGGTGAGCGCGTCTTCCTGTTCCAGGTGCGTGAGGGTCCGATCCTGAAGACGCTCAAGGTCGAGAAGGCTCAAGTCTCCGCGCTGGCGCGCTTTCTGGGCCGGATGCTGGTCGAGCTTGAGCGGCCGGGGGAGCTGCCGTCCGGCGACGAGCTTGCTCTCGAGCCGTTCGGGGAACCGGATTTCGTGGTCCGTTCGCTCGGTGTCAGCTATGACGACGACCTCGACCGCATCATCCTCGTGGCGGACGAGATCGACCGGACCGAAGCCGAGACGGAGGTCGAATCGCTTTTTGGTCTCGCCGAGGACTCGGAGCCTGAAGCCGAGGCGGGCGAAAGCGTGCGACTGGCGATGACGCGGGAGCAGGCGGCTGCGCTGGCAATCCGCGGGACAGAGCTCGTCGAGGCGGGCCGGCCCCCGTGCCCGCTTTGCGGGTATCCGCTCGATCCGAGAGGCCACGTGTGCCCGAGGACGAACGGCCACCGCCCGCCGCTGACCTGAGCGGACCTGCCTGGCTCGAGCTTCTCGCCGTTGGGGAGCTCGAAGTCCTTGGCAGGTTGCCTTGGAGCTCGAACTACTCGTTTCTCGCGGCCGTCCGGCGGCGGGGGATCGAGCAGCGCGCCGTCTACAAGCCAGCGCGCGGTGAGCGGCCGCTTTGGGACTACCCAGGCGGCCTGTTCAGGCGCGAGGTTGCCGCCTACGAGCTCTCCGCGGCGCTCGACCTCGGCATCGTCCCCGAGACGGTGCTGCGCCCGGAGGGGCCTCACGGCGAAGGATCGGTGCAGCGGTTCATCGACGCGGACTTCGCCGAGCACTACTTCACGCTGTTGAACGAGCCCCTCTATCACGCACAGCTCCGTCGGATAGCGGCTTTCGACCTTCTGGCGAACAACGGCGACCGCAAGGGCGGCCATCTCATAATCGACTGGGAGAGGCGGATCTGGGGGATCGACCACGGTCTGTGCTTCCACGCGGAATCAAAGCTCCGGACGGTGATGTGGGACTTCGCCGGCGAGGAGTTGCCGGCCGAGGTGCTCTCGGGCTGTGAGCTGGTCGTCGACTCGATCCCGAGTCCCATCGCGGCGTTGCTGGGCAGCGAGGAATGCGCCGCGCTCCGGCGCAGGGCCGCCGCCCTGCTTCGCAAGCCCCTGTTTCCGTCGCCGCGTGACGACTACCGGGCCTATCCCTGGCCCCTCGTGTGAAGCAGTACAGCCGGATCTCGAGACTCAAAGTGTTGCTGATGGAGGCGCTCAGCGGGCCCGCAGAGATTGCGGGGATGCGCCTTCCTCCTCAGGGAAGAGACGAAGGGCTGTTGCTTCTGGTTTTGCACGGGGCCGACGTCGTGCCGGCGAGGCTCGCAAGACACGGCGCTTCGCGTACAGGTCGGCGTCGGCGACGGCGAGGAGCTCCGCGACCGCGGCACAACCTGTCGACAAGTAGCTCGCCGTGCCCCAGCTGAACGACGGGGCACCCAGGCGCATGGCGCGGGCGATGAGTACCGATGCGTCTTCCGGCGAGGTGTCCGGCAGCACCAGGCCGAACTCGTCACCACCGAGTCGGTAGATGCCGTCCATGCTCCGGAGAGCTTTCCTCAAGGTGTCGACGAGGAGCACCAGTTGGCGGTCACCGGCCGCGTGACCGGCGGTGTCGTTGACAGCTTTGAGGCCGTCGAGGTCGATCGCGACGACGCTCAGGTCGAGTTCGGCGCGTGCGCAACGGGCCAACTCATGGTCGAGGTCGCGTTCGAAGGCGCGCCGGTTGGAGCACCCGGTCAACGGGTCGCTGAACGCTGCCCGCTGGAGCTCGTCGGTGGCCCCGCGACAGGCGTTGATCATGGTGAGATCGATGAGCCGGGTGATCGCCCGCTGACCGGCTTCGACGGCGACCAGACCCCGGAGCTGGACGAGCTGCTCGACGACGAGAACCGGTGATCCAACTCGGGCTCCCCACCGAGTCGCCGCAGCAGCAAGGGTGCGCCTGCGTTCGATCGGGACTGCTGGGCTGGTGGCGTCGGGCGGGAGAACGACCTCCTCCGGGCCGACCGCGTCTGGGCTCGTGTCCTTGGCTGATCCAGGGTCCCCGTTTGGCAGGCCGGCATGCCCGAACCGCTTCGACGGCCCGCCAGCGGCCGCCCCGAGCGCGCGAAGCAACAGCTCACGCTCATCGGCGTCTGCTCGACCCGAGGCACACCGGCGAGCCTGGCACCTTTGCCACCATGCCTCAGCCAGCGCTTCGATCGTGGGGGCTTTGGGCATCATGTTGGTCAACTCTTGGGCTGATCGCTTGACGAGTCGAACCTACCATCGGGGCGCTCCGCCGCCGCGGATGCCGCCTCGGCCACGTTCGCTGTAGCAGCGGGATCGTCAGGCGCTGCCTAGCCAGCTGGCAAGCTTGTATGGAAGAGGAGGAGGCGCGTTATGTTCGCGGATTCACCGGAGCCTGTCGAGTCCGACGTGGCCGTTTCCTCTCCGAAGCTTCCTACGGTTTCGATCATCCTCCCAGTCCTGAACGAGGAGTCCCAGCTCCAGCGCTGCATGGCCTCGGTGGAGCAGCAGAGCTATCGCGCGGTCATCGAGGTGGTCGTTGCCGATGGCGGCTCGACAGACGAGACCCGGTCGATGGTGTCCAAGTTCGCGAAGGTGCGCGTCGTCGACAACCCGAGACGCATCCGCCCTGCCGGCCTGAACGCTGCCATTGCGGCAGCTTCCGGCGAAATCATCGTCCGGGTCGATGCCCGCACCGCGTTGGCGCCTGACTACGTCGAGTGCTGCGTCTCGGCGCTCGAGCGGTCGGGAGCGGCCATCGTCGGCGGGCAGATGCGCTACGAGGCTCACGACGCACGACAGCGCGGCATCGTGGCGGCGATGACCTCTCGCCTCGGAGCTGGGCCCGCCGCCTTCCGGCGAGAAGGTGGAGAGCCGCGTTACGTCGACACGGTCTACCTGGGAGCTTTCCGGGCGAGCACGATCCGCGAGATGGGCTGCTACGACGAGTGGTCAGGAGGCAACGAGGACGCCGAGCTCGCTTGGCGGGCGCAAGGCTTCGGCGGTGTCTACCTCGACCCGTCGATCAAGTCGTACTACCTCGGACGTGACGGGCTGGGACCGCTCGCGCGTCAGTTCTACCGGTACGGCCACAACCGCGCCCGTACGATCCGCAAACACCCGGGCTCGCTCTCGTGGCGCCAGATTGCCGTTCCGGCGCTTTTCGTCGGTCTCGCGAGCCCGTGGCGCCGGCCCGTGCTGGCAGCCTACCTGGCGATTGTCCTCGGACGAGGAGCCGTTGAGCTCACGCGCGACCCTCCGGCCGTGCCGACACTTCTAGCGGCCTTTCCCACCATGCATGCAGCCTGGGGGCTGGGCTTTGTCAGAGGGATCGTCAAGCAGTCGGGCCCGAGCGATCTTCACGGATCTGCGCATGGGTCGCATGCCTGTTCAAGGCGATCGACCCGGGTTGCCCCCTCGGCAAGGTTCTTCGTTCACGGGGCCAGTACGGAAGCTCGACATGCCAGCTGACGGTTCCGACCAGGTCGACCTCACCCTGTTCACGACTGCGAAGCCCTTTGCTGGGCATTCGGGGATCATTCAGCGCAATGCTCTGCGCAGCTGGTCGCGGCTGCAACCACGCCCAGAGATACTCCTCATCGGCGACGAGGAGGGCTATGAGGAAGCGGCTGCGGACGTGGGCGTCTTGCGTGTGCCCGGACTCGAGCGGAACGAGTTCGGCACACCTTTGGTCTCGGAGATCTTCCGAAGCGGCCGGGAACGCGGAAAGGGACACATCCTCACTTTCCTGAACGCGGACATCATTCTTCCGCCGCTCTTTGCCCAAGCCGTGGTGATCGTCGAGCGAAGCTTCCCGCGGTTCTTGTTAGTTGGACGGAGAATCGACCTCGAAGTCGATCAACTCCTCGATTTTGACGACGACTGGTACGAACGCTTGTCCTCCCGTGCCGTTGCCGACGGAACTGTTCGTGGCGATCTGTGCATCGACTACTTCGCGTTCACACGCGATCTGTTCCCGGCAATCCCACCTTTCGCGATTGGGCGCACCAGATACGACAACTGGTTGATTTGGAGAGCCGCACAGGAGGGCGCCGCCGTCGTGGACGCGTCCGCTTTCGTGAAGGTGATTCATCAGAACCACGACTATGGCCATGCGGACGGCTTCATAAGAGCGTGGGAGGGTCCAGAAGCCAAGCGGGCTGAACAGCTACTCGGCCACTGGTCCCACTATCACTCGATCTCCCACGCGGGGTACATGTTGACGCCATCGGGCGAGGTGAGACCTGCCCACGGCTTGCGGTACGCGACGGCTCGTCCCCGCCGTGTTCTCAGCCAACTTCTTCGATCTTCGAGGCCGCTCAGGAGGCGCGCCAAAGTGCTGTTGCAACGCCGCTCCCCGGAGCGATGAGCGAGTCAGAGCTGCCCGAATCTGGCCTTGTAGACTGAGAATCATGCAGATCCGAGTCGCAGGTTCTCGTGTCCGGTAGTTCCGTTTTTGACGAGGTCCCGATCGACAGGGTCAGGCACTACTGGGACAATCGGCCGTGCAACATTCGCCACTCACCTCTTCCAGTAGGCAGTCGCGAGTACTTCGACGAGGTCGAAGCCCGCAAGTACTTCGTTGAGCCGCACATTCCCGGTTTCGCCGAGTTTGCCCGCTGGAAGGGCAAGCGAGTACTGGAGATCGGTTGTGGCATAGGCACCGACACGGTCAACTTCGCTCGAGCCGGCGCCGAGGTAGTGGCGTGCGACCTCTCAGCGGAGTCGATCAAGATCGCTCGCCAGCGAGCGGAGGTGTTCGGTCTCTCCGAGCTCATCACTTTTGTGAACACGAACGCAGAGCAAAGGGAAGAAGTACCGGCTGACAGACCATTCGATCTCGTCTACAGCTTTGGTGTGATCCATCACACCCCGAAGCCCGAACTGGTTCTCGAGAGCGCCCGCCGGCGAATGAGTGCCGGAGGCAAGCTGAAGGTGAGGGTGTACAACCGCCATTCCTGGAAGGTTGCTGGGATTGTGATCGGTCACGGTAGGGGACGATTCTGGCGGGCAGACGAACTGATTGCAGAGCAGTCTGAGGCGCAGACAGGCTGTCCGGTGACCTTTACGCATACCAAGGGCACCGTGCGTAATCTGATCGAGCCACCTGGCTTCAAGGTGGACGACATCAGGACCGACCACATCTTCCCCTACCGCGTGAAGGACTACGTCGAGTACCGCTACGAGAAGCGCTTCCCGTTCCGGGTGATGCCCGCTCCGATGGTGAGGAGGCTTGAGACGAGTGTCGGCTGGCATCTCATGGTCGATGCCACGGCCGCTTGAAAGCTGTCCGCTAGACACCGAGCAGAAGGGACGATGATGCAGCTTGCCGTGATCGGTCTTGGAAAACTTGGTTGTCCAATGGCCGCCCTCTTAGCCGCGGCTGGCCACGACGTCGTCGGAGCAGACTTGAGCGAGGCAGTCGTTGCAGCGGTTAACGAAGGTCGTGCGCCTGTTGACGAGACCGGGCTTGCCGATCTCATGACGCAGGCTGCGCCGCGACTGCGAGCGACGACGAGCGTTGAGGAGGCGGCCGAGGACGCCGAGGTCGTTTTCTGCATCGTCCCGACCCCAAGCCTGGAGGATGACACTTTCGACACGAGGGGCGCCGAGTCCGCATTCACGGCCATTGGTCGCGGATTCGCTCGCAAGGACCGCGGCAGGCGGATAGCGGTGCTGACCAGCACCGTGCTACCGGGCGGCACGGAGTCGCGTATCAAGCCGGCACTGGAAAGAGGCAGTGGCATGGTTGTCGGCCCTGACCTCGGTCTCTGCTACTCGCCAGAGTTCATCGCCCTGGGCAGCGTTCTCGACAACATGCGCCACCCGGACATGGTTCTGATGGGCTCGTCCCAGACATGGGCAGCCGAAAAGGCAGCTCGCGTCATCAAGACGGTCGCCGACGACAACGTTCCGGTGGCTCTCATGTCCATCATCGACGCCGAGATGACGAAGATCTCCGTGAATGGATTCATCACCACGAAGATCTCGTACGCCAACATGATCGCCGAGATCTGCGAACGCCTTCCCGGCGCCGACGCGGCGCTGGTGACGGCAGCGGTCGGCCTCGATTCTCGCATCGGACAGAAGTACCTGCGTCCGGGAGCTCCCTACGGCGGCCCATGCTTCCCGAGAGACAACGCGGCGTTCAGAGCCCTGGCCAATTCCCTCGGACTGGAAGCAGACCTCGCAATCGCGACCGATCGTGTCAATCGCCGCCAGACGCGCTTGCTTGTCGAGAGAATCATCGACCAAGCGGGCAAAGACGCGAGAGTTGCCATCCTGGGACTCACCTACAAGCCATTCACGCCTGTCACAGAAGAAGGCTTTGGAACCTTGCTGGCCCGGGAATTGTTGTCGGAGGGACTATCGGTGTCGGCTTTCGACCCGAGCGCGATCGTCGAACTGGACGGGGTTCATCGAACTGGGTCGGCCGATGCCTGCATCGCTGATGTGGACGTCGTAGTCGTGGCGACGCCTTGGCCTGAGTTCGCCGAGATCAAACATGTCGATTCGGAACTGCTGTTCGACTACTGGCGTATCATCCCCAAGTCCGCTCCGTCGCGGTCGACCAGGGTTTTCTATCCGGGTGTGGGTTCGGCGCCCGCAGACGACAGCGCCTCTACTAGATGAAGACCGCCACCAGCTAGGAGTTGTTGGCCCTTGGTCATTCGAGCACTACACAGAGGACGGAGGTAAGTGTGCCAATCGAACTGGACAAGGACGCGTACGTAGTCGTCGCCGGCGCGGGCGGGTTCATTGGTGGTCACCTTGTGAGCCGGCTACTCGAGGACGGATATAAGAGGATCCGAGCTGTGGACAACAAGCCAATCGGCCAGTGGTACCAGAGACCTGCGGGCGTGGACTACGTGCAAACTGACTTGCGGCTTCTCGACTCGTGCCGTGAGGTACTCGATGGAGCGCGATACATTTTCGACTTCGCTGCCGACATGGGTGGTATGGGTTTCATCGAGTACCACAAGGCTGATTGCATGCTCTCGGTTTTGATCGCGACTCACCTGCTCATGGCGGCGCGCGAGAAAGGCACCATCGAGCGCCTGTTTTTCTCGTCCTCGGCGTGTGTCTACAACGCCGACAAGCAACGCGACCCGAATGTCACAGCCCTCAAGGAGGAGGACGCCTATCCCGCCCTCGCGGAGGACGGCTACGGCTGGGAGAAGTTGTTTACTGAGCGCATGTGCCGACACTTTGACGAGGAGTTCGGAATCACTACGCGTATTGCCAGGTTCCACAACGTCTACGGTCCGAACGGTACTTGGAGTGGAGTGAGGGCAAAGGCCCCCGCAGCGATCTGCCGGAAGGTCGCAGAGGCGAAGATGGGGGGTACTTCCGAAATCGAGATCTGGGGCGACGGAGAGCAGACGCGGAGCTTTATGTACATCGACGACTGCGTCGAGGGAGTCATGAGGATCATGGCGGGCGATTACGGCGATCCGCTCAATCTCGGTAGCACCGAACTCGTGTCGGTCAACGTTCTTGTCGACATCGTGGAATCCATCGCAGGCGTGAAGCTCCGTCGCAACTACAACCTGGCGGCGCCCCAAGGCGTGAGGGGGCGCAATAGCGACAACACCCGACTCGTTCGCGAGATCGGCTGGGAACCACGGATCAGCCTTATGGACGGCCTGGAGCGCACCTATCGCTGGATCTATGACGAAATCTCGCATGGCCGTCGGGATGTGGCCGAGGCATCATGAACGTCGCTGGCCGCCTCGAGGTTGGCCGGTGTCAGTCCCATTATCGGGCTGGGCCTTCGGATCGGACAACCGCGCCGCACGAGTGTGACGCGGTTGACCAGTTCAAGGGGACCCGGTCAGCTTACGCTGTCGTTCTGGAGAGAGGCTCGCGTACCACGCAGATCCTGCCGAAAGCGCGACGGAGGCAGTTAGCGAATGGGGACGTGGGGCCCTGTTCGATCCGGCCCGGGTCGTTGACAAGCGCCGTCCCGTAGTCGCGCACAGCCGAGATCACCGTCGCCCAGGAGACACAGAGCCATCGTGCGAGCGAGGCAACAGATCGCGCCTCTTGGCCAACAGCATGCGTGCACTCACGCCCTGCTCGCGCGGACAGCACATGGGGATCGGAGAGCTCGTGGGAACGCTCGGTCCAGGTCTGAACCGGCAGTCGGGATTCGGACGGACACAAAAAGCGCCGCTTGGACCAGACGAGCCGCACGCGGCGGTCGAACGCGGGCAGGTCTCTGATCTGATGACCACGCGAAGGCGGTCCTTTGCCCTCGCGATCACACCGCATGAACTACACCCGCCCTGGCGGATCATCTCGATCCCGACGAGCAGCTCACTGCCAGCACCCGCAATCCGCGCAGCCCCAACAACGTATCATCGAATTCGGTACCGTGACCCATGGCAGGGGGTCTCCCTCTTTCGAAGCTTTCGACAGCCACGACAACGGCTGGACCCCTTGCCACGCCGGTGGTTACTATCCAAGCGCGGTCAGATTTTTACACGCCCCAGTTCGTTGAGAAGAGCCCGTAAAGGCCCATTATCCATCGGTGAACTGTAGTTGCAGATGTATCTTACGGATTCAGTCGGTCCGTTGCTCTGTGCGCGCCGCAACGGCAAGAAAGTGCTCCACGTTCGGGCTGCACAGCAGTGGCACGAACGCCCGGATGCGTTCCATGGGCCAGTCCCACCATCTAAGTATGAGAAGGGCATCCACAATCTCCTCTGAGAATCGGCGCCCTATTTCGCGCGCAGGGTTGCCAACCACGATCGAATAAGGCCGGACGTTCCCCGCCACAACGGCCTCGGCGCCGACGACAGCGCCATGTCCGATGGTGCTGCCTGACAAAATCGTGGCGCCACGTCCAATCCAAACATCGGAGCCAATTATTACGTCACCTTTGCTGGCTGGGTGCCCATCATGGAATGCACCAGGCATTCCCAAAACAATACGAAAGGGGAAGGTTGATACCCAATCCGAACGATGGTTACCGCTTACGAGGATAGTGACCTGAGACGCAATTGAGCAGAAACTTCCGATAATAACTCCACTATTATCGCCCTGAAATATCTCAATATGTGGATCGCCGTAGGAGAATCGCCCGATGTTGACACGACCGGAGGACTTGAGCTTCGCCAGGCGCGCTCTCTCAGACTTTCCTCCAGACAGGCGGAATCTGACCGAAGCCACTCGATTCTTGATCACGACGTCACACAGGCGGGCTCGACGAGTCCATTGGCTCGCGGTGGCGCTGTTACGGTCCGGCGAGCGACGATCCGTAGCAGGTCTCCCTGGCCGACGGCGTCGGCAACCATTGCCAGAGGCTCACTCGCGCGTCCAACAAGCCGAAGAACCGTAGTCGGCTCGTCTCCGAGGTACCAGTGAGCATGGCGTCGGCGGTCGTGCTGAGACCAGATCATGCAAGTCCGCGCGATGCCGTCGCCCCTGCTATACGCGGATACGACTACCTCATCGACCGGTGATGCGCGTAGCCTTTCAAGCAACTCGTCGCGATGAGGTATAACGAGGTGTCGGGGCGGCTCGAGACCCCAGTAGTGTTTGCCGGAGACGCGAGCGAGAGCGCCTCCCAGATTCGGCAGCTCGACATACAGCCTGCCTCCAGGGGAGACGAGGTCGAATCCCCTATCAAGCGCCTGGAGCGGGTCCGGCAGGTGTTCGATGACATGCCGCATTCGAACAACATCAAATCTTACGTTAGCAGGTGCTGCAGCCGGAAAACCACCTGAGACAACGTCGTGACCCATCGCTCTCGCCCGCTCGGCGGCGGCCTCGTTCGGTTCTATCCCGTGGGTCGCCCATCCAGCGTTCCGATAGCGTTCGAGCGCTGCTCCGTCTCCGCAGCCGATGTCGAGCACAGCCGCGTGGGCGGCCTCGGCTGATTTGATCAAATATCCATCGACGTCCCATAGACGTGGCAGCAGATCACGTTGCGGCGGCTGTTGGAACAGTGTCCGCAGGCGGCATTTGACCCGTCGTCCCATAGCCGCAGCGATTGACACTGCATCCCCATCGCTAGCGTGAGTACCGTAAGAAATGCTATGGAAGCTGTAGTAGCCCTCCAGGTAATACGCATCGATACCGACCGGGGGATTGGCGACCCAGACGCTACGACAAGACGCACATTGGAAGAGAAGATACTGGCCCTCAAGTCGGAACATGCGATCCTGAACTTCCCAACGCCGTCTCGGCAGAGCGTTGCTGTAGCAAACTGGGCACCTCGCAATGCCATAGTGGTCAGTGTTCGCGCCTGTGCAGACTAAAGACGGCCATACTGGGTCAATATGATGCTCCGCGCGATGTGCGGCCGGCACCATGAGGCGGATCCTTGTGGTATCTAACAAAGCACTTGACAGCGCGTTCGAATACATTTCATATCGGCCGGTCACGAGTTCTCGGCCCACAGTTACTGCACCCAGTGGTCCCTGTTCGGGCAGGGTCGCGCGCGTCCGCATATGAACAATCTTGGCATCCAGTTGTCGCTTGGTCTCATTATCGAGGGCGTCTGGCAAATGAGACTCAAGACGCTCTCGTAGGTCGAGAAGTCCAGCTGCCTCTGTCGCGAATGTTCGGCCGGCCAACTGACCATCACGCAATCGGCGGGCGAAGCTCAATTTCCGACGCATGCCTACTGCGTTCGCGTCGTGCACGCGATGTGCCACCAACGTCTTGTGGAGGGGGCGCAGGTGCCCGGATGCGGCCAATAGGCGCGACACCCAGGTGTCGTAATTGGCAGATCGACTAAATGGTATGAGCAGTGGCCGCTGAGAGGCCCTAAAGACTAGGGTGTGCCCAGCCACAATGGGGTGACGAATCAGATATTTGAGCCCTCCAAGGAGTGAGAACTCGTCGTATGCGTACGAGTCGAATCCGCTCAATTGCCACACGGTCTGGCCGGCCGGTCGTCCATCGCTTTCGATCACGTCAGCGTCGTGAAAGACTCCGACGAGGCGAGGGTCAAACGAGAAGAGGTCGGCGACGACGCCGAGCTTGTCGGGATACCAGACATCATCTTGATCGGAAAAGGCCAGGATCTCACCCGTAGCGAGACTCATAGCGCGTTCGAAATTGCCGATCAGGCCCAGGCGAGAGGCGTTGCGCTCGAGACGCACCGGGAATGGAGCGTCGCTCGAGAAGCGGCTCAGGATCTGCTGGGTGTCATCCACCGACGCATCGTCGCAAACTACGAGCTCGTCTGGACGTAGGGTTTGTCGAGCGAGGCTATCGAGGAGCTCTTTGATGTACCGCTCTCCGTTCCAAGTGCACAAGCAAACTGAGATGGTCGGGCGCGGCTCGGGGTCGCTCGGAAGCGACGTGATCGTCATCTTCGGCAATTTCTCACCGTACGACTTTCAACTCGACTAGAAGGAACAGTTCGCCGCAGACCATTAGGTTCTCGCCTAGCCACCGACGGTGGATAAGGTTGACACCGATGGCCGACCCTCGCCCCTCGGCTGACTACCTGGCGAAAGCCTTGTCAAACCGTGGTTTCGCATATACAGAGAATGATACACAAGGGCGCATGGGAGAACCGCAAACATATTTCCAGGTAAAGATTGATCTGGGATGGCGCGGTGTAGGTTGAGCATGCGCACGACAACATTGATTTCGACGATGGCTAACCTCCCTGTTTCACGCCGACTCCAGACTCGTTCGCGCGAGCGTGCTGGGCGTGGCCGGAGCTCCGGGAGGCCACGTGGTTTGAGCCGATGTCGTAGCCAGGGCGCGTGAGATCAGAGATCTGCCAGT
>Ga0326727_10021844_pt1 | contig 12459 bp, 10 predicted proteins | sample MB2enrmetagenome_FD_207643 | JGI IMG/M metagenome (GOLD analysis project Ga0326727, IMG submission 207643) | Lab enriched peat soil microbial communities from McLean, Ithaca, NY, United States - MB29MY | ecosystem: Environmental > Terrestrial > Soil > Wetlands > Peat | place: USA: New York...
AGATCAACTGTGTCCACAGCTCGTATTTTCTCGGAACGGGTAGAGAAAACAACTTTCAGGTCGGCGATGTGGATCAGTACCATTCCCTATACCTCCGGATGTTCCTGTTTGCGATCTCCTCCGGAACGGATAGACTCATATCCGGTTCACCGCTACTCTGGGGTTAAACTTTTCTTCAAAACTATACCCAATCATCCCAAGGGCAACGGAGATCCCGATAACCGCGATCCCCGGGGGCAATATCCACCACCAGAGACCCAGTGCCATCCCGCCCTGAGAGTACGCGTTCTGGATCATCGTCCCCCAGTCAACGGTCGTTGTGTCCCACATACCAATAAAACTCAGGCCGACACCCATAAGGAGAAGCTGCTGGGACGAACTCACAAATTTGACCATGACCAACGAACTTACATTTGGCAGGATATGCCGGGACATGATCCGGAAATCCGAGGCGCCAATCGCCCGCGCACCTTCTACGAAATTTGTTCGGGCAACCGCGAGTACCTGAGATCGCATGACCCGGATACCCTGAATGCTGCTCAGAAGACCCATGAGCAGGCTTACCTGGACAACACCCGGGGAAAAAAATGTCGTAAGGACGATAAGCAGGACAAACATCGGTATAGGCATTACAACATCGATGACCCGGCATACGATCTCGTCAATGATACCCCCATAGTACCCGATTACAATCCCGACGCTCGTGCTGATCACGACCGCAAGAAAAGCAGCAAAAAAACCATAAAGAAGAGTGATACGGGTTCCAAAGACGAGCTGGGAAAAGATATCCTGACCAACCTGATTTGTCCCGAACGGGTGGTTATTATCCGGAGGCTGGAGGGGTTTACCGGTTATTGCGTTGGGTCCCTGTGGAGCGATCAGCGGGGCTGCGATGGCTATGACGATGTATATGAACAGGACTACGATCCCTACCCAGAGTATTGCTCTCCTACTCATCGTTTCCCATCCTGATCCGCGGATCGATTATCGATGAGAATATGTCAGCAAGAAGCATTGCACATATGGTCATCAGTGAATCCAGAAGGAATATTCCCTCAAGCAGGGGAAGGTCCCGATTATTCAGAGCTTCCGTTGTCAGGAACCCGATTCCCGGCCAGGAAAAAACAGTCTCAATAAACACGTTTCCCATGATGATCGCGGCGCATTGGAACGTCGTGATAGTAACCATTGGAAGAAGGGCGTTTTTAAGAGCATGACGCCAGAGAATACTTCGTTCATCAAGCCCTTTTGCACGTGCGGTTGTGATGTAATCTTCTCCGATGACGGCAATCATCGAGTTCCGCATAACGTAGTAGTTCCCGGTTGCAATAAAAAACGTCATAAGGGCAATAGGGAGAATAGCGTGGTACAGCAGGTCCGGGATAGAAAGACCGGATGAAAGAACACTGATACTGCTGAATCCTCCAAGGGGAAACCACCTGAGATAAAAAGAAAAGACCAAAACCGCCATGATCGCCCACCAGAACTCCGGGATCGCCCGGATCACGATCATAATATTGAAAAGGGCAAGATCCTTTTTTCCCCCGGATTTCCACCCGGACCATGCACCGATAATTATACCGATCAGGATCCCCAGGACTGTTGCTGGCACTACGATAATGAGCGACCAAGAGAGTTTTTCGGTAATCATTGAGAAAACCGGTTGTCCGTAAGCATAGGAGTACCCCCATTGTCCGTGGAGAATGTTTACAATATAGAGGATATACTGGTCCGTGATGGGAAGATCAAGACCGAACTGGTGTCGGAACTGATCCACAGTTGCCTGGGGGATGGTGTTTGAAAGCGAGAGGAGATAATTGGTGATATAGTCCCCAGGCATGAGATGGAGAAGAAAAAACGTAATCGTGATGCAGACGAAAAACGAAGCACCACTGTAACCGAGGCGGCGCAGAAGATATTTTCCGCTTATCATACGTTATTTTCCCCGTATTCCTGTGAACAATTGAAAACAGTCATCGTAATGTTCCTTTGTGTTTTTCGCTTACGGACAGAAAACCAGATTCATACAGGAACCGGTCATTCCAAGGGACGTCGTGAACCAATACTGGATTCCAGGAAAAAAGTGGTTCCTTTTTTGGAGTCTTTTTTCTCATGGAAACAATCGCTTATGATGACTGAACCGGTGTTAAGTTCTCCAATACTCTTGGATCCATGATGCTATGGTACCCCGGCCCGATGTCCCAGCCAGTGAACCGGTCTGTCCGGTACGCCACAAGAGTGTCGGTACTGGCAACCGGTACTGTTGGCACGTCTTTAGCGAGGAGATCCTGCATCTTGTAAGCCATTTCCTGTATCGCGGCCTGGTTTGTAGTGTTTTTGACCTGAGCTACGAGGAGGTTGTATTCCGGGTCGTTGTAGTTATAGTAGTTTGTTTCCTGTAATGGCGTGACTGCGAAATTACCAAGAGAATCCGCATCATCGTGGAGGAGGACTGGGAAAGAATCAATAAACACCGGGTTGGAGTTAGCAGCTTTTCGGTATTGGGATGAATCCTCATAATACACGGTGCTCACGCTGATACCCAGCTGAGCCCAGTCATTCTTGAGCACAGCGATGATCTTGTCGTTCACAGCGTCGCCTTTACTGCCGAGAGGAATGGTGATTGTTACCGGGTTTCCATCAGGACCTATCAAGATCCCGTCGGAATTCTTGACAAAACCTGCAGCTGCAAGAAGTTCCTGTGCATCAGTAAGGTTATAATTGTACATGCCAACGTCGGCAGGGTTGACAGCATTCCCGGCAAGAGCCGGCAACAGGAACGTGGTCTCGGTGGGCCTGCCGGTGCCGAATATAGAGCTGATCGTGTCTCTGTCAACCGCATGGCTCATTGCATGCCTGAATGCAGAGATATTAGCGGGGTATTGAGCCATGTTGAAGGCAACTTCACAGGCACCTGTATCGTTAATCGAGTAGACTGAAATATTTGAATCGCCGGAGAGGCTTTGCGCCACTGCCGGGGTAATCCCGGAGACCACATCAATCTCACCATTTTCCAACGCCAGTACCTGGCTGTCGGGATTGGTGATCATTTTAAGAATCACACCGGGAATGGCCGGAACCCTGCCATGATAGTTTTCATTGGTTGTATACTGGTAATAGCCCGGAACAGCCCGGGTAAAGATAAACGGGCCGGTACCGATCATCTGGCTGTCCTGGTAGTGCTGAGGATCATTGATATTCTGCCAAATGTGCTCGGGTGATATAGTAATTCCCGGCGTCCTCGATATCTGGTCAAGGAAGGCGGAATATGGCGTAACAAGATTAAAAACAGCTGTGTTATTGTCAGGGCAATCTATGGACTGGACATCTGAAAGAACGTAACCCATGGTAAGATTATTAGATTTCATGTAATCATTGGTAAACTTGACATCGGCGCAGGTAAAGGGGGCACCATCATTCCATGTTGCATTTTGGACAAGATGGAATGTCCAGGTCTTTGCGTCATCAGAAACGTTCCAGCTCTGTGCAAGTGCAGGATCAAATTTTCCGTCAATGTCTTTGATAACAAGACCTTCATAGATAAGGGAGGATGACGGAATGCCCCCTTTCTGCATATTACTGGTATACGTCATCGATGAGGGGGAAGCCACAGGGATAATGACATCGTTTGCAGGGACGTTTGTCAGGTTTCCTACGTTCGTTGAGGATGAAGAATCATCCACGCAACCTGCTATGAAACAAAATAACAGGATGCCAATGCCGCAAAGGACAATAAAAATACTGATTGAATAGTCGTTGTGACGTACGGAATAGTTCATCGAATGACCTCATATATCAGTTATTATTGGAATCGTAGTGATCAATCGCATGCGGTTTTATTTAACCATTTTTCTTTAATTTCGCTAAATGTTCAAAGTTATAAATTTACAATCTAAAAATAGGGTTTAGGGAGCATTCAGGGAGGTTGGCAATATGAAAATTAACAGCCCAATAATCCATTACTCCACCAGTTAACATTTTATAGTTAATATTTCTTGAAAATAAAGCAATATTCATAAAAGATATATGGTAGTGTGAACTATTCACTATGATCAAATATGGGTTCCTCAAAGGATATCATGCAGACCTTTGCTCAAAAGGAGATTCGTGCACATTTCAAAGGATGGGAGGGCTGGTCATGCCGGCAAGTGCCATCTCCATACGGGGGAGATATGACCTTTATTCTTTCCCGTGATGTCAGGGGCAGGACAGAAAACATGGCACTTGCCGTTTCCTATGATGAAGATCCGTCGACACTCGCGCTTGAGGCACTGGTCGCATCCATGAAAGGTAAGGCACTTAAAGGACAGTTCCTTATCGTCCCGAATGCGGCAGCTGTTTCGGGAATTCCAAAAACAGTCCACGTCATATTCATGGAATCATTCGGGTTTGTTGAGGGAAAACTGGTCTGGCTCACCAAGAAAAAGAACGCAAAACAGTACTCTCAGCCTGAAGCCTCGGTAACGGCGGAAACCGCTACAATAGTTGCTCAACCTAACGCGTCATAATAGAGATAGTTCCTGCAAATAAGGGCGAAATAACAATATCCTCTATTTTATTTCATACAAAATAGACAGTATGGTTCCGAAAAATGTCGAGGCATATATATAATTAGTATATATGCCTCATAAATTCCTCCCTCCATATTCTTTTTTTTTAGACGTGATTGAAATCCCAATAATATTATTACTATAAAAAAATATCCCGGGTGAAAAGAGAGCAAAGTTAATTTATTTGAATTAACTACAAACAATTAACAAATAGAAATTGTTAAATATATTACTTTATAATGAATGTGTTGGCATGGTGGTTTGATCCCACGAAATTGATCCACCACTGCATTTAGACATTTCAATGAGGGAAAACATGCATTATCTAAAACGAATGACACAAAAAAAGGGCGAAGATGCAGTCTCACCGATTGTGGGAGTCATGCTGATGCTAGTCGTGACCATCATCATCGCAGCCGTGGTTTCCGCATTTGCGGGAGGACTTGTCAGTACTAACGCCAAACCAGCACCGACTCTTAACATGAATATAAAAATTACGAATACAGGGAGTTGGATAGGTAGTGGATTTAATGCCGTAGTGACCGGCTCAAGCGTACCTATCGCAACAAAGAACCTGAAGATCGTAACTTCATGGACGACCACGATGAAGGATCCCAATCCTTCCACTGATTATGCAGGTACTTCATTAGCCAATATAGCAGACGGTACGACGTTTACCGGTGGAAACACCACACTTCCATACGTTGGGAACATTCAATGGTATGCAAACCATAATTGGGCCTCCTCAAAAGGAGTTCCAAGCGTGGCACCGTTTGGCTTTGGACCCGGGCTCAACGAGTCTGATTCTATGACCGTTGGATATACTGATGCAAATCCGACAGCGCCGAACATGCATGCGTTCTTTGGTAACTACAGCCTGATGGCCGGGACCTGTCTCTATGCCACACCTAACGGGGCTAATAGTTTTAACCCGGTTGGGGGAGTCGCCGCCCCAGGGGTAGCAGTATCTGGTGCCAATGGATATGGTGTGACCACACCGTTCCAGTATACCTGGTCGAGCGAAACTTTTGGGAATGATCCAGCAATGGCAGTTCTCGGAACGGGATGGGAGAACCTGAGAGATGGTGATACAGTTAACGTGAAGTTCGTTTATCTCCCGACAGGACAGACAATTCTGTCTGAATCGGTACCGGTGACGGAGGGCTAAACTATGTCTATATTGAGAGAAAATGCAGTTTCACCGGTAGTTGGTGTGATGCTGATGCTCGTTGTGACCATCATTATCGCAGCAGTGGTATCTGCTTTTGCCGGTGGACTCGTCCAGACTCACTCGAAAGCTCCTTCGGCAACAATACAGGCAACATTCAGTGACGCTCAAGGAATGACGATAACCAATGCCGGGGGCGATGCGATACCGACGGCTAGCACACTCTTTACAATATCAAATGATCCTACATTCGGGCAGGGACTTTCGGCCATAACAACCCAAGTGATCAATCCGGAAATCATCACCGATGCGAACGGAAATCAACTTGCGTACGCTGACGGATCGTCCAATGTTACTGCGTTAACACCGGGAAGCACGCTTTACATCAACACATCGATGATCAGCCCGAACATTTTACAACCTGCAGTCGGACCCAGCGACTGGTCATCCAGTGATGCTTCAACTACCTGCGGAACAGTGGGTTGCCCAACCACCGGTGCTCCTAAAAATGGCGTCTGGAGCTACGATACAGTTAATGGGGGTCAGATTCCGTACTGGTACCTGTCTTTTGTGAATCCCAGTAATGTTGGGAAGACCTTCACGCTCACCCTAAGTGACAAAATATCCGGAGGAGTGATTGGAAAGACGACGGTCACTATCGCACCGTAAATAAAAAAATTTACTGAACTGATGTAACGGGAAAACGGCTTGTTCTTGCCGGGATCTCGTTCTCACATCAATTTTTTTCATTTCATAACGGGGGATTAAAAGTCCTGACGCGTGATCACCCGTGAATCTCGGACTGCCTGTATTTCAGGAGTTTTACCTATTTCATGCGAACTTCATCTCCCTTCATCGAAGATACAGCTGATATTGCCCGATCTCCATTGTTTCATTCACAAGCCCTGCAACAACCGTCGAGTTCAGAGGGCACTTGTATCGATGATTCCGGCAGCACTTTCTCCCAACGAAACCAATTTCACCAAAAAAAGAGAATATTTCTCAGGCGGACTCAAATCAAGTCAACGAAACGCACGTTAAGTGCGCCATACTACACTCATAAACTAATCCGGGACTTATGTATGCGTTCATTTAATCTGAAAAGTGACGGCAAAACCCGGACCATCCTTATTCTTCTGTTTTTTATGGCAGTGGCGCTTCTCATCAGGATGATCCCCCTATTATTCGCAAACGACGGTGGACTCATATCTCTCCGTGATACAGATTCCTGGTTTACCCTCAGGCAAATCGAAGTCATGGTGCACCATTTCCCCCAGTACAACTGGTTTGACCCGATGACCGCATTCCCAACCGGTAAGGTCATAGACTGGGGGCCGCTCTTCCCGTTCATCGCTGCAGTGCTCTGCATTGGTGCCGGGGCAACAACTCATAGTGCAATTGTCTATGTCTCGAGCTGGGTCGCACCATTAATGGCTGCGCTCATGGTCCCGGTGATGTACTTCCTCGGGAAGACCGTATGGAACAGGAATACAGGATTTGTGGCTGCCGGACTTATCACCGTGGCATCGTTTGCCCTTTTTATTCTCACCATTGCTGGCCTGATAATGCATCATATTGGAGAAACACTTTTCAGCTCGCTCTTTTTGCTGGTGTATCTTTACTATCTTGTCTCTGTGAAATGTAACTTAACCGATCTGAAAAATATAAAAAACCTGCTCGTTCCCCTTGCTCTTGCTTCCTTGGCCGGTGTTCTCTATTTTCTCGCACTTATCACATCGACAACTACCGTACTTGCATTGATTGTTATCGCAATCTTCACCGTCATCCAGAGTGTTATTGATCATCACTCTGGCCGAACTCCTTACCCCATCCTCATTCTAAATCTCGTTATGTTATCGGTATCGGCACTGTTCCTTGTGTTGTTCGGGTTCAAACAATCCGGGGTCTCGGTTACCAGTTATACGGTTGGGCTTGTCTACCTGAATCTTGCGCTTATTGCAGAAACCGTTGTGCTCGTGGGTCTTTCCATCCTGCTCCGGGGAAAAACCTGGCAATACCTCTTGAGTCTCGGGGGTCTTGCAGCCGGGATATTTATTCTCATGGAGATATATCCACCCTTTACATCAATCGGTCTCCAGGCCTATACGCTTCTTTTTGGCTCTTCGACTTTTGTAAGTGGCGTGTTGAACACTGAGCCCTTAAGTCTCGCATTGGCGGAGATATATTTCAATATAGCCCTGATCCTTGCTGCCGGAGGTTTTCTGGTTTTAGGGTATCATGTTCTAAAAAACAAGAAAGCAGAATGGATCTTTCTTCTCACATGGTCTGTGTTCATGATCCTGATTACCATCCAGTTTCAGCGATTTGTCTATTTTTCAACGGTCAACATCGTTCTTCTGAGTGCAATCTGTATCACGGAACCCTTCGCCTGGAAGAGAGCTGACGGGACTTCGTTGTCTCTTCGTGCACTTGCATCATCGTTTTTTCCTCAGTTCTTTACTGAAAATACAGACAGGGATCATTCGCCGGACAAAAACGCCTGCTCCCAAAAACTGAAAAAAAGTGGAAGGCCTCTGAAACCATCCCAAAATACGGAGAATAACGTCGATTTCCTGAAAATGCTGTGCCTGGGAGGAGTCGTTATCATGGCAATTGCACTTGTTGCGGTCTCAACGTACCAGGATATCAATTTCGGCCTGAACTATCCCAAAGAGCAAATTGTCCCTTCACCCGATTGGCCTGATGCATTGAACTGGCTCGGAGCTAACACGCCATCACCGGGTGTTGACTATTTCCTGCAGTCCAATGTCTCAGCTTTTTCCTACCCCTCCGGAGCATATGGCATCCTGGCAACGTGGGAGGCAGGGCATTGGATCACGTTCTTCTCACACCGCATTCCGGTCACAAGCCCATTCCAGGATCATCTCAGCGGCGGCTCAGGAGACTATGCCTTTTTCCTCAGTAATAACGAGTCCGAGGCGAATGATATCATTCAGGGGCTTGGGGGACGATACGTGATTACGGATTCCACACTTGCCATAGGTAATTTCGCAGATCTCGCATTGTGGGCAGACAACTCTCGTGATCTCTCCCCTTACACAACCCAGTTTGTGGTGCCTGACGAAAATGATCCGTCCGGTGTTTCAAAGGTATATGCGTTTAACGACGCCTATTTCCGGACGATGATAGTCCGGCTCCAGAATTTTGACGGTTCAATGCAGGTACCAGCAAAGGCAGATTATATCCAGTACAGGATACAGCAGGTGCCAGAAGACGATACAACTGCTGCCGGTACAAGCGCCCGGGTAGTTGTAAACGATCAGGTTGTGAATATGTTCCAGCCCAACAACACCCCCATCATTGAAGAGGGCTCAACTCCTCAGAAGGGCCTGTATGCGAACGTGTTTTCAGAACTTCCCAACAGCACGGTGGCAAACGTTCCCGCACTGGAACATTACCGGCTCGTCTATGAATCCCCGAATGACGCTACGGTACAAATGCTTCCGGGATTGGTTCCCATAATGCCCATCACCCTACCGGGTATCAAATATGTGAAAATATTTGAGTACGTAAAAGGGGCACATATCCCCGGCAATGGACTCATCGAAGTCCCCATTAGGACCAATACGGGACGAGTCTTTGATTATAGCCAACAAAGCCAGGGAGGAGAGTTCGTTGTCCCATATTCAATGTCAGGAAATCCCTATGACGTTGTAGCTACCGGACCCTACCATATAGCCGGAACAGACCATTATATCAACGTCACTGAAACAGATGTGATGGATGGCAACACCGTTGGATAAGCCTGGGGATACCCGGATTCTGGGTTCAATATTCGAGGCAAACCTGAAGTAGAGAAGAGCCGATAGTATTTTTACAAATAAAACAGAGAGCCCACGTAAGTAAAACGGAGCAATAGTATAATATTTAGTTGAGAATAATAACGAGTGAATATAGTATGCCCGATCCAGCAAATCCTGACGACCCAGTAGGATGGCTTACGGCTGCCATCAATTACGGCTACGAGCAGGATTACACTAATGCCCTTAGATGCTACCAGAAAGCCACGGAGCTCAATCCCGATTTTATCGATGCGTGGGGCCGGATGGGCCTTCTTCTGGTCAAGTTAGGACGGTTCGAGGAAGCTCACACCTGCAATGCCCGTGTCCGGGAACTCAATGCGCATGTCTCCAGCGAAACCCGACAGTTTCATGCTGCTACGGACACATCCCATTCGCCGGCTTTAAAGATTCCACCTTCAAAACGGTTAATAAATATCTTTATCGCTGGTACTCTGTCAGCGATCTGTCCCGGGGGGGGCCGTGTCTACAATGGTGAGAGATACGCAAAGGGCTGGATCATCCTTGCGGCCATATTTCTCTCAGCCCTTGCCGGAATCTTCCTGAATAATTTTAAAGGAGAATACCTGCTCTCTCCCCTTGCACCGTACTTGTCTATCCTCCCCAACCTCACGATCCTTCTTCCGGTTCTGGTATGGATATATAGTATTGCCGAAGCGATCTGGATTTCCTATACAATCAACAAACATCAGGACAGTGTTGTCAGAGCACGTCCTGTTAGCTTGTTAAAGTACCTGATAATCACGTACTTCATCGCCGCACTCATGTACCTGTATTTCCCCATGGTGTCCTCGGCTCTTTCCGGATTTTTAACGTCAGGCATACACGTTATTTAATGATTAGATCGATGCAACACTTTTCAAGATAATTCAATTAACCATATACCATTGTTAAACAAATACAGATAATACGGGATATGCAGGACGTCAGCACCATAGACTGGAACGAAGTCTGGAAAGAGAGGGAAAGGGAAAAAAGAGCCCAGGAAGAATGTGCCAGCTGTGCCGCGAGATGGTCGGATCCTGCCCGGTGCAGAAAATTTGACCAGATGGTCAAGGAAGACAACTGGAAAGACGCCCGGGAACGGATCTCTGCAATGAAGATCGCCCCGGATTTCCGGATTCTCGATATCGGCGCCGGTCCCGGGACACTTGCAATCCCTCTCTCCGGTATGGTCCGGCATGTCACAGCTGTTGAGCCTTCCTCAGGGATGCTCGAATGCCTCCATAACAATATCAAAGATCGGGATATAAACAACATTACGACCCTCCAGAAAACGTGGGAAGATGTGGATATCCACCGAGATCTTGACCCGCCGTATGATCTGGTAGTTGCATCTTATTCGCTTGGAGTACCGGACCTACGGGACGCCCTTGAAAAGATGACCGCCGTTTCCCGGAAATACGTGTATATTTTCTGGTTTGCCGATCTAGTGTCGCCTCGTCACAAACAATACCTCGAAATATGGGAGGAACTATTCGGGGAACAACCGGCTTCAAACCGGACACCCAACATTATTTTCAACCTTCTATACCAGATGGGAATTTCCGCCAACGTTGAAATTTCCCGAACCGATCGTACGATTCAGTTTTCGAGCTTCGAAGAGGCAATAGACGACCAGCGGGAAGTCCTGCATCTCAAAGAGGAAAAGCAAATCGCGGTACTCAAAAAATATCTCCGGAAAACCCTGCAGTACGAAAACGGGCAGTATTTGATGAAAATGCAGTCATCCCAGGCAAAGATCTGGTGGGAAAAAGAGGGTTGAACACGCGTATGACAGATGCTCTGGACCGGCCCGGTTCGATCCTCGAAGAGACTATTGCACAGATACAAAAAACGCTCGGAGCTGATTTTGAAAAAATAACGATAGATCGGGCAGTCATCGGGATTTTCTTTACCGGCGTGAAACTCAGCGAGGGTTCCGGGGGCATCTGTTTTACACCCATAAAAGAGATCCCGGAAGCCGTCTGCTGCCCCAGTTCTGCCCGGGCTATGCCATACCCGGGACGGTTTGCAGGCCGCAGTGTTACTGAATTCATTCAGGATCTTCCCCAAGCGCCTCCGTTAAAAAAGGCGGTCGGCATCGCCATTGTAAACGCCCTCTCGGAAAGTTGCCGGAAACGGAGACCGGACCTGTGCGTCGGCAGGGAAACCGGCAAAGATGCCCTTGAAACAATCCCCGTTCCCGACGAGGGATATGTCGTAGTCGTCGGGGCGCTCGTGCCGATCCTCAAACGACTAAAAATCCGGGGAAAACCGTTCGGTATTCTTGAACTCGATCCCCGCACTCTAAAACCTGATGAGCTGCCGTTTGTCATCCCAAAAGAGCAGACAGATGCAGCAATACAGAGGGCAGATATGCTTGTCATCACAGGAACAACGCTCCTCAATAATACGCTTGAACCGTTACTTGCCACCGCTAAACCCGGGGGAGCGATTGTCGTCGTGGGGCCAACCGCCAGCATGCTTCCCGACGCGTTCTTCCAGCGCGGCGTAACGATGCTGGGCGGGGACATCGTCACCGATCCAGATGTACTGCTCGACACCATCGCCGAGGGAGGCTCCGGGTACCATTTCTTCGGAAAATCCGCAGAAAAGACCAATATCTTCCGGGAGTCTCCTATTGCTGGAAACCATCAGATCGTATCAGAACACGTGAAAGGAAAATTTCCATGAGATGCAGTTATTGTGAACGGGCCTGTGATATTCAGGAAAGCCAGAACGGGTATTGCCGTATGTACCGGAACAGTATGGGCACGATTACGGAGAACTATCCGGATCGTTACCTCAATATCTACCCGGTCTCCAGCGAATCTATCCCGGTGCTCCATTTTTATCCCAACAGTATCTTTCTTTTGATCAGCACTATCGGTTGCAATTTTGCCTGTAAAGGGTGTATTTCAGAATTCCAGACTATCCG
>Ga0326727_10021847_pt1 | contig 12458 bp, 10 predicted proteins | sample MB2enrmetagenome_FD_207643 | JGI IMG/M metagenome (GOLD analysis project Ga0326727, IMG submission 207643) | Lab enriched peat soil microbial communities from McLean, Ithaca, NY, United States - MB29MY | ecosystem: Environmental > Terrestrial > Soil > Wetlands > Peat | place: USA: New York...
GAAGAGCTGGAAATCGACCGCGACCTGATCGAACATCTGGAAGAACCCATGATGCATCTGATTCGGAACGCGGTCTCCCATGGGATCGAAGGCGTCCATGAGAGAAAATCGGCGAGCAAACCGGAAGAAGGAAAAATAACCCTCGAGGCCGAAAGGCGCGGCAACAATATCATCATTTCCATCATGGACGATGGAGCCGGATTGAACCTGGAAAAGATTGTCCGGAAAGCTGTTGAAAAAAATATCGTGAAGCAGGAAGCCGTTCCGAATATGACGGAAACGGAGATACACAACCTGATTTTTGTTCCCGGATTTTCCACCGCGGACAAAGTGGATCTGGTTTCCGGTCGGGGGATCGGGATGGATATCGTTACCTCGGTAGTGTCATCACTACGCGGAAAAATCGAAATCCATACCGAACCGGGCCGATTTACCAAATTCTCCCTCGTTTTCCCTTTGAATACCGCCGTCATCGACGGAATGGTGGTCCGGATCGAGTCGAACATGTTGGTGATACCGATTTCTTCCATCATCGGCATGGTCAAACTGAAAAACGAGGAAATTCACAGGATTGACGACCAGACGAACGTGGTCAAGCTCAGGGGAGAAGTAATACCTGTCATTGATATCAAGAAATACTACGACATGGGTGAAACCGACCTGCGGAATACCGCCGGAGTGATCGTGGAAAATAGCGACCGGAAAATGTTCCTGCTTACCGTTGACGAAATCGTCACGAAAAAGGAAATCGTGATCAAATCCATCGGAAGGAAATTCGAGAAATTGAAAGGAATATCGTCCGGAACGGTCTTGGCCGGCGGGAAAATCGGGTTGGTACTGGATGTCGACCAGATTACGGAAAACTCTCAAGTGAAAGGTTGATGTTATGCTTCTGATATTATCGGTTATCATTTCCGGTGTTTTGCTGTTGATGATTGTTGTTGTTAGCTTAATATGGATAAATAAATATTATGCATTGGCATCTCAATGTCGCACGGATTATCAAACCGTGAAACAGGAAATGCTGACCCTTCTGGAAACGATCGCCTTTGAAAAACCGGAGGCGGATCAAAACCTGATCCTCCATCAAATCGACCATTTGAAAATCGACAATATCAAGAAGTTCTCCCTTCAGGAATTCTATCCCCTGATTTGTTCGTCCGGGACATTACGGGAAATGAAGGAAGATAACAGGAACTCGAAGATCGAAAATGAATTGTATCAGGATTTCCGGTTTTATCAGGAGGTACTGAATAACCTTTTTTCTTCAATGATTTCAAACATTTCGGAAACATCCGAGCCGATCTCCGATGAACTTTTCCGGATCGGCAATAATATATCCGGATTTTTCAAAAGCGCGAAATTATTTGAAAGCGAATGGAAGAACCAGCAATCTTTGAAAGAGATCTCGCTAAAAGAAAAGGAACTGAGTGAAAATAAAAATATATGTTCGGAACATATTAATGCAATGACATTATTTATAACAAACAATATGAGCAAATTTAGCGATATCATCACTCGGATAGAAAAACAGGCCGGAAATATCCGGGAAATATCGGAAAATATCCGTATTCTGGCGGTTAATGCATCCATTGAAGCTGCCCGTGCCGGAGCTCAGGGAAGGGCGTTCAACATCATCGCAACGGAAATCCGGGAACTTTCCGACAAAACCAATGAGTTTGTACGGAATATCAGTTCCACCATTTTGCTTTCAAAGGAATCCGTCCATGGGATTTCCCGGGATTTCCGGGAGAACCAGAAAATCCTGATCGGAGAAGTCGGTAAAATGGATCTTTCCAATATCGAGTTCGAAGAGATATTGTCCGGGTTCCTGAAAAAACAGGAAGACCTTTCCTTCATAATCAACGCATTCATTGACAGTATCCGGGCTAACATCATCCACATCAATCCGGTGGTACAGCTCCATGCGATCACCGTTCAGGAAATGGAAAACCTGCGTCAGGTGATGCAGGATTTTTTCCTGAAAAACATGAATCTCCTGAAAAACAAAGGCGGTAATGTGTCCGGTGAATTTAACAGGGATACCGGAATCCTGCTGACTGAAGTTATCCGGAAACGGCTGACCTCTTCGAGAGAACTGGATTCCCTGTTGGAAACGCTGAAAACCTTCGGTTTGGACGAGGCTGTTGACCTTAAAAGAACCGACCGTGAAATCGAATTTTTTTAACAGCTTGCTATTATCTCCGGACGGACAAATGCCGGATTCCGGGGAAACAGAACCTTTCCATTTCCTTGCGAAACAGGAGGCGATTGAATGAAGAACATCATGGTGGTGGACGATTCTAATTCCGTCCGGAATATACTCAAGGCCGCGCTGATCACCGAATATGAAATTGCGGAAGCGGTGAATGGAATGGATGCCTTGAACCGATTGCAGGTCCAGGATATTGATCTCTTTCTCCTGGATGTGAACATGCCGGAAATGGATGGCCTGACCCTCCTGAAAGAGATCCGGAAAATCGGGAAGTACAAGCAGACTCCCGTCATTATGCTGACTACGGAAACCAAGGATGAACTCAGGAGCGAAGGCAAGATCGCCGGAGCGAACGGCTGGATCACCAAGCCCTGCGAACCGGATAAGCTTTTGAAGGCTCTCAGGAAAATATTAGGGCAGTGATATCGGGAGGGTTTGCTATGAATTCCGGTAAAAGGAGAGTTCCATATGGAGATGGCTAAGAGAAAGATGATGACGGGGAAACGCTTCCTGAGTTTTATGCTCAGCGAAGAGAATTACTGCATCGATATCCTGAAAGTCAAGGAGATTATGGGGATGAGCGCCATCACCCGCATCCCGCAGGCGCCGGAATTTCTCCGTGGCATCATCGACCTCCGCGGTCAGATCATCCCCATCATCGACCTCCGTCTGAAATTCGGCAGGCCTTTCCGGGAATACACGAAAAGGACCAGCATCATCGTGGTGGAGGTCATGCTTCAGAACGAATTGGCGCTGATGGGCCTGATCGTAGACATGATCCAGGAAGTGGTGGGCATTCCGGAAGACAAAATCAAGAAGATCGCCTGTCTCAGCACGAAAATCCGGTCGGATTTTATTCAGGGAATCGCGGAAACGGCTGACGGGATCAAGATCGTCCTGGATATTACGCGGGTATTGAACGAAAACGAATTCGTAGTTTTAAAGAACTTCAACGATACCAACAAAGGAGAGAAGATATGAAACTCCAACTCAGAGACAAGTTGCTGCTGGGTTTTATCGCAGTCGCGATCGTCGGGGCCTCTATCGGGATTTTCGGGGTAATCAATCTCAAGCAATTGGATGACAAGGACACGTATCTATATGAAAAAAACACCAAGCCTTTGGGCGATATGGTTGTCTTTTCTGATTGTTTTCTGAACCAGAGGGTCTTGGTTTATAATCTTTTTTTTGCCAAAAATAAAGAAGAACTGGATCATCTGATGACCGGGATAGATGAGCTGACAAAAGGGACAGTTAACGCTGAAAAGGATTTCAAATCGACGATCGTAACTCAAGAACAAGAAGATCGTTTCAACAAGTATTTGAAAGTAAGAGAAGAATACTTAACGGTAGTCAACAAAGTATACAATCTCCTGGTCGACAATAAGAAAGATCTGGCATTGGAAATAATGAACAAAGAGGCGGTAACCGCAGCCAATATATTTGAGAATGTTTTGAATGACGGAAAGAAAGAACTGATTGACGGGTCGAAGGAAACCTCCGACAGCAATACGAAAACTGCTAATTTTACTATTACGGCAATGATTGCCATTACCATTGTCGGGTTGATCGTTTCCATTATCCTGGCCATCTGGATCGGCGTCTATATGATCTCCAAACCGCTCCTGAAAATTTCCGGTGTGCTCAATACCTCCGCTTCGCAAATGGCGGCAGGTTCCGCTCAGCTTTCCTCAGCGGCCCAGGAGATATCGAACGGCGCTTCCGAGCAGGCGTCGTCCATCGAGGAAACCACGTCCAGCATGGAAGAACTGGCTTCCATGGTCAAGCAGAACGTGAGCAACGCCCGGGAATCCAGCATCATCGCCGAAAAAACGCAGAATTATTCCGCGGACGGCTCACTGCAGATGGAAAAGATGCTGGAAGCGATGAACGAAATCAACAAGTCCGCCGAGGAGATTGCCAACATCACCGAAATTATCGACGACATCGCCTTCCAGACCAACATGCTGGCCCTGAACGCTTCCGTGGAAGCGGCTCGCGCGGGCGAAGTGGGTATGGGGTTCGCCGTGGTCGCCGACGAGGTAAAGAGCCTCGCCAATCGGAGCGGGGAATCCGCCAAAGAGACGTCCAAGGTTGTCAGGGAATCCATCAAGCGTATCGAGAGCGGCCTCGCTATCGCAAACAAGCTGTCGGAAATATTCAAGGAAATCGTCAGCAATACGAGCAAGGTGACCACCATGGCCAGAGAGGTAGAAACCGCCAGCAAACAGCAGGATCAGGGAATCAGCGAAGTCAACAAGGCGCTGGTGCAGTTCGATGCCGTCATACAGACTAACGCCGCTTCGGCGGAAGAGACGGCGAGTTCCGCCGAGGAACTGATGAGCCAGGTGGATTCTCTCAACGGGGTGGTCAACAGTCTGGTTGTACTGGTGAAAGGCGGCCTCGGACAAAACGCCGGCCGGCAGGAAGTCATCAGGCCCGAACAGACGCACTTCAATAACGGTGTCCATACTCAGGAGCACAAAACTGCTTCGACGTCTCACCAACTTGCAGCGAGCGTGAACGGCAATGGCATAAGTAACGAAACTCGCAACCGGCCGAAAATATCTTTCGAGAGCGATGAGGAGTTTACGAAACCGGATAACAACGAGGCTTAACCGGACATTCCCCGGCCCCTTTCTCCGGGAACCAGCTTCTCATTTCCTGAAGAGAAGGGCCGGCTTTTATGTTGACTTCGGCTAAAAAGTGGATGGTCGCGTATATGATCCAGATTGACGGTAAGACCATGCAATTGTTCCGGGTATTCATTTACGAGAAAATGGGCATCCATTTGTCGAAAGACAAAGACTATCTGCTGATCGCCAAACTGGAAAGGATCATGCAGAACAGCCGTTATCCGTCCCTGATGGATTTCTATTATCGCCTGAAAACCGAAAACATGGAAGCATATGAGATACTGGTTCGCCATATTACCACCAATCACACCTTCTTTTTCAGGGAAAAGGAACATTTCGACATTCTCTGCGGACTGATGAAACTCAGAAAGGATCCGCCCAAACGGATCTGGAGCGCTGCGAGTTCCACCGGGGAGGAGGTTTATTCCATCATTATCACGTTGCTGGAGGCGGGGCTCAAAAATTTTGTCATTCTGGCTTCCGATCTGAACAAGGACGTTCTTTTTCATCTCAAGCATGGTATCTATCATAAAGACAGAATAATCCATGTACCGTGCAATATTTTAAGGAAATACTTTTCGCGGGTGGATGATGATCGTTACAGTATTCATCCGGATTTGAAAAAATACGTAGTCATCAAGAAATTGAATCTGATTGAACCTCTTCCGTTCGAAGAAAAATTTGATTACATCTTCCTTCGAAATGTGATGATCTATTTTGACGATGCGACTAAGAAGATAGTTCTGGACAATATATTGAACAACCTGAAAGACGACGGATATCTGTTCATCGGGCATTCCGAAAGCCTGTTCGGCATCACCGACAAAATGGATTCCGTTTTCAACTCGGTTTACGGAAAAAAGCGTTAATCCGGGATGATTTCCTTGAATTCTGCCGGATGGTAATCAAATACCGGAATCAGTAACTTGTATATATTAATCGATGAGAGGCGGGTATGGAAAAAATAAAGGTATTTATTATAGATGATTCGGCGATTGTCCGCCAGATACTGACGGACAGCCTTTCCCGTCATCCGGGTATCGAGGTGGTCGGGTCGGCCCCGGATCCTTTTATCGCCCGGGACAAACTGGAAACTCTCGACGTGGATGTCATTACCCTGGATATCGAAATGCCGAGAATGGACGGTCTGACTTTCCTGAAGTACCTGATGAAGTACCGGCCGATTCCGGTAATCGTCGTCAGTTCCCTGACGGATAACGCCAATAGAGCTTCAATGGAAGCTATGGAGATGGGAGCTGCCGATATCGTGCCCAAACCGGGCGGTCCCTTCAGCGTGGACGAGGTAGTAGAAACACTGATTGAAAAAATCCGGATCGTTCATTGCATCGATCCGGATAAATTGTCGAAGTATTCGGAACAGCCGGAACCCGAAAAATGTCGAAAGTCCGGGCGCAATATCCTGTCCACCATTTCGGGGACCAACAAACTGATAGCCGTAGGTGCTTCCACGGGAGGAACTCAGGCGCTGGAGATCCTGTTCGGGACTTTCGGCATCCATTTTCCTCCTACCCTGGCGGTCATCCATATGCCGGCGAAGTTTACCGATACTTTCGCGAAAAGACTGAACGAAATATGTCCGGTCACGGTAAAAGAAGCGGTCCATGACGAATTGATTCTGCCGGGAACGGTTTATCTGGCTCCGGGGAATTATCATCTGACATTGAAATCAGTCGGAACGGAAAACAGGATTCGCATCGTCATGGGACCGAAATTTTATAACCAGCGGCCTGCCGTGGAAGTACTGTTCGATTCCGTGGCTGAAAATATCGGCAGGAACAGTCTGGGTGTTCTGCTGACCGGTATGGGAAAAGACGGCGCTCAGGGGCTTCTGAACATCAAGAAATCCGGAGGAATCACGGTTGCCCAGGATGAAAAAACATCCATCGTTTACGGAATGCCGAAAGAGGCGGCCGATATCGGCGCGGCGGATTATATCCTCCCGCTGGATAAAATTACCGATTTTATCCGGGAAAAATTGAAGCTGTAAGATCAACTCACGTACGCAATTTACTTCGTCGGAGTTTCCAATCAGACTGACCCGCGGGTGGAAGAAGCCCTGTCATCCATTACTGTCAGTCTCACCGAGCCAGGCGGGGTTCGGACCAACTCACCGGTATTTCGCCATAGAAGTTGCGCAGCGTTCTTCGACGTCAGCGCCCTCTCCCGACTTGACCTTTATCGCGTTGTATAGTATAATCTTCCATTAAATCCTCGGCCATTCCGGTCGACGGGAGGAACCATGTCCGGCGTCAAGATCTACGATACCACGCTTCGGGACGGCAAACAGGCCGAGGGAATCAATTTCGCGCTCACCGATATGCTCGCCATCGCGAAGAAACTGGATGCGTTCGGTATTGACTACATCGAATGCGGCTGGCCCGCTGCGAACCCGAAGGACAAGGCGTTTTTCGAGGAAATTAATAAGGTCGAGATGAAATACACGAAAGTGGCTGCCTTCGGCAGTACGCGGCATGCGAAAAATCCGGTCGGTGAGGATCATAACATCCGCGAGCTCATCCTCGCCGAAACTCCCGTGGTCACCATCTTCGGCAAGTCCTGGGACCTCCATGTGCACGAGGTTTTCCACATCGAACTGGAAAAGAACCTCGAGATGGTATACGATTCCGTCGCCTACCTCAAGGAGCACGATAAAGAGGTCTTTTTTGACGCGGAGCATTTCTTCGATGGATTCATCGCGAACCCGGAGTACGCGGTCGAAGTTCTGCGCGCGGCAGAGAAGGGAGGAGCCGACGGTATCGTCCTTTGCGACACCAACGGCGGTATGGTGCCTTCGACCCTCTCGGAAATCATCCGGAAAATCAGGACGGAGATCAAAACGCCGCTTGGTATTCATTCCCATAACGACAGCGACTGCGCGGTGGCGAACTCCATCACCGCGGTCATCGATGGGGCGACGCAGGTTCAGGGCACCATCAACGGGATCGGGGAGCGCTGCGGCAACGCCAACCTCTGCTCGATCATACCCGATTTGTACTTCAAGCTGGGCAAGAAGTTTGCCCACATCGACCAGGAGCGGATGCGTCACCTGACCGAGCTTTCGCACTATGTCTTCGAGATCGCGAATCTCGTGGTGGACAACCGGACACCCTTCGTCGGACTTTCCGCTTTTACCCACAAGGCCGGCGTGCATGTCAACGCCGTGGAAAAGAATCCCAGGACCTACGAGCACCTGAACCCGGCGGATGTCGGCAACCGCAGGCGCATCCTCATATCCGAGCAGGCCGGTAAGTCCAACATCCTCGAAAAGGCGAAGGAGCTCGGGATCGAGATCCTGCCGCAGTTCATCCCGCATCTCGTAGAGCGCATCAAGGAACTGGAGAACGTCGGCTATGAGTTCGAGGGCGCGGACGCGTCTTTCGAGATCCTCGTGCAGAAGATCTCCGGCAATCTGCGCGAGAAGTTCGGCGTGGATAGTTTCAAGACCTTTACCTACGTTCGCGAGGGAATGTCCCCCGTGATCGAGGCTACGGTCAAGATCCGCGTCGGCGAGCTTGAGGAACTGGTAGTCGCCGAAGGAGACGGTCCGGTGAACGCTCTGGATCAGGCTCTCAAGAACGCGCTCTCTTCGTTCTACCCGGCCGTGAAGGGCATCCGCCTCACCGACTACAAGGTTCGCATCCTGGATCCGAAGTCAGGTACCGCCGCGCTGACAAGGGTTCTCATCAACTTCCGCTACAACGGGCACGAGTGGGGCACGGTGGGCGTTTCCGGCAATATCATCGAGGCGAGCTGGCAGGCGCTTTGCGACAGCATGAACTACATCCTGTCGAAGCTCGAGAAAGAGTAATCCATGGATGAGAAACGGTCCGGCAATCCCGTGGATGCATCCGGCGATGCGGTATTCCTCCGAAGGCGTCCCATCGGCGTCTTCGATTCCGGTGTCGGCGGATTGACCGTCGCGCGGGAAATCATGAAACTGCTGCCGACTGAGACCGTCATCTACCTCGGCGATACCGCGAATCTTCCCTACGGCGACAAGTCCGAAGAAATCGTGCGGGGATATTCCGCCGCCAATACCGAGTTTCTTCTCTCCTTCGGCGTCAAAGTGCTCGTGGTGGCCTGCAATACGGCTTCGTCCGTCGCGCTCCCGTTTCTCAAGGAGCGTTTCGACATTCCCATCATCGGGGTGATAGAGCCCGCGGCCAAAGGCGCCATGTATGCCACGCGCAACCGGAAGGTGGGCGTGATCGGCACGAACCGGACCATCCAGAGCGGAATATACGAACGGACGCTTGAGCGCCTGCTTCCCGATATTGAGGTGCGCTCGCGGGCCTGCCCGCTCTTCGTGCCCCTGATCGAGGAGGACTTCATCGATCATGAGGCTACACGGCTTGTGGCGAAGGAATACCTCGGCGAGTTTCTGGAAAGCGGTATCGATACATTGATTCTCGGCTGCACGCATTACCCGCTCATCATGCCGACGCTGACGGAACTGCTGCCTGATGTGAAACTCGTGGACTCGGGCTATTCGACCGCGCAGGATCTGGAGAACGTGCTGAACACGCAGCGCCTCTTGAATGACGGCGGCGAATCCCCGGCGCACCGTTTTTTCGCCACCGACATCACCGAAAAGCTGGAGGCACTCGCCAGCCGTATACTCGAAAAGCCCGTGAAGTTCGAGAAAGTCTGCCTCAAGGATGCGGGAAAGAAGCGGAATTGTTGAAAACAATCCAGGAGCACCGGATGGAATGGAAAGCGAGTCACATCCTGGTCAAGGACCGGGAACTGGCCAATACAATTCTCAAGAAGCTCAAGCAGGGCGCGGAATTCTCCGCCCTCGCGCGCGAGTTCTCCACCTGTCCCAGCCGGGACAAAGGCGGCGACCTGGGATGGTTCGGGCCGGGAAAGATGGTCAAACCCTTCGAGGAGGCGGTCAACCGTCTTTCGAACGGCGGACTGTCGAACGTGGTGCAGACACAGTTCGGCTATCACATCATTAAAAAAACCGGTTTGCGGTAGATTTCCGGCGTGAATTGTTATTATACTACAACTGTAGTATAATAATCAGGACCGGGGAACCGCTAATAATATCGGTAACGGAGAGCAAGGTGAAACGCAGTTTATTTCTCTCCCTCATTCTGGTCTTCATCGGAGCGGCGGCGGCCCAATCGGAATTCGTCACCATTTCCAATGAAAACGTGATTGCCTCCGTGGACGATCTTTCCGGCCGTTTCACCATGTCCACTACGGGGCCGCGCGGAACCACCAACACGCGCCAGATCCTCCAGGAGAAATTGCCTCCCACATCGATAACGGCAATCCGTATCGACGACCTCCAGACCACTTACGGGGGATATGAAGGCAATTTCTCCCGCCGCCCCTATGTGATGAACCCGGATATCATCGTTTCGGAATGGAAGTGCCGGGGTGTGACTTTCATGCAGGTGGTACAGCTTGTTCGTGGCAATTACACGGGCCGCAAGGATACCATCCGCATCTCGTACCTGATCTTCAACTTCTCGGGCGGCGAACGCAAGATCGGTATCGAGATGCTTCTCGACACGTACATGGGAGAGAAGGACGATGTCCACTATACGCTTCCGTCGGGAGAGGAAATCCTGAACGAAAGCGAGTTCAGCGGCGCCGCGCTTCCCGATTTCTGGTATGCACTGGACAATATCTACGCGCCGACACTTGCCATCCTTTCCACGATGCGACATCCGATGCTGGTTGTTCCCGACCGGCTGTTCTTCGGTACCTGGAAAAGGATGTACGATGAGCTTTTCGATATCGAGCCGAGCGGCAAACCGCTCGGCGTCGGCAGCAACTACGACAGCGCGGTGGGGATTTTCTACAACTCCCGCGTGATTCCCGACGAGGGAAGCACCTTCTTCTCGAAGATGTTCGGACTGTATGAAACCAACCGGGTCCGTGCCGACGGCCTATCGGTGTCCGTTACCGCCCCAGCCGTGTCTACCGACCGCCGTTTTCGTCTCTTTGCCGATCTTTCGGATATCGCGGGCGCCGGTTTTCGGAACGTTCCCGTCAAGCTCATCCTCCCTCCCGAGTTGCGTTTGGCATCTGACAGCCGCATTCCGGCGGAATGGAAAATTCCCGGTATTCTTTCGAACGATACCACCCGGCTGGAATATTCCGTTGAAATGGACGACAGTATCCAGGAACGTACCGAGGCGGTGGTCCGCTTTGAGGCGCTTCCAGAGGGTTCGGACACGCCGGTGCGGTATGACAGACGCGTTATTCTCGACCCGAAGGGGTCCTCCATCCAGGCGGACATCGTCACCCGGGTGATGGAAAACCTCGAAGATAAAAAGCTGAACCTCTCCAATGACACGATCCTGGAGGATAAGTCGATCCAGACAACCCTTGCGGTTGCCCAGGAGGAAGTGAAGTCCAACGATTTGGCGGTCGCGCTCGTCATCGCGCTGGAGACAAACACCAACGCGGCGCCGTCGGTGTCTAACGCAAGCGTCTCGAACACAAACGCATTCATTCCCGTACCGGAAACGAACGTGATCGCGGCAGTCGTCACCAACAAGATTCCGCCGGAAACCAACATCGCGCCCGCGGTGGTTATTACGACCAACTTGCCTGCGCCCGCTCTTCCCGAGTGGGAGATTCCGGAAACCCGCGTCGATTTCGGCAGTCTCCGGCTTTCCACTAACGGGCTTCTCACGCCGGAACAGACCGCCATACTCGATTCGGCGGTTTCGAATATCCGTCGGGAAGCCGTCGGCCGGCGTATCGAAGTCATCGGCCGTGCGGCCGGCGGCGACTTCAAGCAGCAGGTGACGGCCGGACTCCTCGCGGAAAAGGTTTACGGTTATCTCGCCGGAAAAGGCGCTCTGCCATCCTTCAAGCTGAAGGTGCGGGTGACGACCGGAGGTACCAACGATATCGGTGTGGTCGATTTGCACGCGGAACAGAAAGAAGCCAAGGAGTGAATATGAAAAGAATCGGAATGGTGATACTGTTTCTGTTGCTGGCGGGGACTTCCCAGGCCAAACTCTGGAACTGGGTGGTCGCTTCCGTGGGAAAGGAATCCATCACCGACTGGGATCTCAAACGCATGTCGCAGTTCCTTGTCCAGTCCGGAGAAGGAAAAACAAACGATACCAAAGCTGCGTTCGACCAGATCTTGATGACTTACGCTTTGGAGGATCTCGTGCTCCAGGAGCCGAAAGCGAAAATTTCCGACAAGGAAATCAACGATTATATTGCTTCCATAACCAACGTCACCAACTCGGCCGATACCACAGCCGAATACCGGGCGAAGCTCTATACCGATTATCCCGAACAGTTCAAACTCGCCATCAAAAAGGATCAGTTTGTCCGCACCATCTCCTACTTCAATGAAGATCTCAAAACAAACGCCAATCTTCAGGTTTCCGAAGAGGATGAGAAGAAGTTTTACGATGCCAATAAGGACAAGTTCAATGATTATCCTTCGCTCGATCTGGTGGTGTTCGCCCTCGATCGTCCGAAAGATCTCGGGTTGGAAGATCTCGAAAAGTTTGAAGCCTCGCTTTCCAATATCGCTGAGGTTCTGAAGCATACCGATAATCCCTCGAATCTTCTTGCGCGCTACCAGGACGAACTTCACTTCG
>Ga0326727_10021848_pt1 | contig 12457 bp, 13 predicted proteins | sample MB2enrmetagenome_FD_207643 | JGI IMG/M metagenome (GOLD analysis project Ga0326727, IMG submission 207643) | Lab enriched peat soil microbial communities from McLean, Ithaca, NY, United States - MB29MY | ecosystem: Environmental > Terrestrial > Soil > Wetlands > Peat | place: USA: New York...
ATCTGCTGGCGCTCTCGACCGGCATCGCTCCCGCGGCCGGCAACCCGGCGCTCTCGGGACTGCTGCGCAGCGCCCTGACGGCCGAAGGCTTCTTCCTGGAAGCCCACCCCAAGCTGCGTCCGGTGGATCTGGCCAACGAGGGCGAGTTCCTCTGCGGGCTGGCGCATTCGCCCCGCTTCATCGACGAAACCATATCGCAGGCCCAGGCCGCCGCGGGGCGGGCGGCGACCATCCTGTCCAAAACCCACCTGGAGATTCCCGGCCAAGTCGCGCGCGTCAACCCGGAGAACTGCGTGGCTTGCGCCACCTGCGTGAAGGTCTGTCCCTACGGAGCGCCCACGATCAACGATCTTAAGAAGGCCGAGATCCAGGGCGCCAAGTGCATGGGGTGCGGAAGCTGCGCGGCCGCCTGCCCGGCCAGGACCATCGCCCTCCAGCACGAGGAAGACCAAGCCCTGGTGGCTATGCTCGACGAGTTGCTCGTCGCCGGAGTGAACGCATGATTCAGACGGAACTGGAAAGAACCGCGGCCACGGCTCCCGCCGGACGCTGGGAGCCGCACATCATCGCCTTCTGCTGCAACTACTGCGCGTATGCCGCGGCCGACCTGGCGGGCTCCAAGCGCATGCAGTATCCCGTCAACGTGCGCATCATCCACACGCCGTGTACCGGCAAGATCGAAATGGAACACATCCTCGATGCCTTCGAGAAGGGCATCGACGGGGTCCTGGTGGCCGGGTGCCTGGAAGGCGGCTGCCACTTCCTGGAGGGCAATCTCCGGGCGCGCCGGCGCACCGGCCGCATCCGCGAGATTCTGGACGAAATCGGCGTGGGCGCCGAGCGGCTCAAGATGGTGAACTTCTCGGCCGCCATGGCGCCCACGTTCGTCGAGCGGGTCAACGAGATCGTGCAGACCGTTCGCGCCCTCGGGCCCAATCCGCTGAAACCGTCCATGCAAAAAGAAAGCGCAGGAAAGCCATGATCGTCGCATCCCCCAAATCCGTTACCGAACTGAAGAACCTCGTCGCGCCTCACAGCAAGGTGCTTTTTGTGGCTTGCGGCACCTGCGTCACGGTGTGCCTGGCCGGCGGCGAACGCGAAGCGGGTATCGCCGCCTACGGCGTGCGCATGGCCCGCAAGATGGAGCGAAAGCCGCTCGAAGTCACCCAGATCCTGCTTGAGCGCCAGTGCGAGAACGAGTTCATCAAGGACCTGGCGGAGCCCGCGGCCAAGGCCGACGCCATCGTGTCTTTCGGTTGCGGCGCCGGCGTGCAGGCCATCGCCGAACGCTTCCCCGGCAAACCGGTCTACCCCGCCCTGAACACGCAGTTCCTCGGGATACTGGAGGAGCAGGCGGTGTGGACGGAGAAGTGCCTGGGCTGCGGCGACTGCATGCTGGCGCAGTTCGGCGGCATCTGCCCCGTGACCCGCTGCGCCAAGCGCCTGCTGAACGGTCCCTGCGGCGGCTCCGCCGTCGAGCACTGCGAAGTGGACGACGGCCGCCCGTGCGCCTGGCAGCTCATCTACGACCGCCTGAAGAGCATCGATCAACTGGACCGCCTGGACGCCATCGTGCCGCCCAAGGACTGGACCCCCAGTTGGCATGGCAGCCCGCGCAAGGTGGTGAGGGAAGAGCACAGGGTGTAGGCGCGAAACGGACGGGCCGGCGGCCGAACGGAGATCAGAGAAGCTGGTCCAGGACCAGCGTCTCAAACATCTCCACGCGCTCGAAGACCGCATCGTTGGTAATCAGAGCGGTCACGCCGGCGTGTGCCGCGGTCGCCGCCTGGAGAGCATCCGGGGTCTTCAAGCGATGCGTGGCACGTAGCCGCGCCGCCAGATCCGCGATCTCCAGGTTCGGGGCGACCCACTCCAGGTTGGGATAGGTGGACAGCAGGGCGTAGAATTCGTCGACCCGTTCTTCGCCGGAATCCCGGTAGGGCTGCACCAGTAACTCAGTCATGGTGATGGTGGATGTAACCGCTCTCGAATCCGCCCGTTCGAGCCAGGAGAAGATGCGATCGGTGAGAGGAAGATACCGGGCGTTGGCTTCCAACTGGTAGATGAAGACGCTCGTGTCAAGCGCCACCCGGCGGTGCCGCCGGAGAAACGTCCGGAGACGATCTAATCCCAACCTTGGCGTTCCTTTTGAAGGTAGGAGCCGGGGTAGACGCGGCGAGCCATGCCCCGAATTGCGGCATGGTGGGACGCGGGCTTCTGCAGGACGATCACTCTGCCGCCACGAACGACGACGACCAGCTTGTCGCCGGGTTTCACCCGCAAGGCTTCGCGCGCCTCGCGCGGGATCACGATCTGATTCTTGGCCGATAGGGTCGCTTCCACCATCGTTTTACATTCTAGCACAAAGTAAAGCGGAGCCATTCGCCGCGCAACCCCGGTGCCTCCGTCCCACGCGCGGAAGGGCCGCCCTGTCGGAACGCCAGTTCTACGCCGAAGGGGAATACGCGGATAGCATCTTTCGAACTGCGATGGGCGATAGCGAGGGCTCCGTCGCCGCGCTGAAACGCACGCTTGACACGATGCCAACCTGCGCGCCCGCCATTCTCACCATGGGTTCCGTGGAGTATCTGGCCGGGAGGAGCGCCGCAGGGCGGGAGTCGTTCCAGTCCCTGTTGTCCTTGCCGAAGCGCACGGAGGACATCCGCCGGATCATCGACGAGGCCGGTACGTTCCTCACCAGGACCGGGGCGTACGAAGACGGAATGGCGCTGTACCGAACGGCTGTGAAGAGATACCCGGATGCTGCCACGCTGTTTCAAGGGCTCGGCTACTGCGCCGGCAAAGCGGGCTTGCACGAAGAGGCGGTGTCCGCTAGCCAGCGGGCAGTGGAGTTGGAACCGGACAATCAAGAGATGGTGAACGACCTGGGCTGGACTCTCGCCGAGGCGGGCCGCCTCCTGGAGGCCAGGGAGATCCTGGAACGAGCCGTCGCGATGGACCCGAGCGATGAGTTGGCCCGGGAGAATCTGCGACTTTGCAAGCAGCGTGCAGCGGGGGGGAGGATTGGCAAAGCTGGGAACGCACAAGCGGCCAGCCGTGGTCCGCGTACAATCCGCCGAAAAAGCGCAGCTCATCGTCGATCTCCGTAGCGAACACGATTGGCAGGCGATCGGGAGCGTCGAAGAAGACGAACCCGAGGATACTTCGGACGTCGAGAGGCTGGTCGACGCGCCGAAAGCCGCCGCCAAGCCCAAGGCGCCGCCGAAGATCGGCGGCAACGACTATTGCCCGTGCTGCAGCGGCAAGAAGTTCAAGAAATGCCGCGGGGCGGCCGATTCGCCGGCTTGATGCGGGGTGCCAGCGATCGCCTCGCACCACTCGTGTTATGATCTGGGTATATTGCTGGATATAGAGAAGGATCGAGCATGAGCGCCACACCCCAGAAGCGGGCGCTGAAGAATTACCGGAAGCGTCTCGCCCAGCGCGGAATGGCCCGGTTCGAGGTTCTCGGGCTGGACGCCGATCGCGAACTGATCCGGTCGCTCGCCCGGCGGCTCGCAAGCGGCGAGGCCGATTCGGTGCGGATTCGCGCCACGGTGTGCCGAACTCTCTCGGGGGAACGGCCGAAGAAGGGCGGTATCCTCAGCGCATTGCGCCGGTCGCCTCTGGTAGGCGCCGATTTGGATCTCCGGCGCCCTCCAGCGGCTGCCCGTGAGGCCGATTTGTGAGCCGGTATCTTCTCGATACCAACATCATCAGTAACGTCACCAAACCTAAGCCGTCGGAGGCTCTCACGGCGTGGATGGCCGCACAGGACGACGAGAATCTGTTCGTATCCTCTCTGACTATCGCCGAAATTCGGCGCGGGTTACTGGAGAAGCCCTCCGGAAAGAAGCGCCAGGAACTGGAGCGCTGGTTCTCGGGTCCCGAGGGCCCGCAAGCGCTGTTCGCCGGCCGGGTTCTCCCGTTTGACGAGAAGGCCGCCCTCGTCTGGGCACGGCTGATGGCTGGCGGCACGGCCGCCGGCAGACCGCGGAACCCGCTCGACATGATCATTGCCGCAGTCGCCGAAGCGAACCATTGCGTGGTCGTCACCGATAACGAAAGAGACTTCGCGGGCCTGAAGACCGTCAATCCGTTGCGGGCTCCGGACTGATACGGGCTCGAAGCGGGAATCCCACGGACCGGCCGGCGCCACTGGTTCAGCGGTTCAGGCGCTTCGCGGCCAGATCGACGGATTCCGCTGCGCCGCCGCCGCGCCCCTCCGAATGCGGTATCGTTTTCCTAATGGTCCGATTCCGGACCTGAAACGCCGAAAGAAACTGAAAAAGGAGAAAGCCCGAATACGATTAATCTAGGCCGCGCCGTTTCCCTCCTGATCGAGATACCGGTCGCGCTGACCGCGCAGGCGGCGCGCCACCGCGATCCGGTGATGCTCACGAGTTGGGCCGCTCCATTGTATTGGCAGCCGACTCCGGCCCAGCGCGGGCCGTCCGAAACCGCGCAGGTGGCCGCGGCCAATCGGCCGGTGGGCGCGAACGCGCTGGTGTTTGTCGCCATGACGCCTTGCCGCATCGCGGACACTCGGGCGAGCCAGGGTTTCTCGGGCGCCTTGGCAGCGAGGGATCAGCCCACGACAACGGCACAATCCGGATCGGGGGGAGCACCACACTGGGAGACCCCGCAGCCCAAACTTCGTTCTTCGCGGCGGGCATCCGCGGCGTCACAACGGGCAACAACGACGCCGTTCCCGTCGCGATCGATTCCAACGGCCAGTTGGGCACCATCAGGTCTTCGCGCCGTTTCAAGGAAGACATCCACGACATGGGCGAGGCCAGCAGCGGCCTGCTGCGTTTGCGTCCCGTCACGTTCCGCTACCGGAAGCCCTTCGCCGACGGCTCCAAGCCAATGGAGTACGGGCTGATTGCCGAAGAGGTGGCCGAGGTCTACCCGGACCTGGTCGCGCATTCGGCGGATGGGCAGATCGAGAGCGTGAAGTACCAGGTGTTGGATTCCATGCTGCTCAACGAATTGCAGAAGCAGGTCGAAAAGGTCCAGTCGCTGGAAACCCGGCTGGCCGCGCTGGAACGAGTGCTGGCCGGCAAGGCTCCGCCCGCGGCAGTCGAGTAGGCCGCCGGCCCTACACCACGCCGATCTCCAGCCCCACGCGCTTCAGGTCGGTGCACAGACAGATCAGGGTCCCGCGAAGCTGGGACTCGAACGCGAGCCGGTGTTTCGCGTCCGGGCGAACCTTGGCGACCTCGCGAAACTCGGCCACGATTTCCATGGCGTGCCGGCTCAACGTGGCCAGGCGCTCTTCGGGCAGCGGCGCGGGCGCGGCGGGCGGCATTAGCGCCTGGCGCGATACGCGCACGGACTGGGCGACCTTCTGCACGTTGGCGGAATTCAACTCCAGCGCGTCGCCGTCCACATGCAGCGTCTTGTCCTTGATGAAAGGCGCAACCAGGCGGTAGGTGCCGGCGGAGATGCGCACGGAGTGGGTGTGCTCGAAGTAGTCCGGCCCGAATTCCTCCAGCAGGCTGATGAACACGTCGGCTTGTGCGCGGCTCATCTTCAAGTGGCGCGGGCAGAACTCTTTCCACGTCAGCCCCAGACTGGCGTGGATCTTTTCGTTGCGAGCTTGCCGGATGGCGGCCGCTTGCGCCGCGGAACAGCGTCCGGCGATGGCTCCAAAGGCAATGCCCTGGCCCAGGACTTTTCCGGATTCGAACGACGCGGAGTCGCCCGGCGTATGTTGGGTAGTTACTTCCTTCATGTTTATCCTCCGGCCGCGGCTGGAGTCTGGCCGCGGAGAAATCGTAAGTAGTTGAAATGGGGAGGCTTGCTGCGCAAGCACGGCTAGACTCAAGCCGCGGCCCTCCTCGATTCCACCTTCTCACACCACCCCCGGAAAGCCGCCCGCGCCACGCTGGAGAAATCCTGCAAGCGGTTGATAGGGCGGGGGATAAGAATATCTTCAAAGCGTGTGAACGGCAATTCGGGGAAGCCCGGCCGGAGACCGGCGCAAACCGGCTTGCCGGTAAACTCCCAGCCGGAGTTTCCCGTGCACCACCCTCACGCGTTGGGAGCGCCGGCGCTCGTCGCAAGCCGCGCGCCGAAGCCGCTGGTTTCGCCATATTCAGGCCTCTTTGTGGTGCTGTTAACACCTGTCTCTGTCGAGATTTCCTCATTGACTTCCCCACCCACCCGGAGCATAGTTGAGGTGGAAGCGGGCAGTTGGCGCTTTCAGTTCCCCTTTCCTTGAAAGGGAGCTTGACGAGATCCCCTTAACGGGGGAGCCACTCTACAAGGAGGAAGTGCATAGAACCAGTCCACTTCAAATGGGCGGCTTCCGGCTTCCTCGGCTGGCTGGCTGCGAGTCCTGATGCGCTACGTGGTTGAGTAGGTGAGCGCCGCGGTTTTAATACCGCATTCCCATCGGCTCGCAGGTACGGTTCCGTATCAGGAGGGGTCGGCGGCCGCCCTTTCGATTTTCATGGCTGCCTTCAACTGGGCCGCTCGCTGAGGCTCGCGGTTCTGTGTTCCCGCCGGCTTTCCCTTCTCGCATTGACTTCCGCTACACTGGTCTTTCTCTCTCACCGTGAATGCCGTTGAGTTTCAAGGCGTTTCCAAGAGCTACGCGATCTACGACAAGCCGGGCGACCGCCTGACGGAATTGTTGTCTTTCAACCGTCTCAAGCGCCACCGCGATTTCCCCGCGCTGTGCGACGTCAGTTTCGAGGCGCGGCGCGGCGAAACCTTTTGCATCGTCGGGGAAAACGGCTCGGGCAAGAGCACGCTGTTGCAAATCGTGGCGGGGATTCTGCGGCCCACGAGCGGGACGGCGTCGGTGAACGGACGCGTTTCCGCGCTTCTCGAACTGGGCGCGGGCTTCAATCCGGAGTTCAGCGGACGCGACAACGTCTATCTCAACGGCTCCATACTGGGCCTGACCAACCGCCAGATCGAGCAGCGCTACGCCGGTATCGAGGCCTTCGCCGAAATCGGCGACTTCATCGATCAGCCGGTCAAAACCTACTCCAGCGGTATGGTGGTGCGGCTGGCCTTCGCCGTCGCCATCAACGTGGACCCCGAGGTTCTGCTGGTGGACGAAGCCCTGGCCGTGGGCGATATTTACTTTCGCCAGCGCTGCATGCGCAAGGTACACGAATTGCGCGCGCGCGGCGTCACCATCCTTTACGTGACCCACGCCACCAGCGACGTTAAGGCGATCGGCGACCGCGCCCTATGGCTGGAGCACGGCCACGTGGTGGAGTTGGGCGAGCCCGGCCACGTGATTGCGAAATACACCGCCGCCATGACGGAGAAGGACTCGGCCTACCGGCGGCTTAGACCGGATGCGGAAACCGCGGCGCCCCGCGGCGGCGCATCGGCGGGCGATGCGGCTTTCGAGATCGCCGATTCCATTCCCAATATCGATCACCGGCACGGCGACGGCCGCGCCGAAATCATCGGCATTGCCGTGCTGGACGAGGATGGCCGGCGTCTGGACATGCTGGAGCCCTGCTCCACGATTTGCGTGCGGGTGAGCGCGCGCGCCCGCGAGGAGTTGGCCATGCCCATCGCGGGTTTCATGTTGCGCAACCAGTTGGGTATGGATTTCGCCGGCACCAACACGGCGCGCGAGGGCCGCCGTCTGCCGCCGCTGCGGGCTGGAGAAATCGTTACCGTGGACTTTTATATGGACTTGCCGGAGTTATACGCCGCGGCGTTCTCGTTTTCCCCGGCCATCGCCGACGGCACCCTGGAGGACTATCGCATGTGCGACTGGATAGACAACGCGCTGGCCCTGCAGATGTCCCGTTCCGCCCAGGGCACGTACGGTTACATCCATTTGCCCTGCCGGGTGGAAGTCAACCCGCGTGCGAGGGACGGCAACCCCGTCGCGGCGCGCGCTTCGGAGAAAAGCCTTGGCTGAGTTTACCGGTGAGCGCCTGGTGCCCGGAGAGGTGGATGTCGACCTGCTAAACGAGCACCTGGCCCGATATGCGTTCGCGGCGCGCCTGGCCCGCGGAAAGCGCGTGCTGGACGCCGGGTGCGGAGCGGGCTACGGCTCGGCCGAACTGGCGGAAGCGGCGGACTCGGTGGTGGGAGTGGACGTGGCGCCGGAAGCCATCGCCTTCGCCGCCGCGCACTACCAGCTTCCCAACCTGCGCTTCGAACAGGCCTCCTGCACGGCCCTGCCCAACCCCGACGGCAGTTTCGACCTGGTGGTGGCTTTCGAAGTAATCGAGCACCTGGCCGACTGGCGCGCGTTCCTGACCGAAACGCGCCGCGTGCTTGCGCCCAACGGCCAACTGGTGGTCTCCACGCCCAACCGGCTCTACTACACGGAGTCGCGCGGCGCGCAGGGCGCCAATCCGTTTCACGTCCACGAATTCGATTTCGCCGAATTCTCCGCCGAATTGCAGGCCGTGTTCCCGCACGTTTCGCTCTTCCTCGAGAACCACGTGGAAGGCGTCACCTTTCAACCCCACACGCCCGGCAACACGTCGGAGGTGCGCGTGGACGCGGGCGAACCCGCGCCCGACGAGTCCCATTTCTTCGTGGCCGTATGCGCCAACCGGCCGCAGCTCGGCAATCCCACGTTCGTTTACGTGCCGCGCGCCGCCAACGTGCTGCGCGAGCGCGAACGCCACATCACGCTGCTCCGGGAGGAACTGGGCGCCAAGAACCAGTGGCTCGAGAAGGCCCTGCACGACCTGGAGGAATTCGACCGCGAACACCGGAAACTGATGGACCTGTACCGCGGCGTCCAGGAAGAGATGGAGCGCGCCAACCAGTGGGCCGCCTCGCTCAACCGGGAAGTGGAGGAGCGCGGCGCCCGCATCGTGGAACTGCAGGAGGAACTGGTCCGCGAGCAGGCGGGCGCGCAGCGCATAGCCGAAAACTACGCCGCCGATATGGAGCGCGCCAACCAGTGGGCCGCCTCGCTCAACCGGGAAGTGGAAGAGCGCCGCGCCCGCGTGGTCGAGTTGCAGGAGGAAATGGCCGCCGAGCAGGCCAGCGCGCGCCGCACGGCCGAAGGCTACGCCGCCAAGGTGGAGGAGTTGGAGGCCGACGTTCGCGGCAAGGCCGAGTGGGCCGCGAACCTCACCGCCGAAGTGCAGAAGCAGACCGGCGCGCTGGCCGCGGCCGTCGAGCAGTTGCATCTCACCGAAAAGGATCTCGAGGAGCGGACCGCCTGGGCGCTCCAGTTGCAGGAGGAAGCGCGCAAGTGGCAGGAGGAAGCGCGCCGGCTGGGAGACCAGGTGGTCCTGTTCCGCGCCTCCCGTTGGGTGAAGCTGGGCCACAAGGTGGGCTTGGGCCCGGACTTCCCGGCCAGTTGACATGCCCTTTCTGAAACGCCTTCTGCGGGCGCTCCCGCTGCTGCTGCTGTCCCCGCTGCTGGTGGCGGCGAGCGCGTTGACGCTGGCCGCGGCCGATATTCTTTGGAGGGCGCTGCACTGGCGCGGGCGCCCGGGCGCGCCGGATCTGCCGCCGCGGCCGCGGCCCACCGCCGCCTCGGTGGTCATCCCCAACTGGAACGGCAGGGAGCTGTTGGAGAAGTACCTGCCGTCGGTTGCCGCCGCCATGGAAGGCAATCCGGAGAACGAAATCGTGGTGGTGGACAACGGCTCCACGGATGGCAGCGCCGATTTCATCCGCGCCGCGTTTCCCCAGGTGAGGCTCCTCGCACTGCCCAAGAACCTCGGTTTCGGCGGCGGATCGAACGCGGGCTTCCGCGCGGCGAAGAACGACGTGGTGGTGCTGCTGAACAACGACATGCGGGTAGACGCCGGATTCCTGGCGCCGTTGCTCGAAGGCTTCGACGATGCACTGGTCTTTGCGGTCTCCTGCCAGATCTTTTTCGGCGATCCCGCCAGGGTGCGCGAGGAAACCGGGCTCACCCAGGGCTGGTGGCAGGATGGCGGGCTGCGGGTGCGCCACCGCGTCGACGAAGCCATCGACGGCCTCTTCCCGTGCTTTTACGGCGGCGGCGGATCCTGCGCCTTCGACCGCGCCAAGTTTCTGGAACTGGGCGGATTCGACCGGCTCCTGGAGCCCTTTTACCTGGAAGACACCGACCTGGGCTACATGGCCTGGAAGCGCGGATGGAAAGTTCTCTACCAGCCGCGCAGCGTGGTTTACCACGAGCACCGCGGCACCATCGGCAAACGGTTCGGCGAGGACCGGATACAGGCGGTGCTGAAGACCAACTTCCTGCTGTTCTCGTGGAAGAACATTCACGAGTGGCGCAAGCTGGCGCCGCATTTCGCGTTCGCCTGGGCGGGGGCGGTTTTGAGCGTGGTTTTCGGCGAGGTACAGGGACGGCCGAATCCGGCGTCGCTGGGGCGGGCGTTTCTGCGCCTGCCGCGCGCCGCCCGCGCGCGCTGGCGGGCCCGCACTCTGGCGCGCATCTCCGACAGCGAGGCTTTCCGCCGGCCCCTGGGCGGCTATTACCGCGACCGCTTCGCGCCCATGGAAGCCGGCGCCCGCCTGCGGGTGCTCTTCGTTTCGCCCTACCCCATCTGCCCGCCGGTGCATGGCGGCGGCGTCTTCATGTATCAGACGCTGACGGAAATGGCCAAGCTGGCCGAAGTCCACGTGGTGGAGCTGCTGGAGGAGCCCGGGCAGGAGCGGGCCAACCTGGAGTTGCGGCGCATGTGCGCATCGGCCGAATGGCTGGTCCGGCCCAGCGGCCTGCCGAAGGGCTTCGGCGAGCTGCTGCCGCGCGCCGTCCGCGAATTCGCCAACGACGACCTGGAATGGCTTATCCACCGGCAACTGTACGCCAGGCGGATTGACGTGCTGCAACTCGAATACACGCCGCTGGCGCAGTATTGGGGCGGTTACCGGCGCATCGCGACGGCGCTGTTCGAGCACGACATCTACTTCCAGTCGATCGCCCGCGGGCTGGGGCACGCCACCAGCGCCGTGGGCGGGATCAAGGCGCGCATCGAGTATCTGCGGGCATTGCGCTTCGAACTGCGGGCGCTGCCGGTTTTCGACCAGGTGCAGGTCTGCACGCCGGCGAACCGCGATTATCTGCTGGGCTTTCTGCCGCGCCTGGGACCGCGCCTGCGCGCCGGCCTGCGCGCCGGCATCGACACCTCGCGTTACCGGTTCCGGGAGGAGGGCCGCGAGCCATTGACCATGCTGTTCGTGGGCGGCTTTCGTCACGAGCCCAACCGCGTCGCCATGGAATGGTTCGCACGGCAGGTGTTGCCGCTGATTCTGGCGCGCCAGCCGCAAGCCAGGCTGGTGGTGGCCGGGAGCGATCCGCCGCCCGAGCACGCCTATGCCGATCTCGCCGCCAACCTGGATATGCTGGGCTATGTGGACGACGTCCGCGGCCCGCTGGCCCGTTACGGCATTTTCGTGTGCCCGATCCTGAGCGGTTCGGGCGTGCGGGTGAAGCTGCTGGAAGCCTTCGCGGCGGGCATTCCGGTGGTTTCGACTACGGTCGGAGCAGAAGGACTGGCCGCCAGGGACGGCGATGTCTGCCGCCTGGCCGATTCCCCCGGCGCGTTCGCCGAACGGGTCCTGGCGCTGTGGGAGAACCCCGGCGAAGCCGCGCAGATGGCCCGGCGGGCGCGCGCCGAAGTGGAGGCCAACTGGGACATGACGGCCATCACCCGGCGGCTGGTGGAGAGCTACGGCGAAATGGTGCGGGAGAAACGGCCGTGAGGGTGTATGAGCTACCAGCCGCTGGCGCCTCGCCGCACCGCCGGGGTCTTGTGGGGCAGGCTGGCAGCCTGCGGCCGATTGTCAATCGGCCAGGCGAGCGAAGCTCGCTCCGCATGGCAGGCCCGGCGCGAGCCTCGGCAGGCGGGTTGCCAACCTGCCCCACGGACCCAGGCTACTTCTGCTTCAAATCCTTCTTCAGGCGGCTGACAATGCCGGAGGCGGTGCGATCCAATTCCCTGCTGGCGGCGCTCCGGGCGGGCTCGTACGTCGACCACAGCACCTGGCGCGATTTGGCGTCCACCAGAAAGATGGTGCCCTTGTTGCGCGCGAATGAGGACGTCGTCCCGATGGCGGGCGCGGCGCCATTCTCCGGCTCCGTGAGGAACGGGTTCGGCGGAGGGGTGGAATCGTCCGCCTTGGCATCCTTGGCGTCCTTGGCGTCCTTTTCGTCCTTGGCCGGTTTCTCGGGCTCGGCGGGCTTCTCGGGCTTCGGAGTGGGCGAAATGGACTCCAGCTTCGCCTGGAAGCCTTCGCCGATCTGCTCGGTCAAAATGACGTCGGCGAGTTTGGGGTCCGTCACCACCTGGAACACGTGCTCGTTGGTCAGCCGGTTGGCCAGGTACTGGTCCAGCCCGCGCGACATCGAGAGAACGTACACCGTTCGTGCAGTGCCGAGGTCCGCGGCGCACACGAGCGCGGCCGAACCGCATAGGAGTAGCATCAACCGCTTCATTGGTCTCATGATATCAGCCGCCCGCGGCGGCGTTCTCTCCCTACAGACGCGGCCGGCTGCGGAAAAGTCGGA
>Ga0326727_10021850_pt1 | contig 12455 bp, 9 predicted proteins | sample MB2enrmetagenome_FD_207643 | JGI IMG/M metagenome (GOLD analysis project Ga0326727, IMG submission 207643) | Lab enriched peat soil microbial communities from McLean, Ithaca, NY, United States - MB29MY | ecosystem: Environmental > Terrestrial > Soil > Wetlands > Peat | place: USA: New York...
CTGCGCTGCCGGCCGGCAGGATGCTTGGCGATCAGGGCGCGGGCCTTGATCAGATTCTCGTCGGTAAAGGCGAAGCTGGCGGGCTGGTAGGACTGGTCGTTGCTGCTCATCGGTCAATCTCGCCGAAAACGATGTCAATGGAGCCGATGTTGGCCACCACGTCGGCCAGCATGTGGCCCCTGGACATGAAGTCGATACCCTGCAGATGGGCGAAGGCCGGCGGACGGATCTTGCAGCGGTAGGGCCGATTGCTGCCGTCCGACACCAGATAGACGCCGAATTCGCCTTTGGGAGTCTCGATCACCGTGTAGGTCTCGCCGGCGGGAACGTGGAAGCCTTCGGTGAAAAGCTTGAAATGGTGAATCAAGGCCTCCATCGAGCTTTTCATGTCGGACCGGGGCGGCGGCGAGATCTTGCGGTCGTCGACGCGCACCGGACCGGTCGGCATCTTCTCCAGGCATTGGCGAATCAGATGGATCGACTGCTTGATTTCCTCGATGCGGACATTGTAGCGGTCGTAACAGTCGCCGTTCTTGCCGATCGGAATATCGAAGTCCAACTGGTCATAGACGGCATAGGGTTGCGACTTGCGCAGATCCCAGGCCAGGCCGGAGGCGCGCAGGTTGGGACCCGAGAAACCCCAGTCCAGGGCCTGTTGCTCGCTCACGATGCCGATGTCGATGGTGCGCTGCTTGAAAATGCGGTTTTCGTTCAGCAGGTCTTCGATGTCGTCCAAGACCTTGGGGAAGGTCTCGGTCCAGGTCATGATGTCCTCGGCCAGGCCGGCCGGCAGATCCGCGGCGACGCCGCCGATGCGGTAATAGGCCGCGTGCAGGCGCGCGCCCGACACCCGCTCGTAGAACGCCATCAACTTCTCGCGCTCTTCGAAGCCGTAGAGCATCGGCGACATGGCGCCGACGTCCAGCGCGAACGAGGTGGTGTTCAAGAGATGGTTGGTGATCCGGCCGATTTCATCGTAGAGGACGCGGATGAACTGGGCCCGGGGCGGCGCCGCGATGTCGAGCAGCTTTTCCACCGCCAGGCAGAAGGCATGCTCCTGGTTCATCGGGCAGACATAGTCCAGACGGTCGAAGTAGGGCACCGCCTGCATATAGCTCTTGTACTCGATCAGCTTTTCGGTCCCGCGGTGCAAAAGGCCGATATGGGTATCGGCGCGGTCGACAACCTCGCCCGACATTTCCAGAACCAGGCGCATCACCCCATGGGCGGCCGGATGCTGCGGTCCGAAATTGATCGAATAGCTTTTGATCTCGGCATCGGCCATGGGACTTACCCCTTTGCCTTTTCGTCGCCGGGCAACACGCCTTCCCAGGGACTGAGGAAATCGAAATTGCGAAAGTCCTGGACCAGCTTGACCGGCTCGTAAACCACGCGCTTCTGCTCGTCGTCGTAGCGCCGCTCGACAAATCCGGTCAGGGGAAAGTCCTTGCGCAGGGGATGGCCCTCAAAGCCATAGTCGGTGAGAAGGCGGCGCAGGTCCGGATGGTCGGTGAAGACGATTCCGAACATGTCCCAGACCTCACGCTCGAACCAGTCGGCCGACGAGAAAATTCCCGTGACCGTCGGCACCGGCTGCTCCTCCTGGGTCTTCAGCTTGACCCGGATCCGTTGGTTCTGTTTCAGCGACAACAGGTTATAGACCACCTCGAAACGCTGTTCGCGCTCGGGAAAGTCCACCGCCGTAATGTCCATCAACTGCTTGAACAGGCAATTGCTGTCATCGCGCAGGAACGTCAGAACCTTGCCAATGGCGCCGGGGCGGACGACGATCACCAGTTCGCCCTTCGGCAACGCCACGGACAGCACTTCCTGAGACAACGCGGACGAGATGTAGTCGCCCAAGTCTTGCAGAGCTTGCGTCATGGTCACCCGCAGTTCGGCAGAAGATCAACGCGCGATGGTGTTGGTGCGCTTGATTTTCTTTTGGAGTTGGAGAATGCCGTAGAGAAGAGCCTCGGCGGTTGGCGGACAGCCGGGAACGTAGATGTCGACCGGCACGATGCGGTCGCACCCACGGACCACCGAATAGGAATAGTGATAGTAGCCGCCCCCGTTGGCACAGGAGCCCATGGAGATCACCCAGCGGGGTTCCGGCATCTGGTCATAGACCTTGCGAAGCGCCGGAGCCATCTTGTTGGTCAGCGTGCCGGCGACGATCATCACGTCGGACTGGCGCGGGCTGGGCCGGAACACCACACCGAAGCGATCCAGATCGTAACGGGAACAGGCGGAATGGATCATCTCCACCGCGCAACAGGCCAGACCGAACGTCATGGGATACATCGACCCGGTGAACGCCCAGTTGGCCAAGGCATCGACGGAGGACAGCAGGAACCCCTTGCTGTTCAGTTCGTCGGCGGCCGCCTGCAGCAGCGGGGCATCCGACGGCGGAACCTGCGGATAGGTCACTCCCATTCCAGAGCCCCTTTCTTCCACTCATAGACGAAACCGACCGTCAACACGCCCAGGAAGCCGACCATCGACCAGAAGCCGAACAGGCCGATCTTTCCCAGCGAAACCGCCCAGGGGAACAGGAACGCAACCTCAAGGTCGAAGATGATGAAAAGAATCGCCACCAGGTAAAAGCGCACCTCGAATCGCGAGCGAGCGTCATCGAAGGGCTCGAACCCGCATTCGTAGGCCGAATCCTTGGCCATATCCGGGTTCTGACGGGCGACGACCCAAGAGGCGCCGATGCAAATGGCGGAAAGCGCCACGGCAATGCCGAGAAAGACAAGTATGGGGAGGTATTCGAGGAGCATCGCGTCCATGTGCCGGCCCTCCGTCCTTCCATAGAGATCCAGAAAGACACCGCCCCATCGGCCAAGTTCGCGCCATGGCAACGATCACGTCAAACAGATCTGTGGGAAATGTTAAACAAGAGACCGAAGGGCGTCAAACGAGGAGATAAAGTGGCGACATCCTCCAACCAAAAGTTTAATGCACACGCCGCTGTAGTATCGGAGCGAGTGGCGGGAGTGACGGGGCTCGAACCCGCGACCTTCGGCGTGACAGGCCGACGCTCTAACCAACTGAGCTACACCCCCGGAATAACACCACTTTGCGGGGTGCCGGAGGTGTAATCCAGGGACCCAAACCTGTCAAGCCACGCCCATCGCTTTTTTCTACGCTTTGTCTGTCGGTCTCCAAATGGGCATTCGTGGTACGGCTGCCAAGGGCCTTTGTTCGCAAATGCCAAAAAGGACTTCTCTCTGCATTTCTGCGGCCTACGGCATGCTGATACCTCGAAAAACCTTACAGAGTTCATGGTTTCGGGGGTGCCGATGATCAGACCTGACGATTATCCTGGACTAATTCTTTCGACCAGTATGGTGCCGAAAAATATTACCTACGGAAATTATGGCTTTTACCGATGGCCGCAGGGCGCAACCCCGAGATGTCACCGGGACCCTTCCATAGAGGGAGTGGCGCCGACGCCCCGACGGCACCACGAAAAACGGGACAGGCTGGCAGGCCTGTCCCGTTTTCCTTGGCGAAGACTTTGTTCTCTACCTGCTTATGCGGCGAACCGCGGTTTCCCTCAGGCTGCGGAGACCGCGATCGGTTTTTTCAGAATGCGCAGCATGGCGGTGGTGATCAACGTCCCCACCACCAGGGCCAAGGCGTAGAAGCCCAGATGGGTGACGGCGTTGGGGATCGGTAGAACGAAAATGCCGCCGTGCGGAACCTTCAGCTCGGCCCCGACGGCCATCGAGATGGCGCCGGCGACGGCCGAACCGACCATCAGGCTGGGAATGACGCGGAAGGGATCGCGCGCGGCGAAGGGAATGGCCCCCTCGGTAATGAAGGCGATGCCCAGCACCGCGGCGGCATTGCCGGCCTCATGCTCGTCGGTGGTGAAGCGGTCGGCGAACAGCTTGGTCGCCAGGGCAATGCCCAAAGGCGGCGTCATCCCGGCCACCATGGCCGCCGCCATCGGCGTATAGACCTGGCTGGCCAGCAGTCCGGTGGCGAAAGCGTAGGCCGCCTTGTTCACCGGACCGCCCATGTCGAAGGCCATCATGGCGCCGATCAGGATGCCCAGCAGAACGGCGCTGCTGCCCTGCATGCTCTTCAGCCAGTCGCTCAAAACCGCCAGCAACTCGGCCACCGGTGTTCCCACCACATAGATCATCAGCAGGCCGGTCAGCAACGAGCCCAGGATCGGCAGGATCAGCACCGGCTTCAACCCCTCCAGATTGCGATGCAATTTGATGTGGCGATTGAACCAGTCGGTCCCGTAGCCGGCGATGAATCCGGCGGCCAGGCCGCCCAGGAATCCGGCGCCCAGGCTTGAGGCCAGCATGCCGCCAACCATGCCGGGCGCAATGCCGGGACGGTCGGCGATGGAATAGGCGATATAGCCCGCCAGCGCCGGTACCATCAGGGCAAAGGCCGATTTGGCGCCGATCTGGAATAGAGCCCAGGCCAACGTTCCTTTGTGGCTGTCGTCGAAGGCATAAATGCCGCCCAGGGCGAAGGCCACGGCGATCAGCAATCCGCCGGTGACGACGAAGGGGATCATGTAGGACACGCCGGTCATCAGATGCTTGTAGACACCGGTCCGCTGGGCGGCGCGCTTGGCCTTGTCGGCGGCCACCGTGTCGGCCAGGTGGCTGCCCGCACCGCCATGGATCTCGGCCTCGGCCAACGCCCGGGCGATCAGCGCCTGCCCGGCGTTGATCGCCGCTTTCGTTCCGCTTTCAAAGACCCGCTTGCCGACAAAACGGCTAAGGTCGATTTGGGTATCGGCGGCAATGATAACGACATCGGCGGCCGCAATCTCCTCGTCGGTCAGGGTATCCCGGGCGCCAACCGACCCTTGGGTCTCCACCCTGGCGTGATACCCCAGGGCCTTGGCCGCCTCCTGAATGCCTTCGGCGGCCATGAAGGTATGGGCAATGCCGGTCGGGCAGGAGGTGATGGCGACGATCTTCAAGGGGGCGCGCGATTCGTTGGCGGCCGGCCGATCGGCACGGGCGAGAACCGCATCGGCGTCGGCCAGCACGTCGGCAAGCGAGGCGACCACGGTGGCCAAGCCGGTAAATCGGGGATCATCGGTCCGCTCGGCCCCCACCAGCAGCAGCGTCTTGGCGCCGCCCCCCTCCACCTGCCGCAACGGCGTCAGCACCCCATCCTTGGTTCTAACCTCGATATCGATGGACTGGTGCCGCTCCGCGGCGGCCTTTCGCAGGGCTTCCGCGGCCAGGACGCCGGAAACGGTCGTCTCGCCCGAAGTCACCGACACTATCAAATCGGTCATCGTTGTCCTCCTTCTGCAGATCTTTGTCTGCTGTCACGGTCTTGGAATGACACACACGTCCCTGGCCGAGGCCTCGACCGCGCCCCGCGACGGCAGGTTCGGTCCCTTCTGGCCCAGTTTGGCGACGGCGAACGCGGTGGAAAGACGGGCGACATCCTCGAGCGCGACGCCACCGATCAGCGCCGCGACGATACCCGATACCATGGCGTCTCCCGCGCCGACGGTACTGACCCCGCTGACCAGCGGCAGAGACGCCTGCAGGGTGTGACCGGCATCGGCGAACAAGGCGCCGTCCTTGCCCAGGGAAACCACCACCAACCGAACGCCCCGCCCGACCAGATCGCGGGCGGCGCGGCCGACATCCTCGACGGTGGGCAGGGGATGTCCGACCAGCGTCTCCAGTTCGGCTCGGTTGGGCTTGATGCAATAAGGCAACGCGTCGACCTCGCCGGCCAGCGCCGCCCGCAGGGGCATACCGCTGGTATCGAGGACCACCCGGGCCCCGCGGGACGCCAGGGTTGCGACCAGGTCGCGGTAAACCCGATCCTCGATTCCGTCGGGAACGCTTCCGGCCAGGACGACCACCGTCTCCGCCTCCGCATGCGTCATGATCATGCGGTCCACCCGCTCCAGCACCCCTGGGGTGACAGAAAGGCCTGGCAGATTGATATCGGTGGTATTGCCGGCATGCAGCAGCTTGATGTTGGTACGGGTATTGCCGGGAACGCGAACAAACCGGTCCAGAATCCCCTTACTTACGAACAACGCGCGGAACACGCTGTCGTTGGAGTCGCCAAGAATGCCGGTGGCCACCACCTGTGCGCCCCAGTCGGCCAGGCAGCTGGCGACATTGACGCCCTTTCCCCCGGCATCGAAGCGCGCCGCGTGGGCCCGGTGGACCGCACCGGGATGCAGGGCCCCAAGGATGACGGTCTGATCGATGGCCGGATTGAGGGTAACGGTGAGAATCGGCCCGGTCATGGCGCCACATCCAGGGCACGAACCTCGTCTGGCGTCTCCATCGCCAGAGCCCGTTCCGCCAGGTCTTTCAGTGCGGACAACTCCATGTTGCGCAGGCGCGCCTTCACAGCGGGAATTTCGCGCGGGGTCATGGACAGTTCATCGACCCCAAAACCGGCAAGCAACGAGGCGCCAAACGGATCTCCGGCAATTCCGCCGCAGACACCGACCCAGCGTCCATGCCGGGCGGCCCCCGCGACTGTCTGGGCGATCAACCGCAGCACGGCCGGATGCAGGCTGTCCGCCTGGGCCGCCAACAGGGGGTTTTGCCGGTCGATGGCCAGGGTGTACTGGGTCAGGTCATTGGTGCCGATCGAGAAAAAGTCCACGTGGGCCGCCAGGATGTCGGCCTGCACGGCGGCCGCCGGGACCTCGATCATGATGCCCAGGGGAACCGACGGCGCTCCCAAATCACTGCGAATCTGCTCGGCAATGGCTCGCAAGGCCCGCACTTCCCCGACCGACGTCACCATGGGGAACATGATGGACAGGTTGGCACCACCGGCGGCCGCCCGATACAGGGCGCGCAACTGCGGCTCCAAAAGATCGCGCCGGCGCAGCAGCAGACGAGCGCCCCGCACGCCCAGGAAGGGATTGTCCTCATGGGGCAGATTGAGATGGGCCACCTGCTTGTCGCCGCCGATATCGAGGGCCCGCACGATCAGCGGACGCCCGTCCAGCGCATCGATCATGCCGCGATAGGTCTGGTACTGCTCCTCTTCCGACGGCGTCGCCCCCCGTTCCAGGAACAGGAACTCGGTACGCATCAGCCCGACGCCCTCGCCGCCCTCGTTCAGGGCCAGGGGAACCTGATCGGGTCTATTCACATTGGCGCCGATGGCGACAACATGGCCATCCCGCGTGCGGGCCGGCAGGGCACGCTGGGCGGCCTCGGTGGCACGGCATGCCGCCAATTCGGCGATCCAGTCCCGTGCCGAAGCAATGTCGGCGTCGGATGGGGCCAGATAAAGCCGGCCGGCTTGTCCGTCGATGATCGCCGTTGCCCCGTCCGCCACCGCCAATGCCGCCGGACCTGCCGCCACGACCGCCGGAAGCCCCAGGGTTCGAGCCAGAATCGCGGTATGTGACGTGGGACCGCCCTGGGCCGTCACCAAGCCGACCACCCGCTCCGGATCCAGGCCCGCGGTATCCGAGGGGGACAAATCTGCGGCAACGATGATACAGGGATGTTCGGGAAGGTTGCCCATCGACCCGGTTTCCAAAGCGGGATACAGGACCGCCAGCACCCGTCGGCCAACGTCGCGCAGGTCGGCGGCACGAGCCGCCAGGACCGGATTGCCGACCCCCGCCAGCCGGTCCGCCATGCGCTCCACCGCACAGTGCCAGGCCCAGGCGACGCCATGACCTTCCACCATCAGCTGGCAGGTCATGGTGATCAGGTCGGTATCGGCCAGCAATTCCGCCTGGGCCCTGAAAATGCCGGCCTCGGCCGCGCCCAGCCGGCGCGTCGCATCATCGGCCAGTGCCACCATCCTCTGCCGTGTCACATCCAGCGCCTGGTGGAGGCGGTCGCCACCGTCGATCAAGTGGCCGGGCTCGTCGGGGACCGCGCTGTCCGCGGCACGCAGGACGACCACCCTGCCGATGGCCAAACCCGGTCCGGCCGCAATGCCGCCGACAACCGCCGGACGACCGGGCGGAGTCCAGCCGCGAACCGGGGCCTCGACGCGCCGGGCAGCCTGTTCGGCGTCGGCTTTTTCCTGCGCCGACAGGCCGGTGATGACCGCCTGAAAACGGGCCAGGGCGGCCGCGGCATCAGTCCCCTCGGCCGAAAGGGTCACCTGATCGCCGGCGCGCAGCCCCAGCTGCAGCAGCGCCACCAGATTGCGGGGATCGGCGATCTCGCCGCCGTGGCGTACCTGCAAAGGCACAGCCGATTGCCGCGCCGCGTCGACCCACAGCGAGGCCGGGCGGGCGTGCAGCCCGGCCGGATAGTCGACGGTCCAGACCAGGGTGTGAGCCAGGTCGGCCGCCCGGGCCGGGGCCGTCGCGGCGGCGCCGTCATCGGTCAGCGCCGCGACCAGGTCGGCCGCATTCTTGGTCACGAACAGGGACTGCAGCCGGGCATCATCCTGGATGAGCCGCGTCAGGCGGCGCAGGATGGTGATGTGGCTGTCGGACTGCGCCGCAATGGCCACCACAAGGTTAGCTGTCTGGCCGGGATTCCAGGACACCCCCGCCGGAACCTGCAAGATGGCAATGCCGTCGCGGCGGACCTTGCCGCGGTCGCTGCCCAACCCGTGCGGAATGGACACGCCATGCCCGAGGAATGTATCGGCGACGGCCTCGCGGCCAAGCATGCTGTCCTCGTACCCCGGATCGACACAGCCGGCGGCGACCAGAAGCTGGCAGGCCTCGCGAATGGCGGATTCCTTGCCAGCCGGCGCGGCGGCCAGACGCACGAGTTCGTTCGCCACAAGGGCGTCGGTTGCGGATAAGGACACGTTCCTACTCCCTGAGAGGACTTTTCATTGTATTGAAAACGTTCTCACACACCGCTTCGAGAACGCTCATTGTGGCTTTATGAAATCGTTTTCTGGCCACCCCTGTCAAGATATTTTGATTGTGAACCGCATTTTTTCAGGAATGTGCCACGGATGCGCTTCCCTCAGAAGAAGGGCCGCGACCGTCTTTACTGGAAACGATTTCAGTATGATCAATGAGATGGCGTCCCCACATCCTCGCCGTCACGGCCGGCATAGGATCAAGGGCATCCCGTCGGCGTGCATCGGAGCGTGTGAAAAATCCGCTTGACCGGCAGTAGCGCCGGCCTCTGCGCCGGCAATACCGGCGGGGACACCGGCGCTACTGACAACACCGGCCCCCTCCATTGATGGTGAATCGACCGACTAGGGCAAAGCCGACAGGCGGCGGGCCAGGTCGTCGCGACGGGGATCGTCCTTGGGCAGCACCTCCAGCAGATGCCCCCACAACTGGCGGGTTCGCTCGGGATGGCCGGCTTCGCTTTCCGCCATGCCGACATAGTAGAGGGCGCTGGGGTTGTCAGGCGCCATGTCGAGAATTTCGCGCATGGTGGCGACAAAATCGACGGGCAACCGGGCCGCGTGGGACACGCCGCCCATCTGGGCCTCGGCCAGCACCAGGCGCGGCTCGACATCCTTCGGCCGGGCCGCGACCGCATGGGTGGCGGCGTCCCGCGCCTTGGCAAACTCCTGGAACTGCAGGTAAGAACGGGCCAGAAGCAACCATTCCTCGGCCGAACCGCCATCCCTGGTCAAATGGGTCGCCAGTGCCTCCATCTGGTCACGAGTGCCCTTCAGCATGTCCTGGGGCGAAAGCGATCGCGGCTGTCCCGCCCCGGCTGGCGGCGGCGGCACATCGTCGGCCAGACAGGGGCCGACACCGGCCGCCAGCAGGGCCAGGGCCAGCAACAGTCCGTGACGCATCTCATTCTCCTGACATTGCCAAACGGGCGGCGCCAAGGCATCCACCACCCGCCGGACCGGCGATCGATCCGACGACGATGACCGTCTCTTTCTGGCGGAAACACTGGTGGGCGGTGAGGGACTCGAACCCCCGACATCCTGCGTGTAAAGCAGGCGCTCTACCAACTGAGCTAACCGCCCGACCGGCAGAGTTCTAGGGGGTTTCGCAGATTTTGGCAAGGGCGGGAAGGAGAACAAAAGCCGATTCCCGCGCCAAAGTCATGGGCTTGGGCCCGATGAAGTTCCGGTGCCATGGCCGCAGCGAAGGCCGCATGATCCGCCATCGCCGCGCACGTCAGGGATACCGCAGAGGACTTGGCGGTCTTGACCGTTCAATGCCCCGCGCCGGCCATCAGATAGGCGAAACGATAGGCGGCAAGGGACAGGTCCGATTGCCAGTGTCCGGTCGCCTGGGCCAGGCCATACGCCAAGGCCAGAATGGCCAAGGCTCCGGCCGGGACCAGCCAGGGGCGGCGGATCCGCCCCGTTGGCCCCACCACTCCCAGGGCGCCATCGAAGCGGCAGACCGACAGACAGGAAAGACAACTGGTGCATTCGGCCGAGCGTACGCGGACCAGATGGTCGACCGCGATGCCCATGCCACAGGCACGGGCGCAGGCGCCGCAGGCGTGGCAGGCCGCCGGGTCACGCTGGACGTGAAACGGAGACAGGGCGCCGGCTGCCGCGAACAAGGCACCGTAGGGGCACAACAGGCGGCACCAGCCGTTGCGCAACACCAGGGACAGGACAACCAGAAAAGACAGCACGGCCATCCCGGTTACCGACAGCTCGGCAAACATCCTCAGCATGGCCGCATCGGCGCCAAGATTGAACGGCGCGTGCAGAAACAGGTCGATGGAGTCCACCGGCATCGACAGGGAAATCCACAGGAACCCCGCCAGGAGCGGATATTTGACCATCGGACCGTAACGCCGCGCCCAAGTCGGCACCGCCCAGCGCGGCGGCAGACGCAACAGGCGGGTCCGGACCACCTCCAAACCGCGCGACAGGGTCCCGATCGGGCAAATCCACGAACAGAAGGCCCGCCGGGCCAATACGCCCCCCAGCAGAAAGGCGATCAGCAAGGCCAGACCGGCGGGATGCACATCATCCCAAAGCCCGGTCACCAACAGCCGCTTCAGCGCCATCAGGGCGGAGATAGGCAGGAAGGCTTCGACGCCGGCCGGACGGGTGACGGTCACCGCCCCCCCGGCCGTGACCTGGCGGAAGAACAGCAGAAAATCGATGCCGATCCATGCCGTCAGCAGGACGAAGACGCCCTGCACCCCCCATCGCGCCGTCCGATAGCTCCGCATCTCTACTCGCTGGTCCCGGTCAGGGTGGCCAGGGCGGTCTTGGCCTTGGCATGGCCCTGCTCCGCGGCTTTGCGGTACCAGGCCACCGCCGCCCGGCTGTCGGCCGGCAGCCCCAGGCCGAACTGGTAGCTCCAGCCAAGGTCGTACTGGGCCTGGGCGTCGCCCTGCTCGGCAGCCTTGCGGTACCAGCGCGCCGCCTCGCCAACATCACGGGAGACACCGCCGGTCCCCTCGGCATAGGCCTCGCCGATCCGGGTCTGAGCCGACGCCACCCCCTGGTCGGCCGCCTTGCGATACCACCGCAGCGCCTCTGCCTCGTCCCTTGCCGCGCCGCGACCGGCGCCGATCATCCGGCCCACCGCCGCCTGGGCCTCGGCCAGTCCCTGGTCGGCGGCCTTGCGGTACCAGCGCAGGGCTTCGGCCTCGTTGCGGGCAATGCCGCGACCGCTTTCCAGATGGGCGGCCAAAGCCAACTGGGACGGTGCATGGTCCTGCTCGGCGGCCTTGCGGAACCACCCCACGGCGGCGGCCGGATCGGCGGCAGCGCCTCGGCCGGCATCCAACAGGCTGGCCAGGGCCGCCTGGGCCGGGGCATAGCCCTGGTCGGCCGACAACCGGTAGGCGCCCAGGGCGGCATCGACCTGCGCTGCCGACTCGAACGCCTGCCCCAGCAGGAAGGCGCCGCGACGATCGTCGCCCACCAATTTGCAGGCGGCAATGGCACGCCGGCTGTCCATGGCCTGGGGCTCCACCCCCTGTCCGATCCGGTCGGGATCGCTGGGCCTGGCCGCCAGCGCGTCGCAGTCGGTCAACAGCTTGCGCCGGGCCAGATCGGCGAACTTGCCATCGGGGAACTTCACCAGATAGGAGCGCATGTCGTCGCCGCTGGCGCTGGACTTGACGCTGTCCCAAAACACCGTGTCGGGATCGGCGGCCGGCTGGGCCGCCCCATCGCCCTCGCCGGCGAAATAGAACTTCCCTTCCACCGGCGACGCCGCCAGCCAGGGCTGTTGCTGCCCGCGCGTCGCCTGCTTGACGGAGATTCCCACCGCGTTGAACATCCCGAACAGGTCCAGGCCGGGCTGCCGCAAAGCCTGGGCCAGAGCCGACGTATAGGGGCTGTTGGCGCCGGCGCCGTCGGCCGCCACATTGTCAGGCTGGGTCGCATAGCCGATCACCGTTCCGGCCGGCGCCAGCACCTGGCCAAGCCCCGAAGACACCGCCCGCGTCCCCTTGCGGGCGAAGGGGTTGTTGCGGCAGGCATCCAGGATCACGATGTTGAGCCGGTTGCCGGCGTGCGTCATTTCGTCCAGCACATAGCCGACGTCGACCAGTTCGTATTTGACGTCGACGTCGCTGGCGATGTTG
>Ga0326727_10021851_pt1 | contig 12454 bp, 13 predicted proteins | sample MB2enrmetagenome_FD_207643 | JGI IMG/M metagenome (GOLD analysis project Ga0326727, IMG submission 207643) | Lab enriched peat soil microbial communities from McLean, Ithaca, NY, United States - MB29MY | ecosystem: Environmental > Terrestrial > Soil > Wetlands > Peat | place: USA: New York...
TGCGGATCTCGCGGATGGATTCCTTGGGAGGCAGATTGCCGCCGCTGAATCCATCGATATAGATCTGGCCGCCGTTGGGACCGGCGCCGGGGCCGGCCAGCGCCTGGAGGGCGTCCGCCAGGTCGTCGGGATCGTCGGGCAAGGCGGCCAAGTCCTCGCCCTTCAGCACCAGCGCGGTGGCGTTGTTGTCCGGCTCGACGCTCAGGGTCGGGCCAGCTTCGCCCTGGACTGTCACTTCCTGCTTCTCCGCGGCGCTCACCTTCATCTGAATGGGAAGCTGCATGGTGCTTCCAGCCGAGATGGTGACCACCTGTTGAAAAGGCGCGAAGCCGGGGAACGTCACCCGCACCGTGTATTGGCCCGACAGGAGGCCGGCAAACATGTAACTCCCATCGTTCTGCGTGCGAACCGACTTCTGCACGCCACTGCTGGCAATGGAAACCGTCGCGGAGGGAATGATGGCGCCCGAATCGTCCGTCAGGACGCCGCGCAGCGTCCCGGTTGTCTGTTGGGCCGGCGCGCTGAACACCGTCAGTGCGGCTGCCAGAAGCAAAAAGCCGATGGTTCGTGGTTTGAACATGTTACCCTACTGACCCTCGCCGCCGCCGCCCAGGTTCCAGCCGCTCATGATGTCGCGAGTGGCGTTGGGAGAAGCCGTCAGAAGAGGTTCGACTCCCGCCAGGAGCATCACGGCGGTGACGCGGCCCGGGTCGCTTCCCTGGGTAGTCGAGACCATGATGGCGTCGCCGCGTTTCAGTTCCGAGAGCGGCATCGCGGGCAAGCGATCGAGCAACTGCCCAATGTCGCCGCCACCGCCACCGCGCCGGCCGCCTGAACCGGCCTGCGCCTCGGCTGGCACACCACCTGGTCCGTACCGCCTGGCCAGCATTCCGGCCGTTGTTTCCGGCAGCTTCTTCATGGTGGTATCGGGATTCACGCGCACGGTCAGGGCTTTCTTGGTGGCCAGGTCCTTAATCACGATTTCACCCGCTGCGGCGTTGACGGAGCTGATGGTTGCCGCCAACTGCCGGAAGCTGCCCGAGAGTATCTTCTCGGCCTTGATGCCGGCGCCGTCCCCGGTTTTGTCGCCCAGAACGCGCACCTGGTCTCCGACTTTGATTTCGCCGAAGGAGCTAGGCTTGGCGTCGTCGTATTTTGCCGAATCCGGAGCATAGCGGAGAAACTCGGCCTTCTCCAAGGGCACGACCGCCAGAGACCTCTGTCCGGCCTTGATGGTGAGAGTTCTGGCGGTGGGGTCAATCGCGGCCACCGTTCCGCCGGTGCCCCGCTTCTGCCAGTCCTCCCGTGCCTGTTCCGCAATCACGGCAAAATCCGCCTTGGTGCGGACCACCAGAGAGGTGGCTTCGATAGCCTTCTGATCGGCGGCTCCACGGTAGAATGCCACCACGCGGTCACCGGCGCCGAGGCTGGAAAGGGTCACTTTGGTCCCCTTGGTCACGTCGTTTTCGCCGGGCGGCAGGTGCAGGACCAGGGTCTTGTCGGTGGTGGTCACCGCGATCGCGTCGCCCTTATCGTTCTTCAAAGAAACTCGATTGGCCTGGGCGTCGACGGCGGTGACCATGCCGGCCACCTGGCTGTGCGGGGCGGCGGTGCTCCGGTCGGGTTGCGTTTGCGCCAAAACCCCACCGGACAGGGCGGTTAGAAAAGCCAGTACGGCGCCCCCAATAGACTTCATACGTCTCCCCCAAAGCATGTCGATAGTGGACACAGAAGGGGCGCTAGGCCATTCTGGAAGGTTACACGCTACCGGCGGCGCCGCCCGCGTGTCACAATGGCTAGTGCCGGATTTGCCTTCGTTTGTGAACGCCGAAGCCGATCGCAGAGGCTCGTACCTGTGGCTTGGCGGCGCGCTGTCGCTGTATGCCGCGGTGTTCCTGATCTATTCCCTAACCTGGGCCTTCACCTGGGATGAAAGTTATCATCTGCTGGCTGCGCAGTTGATGGCCGCCGGCAGAAAGCCATACATCGATTTCTGTTTCCCGCAGTCGCCTCTGAACGCCTACTGGAACGCGGGGTGGATGCGCGTGTTGGGGCAGAGTTGGCGCGTGGCGCACGCTTTCGCGGCGTTGTTCACGATCGGCGCCGTCGTGCTGACGGCCGATTTTGTGTTCCGCCGCTTCCCGGTGGGAAGTTGGCGGTTGGCCGCCGCGATCGCCGCCGGCCTGGCGACCGGTTTGAACGCCATGGTGTTCGAGTTCGGGCCCCTGGCGCAAGCCTACGGCATTTGCCTGTTCGCCCTGGCCGCGGCGTTCCGGATTACCATACGCGCGGTGGATCGAAGTGGACCGCTCCTTGCCGCCCTGGCCGGTTTCTTCGCCGGCGTGGCCGCCGATTCGTCGCTCCTGTCGGCTGCCGCCGCCCCCGTGTTGCTCGTCTGGATGCTGTTCTACAATCGCGCGGGCCGCCGATGGACGAAGCTCACGGCGTTCGGCGCGGGAACGGTGGTTCCCTTCGCGCCGGTGTTCTGGCTGTTCTGGCTAGGGCCGCGACAGACCTGGTTCAACGTGTTTCAGTATCACGCCTTCTTTCGCAAGCTGTATTGGCCCGAGACGACGCGCCACGACCTGGAAATCCTGACATCCTGGATCGACTCCGGCCAGGCCCTGCTGCTCGGCCTGTTGGCGGTGTTCGGCTTGCTGTACGTCGCGCGCAGAAGCGCTTGGCCGCGCGCGTTGCAGGCGGAGTTCTACCTATGCGCGTGGCTGGCGGGGGCGCTTTCCGTTTGGGTTGGCCGCGCCCATCCCACCTTCTCGCGATATTTTCTGCTGACCGTGCCGTTTCTGACGATTCTATCGGTGGCGGGGCTGTACGCGATCGCCTCCCGTGTGCTCGGAGCGGACCGGGCGCTGTGGCCGGTGCTGCTGGTTTCGGTGCTGTTCGCACTGGGATTGGGCAAATCGCAATATGAACGACGCGACGTGAACTGGAGCGTTTACCAACGGCAGGCGAACAAGGTCGACCAGGTGACGCCGCGCCACTCACTGCTGTTAGCCGATGAACCGATCTATTTTTTGACGAGGCGTACGCCGCCGCCGGGGTTCGAGTTGTACTATACCCACAAGGTCGACCTGCCGCCTGCCGAGGCGGCGCTCATGCACATCGTCACCGCAGCCGAGGTCAAGCGCCAGGTGCAATCGGGAAGGTTTGCGACCGCCTATAGCTGCGACGAGGACCAAATCGACGACTACGGTCTGGAGAAGCTGTACCAGCAGCGCGTGGACATGGACGACTGCTCCATCTTTTGGGGCTGGAAAAAATGAGGCAAACTGGAGGGTTCGACTACTGTCGCTGGGTTGCCGCGTAGGCTGCGAGGCGCTACGCGGCTTCCCAGCGAATCATTACCGGAAGCGGGCTTAGCTCTTCTTCTCGGTGGTTTCCGTCTTCTTCACAACCTTCTTTTTGCCGCTCTTCTTCGTCGTCTTCGCGGTCGATTCGGTCGTCTTGCCGGTTGTGTCCTGACCAAAAACCAGGGCCGCGGAACCGAGAACCAGCGACATGCCAAGCATCAGCGTCATCAGCTTCTTCATTGCGTATCTCCTTTGGGATGGGGCGAACTTATTCACCTGCGGCTATCATAGCGAACGGCACATGAAGCGTCGCTTAAGCCGCAATTAAAATCAGTTCATATGGAGATCTTGTGGCCTACTGGGAGAAAGCTCCTTTGAATCAACTAGTTAGCGTCAATGGGGGCTTTGTGTTTCCAGGCTGTTCCCCGTTCGACGCCCGGGCAGGGCGGGTCTCCGGTTCAGATTCCACGGCCACATTGACCTATTCGCTTTCCGACGATTAAGATCATGGTAGGGGACTTGCAGTACAGGGTCTATGAGAACCAACGTGCCGCTCCAAACGAGGCATCGGGAAATCCTGAGCTCGATCGTCCGCGAGTACATCGAAACCGGTGAGCCCATCGGGTCGCGCACCATCTCCAGGCGCCGGAGCGACGCGCTCAGCCCGGCTTCCATCCGGAACGCGATGGCGGACCTGGCCGACGAGGGCTACCTTTCGCAGCCCCACACATCGGCGGGACGGGTTCCCACGGAGAAGGCATTTCGGTACTATGTCCGCTCTCTGACGGTCAAACACGTGGCTTTGGCGGAATCCGAGCGGCTGCGGAACGAGTTCAGCTCGCTGGATACGGTGGGGGCTTGCGTCGAACGGTCCAGCCATATCCTGGTGGAGCTGACGAGCAACGTGGGAATCGCGGCCGCGATTCCGGCGCTGGCGCAGGAGCTCGACCAGATCGAGTTGGTGCCGCTGGCGGATCGGCGCGTGCTCATGATCCTGGTCACCCGCGATCACATGGTGCGCAACCGCGTGGTGGCGCTCGATGAGCCGGCCTCGCCGGAAGACCTGGCCTCCATCCGGAATTACGTGAACCAGAGTTTCAGCGGCTGGCAGTTGGGCGAGGCGCGGCGGGAGTTGCTGCGCCGCATGGCGGAAGAACGCGCTCTCTATGACGCGCTGATGCGCAAGCTTCAGTGGTTGTGCCAGAAGGGATTGCTGGAAGTGGATACCCTTCCCGAGGTGCACATGGAAGGCGCTTCGAACCTGCTGGGCCTGGACCTGCACCTGACGCGCGAGAAGATGCGCGAGTTGCTGTGCGCGCTGGAGGAAAAGAAGCGTCTGATCGAGATGCTCGACCGGTTTCTGGAGCAGCCGCCGGGCGAGCTGGAAGTGCACGTTGGCCTGGAGGAAGCCCACCCGGCCATGAAGGACCTGGCGCTGATCGGCATGACGGTGCGGATGGTGAGCGGGCTGCCCGCCAAGGTAGCCGTGCTCGGCCCCATGCGCATGCACTACGAGCGCGTGATGGCGGCCGTACTGCAGACCAGCCGGGCGCTCGAAAGCGCGCAGTTGTAGGACGGGCGCAACGCCGCCGGCGCTACGCTACGGTAAGCTAATAATAGTGGACACACAGAAGACCGACCCGTGTCTCTCCGACGGGTCCTCCAACGATAACGTTCCCGCCACCACCGTCGAGGGACAATTGGCAGCCGTCACCGCCGAGCGCGATCGGCTCGCGACGGAAAGGGCCGATCTCCACGACCGGCTGCTGCGCGCCCGCGCCGAGTTCGACAACGCGCGGCGCCGGGGCGAGCGGGAGCGCTCGGATTTCATGCAGTTCGCCGCGATGGACCTGGTGCGGGAGATCCTTCCAGTGCTGGACGATTTCGAACGCGCGCTGAAGGTGGAAACGGCCGATCGCGACTACGCTAAAGGTGTCGAGCTGATCTATCAGAGACTTTACGAAACACTGAAGAGACTGGGTCTCGAGCCCATCGAGACGGAGGGAAAGCAATTCGACCCGAACCGGCACGAGGCGGTGCTACGGGTCCAGACCGAGGAGGCCGAAGACCAGGCGATCCTAGGCGAGTTGCAGAGAGGCTATAATTTCAGAGGAAAGCTTCTCCGGCCCGCATGGGTCAGGGTGGCGGTCAGGCCATAACGCAGTGAATCCCGTGTCGAAAAGAGATTACTACGAAGTTCTTGGTGTCGGCAGAGACGCCGGCGAGCAGGAGCTCAAGGGCGCTTACCGCAGGCTCGCGCTGCAGCACCATCCCGACCGCAATCCCGAGGACCCTGCCGCCGAGGAGAGGTTCAAGGAAGCCTCCGAAGCCTATAGCGTCCTGAGCGACCCGCAAAAGCGTGCGGCGTACGACCGCTATGGCCACGCGGGTTTACAGGGAGTGGCGGCGGGCGGCTACAGTCCGGACGTCTTCGCCGATTTCAGCGACATCCTCGGCGATTTCTTCGGCTTGGGCGATCTCTTGGGCGGTGGACGGCGGCGCAGCCGCGCGCAACGCGGCGAGGACATCCGCTACGATCTGGAACTGGGTTTTGAAGAAGCCGTATTCGGCATGAGCGCCGAAATCCAGATGCCGCGGATGGAGCTCTGCGACCGGTGCAACGGCGCGGGATCGGAGCCCGGCAGCTCACCGTCCGCGTGCCCCACGTGCCACGGCCGCGGGGAGATTCTGTACCAGCAGAGCTTTCTTTCGATCCGGCGCGCGTGCAGCACTTGCGGGGGATCGGGGAAGGTGATCCGGAACCCGTGTGGCCAGTGCCGCGGCAACGGCTACCGCCAGGTGCAGCGGAAGCTCAAGGTCAACATCCCCGCCGGAGTGGACGACGGCACTCGCCTGCGGCTTTCGAACGAAGGCCAGCCGGGTGTCAATGGCGGGCCTCCCGGCGATCTCTACGTGTTCCTGAAGGTGAAGGCGCACGCCTTCTTCGAGCGCCGCGAGCACGACCTGCACTGCACCATCCCGATCGGCATCGCGCAGGCCGCGCTGGGCGCGGAGATCGAAGTGCCCACACTGGAACAGCCGCACAAGCTCAGGATCCCAGAGGGCACGCAGACCGGAGCGCAATTCCGCCTGCGCGGCAAAGGCGCGCCGGTCCTGAACGGCAGCGGTCGCGGAGATCTCTACATTCACGTCGACGTGAAGGTGCCCACGCGGCTGACGCGCGAACAGCGGAAACTGCTCGAGCAGTTGCGCGACACCCTGCCGGTGGATAACGCGCCGGCGGAAAAGGGGCTGTTCGACAAGGTGAAAGACTACTTTGGGTAAAAAAGGGGACAGACGCATTTTCCCGCCGCGGGAAAATGCGTCTGTCCCCTTTTTTACGTTTCTTCCTCGAAGCGAGGCTTGTGTTTGGGCTTCTTGCGGGAAGATTTGGGCTGGATGGTTTTCGCGGCGGGTACCGGGCCCACCCGCTCGCGCGCAATGGCTTTCACTTCCTTCGCCAGATCAAAGGTTTTCTTCTTGCGCGGCAAGCATCCTCCGCACCGCCGCCGCCAGCATCTCCGGAGCGAACGGCTTTTGCAGAACAGCCACGCGCCCGGGAGCCGCGGCTTCCACGGCGGTGGTGTCCATGGGATAACCGCTGGCGACCACCACGCATAAGGACGGGTTGGCGCGCAGCATTTTGAGCGCGAGGTCTTCCATGCTCAGGCCGGGCATGCTTCCGTCCAACACGGCGATGTCGTAGCCGGAAGGCGCCGCCTCCACCTCCGCCCACGCCTTCTCCGTGCTGTTCGCCAACGTCACGGAGTATCCCAGGCGGCCCAGGTAGACGCCCATCATCTTCAATACGGAAGGGTCGTCGTCGACCAACAGGATTCGTGCGGTGGAGTGCTCCATAGCCCAGCAGTTGTATGATCGCCCTATGACGTTCTATACGGAGTATCTCACTTTCAAGACGGCGAAACACCGAGAGTATATCAACATGACCCCGCAGGTGGAAAGCGCCCTGCGCAAGAGCGGCGTCCAGGAGGGCATGATTCTGGTATCCGCCATGCATATCACAGCGGGCGTGTATGTCAACGACGCGGAAGACGGGCTGATCGCGGATATCGACGAGTGGCTCGAAAAACTGGCGCCGTTCCGCCAGGACTACCGCCATCACCGCACCGGCGAAACCAACGGCGACTCTCACCTGAAGAGCCTGCTGGTGCACCATGAGGTGGTGGTTCCGGTGACCAAAGGCAGACTCGATTTCGGCCCCTGGCAGCAGGTTTATTACGCCGAATTCGACGGACGGCGCTCCAAACGCGTCATCATTAAAGTGATGGGCGAATGAGTACGGAGAGATCATGAAACGCATATTCGTTGTCCTGCTTTCGATCGCGGCCCTGGCCGCGGCCGCGGAACTTCCGGTTAAACAGGTGGTGCTGTACAAGCACGGCGTGGGCTTCTTCGAGCGCTCGGGAAAGCTTGGACCGGGCGAATCGGCGCGCCTGGATTTCAACGCATCGGAGATGAACGATGTTCTGAAATCGCTCACCATCGAAGAACGTGGCGGCGGAAAGATTTCCGGCCTGCGCTACGACTCCATGGATCCGCTGGGCCACAAGCTGGCGGAGTTTCCGTTCCAGATCGGCGCCGCGCAACCGCTCAGCGTCATGCTGGACCAGCTCAAGGGCGCGCGGCTGGAATTGAAGTGGGGGAACGAGGTGGCGGGCGCCATCGTCAACGGCCGCCTGGTGGCCGGTAGCGACAAGCAGCCGGAGCGCGAGCAACTCACCCTGATGCTGGATTCGGGCGAGCTGCGGACCCTGGACCTGAGCGTGGCCTCCAACATTCACTTCACCGACCCGCAATTGCAGCAGCAGTTCCACGATTACCTGGCGGCGCTGGCCGCGGCGCGCTCCAAGGAGAAACGCAGCGTGTACATCGATTCCACCGACGCCAAGGAGCGCGAGGTGGTGGCCAGCTACATGATCCCCGCGCCGGTGTGGAAGTCGAGCTATCGCCTGATTCTCGGCGCCAGCGGGCAGCCGGTGCTGGAGGGCTGGGCCATTGTCGACAACACCACCGGAGAGGATTGGACCAAGGTGCAGCTTTCGCTGGTCTCCGGCCGACCGATTTCCTTCGTGAGCCAGCTCTATGCGCCGAAGTATGTGGAGAGGCCCTCGGCGGAGCTGGCGGACGACCGCGCGGCAAGGCCGGTGGTGCACGAGGGCAGCTATGATGCTGAAGCTAAGGTCGCGGGTGGGGGTGGAGCTGTGGGGCGGGCGCAAATGCGGGCGGCCTCGGCCCCGGCGCCGATGGCGGCAATGTCCGGAAGGCTGGGAACCATGAACGAGGCCGTGGAGGTTCCGGGGGTTGCGCCGAGTTCCATCGTGGCGAGCGCCTCGGCGGGCGAGTTGGGCGAGCTCTTCGAATACCGCATTGCCCAGCCGGTGACCATCCGCAAGGATGAATCCGCCATGTTGCCCTTCCTGCAGCAGCCCATCGAAGCCCGCAAGCTGCTGATCTATTCGGACCACAGCTCGCAGCATCCCACCAACGCCGCCGAGCTGACTAATTCCAGTGGTAAGACCCTCGACGGCGGCCCCATCACGGTCTACGACGGCGGCGCGTATGGCGGCGAAGCGCTCATGGAGACGCTCAAAGCCGCCGACAAACGGCTGATCAGCTACGCTGTCGACCTCGGCACCCGCATCACCCAAGCCCCCGGCGACAAGCCTGAGGTGGTCCGCGAGATTCATGTCGCACGCGGCGTCCTGACCACCAAACTAGCCAGGGAAGAGACTCATACCTATACCGTCCGCAACCTGGACAAGAAGGCGAAGACGCTCATTATCGAGCACCCACTGAGGCTGGGCTACAACTTGCTGAATCAGAAACCGGCGGAGAAGACGGCCGGCGCCTACCGGTTCGAAATTCAGCTTGCGCCGGGCGCCACGCAGGAATTTCCGGTCTCCGAGGAGAACGTCTACGAACGTGCCTACCAGGTGACCAGCCTGACGCCGGACGTGATTCTGACTTACGTGAGCAACCGAACTCTCAGCGACGCGGGTCGCAAGGAGTTGCAGCGCATCGCGGACCAGAAGCGGCAGATCGCCGAGAACGACCGGGCGCTGCAAGAGGCTGAAGGGCAGACGCGCGACCTCAACGCCGACGAACAGCGCATCCGGCAGAACATCAGCACCCTCAACAACGTGAGCGGACAGCAGCAGCAGGTGCAGAACTACGCGCGCCAACTCGACGCGCACGAGCAGCAGCTTGCCACACTGCGCGACCGCCAGGCGGAACTGCAGAAGAAGAAATCGGCGCTGGAAACCGAGCTGAATAAGCTGATCGAGGCGCTGGCATTTTGAGGCTGGCGCTCATCGGGTACGGCCACGCGGGTCGCGCGCTGGCGCGGCTGCTGCGGCACAAGCGCGCGGAGTTCCCCTTTGTAGTGACCGGCATCCACACACTGCGCCACGGCACGGCGGTGGCGCCTGAAGGCCTGCCGGACGATCCGTCGTTCGGCCCGCGCGCGGCCTCCATCGAGGAGTTCCTGGATGCCGCGCGGGCGGATATCGCGGTGGAGTTGACCACGCTCAATCCCGCCACCGGCGAGCCGGCGATTGCGCACATTCGCGCCGCCTTCGCCCGTCGCATGCACGTGGTGACCGCGAATAAAGGGCCCATCGCCCACGCTTACGCCGAATTGCGCGACGAGGCTGCCCGCGCGGGCGTGGGGTTCCGCTTCGAGGCAGCCGCGATGGACGGCGCACCGGTGTTCAACCTGTGGCACTACAACCTGCCGGGCGTGAAGGTGCTCGGTTTCACCGGCGCGCTGAATTCCACGTCGAAGGTGGTGGTGGAAGCCATGGAGCGCGGCGGCTCGTTCGAGGACGGTTTGAAAGCCGCGCGCGCCATGGGCATCACGGAAGGCGATGGCGCATTCGACGTGGAAGGCTGGGACTCCGCCGCCAAGACCGCCGCGCTGGCCAACGTGCTGATGGACGCGCGCACCACGCCGCAGCAGGTTTCGACGCGCGGCATTGTGAGGCTGACGCCGGAGCGCGTCGCCGAAATCGCGCGCCGGGGCAAGACCGTGCGCCTGATCAGCCGCGCGCGCCGCACGGGACAGCGTGTCTCACTGCGCGTGCGCGCCGAAGTGCTGGACCGCTGCGACATTCTGGCCGCGACGCCGGGCACTTCGAACCTGATCCTATTCCACACCGACCTGATGGGCACCTTCGGCACGGTCTCCATCGAGCCAACGGTGGAGCAGACGGCCTACGGCGTGTTCAGCGACTTGGTCAACTTGACAAAGCAGAGCGGATAAGGCGCATTCCGGCGCGGGTTTTCGGGGTCGTAGAGCACGCAGACCGGGCTGCCGATTGCGGGAGGACGCCGGCTCTGGCCTCGTCCCTTGGCGGTGGCCCCGTTCAGCAAGGTGAAGTCGTACCGAATGACGGTTCCGTTCTTGGTCCTCCGCCAGCCGGTTACAATGCCCGGAGCGGGGCGGCCTTCCGTCAGCAGCCGCATCTGCTTGCGAAGGAGCATCGCGAGGACCAGGGCGATCGCAACCAGTTCCCCGGAAACCAGGTACGCGACCCAGGGGCGCATGGGAGTATCGTCCCACCCAGTCGGGTGGTTCACTTTCGGGTCCGATGGAAGGAAGCGAACGGGCAGGCTCGAACCGGCCCTGAGATCTTGCCAGATGCGTGGCGGGACCCCTTTGCGCGCTGCGTACTCGCGCTCCTCGACGGTGAACCGGTAAGACACCAGGTGCTGCTGGTTCTTGTCTCCGCCGCGCCAGACTCGGGTGATTTGGGCATCCGTATTCACCCCTTGTTCTTGCAGCAGGCGCTGTTCCTTCGCCTGCCGCTTGGCCGTAGTTCCAAGGCCGATGCCCGCGGCGACGGCCCCCAGCAACATCGCGCCCGCCATTACCAGCAGCGCGATCCCCGAGCCGGTCAGCCGGACCGGGCGCAGGCTGGAATAGCCGAGGCCGTCCGGAGGCGTCCAGTTTTCAATCATGACTCACTTTTCTCCTTCCGCAATCGTCCCGCGTCCTGTAGGGCGCGGCGCAACAGAAACTCGATCTGCGCGTTGAGGCTGCGCAGGTCGGAGCTGGCCCAACGCTCGAGGGCTTCGTGCGTCGCCGGGTCCAGCCGAAGCAGGAATGCTTTCCGCTGCGCCATGGCCCCTTACTGGTAAAGCGTGCCCGCGTTGACGATGGGCTGCGCGTCGCGGTCGCTGCACAGCACTACAAGCAGATTGCTCACCATAGCGGCCTTCCGCTCCTCGTCGAGTTCGACAATATGCTTCGCGCTCAATTGATCGAGCGCCATCTCCACCATACTCACCGCGCCCTCGACAATCTTCTGCCGGGCCGCGATGATGGCGCTGGCCTGCTGCCGCCGAAGCATCGTGCTCGCTATTTCGGGAGCGTACGCCAAGTGGGTGATGCGGGCCTCGATGACCTCTATGCCGGCTTTGGACAGGCGATCCTGGATCTCATCGCGCATGCGGTGGGCGATGTCCATCACCGACATGCGCAGCGACATCTGCCCTTCCACGTGCGCGTCGTAGGGATAAGTGGTGGCCAGGCTGCGCACGGCGGACTCGCTCTGCACGTGCAGGAATTGCTCGTAGTCGTCGACGCAAAAAATCGCTTCGGCCGTCTCCACCACCCGCCATACCACCACCGCGGCGATCTCGATGGGGTTGCCATCCTGGTCGTTGACCTTCAGCTTGCTGCTCTCGAAGTTGCGTATGCGAAGGGAGACCCGGCGCCGACGCGTCAGCGGGTTCACCCACCAAAGCCCCTGCTGCTTGATGGACCCTTTATACACGCCGAACAACTGGATCACCTTGGCCTCATTGGGATTGACGACCGTGAATCCGCACAGGCAGGCGATATCGACGAGCAGAAGCACGATCCACGCCAGGGCCAGGTAGCCCGCATCGGCCTGGATCGCCGCGACCAGCATGTAGATGGACAGGATCAGCAGCGCCGAGAGCAGGACGAGCATCAGCCAGCCTGAGAGACCCTTGATTTCCTTTTCCCGCATGATTGAGTATTCCTCCTTGTTTGACATCATAATGATATCACAATGATTGCAGTTGTCAAGTAGCGCCGGCGGTCTTTGCCGCCGGTGTTTGTTCCACTCTAGACAACCCCACCGGCGGCAAGACCGCCG
>Ga0326727_10021853_pt1 | contig 12453 bp, 14 predicted proteins | sample MB2enrmetagenome_FD_207643 | JGI IMG/M metagenome (GOLD analysis project Ga0326727, IMG submission 207643) | Lab enriched peat soil microbial communities from McLean, Ithaca, NY, United States - MB29MY | ecosystem: Environmental > Terrestrial > Soil > Wetlands > Peat | place: USA: New York...
TAAACAGTGATCACGGCACCATCACTGTCTCTTCGCCCGCATCCACAAAAGTAATCACTCCGCCCCATATGCACATCAACTGAGACACGTTGTCGAGCGTAGTGAAGTTTCCCAGGTTGACCGTAATGCCGCCCGGAACCCATGGGGAAGGCGTGTTCGGAATGCACGGCATCGGAGTCAGCACGCCCAGCGCCGCCGCCGTGGCTGCCGCAACCTCCGGATTGGCGATCGACATACACATTCCGAACGGCATGATATTCACCATTGGAATGTTATCCATGATGTTGGCATCGGGCACCATGTTGGTGAACACCATGTTGGTCGGCAAGACCACCAGGCTGCTCGGCGCCATTCCGAACGTGCACATCATCTGTGCCCCCATGCAAACCTGCTGCGGCATCCCGGAAATCCTCCTTGGTCTAGGTTATCTTAAACTGCCGGACTTTCGCGCTCATGCGACGACCCGCAGACGCTCCGAAGCATAACGCGGAATCTCGCCATCAATGGTGACCAGATCAAGCGCTTCCGCCATCGCCTGCGCGATCAGCATCCGGTCAAAGGGATCTTTATGGTGCGGCGGTAAAGTGTACAGCTCCGCCACATGATCAGCGCGCAAAGCCAGCGGTGTCGCGGCCAACTGATCGAGGGCGTCGCGCCACCAGCTGCGCGGGTCGCCCACGTCGAGAGCTCCTTTCATGCTTTTGAGCAGCACTTCCCAATAGGAAACCACGCTCAGGGAATTGGGACCCGACAGTAGCGCATTACGCACCGCAGCCGGAAGCCGGCCGGGATCCGTCAAGGCAATTAGCACAGCGTTGGTATCGAGCAGGTACCCGCTCACAGCCCGCCTTCAAGAAAGCGGTCGAGATCGACGGGCGCATCCCAACCGGAGAGGAAGCGGATCCGGTCCTTCATGCCGCCGAGGCGCGCCTGCTGTCGGCGCTCCGGTGGTGGGGGGGCAAGTTGGGCCACGGGTTTACCGTGACGGGTAATAACCACCTTTTCCCCGTCCTCGACGGCGCGGATCAACTCGGGCAGACGGTTCTTCGCTTCGACAACCGAGACGTCCATAGTGTCCTTATTATAGCTATTAATTATGGCTATAATTGAGCCGCCGAAACAACGTCATCGCAACCCACCCCCATCCCCGTACCGCAGCGTCAGAATGGACGGCTTTCCCTTCCCTGTTGTCACCACCACCATCCGGTCGTATTCCTCATCGCCCAGCGCCGGAATCGACCCGCCGCCCAGTTTCTCTACCAACAACGGCACCGTATTGGCGCGCCCGACAATCAACACGGTCTCTCCCTCCGGTAGCGCCTTTAGCCGTGACACCAGCCCATCCATCTCCTTATCCGGAACAACCGCCGTCTGCAAATGAAACTCCTGCGCCGTCGGTTCCGCGGTCTGCTGCGTACGCCGCAATTCGTTCGCGAAAACCGCCGTAATTTTCGCGTCCTTCAGGACATTCGCCAGCACCTTCGCCCGCTCCTCGCCGCGCGCATTCAACAAAACATCCGGCGACATGCCTGCATTCCTCTCCGCATGCCGTACCAGGATAATGGTGGCTGCCGGACACAACCCCACAGCCAACAGCACCGCCGCCAGACCACGAATCATAGCGCGCCCCCTCTCAGAAAAACACAAACCACGCAAACAGCCCCACACTCGCCACCGCCACCGACCAGACCACAATCGAAACCATCCGCTCCGGATTGATCTTCTCCGCAATGGAAGTGTTCATGAAGATCAGTCCCAACCCAAAAAACACCACGCAGTCAGCCACACCATGCGTAATCCAGTGGTGCCCCATGAGCGACGCCAGAAATTTATTCAACGGCGCATAAGCATCTTTGGCCCATGCCAGCACCGTGTTGAAGATACAGGCAATGGCCGACGCCAGACCGAAAGCGACCGTCCGTTTGTTCACTTCACACCTCCATCGCCGCGCAAAAGCGCGACCTTCACACCATGGTCGATAATCGCCCCAGCCCCTTCCACCGCCAATCCCGTCAACACAATCAGCATCGAAACGCTCAGCACCATCTTGCGCGCCGCCGCGTTGGCGTAAACCTTATCCCGCACCGCCATCACCAGGTAAAACGACAACAGGCCGGTGATGAAAAACAGGTGCTCCTTCGTCTCCATGAAGATGTTGTGAGCAAAAGGCCACGGCCCTTTGAGAATCATCGCCTTCTCCGCGGGATAGAAATGCACGTACCAATATCCGCCCAGAATCCACGCCGCGCCCATCGCGATCGCCCCAACCAGCGCGGCCGCCCTCATCCGTCCCGCGCTTTCCGGACGCGCATTGAGCGCCTCGATAAACACCCACAAGGCCGCCAGGCTGCCCAGTACGCCGAACGACGCGTGCGCCAAAAGTATGATGTCGCTGCTCGTAATGTTCATAATCCCTTTCAATACTGCCCATGAAAGCCCGGAGGACCCATCAATGCGTGGTCTCCCGCCGGTTTCGCGCCATCGCTATCCGCGGCCTTCTTGCCCCACGTCCAATAAAGCCCCAGGTACGCATAATTCTCGGTCTGCCCCACAATCGTGTGGCCGTAACAGAACAGCAGTTGATAACTCTCATCCCCGTGGAACTTGTAATATCCGCCGAAATCCTGTAGCGTTGCGGCCTTGGTCTGCGGAGTGGCTAACCCCTCCGGGCCATGAAAGAACGCTTCGGTCGCCAACGTCCACTTCTTGCCAAAATCCCGCTGCACCAGCCACCCCGCAAACGGATAATTCCGGTATCCCGGCACCTTCTGGCTGATCACCGTCTCCCCCCCGCCCCCGTACGTCGTCCACGGCCCAAAACTCTTCTGCACCCAGATCGGCAGCTTGAACCAAGTCTTGCCCACCCCCAAACCTCTCGCATAACTCCCGGTGGGCAACTCGAACATGGTAAAGGTCCCGATCATCGGCCGGTGTTTCGACTCCTGCACAAACCGATACTTAATGCCGGTTTCGATATCCCCGATACCGAATGTCCGCGGACCCACACTAAGCGGTGAGAACCCCGGATCATTCGCCGGCAGAGCCGACGCCAAGGGCACAATAATGTGCAGGTGAACGTTGGGCAGAGCCCCCCAGTTCAACTCCACTGCCGGCCCTTCCGTATCGGTTTCGATACGCGTCCCATCCGAGTTAGCGAATGTATAGAACTCGTAGTGTTTGTAATCAATAGGCTCGGGATCATCCGTCTGGAACGGAGGGCCCGCCCAGACATTCATCACCCATACCATGCATGCCAGCGATCGAATGATTTTCATTACTGACCTTCAATGAGTTCCCCGAATAACTCCCGGACCTTCTCTTGGGCGGCCTTTAGCGCCTTGCGTCCCAGGGGTGTGGCGCGATAAACTTTGCGCAGCGATTTGCCGTTGCGCTGTTCGCCGGACCGAAGATACCCCTTCTTTTCCAGACCGTGCAACAAAGGATATAACGTTCCCGGACTGATCCGGTAGCCGTGACGTTCTAGTTCCTCGGTCATCGCCAGCCCGAAAATCGGGCCCTCGGCCGCATGGTGCAGGATGTGCAACCGGATCAGGCCCGAATATAAGTAGCGGTAATCCACAAGAGATCGTTATCGATTTTAGTCATCGAATTTCGATACTGTCAAACGCCTGTGGCGCCGGCTTCAGCCGGCCGCCGCTTCCAACCTCCAATTCTCATACTCGCCGTCCCACCCGACGTTGTTCCACAGGCAGCGATCTCGAGCTCCTTATGCCGTCTGATCGTGGCTCCGGAAACATGCAAGCTCTCCACGTGCGCCTTGGTCAGCAGAAACTAGATATCGAGCACTTTCGGTCTGTGTCCGACAATCGCCGCACGAGTTGACGAAATTGTCCGGCGTGGTAAGTCTTTGACGATCAACAGAAACGAAACCACCAAACATCCGGCCGTCCGACGCCCTTTATGTTCCCCTACCGCTGCTTGTGGCTCCTCCCAACCACCCTTGGGGCTTATCGGGGCTGCCTTTGCGACGCAAAACTGTCTCGAGTTGTCTCGGCCTGTCTCGTTCTGTTTCAAAATCGTCCCGGTCTGTCTCGCAATCACTCCGCAGCGTTTTACAGGCCGATACGCACCAGACCAACCTCACTCCAGGGAACCTTCTACGGCTAGAATAAACAAAGTGCTACCTGAAGCATCTCACGACAGCCCCGCTACTCTCGAATTCCAGCCTCTTCCGCGCTTCAAGGCCGATGAGTTCCAGGACGACTCGCGCCTGGCCGATTGCCGCGGCAAACGTGTCGGGATTCTCATCGTCACCTACAACGCCGTCACTACCCTCAAAAAAGTCCTCCAGCGCATCACCCCTAACGTCTGGAAGAACGTCGAAGAAGTGGTCATCTTCGATGACGCCAGCCAGGACGCGACCTATGAACTCGCCCTCGGCATCAAAACCGCCATTGACCTGCCCAAGCTAAGAGTGTTGAAACAACCCAAAAACCTGGGCTACGGCGGCAACCAGAAGGCCGGCTACCGCTACTTCATCGAACGCGGATTCGACGTCGTTGTTCTGCTCCATGGCGATGGCCAGTATGCCCCGGAGGTTCTCGCACACCTCTATCACCCCATCGTCGCCGGAACGGCCGACGCGGTGTTCGGCTCCCGCATGATGAAAACCTACGGCGGACCGCTCACGGGTGGTATGCCGTTGTATAAATATCTCGGCAACCGCATCCTGACCGTCTTCGAAAACGCCGTGCTGGGCATGAACCTCACCGAGTTCCACAGCGGTTATCGCGCTTACAATCTCCACGCGCTGGGCGACATCAATCTGTCGAAGATGACAACCAACTTCCACTTCGACACCGAGATCATCATCAAGCTCCATCACCAGCGGTACCGTATCGTCGAAGTGCCGATCCCGACCTATTACGGCGACGAAATCTGCTATGTCAACGGCCTAAAATACGCAAAGGATGTAGCGAGAGCAGTTCACCGTTATAAACAATGCATACGTTCCCTCCGCCGCCATCCGGAGTTTGAAGAGTACTTTGTCCACTACCCCATCAAGCAGTCGAGGCATTCCAGTCACGCTTATGCCATTGAGCTTGCCGGCTCTCACCACTCTATTCTCGACGTAGGCTGTGGCAAGGGATTTTTGGCTGCTGAACTCACCAAAAACGACAACCGTATCACCGGGATCGATATCCTGCCGAAGTCCGAGGTTCTGCCGGCCCTCGCCCGCTATTACCAGGCGGACCTCTGCGAAAGCATCTCGCATATCATCGAGGACCTGCGCGGCGAAACCTTTGACCGCGTTCTCTTTCTCGACGTACTAGAACACCTCACCACCTGCGACCGCCTGCTCCGCGAATGCCGTCCAGCGGTGAAAGACACCGGTTTCCTGATCGTGTCGGTGCCCAACATTGCCAACATCTATGTGCGGCTGCTTCTACTGCTCGGCAAGTTCGAATATACCGAACGCGGCATTCTCGACAAGACTCACGCCCGCTTCTTTACCCGCGAAACTGCACGCGCGTTTCTCCGTGAGAACGGCTACGCCGTTGTGGAAGAGCGATGGACGTGCATTCCCATTGAACTCATCGTGGGTTTGTCGCCGGCGAACCCGATTATGCGGTTCGCGACAGCCGTCTTAGGCGTTCTCACGAGAATGATGCCCGGGCTCATGGGCTACCAAATCGTCTTCCTCGCCCGGGCCGCCTGAAGACCGCGCTATTATCATATTCCCAGTGGTTTGAGTGCCTTCTCCGCTGACCGAGGCGAGGTTCGCCGGGCGAATCCGCCACGCCCTAAAAACACACCCGAACACCACGAGTACCCAATGCCGTTGAGGACTCATGCCGTCATCTCATTTGAAACGCGCTGTAAAATGGAACAGTTGAACTACACGCTCGAAGACCAGCAGCGACTGGCGGCGGCCCGGAATTACTTCGCCTGGCAAGCCCGACTGGTGACTCGAGAGTTAGGCCAACGGGTCCTCGAAGTCGGCTGCGGCATGGGCAATTTCACCGGACTTCTGCTCGACCGCGAGGCCGTGCTTGCCGTTGACATTGATACTGAGTGCCTTCTCCGGCTGCATTCGCGCTACCCGGATAAACCGAACCTGCATGTCTTTTCCAACAACGTTGCAGACTCCGGCTTCACCGACTTGGTGCGATATCAGCCGGATTCCTGCGTCTGTCTGAATGTGTTGGAGCATATCGAAGATGATGAAGCAGCCCTTCGTCATATGGCCGCTTCCATCAAACCCGGTGGCGCCATTGTCCTACTGGTTCCGGCCTTCCCTTCCCTTTACGGGCCCATCGACCGCAATCTCCGTCACTATCGACGCTACACCCGCAGCTCGTTACGCAAATTGGCCCGGGTGGTTGGCCTGCAAGTCGGCAAGTTACATTACGTGAACTTCATAGGCTTCTTCGGCTGGTGGCTCAATTCCCACATCTTCCGCCGCGAAGCCCAATCCCAGAGACAGATAGCATTCTTCGATCGTTGGATCGTTCCTGTCCAATCCCATCTCGAAAATCTGATCCCACCGCCCTTTGGACAGTCGTTGCTGGCTGTACTCAAATGCCCATGAAGGTCTCGATCATTATTCCCGTCTATAACGAGTTCGCCACGTTCCATCAGGTCCTCGAACGCGTGCGCAATGCTCCGCTGCCCGCCGGTTGCGTCAAAGAAATTGTGGTCGTCGATGATGGTTCGACCGACGGCACCACCCAGGCTCTCGACCAAGAACAGCGCGCCGGCATCGTCATTGGCCACCACAACACCAGCAACGCCGGCAAAGGCACTGCCCTTCGCACAGGCATCCGGCTGGCCTCGGGTGACATCATCCTCATTCAGGATGGCGATCTCGAATACGATCCCAATGACTACGCCTGCATCCTAGACCCCATCGTTAGCGGCCAGGCAGACGTTGTCTACGGCTCCCGCTTCCTCGGCAATCCAGTCGGCATGGCCTGGAGAAACCTGCTGGCGAATCGCATCTTGACCTTCGTGGCGAACCTGCTATACAAGGCACACATTACGGACGAAGCCACGGCCTACAAGGCCTTCCACGCTCCTCTGTTGCGTCAGATTCCGCTCGCGTGCCGCCGTTTCGAATTCTGTCCGGAAGTCACCGCCAAGTTACGGCGCCGCGGCATTCACATCCACGAAGTTCCTATCCACTATAACGCCCGCGGCATTCACGAAGGCAAGAAAATCCGCGCCCGAGACGGTTTCCAAGCTCTTTGGACCCTCCTCCGCTATCGTCTCTAATAACTGAAGGCCAATGAACTCTCGAGTCCTGCTTGCCCCGACCGTGCCAGCCTGTGGTGCAAGTCGAAAAGCAGTGCTTGCTGACGCGCGCGGCTCAGAAAGTTCCCCGCGCACTTACATGCACTTACCGAGCCGCGACCGTAAAGTAAGGGAACGGTTTTTGCCACAGGCTGCTGGACTAGCCTTGCCACCTTGCCTGCCATGGCACGAACACGACGAGGCACAACAATAACGCGGCCGGGAACCGTAGCAACCGGATTTTGGCTGCGCTCATTGCTTATATCCCTTCGTTGTATCGTGTCACCTTCGCTGCAGTCGCTCCGCTGTTAGTGGCCACTGTTATTCTCGCCGTGAATTTAGACGTGTCGTCGCAGCCCGTGAAGTTAATGAGCACGTCCGCTGTGGCATTCGCCGCCGGCGAAATGTTGCCGACCGATACCGGGAAGGCGTCAGCCGCAAATTGGGAAGAGCACTTTGTGCCTGCGGTTTGCGTCAAGGCAACCCCGGTAATCTGCGCGGAATTCGCCGGCCCAATTCCGGTGTTCGAAACCTGGATCTGCCAATCTCGACTCGAGGCCGGCCCCGACTTGGCCGCCAAGTTTACCTTCAGGCTCGTGGTAGCGCTTTGCATCGCATAAACATGCCGGCAAGTGCCGGCGAAGGTGTCGGAGAAAGTGCCTGCGCCCGCCTTGATGGACCGGTTTTCATAAAGTACGTTGATCTGCTGGCCGGCAGCCAGGCCCTGCACCTGAAACTTCGCCTGCACGGTATCCGAACTGCTATTCGCCGAAAGGATATATGCCATGCCAGTGCCTGGATCGAAGCGGGACATGGAACCGATCCCGGCCGGCGCGGTGACCAGAGCATCGATCTTCTGGCCAAAGACAGCGTTTTTGAGCCCTTTCAGTTCAGTGAATACCTGTTGCGCCGCCGCCAGTTTGTTGGGATCCGCCTTGAACAACTCCCAAGTGAAGTAATGAATGCCGGTGGCTCCGGCGATCACCGCCCAGTAGGCTTTCGGAACGATCAGACTGGGATCGATATTGTTCTGAGCCAGCCAGATGGGACGCGGTTGTATGGAGTTGAACAGATTGATCGCGTAAACGGAGGTAGTAAAAGCGGGCCCGTAAGGTTCCGCCATCCAGATATCAGCGGATCCGTTGTAAGGGGCGACGCCGCTTGCAGGTCCGTAGGTGGCGGTCTGAAAATCGGCCATCATGGGGAGAGACGTCTGCGTTCTGGCGGCATTCGCCTCCGCGACAAATGTCTCCGGTTGAATAAACTCCCAGTTCCCCGCCTTCAGGTCGGGTTCATCCGCCAGAAACCACCCGATGTTGGCCAGGTGCGGCGCGAAAGTCTGCACTGCCTTCGGCATGACGTCCGCGGAACTGAGTCTCGCCGTCGTCGCAGAGTCAGGCACGAAACTCATCCCCAGTTCGTATACGGTGTCCAGATAGCTTTTCTGGCCGGTGTTAAAACAGTTGGCGGCGTTGTTTGAGAAACCGTTGATAGTGTTGGCTCCGGTCGCAGCCACTTGCTCCAAGTCACGGTATTTAACGTCGAAGAACCCCAGGGAGAGGAACGGGGCGCCGTCCACCAGGACGGTCTGTCCGGACACGCTTACCTTACGGCTGCCAGGATGCAAGACCGGGGTTTGGGGTACGGTCTTATCGCCGTAAGTGAGACGCACATCATCCACCTCAAGCCAAGGCGCGCCGTAAAGATAGATGCCAAAAGTCATATAACCGGCTGTTGGCCCTGTCTGAAATGCGACCTGATACGGAGCCCAGGCGCCTGTACAGTCGATACCGGTGCTGACGTCGCCCTTGGCCATATTCGGAATGTAAGTGTAGGCCGTCGTTCTGAGCGGACATTTAGCATACATACTGAGGATGTAGCTCTGGTTGGCCGGAGTCGGGATCACCTCGGAGGTGATGGCTGCCTTCAAACAATCCGAACCCGCACAGTTGATTTTGAAAGAATACTTGCCGGAATGCGCGTCGGTCGAAAGGAGGAATTGGTAATTCCCCGCGAAGTCCACACCAGTGTTACTCCACATCCATTCCGTGAAGCACATCAGCCCGGTCTCAAAACCGCCGTTATTCAAGATGTTGGTCTGACCCCATGCTGAACCCTGAATAGCAAGATCCAATAGCAGAAAACACACTAGGCATTGGCGCATTTAAGGCACTCCCGTTATGATCGCGGCCACCGATGATACCACAGTCCAGCAAACAGCTCTGAGTAAACAAACGCTCCTCGGGCGTGTCCCAGGATCTTGTCTAATATACTTGATGCGTATACTCTATCTCTCACCCCGCCAATGTTGGCCTCCGGTCGGCGGGTCGAAGTTGAGAGACTTCCACCTGGCGCGGGCACTGGGTCAAAATGCCGAGCTCACCTATGTTTATTTCAAGGGGGAGAAAGGCATTCCGTCCGAAGAGTTCCCGTTCTGCCGGAATCTGATCGCCATCAACAAGCCGAAACCATACACGCCCGGCAAAATCTTTCGAGGACTGATCAGCCGCACGCCGCTCACCTTGATCAACTACTCTTCGCCGGAGATGGCCGCAGCCGTGACCGAACTCACCCGCAATTCCCGTTTCGATCTGGTTCATCTCGACTGTATTCAGACTTTGAGTTATCTGAAGAATCTGCCCGACGCGTTGCGCCGGCGGGCGGTGGTCAACTGGCACAACATCGAATCGGAAATCCTGCGCCGTTATGCGGTCAACACTCCCTCGTTAGCAAAGAAGTTCTATGCCCTGGCCACGGCGCGACGGCTCGAGTCGTTGGAACGCGACGCGCTGCGAACCACGCTGGCCCACGTCGTTTGCAGTGATCGTGAGCGTCAGTTGCTGCTCGAATGGGCGCCGGACGCGCTCATCGAGGTAGTGGAAAACGGCGTCGATACCAGGGCCTTTCACAGCCAGGCAAACAGCCCGCGCAGCCGTGTTCTGTTCGTGGGCTTGATGGGCTATCACGCCAACAGCGATGCCGCCGTATGGTTTGCCGAACGTGTCTGGCCGGCAATCCACGAGAGCTTTCCACATTGGACCATGACCATCGTGGGTTCCGATCCGACACCTCAGGTACGCGCATTGGCCGCACGATCGGGCATTGAAGTCACTGGAACCGTGCCGGATGTCAAGCCCTATTACAACCAAGCGATCTTCTCGGTCGTACCTCTAATGACTGGAGGCGGGACGCGATTGAAGATCCTGGAGGCGCTCGCCGCCGGTGTTCCAGTGATCTCAACCAGTGTAGGAACGGAAGGCCTGGCAGTCACCCATGGCAACGAGGTTCTGATCGCAGACCACGAAGCCGATTGGCTGCCGGCTTGTTCTTCGCTGGCCGACCAAGGCGAACTCTGGCGGAACCTGGTGGCCGCAGGCCGCCGGTTGGTTGAGACTCGCTACGATTGGGATATTCTCGGACAATCACTAGTGGCGTTGTGCCGAAAATGGGCGTCAGCATGAAGACGGCGATCCGGGTCGGGCGAGCGATTCTCATGATTTCGGGCGCCTTGTTACTGGTAGTCCTTTTTACGCCGGCGGTTTCCTGGGGAGCGCGCCTGGTCACCACGCGATGGACCGATGCCGATCGCGGTGTGTTGATTGTGCTCTCCGGCACCACGGTGTCGTCGCCGGATTCCAGCTTGATCATCGGGCTCAACACTTACTGGCGGGCGATACACGCCATTGCGGTCTGGCGGACTGGCCACTTTCGTACACTCCTGATCTCCGGCTCGGGCACCGCCGAAACCGTCAAGCCGCTGCTCATCTCCGCCGGGATTCCGGATAGCGCCATTTTAGTCGAAAACCGGTCAACCAATACTCACGAAAATGCGCTGTTCTGTAAGCCGATTCTCACCGGTCTCACGGGCCCTTACGTCCTCCTGACCAGCGACTATCACTCCTTCCGTGCTGCGCGCTGTTTTGCCCACGAGAAGATTGCCGTCGAAACTATGCCTGCGCCCGACCTCCTCAAGCGATGCCAATTCTGGTGGCAGCGCTGGGACAGTTTCTGCCAGCTCATGACCGAGTTCGCCGCAATCGTTTACTACCAGGCCCGTGGGTGGATATGACAAGCTCCCCGCGTCACGCTTTCAGACGGCGGCGCGCCCTTCTCTGCCCGACATGCCACGTCAACACGGCCGTGACGCTATAATTCCATACGGATCCGATAATGATTCCGGCGGTGCCGGCTGCCAGCCAGGGTACGCCGTGAGTTACCAACAAATTAGCCACCGAAATATTGCTCAACATCCCCAATGAACAGGCCAGGCAGAAAGCGATCAATCCCTTCGTCATGCTCTTCCAGCCCTGCAATTGATTGGTTCTGTGCGTGATCAGGTTATTCAGGAAGAAATTCGACACCATGGCGACTGCCGTACCCACCACCTGCGCCTGCAGAAAGCTGGTATGGACCACGCGATACAGAATCAGTAAAACAGCCAGATAGAATGCCACTCCGGTCGCTCCCACTAGCGAAAACAGAGCAAAAGTGAGCGGAAAGGTGTAGCCGACCATCTTGTCGGCCAAAAGTACGAAATACTCGATCCCCACCCGGATGTTGAGTTTGCTATCCCCATACAGGCGATTGCGGAACACATAGGGAACCTCCCGCACCGTGACGGGTTCGGGGCTGGATGCGATCAAGTCCAGCAGGATCTTGAATCCGATGCCGGACACACGATACATTACCTTGTCCAGGTAAATGCGCGTAATCAAAAAGAACCCGCTCATGGGATCCGAGAGATCCTGCGCCGTGATCATGCGGCTCAAGCGCCGTCCCAAATTACTGAGGCGGACGCGTTCCTGAGAGAAGGCGCCCATTCCGCCTCCCTCCACGTTGCGGCTCCCCACTACCACATCGGTGCCGGGAACCTGGGCCAGGGCGAACATTTTCGGCAGAATGGTCTCGTCATGCTGCATGTCCCCGTCCATCACCGCGAGATACGGCGCTGAACTGGCGAGCATACCTTCCAGACACGCTGAAGCCAGGCCTCTCCGTCCAATCCTCTGCACCACCCGGACACGCGGATTCGAGGCCGACAGGTTCCGGCATTCCTCCGCGGTCTTGTCCGGCGAATCGTCGTCGACAAAGATCACTTCCCAGTCGATCCCCTGCAAGCAAGCCGCGAGCTTATCGACCATCGGCCGCACGTTTGGCCGTTCGTTTAAGGTTGGAATGATTACCGCGAGTTCAGCCATT
>Ga0326727_10021854_pt1 | contig 12453 bp, 11 predicted proteins | sample MB2enrmetagenome_FD_207643 | JGI IMG/M metagenome (GOLD analysis project Ga0326727, IMG submission 207643) | Lab enriched peat soil microbial communities from McLean, Ithaca, NY, United States - MB29MY | ecosystem: Environmental > Terrestrial > Soil > Wetlands > Peat | place: USA: New York...
CCTACCTGGTCGAGCACGAGCGCATTCCCGCCGATCACATTCTCGCCGTCACCTTCACCAACAAGGCCGCCAGGGAGATGGCCGAGCGCGTGGCGCAGCTCATCGGCGCCAGCTCGCTGGCCAAGCCGGCGATCAGCACCTTTCACTCGTTCTGCGTGCGCCTGCTCCGCCGGGATATCGAGGCCCTGCGCATTGGCGGCAAGGGTTACAGCCGCGACTTCGTCATCTACGACGAAACCGATCAGGCCACCATCGTCAAAGCCGCCATCAAGCGCCTCGGACTCGACGACAAACGCTACACGCCGCGCTCCGTCCTCGGCCTCATCTCCTCGGCCAAGAATCACATGCTCGATCCGCAGGAACTCTACCTGAACTCCGCCGATCCGAAGATGGAGAAGATCGCGCACATCTACAAGATCTACAAGGACGAGTTGCTGAAGGCCAACGCGCTCGATTTCGACGACCTGCTGCTGGAAAGCGTTCGGCTGCTGAAGGCCGACGCCGCCACGCGCGAGCGCTACCAGCGCCGCTACCAGTTCATGCTCGTCGATGAGTACCAGGACACGAACCGCCCGCAGTACGAGATCATGTGCGCCCTCGCCGGAGCGCATCACAACCTCTGCGCCGTCGGCGATGAGGACCAGTCGATCTACTCCTGGCGCGGCGCCGACATCCACAACATCCTCGATTTCGAGAAGAACTTTCCCGAGGCGCGCATCATCCGCCTTGAACAGAACTACCGCTCCACCCAGCCGATTCTGCGCGCGGCCTCGGCCGTGGTCGCCAACAACGTGCAGCGCAAGGGTAAGAATCTGTGGACGGCGCGCGAGGGCGGCAACAAGATCGGCTACTACGACGCTCCCGATGGCGAGAACGAGGCGCTCTTCGCCGCCGACTTCATCTCCAAGTGGATGGCCGAAAAAGGTCAGCAGGGAGCCGAGAACAAGGCCGCCATTCTCTATCGCACCAACTCGCAGTCGCGGCTGATGGAAGAGGCGCTGCGCCGCTACGGACTCAAGTACAACGTCGTCGGAGGCTTCAGCTTCTACGAGCGCGCCGAGATCAAGGACATGATCGGCTACCTCAAGCTGATCCTCAATCCCGACGACTCCGTCGCCCTGATGCGCGTGATCAACACGCCCACGCGCGGCATCGGCAAGACGACGATGGAGACCGTCGAGCGCGTCGCGCTGGAGACCAATCTCTCGCTCTGGGGAGCGATTCAGCACGTCACCGCCGAGCGGCTGCTGCCGGCGCGCGCCTGCGCCGCGCTTGCGGCCTTCGTCGAACTCATTCGCGACGCCCGCGCCATGCTCTACGGCGACTTCGCTGCGCGCATGGAATCCACCGCCGGCGAACGCGTTGACGTTCAGCCGCCCGTCGCGCCCGCCATCGCCCAGGACGATGCAGCCGAGCCCGACGCCCAGCACGCGCTCGACTTCCCCGAGGGCGACGCCAGCTTCGACGTGAGCGGCTTTGACGAGGCCGTCGAATCGCTCGAAGCCGCCGAAGGCGAAGCCTCCGCGCGCGCGGAAAAGAGCTCAACGGCCGAGTTGTTCAAGTTCCTCATCGACCGCACCCGCTACATCCAGCTTCTCGAAGCCGAAGACTCGCCCGACGCACAGGCGCGCATCGAAAACCTGCGCGAACTGGTCAACGCCGCCATGGATTCGCGCGACCGCGGCGAGAGCATCAGCGACTTCCTCGATCACGCCGCGCTCGTCGCCGACACCGATCAGTACGACGAAGCACAGCAGGTCACGCTGATGACCTTGCACTCGGCCAAGGGCCTGGAGTTTCCTCTGGTTGTCCTCGTCGGCATGGAAGAGGGGCTGTTTCCGCACTCGCGCACGCTGCTCTCGGCCACCGAGGTCGAAGAAGAGCGCCGCCTCTGCTACGTCGGCATGACACGCGCCATGGACACGCTTGTGCTCACCCGCGCCCACTATCGCCGCCGCTACGGCACCGAGTCGGCCGAACCCTCGACCCCCTCGCGCTTTCTCGAAGAGATTCCCATCGAACTGATGGAAGATCTCGGCTCGCCCGGCCGCGTCAAGGGCTCGACTCCGCGCTTCAACGAGCTCGGCTCGCCCTCGCACTACGACTACGAAAACGAAGATCAGTCGCTCGCCTGGGATAGCGGACGCCGCTCACGCCGCGCCGCTCCGCGAACGACCTACAGCGGCCCGGCGTACAACTCCATCGACAACATCGCCGAGTTCTTTGCCTCGCGCGGCAAGAAGTTCTCGCGTCCCGAGATGAAGCTCGACGCTGCCTCGGGGGGGCGCGGATTCCGCAAAGGCGACCGTGTTCGGCACCCCAAGTACGGCGAAGGCGTCGTCTACCATCGCGATGGCGATGGGGAAGAGGCGAAGATTACGGTACAATTCAATAGTTTCGGTCTGAAGAAGCTCGTGGAAAAGTACGCCCAGCTTGAAAAGGCCTAGCGATAGCGGGTGCCCCACCTTTGCCGCGTTTCCAGTGGCTAAGGTGGGTTGAGCGCACCGCGCAGATTTCATTACAAAGGAAACAAAGAGAATGCCCGATACATCAGCACTGCCCAAGGAAGAACGCAAAGCCGCCAAGCGCGTGGCCCGCAAGAAGGCTGCTCCCAAGGCTGAACGCACTCACGAGCGCGGCTCCAAGAAGCGCAAGGTGAAGAAGGCCGCCCGCGGCCAGAGCAAGAGGTAACCACGGCAGAGAGCCGGAGGAGCTTGCTCCGTCGGTGCGCAGACCAAGCGGTGACCAGCGTCGCGATCGCTCTGTCGCTCTCGGTGCCCCACCTTCGCCGCGTTTTTTGCGACTAAGGTGGGATGTCACATGTAACTCTCCTAACCGGCCGCAGTCTCCGCATAATTCGCGTAGGCTGTGGCCGTTTTGCTTGCTATGATGTCACACCGAAGATTCTGCACACTCCACGTGTCTGGTTTGGGAGTTGTCCTCTGGCTAACCAACTTTTTGCTCGCAAGTCCATTGACAGGCTCATCGCAGAAGCCGAAGAACCCGGTCACCAGCTAAAGAAGACCCTCGGTCCGTGGTCGCTCACCGCGCTCGGCATCGGCGCCATCATCGGCTCAGGAATCTTTGTCCTGACCGGCACAGCCGCCGCAGGCGAACACTTCGAAGCGCCCTCCATCTTGCATGCCCAAGTGATGGACATTTTCTACAATCTCTTCACCCGGGGAAATCTGCACGGCGCGTTGATGCACGGCCGTCCCGCGGCCGGTCCGGCCATCGCCATCAGCTTCATCCTCGTCGCCATCGCCTGCTCCTTCGCCGGACTCTGCTACGCCGAGCTTGCCTCGATGATTCCCATCGCCGGTTCGGCCTACACCTACAGCTACGCCACGCTGGGCGAGATCTTCGCCTGGATCATCGGCTGGGATCTCATCCTCGAATACGCCGTCAGCAACGTCGCCGTCTGCGTCGGCTTTGCCGGATACCTGAAGGCGCAGCTCGCGCAGTTCGGCCTGGCTCTGCCCGATCGATGGTCCTCGCCGGTCTGGGCCGACGGCAAGTGGACGGGCGCCTACTTCAACGTCCCCGCCTTCCTCGTGGTTATGATTCTGAGCTGGCTACTGATGCGCGGCGTGCGCGAATCCGCCAAGGTCAACAATGCCATGGTCGCCGTCAAGATCGCGGCCATCGCGCTCTTCCTCGGCGTCGGCGGAATGCTGGTGAACAAATCCAACTGGGTTCCGTTCGCGCCCTCCGGCTTCGGCGGCGTTCTCACCGGCGGCGCAATCGTTTTCTTCACCTACATCGGCTTCGACTCGGTCTCCACCGCCGCGGAAGAGGCGAAGAATCCGCAGCGTGACATTCCTCTGGGCATCATTGCCTCGCTCGTCATCTGCACCATTCTTTACGTCGGCGTTGCGCTCGTCCTGCTCGGAATGATGAAGTACTCGACCTTCGGCTCCGGCGCCGCCGCCGAAGCTCCGGTCGCCTACGCGTTGCAGCAGCTCGGAGCCCGGCCCGTCTGGCGCACCGTGATCATCGTGGGCGCGCTGATGGGAATGCTCAGCTCACTGCTGGTCTTCCAGTACGGACAGACGCGCATCTGGTTTGCCATGTCGCGAGATGGCCTGCTGCCGGAGTTCTTCTCTCGCGTGCATGTGCGTTTCAAGACGCCGCACTGGTCCACCTGGATCGCCGGCCTCGCCGTTGGGCTTCCCTCCGGCCTGGTCGATATCGGAGACGCCGCCGATCTCTCCAACATCGGAACGCTCTTCGCCTTCGTGCTGGTCTCACTCGGAGTGGTCTTCCTGCGCCACTCTCAGCCCGACCGCCCGCGCGGCTTCCGCGTTCCGCTCGTTCCGCTCTTCCCGCTGATCAGCGTGGTGTTTTGCGGAGGCTTGATGACCGGTCTGACGGTGGTGACCTGGATTCGCTTCTTCGTCTGGCTCGGAATCGGTTTGGTGATCTACTTCGGGTTCAGCCAGCGGCACAGCGAATTCGCGCAGGTAGCGCAGACCGAGGACGTAGTGAGGCGGTAGTGCGTGCGGCAGCGTCACGCTGCCGCCAGGCGCACGACAACGCTGACTCGTGATAGTGAGCGACATCGCCCGGAGGAGGAGGTTTCCTGCTGCGGAACGCGGTCGCCCAAAATCCATCAAAACTCGACCGACGACCTTCAGGCTGCGAACCGATCGCAAGCAAGCTCAAAGAGATTGTTGCTCGGCGCCGTAGGCGTGAGGTCGAGCACGCTCCCGGCCTGTGTGCCTTCCATGGTCGAGCACTCTCCCTCTATTTGCGGAATTACACTCAGCCCACACACCGCAAGACCACACCGAGCGCATGGGACGCACCCTTCTTCAAACTCTAGGACTTCTTCCATGGCCGACTCCTCTCTGCGCGAGAAACGCCTCGGATGGAGTGCGATGGTCGCACAGGCAGCAGGCGCAATCAACTCCCCGGTGACGTTCATCACCTGCATGCGTGCGCCATGATGCAGTGAAGATTTTTCACAAGCAACGGTGCGCCTGCGAGCACCGCCAAAACTGCACCTGCACGCTGAATTCGCTGCTGCCTCGCTGAATGTCGGCAGTTCTATGCTGCTAATGCGATGAATTCTGCCGGACTGAAGGCAAACCTGCCGCTTCGGTAAACCAGTTCCGCCGTTTGGTCTCACCGTTGCGCCAGCATTGCTGTCAAGAGGGACCGCTGCTCCATCTCCCCCGCGCACGTACTCATTCGACGGGAAGTATAACCTCAGTCACCGAGAACGCCACTTGAATCAATAACTTACATTCCTCGTAGTGCTCAAGTGGGCCCGTACCTACGCGCTACCTTCGGAGAAAAGTAGCACGTGAGTACGGAATCAGCCCACTGCTAAAGGAGTACTCCTAGCTACCGGCGATACCCTTGTTGACCAGAATTTTAACCGTAACCCGACGGTTCTCGGCCCGGCCGGCCTTAGTTTCATTCGATGCCATTGCTCCGTATTCGCCCATCGCGCCCGGCGCCACGATATGCCGAACCGGCACGTTACCCTGCTGCATCAAGAAAGAAATCACCGCTTTAGCGCGGTTCTCGCTCAGTTTCGTGTTCATCGCAGCGCTGCCGCTCGAGTCGGCATAGCCCGTCACCTCGAGGATGTATCCGGTGAGGCTGGTGGCGGTTTGCGCCAGCTTCTTGAGTTCTTCCTGGTCCGCCGCCGAGATCTTGGAACTTCCGACGTTGAATTTCACGGTTGCTTCGCCCTTCACGTCATACTCGCTCAACGCGGTAAAGCGATTCGTGTTCTCCTCGATGTCCTTGGTGTTCGCTGCAATCCGCTGTTCGTGGGCAGCAATATCCTGCTGGTTGGCCGCGATGCTTTGCTGGTGGGTCGCGAGCTGTCCCTTGTGGGCCGCGAGTTCCTGCACGTTGGCCTCGACCTGTTGTGCAGTGGGATGCAAACCGGCCTGGACCATCTCGGCCGTTTCCAGGTCGTCACCATCGACGGTGATGACTTTCGCTACAACCCGACCATGATCGTCGGACGTTCCGTCAACGTCCACCTTGAGTCCGGGTATTAGAACTACATCGGACATTTGCTGCTCGTCCAAGCCAAAAATCCCCTTGTCATCTTTCGTTTTCGTCTCATCGGTGAGGACCACGGTGACATTTCCCTCCGCGGTCTTCACCTGCAGCGTTTCTCCGGTCCGGGAAAAGATCATTCCTTTGGCTTTGGTTTTGTCGCCAGTCGCGCCAAAAACAGATACCGATGCCAGAACGAGCAATCCCGTTAGACCTACTATGATCGTTTTACAGCGCATAGTTGCCTCCTTATGTTTTCAGTTCTTGAGTTCAGACGGAACATCCCCTAGCGCGGAACATCCCTTGGCTTAGTTGCCAACTCATCCTTCAAGTTTGCCCAGTGATCGTTCTGCCCAAAGCTACTGCTGCTCTCACCTCGGATATAACGGGTACGACCCCTCCCTTCGCGTCATTTACGCAGCAACCTCTTTCTTTGCAAACTGTTACAATCTCCCGGTGAGCTCCGACTTCATTCGCCGTCTGCCCAAGGCCGAGCTGCATCTTCATCTCGAAGGTTCGGTCTCGCCGCTCACCCTCAGCCAGCTCAGCGAGAAGCATCACACGCCCTTTCCATGGGCCAGCAACCGTTACAAACCGCTGGCGAACTCGCATCGTCCGCTCACGCTCGCCGAAGCCGAGGCTTTGTACAACTACACCGACTTCACCGGCTTTCTGATGGCCTTCAAGGCCGTTACCGAGCGGCTGCGCGATCCTGAAGACTTTGAGCTGATCACCTACCGGCTGATTGAAAAGCTCGCCGCCGAGGGATGTCTGCACGCCGAGGTCTTTGTCTCCGTTGGAGTCATCTTCTGGCGCGGGCAGGAGTTCGATCCGCTCTTCGAGGGGATGGAGCGCGGACGCCTTCGCGGTGAGCGCGACTTCGGCACCACGCTCCTCTGGATCTTCGATGCCGTCCGCCACTTCGGTCCCGAGGAGGGCGAAAAGGTGCTGTCCAAGGCCATCGAGCTGCGCGCCGCGCATCCCAGCATCGCCGGCATCGGCATCGGCGGCGATGAGCGCATCGCTCCGCCGGAGCTCTTCGCCGCAGTCTACGCCCGGGCAGCGCAGACCGGACTTCGCCTCAGCGTCCATGCCGGTGAGAGCACCGGCCCGGCCTCGATCTCGGGAGCCCTCGACGCCCTCAAGGCCGAACGCCTCGGCCACGCTCTCAGCGCCGCCGATGACGACGCACTCGTCACCCGGCTGGTCCGTGAGCAGGTGCCGCTCGAGCTCTGCATCAGCTCCAATCTGCGCACCGGATGCTGCCCGGAGCTGGGTGCCCACCCCCTGCGCCGCTACTTCGACGCCGGCGCGCTGGTGACGCTCAACACCGACGATCCGGAGATGTTTCAAACGTCACTTGTGCGCGAGTATCGGTTGGCGCAAGATGCCTTTGGATTTACCAACGAAGAGCTGACGCAGCTCGCCGCCAACTCCATTCGCGCCTCTTGGCTCACCGAGGAGCGCAAGCGCGAGCTGCTCAGCCTGCTCTGAGGGAGACGATGAACCATCGCCCGCAGCACATCGGAATCGTTGCCTGCTCGGCCGAAGGAGCCGCGCTCTGCTATCGCACCATCTGCGCCGAGGCTCCGGCGCTGCTTGGCCGCCACATGCACCCGGAGATCTCCATGCACACGCATCCGCTGGGCGAGTACATGGAGGCGATCTATCGCGATGACTGGAGCGCGGTCGGCGAGCTGATGCTCTCCTCGGCGCGCAAACTAGCCGCCTGCGGAGCCGACTTCCTCATCTCGCCGGACAACACCATCCACCGCGCCTTTGCGCAGGCCGCCGCCGCCTCGCCGCTGCCCTGGCTGCACATCGCGCGTGAGGTCGCCGCCTCGGCGCGCGAGCGCGGCTTCCACCGCCTGGCCGTCACGGGAACGAAATATACGATGGAGGGCCCGGTCTATCCCGAGGCGCTCTCGGACTGTGGCATCGAATACCGCACTCCTTCGCCGCTCGACCGCGCCCGCATCGATCAGATCATCTTCGACGAGCTGGTCAACGGCGTCTTTCGCGCGGAGTCCTTCGGTGCGCTCAACACGATCATCAGCCGCATGAAAGCTGACGGCTGCGATGCCGTCGTTCTTGGCTGCACCGAGCTGCCGCTGATCGTCAACAACGAGAGCTCTCCGCTGCCGGTGCTGGACTCCACCCGCCTGCTCGCCCGCGCCGCGCTGCGGCGCGCGATTCGCACGCAGGAGTGAGCTGCTCTACATCGAGCCCAGCCCGACCGTGATCAGCTTATAGGCCAGGAAGAGGAAGAGAATTGCGGTAAACGCTGTTCCTCGCTGCACCTTGCTCAACTGCGAGACGCCGATCGCCATCAGCAGGATCGTCCACAGATTGAAGATGTCGATCGAGCTGAGCATTCCCTTGAGAAAGGGCTGCGACGCGGGAACGAGGTATCCGGGATTGGTCGCCACCGGATTGCGAATGTCGAAGGCATCCGGCTGCACCGAGAACATGACGATTGCAATCAGCGCCGTATTCAGAATGCCGGGCAGGAAGCTGTAAGTCGTCACCGCCAGCAGTTGCCGGTAGCTGAGCTTTGCTCCGAAGCCGAAGTTGAAGAGGCCCATCAGCACGGCGGCGACGACGACGATGGCCAGCAGCATCACCACGGGGATTCCGTAGCTGATGGCTCGCGCGGCGGTGACCTGGATGTTCATCATCTTCTCGCGCTGATCTGCCGGTAGCTTTTCCATCTGCGCGGCGGCCTTGGGATTGTTCTGGATCTGCGTGTCGACGATCTGCTCCCAGCCGATCTTCCTGTCCACCGCGAAGCTGAAGGCGATGGAGACAACAGAGATCAGCAGCCAGGGAGTCCACCAGCTTGTGCTACGGCGCAGGTCGGCCATGGTGCGCGATGGAGCGGTGAAGGTGCACAGCAGGCGCTGGCCCTCGCTCAGTGCGAGGGCAGGCTCTTCGGGCAGGGCGGAGGTGCTCATAGCTGTTCTCCTACAACCGGAATGCGGGGGATTGTAGCAAGGCCAAGGCCGCTGGGCCAGAATTCGCTATGAGCTGTGATCGTGAATGATGTACCAGTTGTTGCCGAACTTCCTGAGGATCACGGTGAACATTCCCTGGCGGCGGCTGCCATTCTTCAGTGTCAGGTGCCAGCTTCCAGTGGCAAAGGCTGCGTCGGGGGCCAGCAGCTCGATGCGTATGTCGCTCCAGTCCAGCCGGCCCATCTCTCGTCCCGGAGCCTGGTAGGAGGCGCGATAGCGCTCATAGGTGGTCTCCCAGCCGGTGGCCATGGCATCGCCGCCGAAGAATGTCAGCTCGGGTGAGTTCCAATAGCACTGCATGTAAGCCTTCAGATCGTGCCGGTTCCATGCTGTACGCTGCGCCTCCAGCACGGCTCGGACCTGGGCCTTCGGGTCGGTGCTGCCCGGCGCCGCGGGAGCGCCGCTCTGCGCCTGCGGGGTCCCCGACGAGCGAAGCTCGTTGGGGTAGAGCGCGCATGCCAGCAACAGCAGCCACAAATAACAGATCTTGTTCATCTTGCTCCTCCTCCATCTTCGCCATACCCCAAGCCATGCAGAATTATCAGTTGCGGGCAGGATACCGCGAATGTTCGATTATCTCAGGCAAAGCTCCTAATCTTTACCTATGGAGTCGGAAATCGAATCCGCGCGTTGCCCCGTTCAGCACGAGGCAGCCCGCGGCCCGATTCCGGTAGCTCTCCCGGCGGAGATGCGACGCCGGCTGGCCTCCGGGAGCTCTGCAAGGTTTCTCTTGCTGTTCTGGCCGCACTTCCGTTACAGTTTGGCGCTATGGCCAAACAGGTTCCAATCGGCGCCAAAGGTACGGCGGAGGAGCGAGTGCAGTACGAGCACACCCTGACCGCTCACAATCACCAACTTCCGCCGGTCTACTCCACTCCGGATATGATCCGCCTGATGGAGACTGCCGGCTTCGTCGCGCTGCAACCCTATTGCGAGGCTGGAGAGATGTCGGTCGGCACGGCGATCCACATCGATCACCGCGCTCCGGTGGGAATTAACGCCGTGGTGCGGGCTATCGCCGAGGTGGAGGCGATCGAGGGACGCTTCTTCAAGATTCGCATCTCGGCATTCGAGGGCAAGCGCGAGATCGGCTCCGGCTACATCACCCGCGCCATCGTCAAGGTTGCTGACTTCCTGAAGAAGTACGAGATTCCCGCGCCGTAGCGCCTCACCGGGAACCGCAAAATTTTCACCTGTTGCCGCCGAAGCCGGCGTGCAGCTCTGCCGCGGACGCCGCCCTATCGCCGCCCGTCGAGCAGCAGCTTTCGCAGCCCGTCGACGGAGATCTCGGGCTTGCCGGTGAGCATCACCGGATCGGGCGCGGAGTGGAAGATGAAGCTCTGCATGCCGATGCGCTTTGCGCCCTCGGTGTTGACCTGCTTGTCGTCGAGGAAGAGCGCCTCCTGTGGCAGGCAGCCGAGGCGCTGGCAGCAGAGCAGGTAGGCTTTTTCCTCCGGCTTCACCACGCCGGTCTCGCAGGAGTACGACTGCACATCGAACTCGTCGAGCCAGTTGAACTTCACGCGCATGAAAGCCAGCATGCGCGGCTCCATGTTGCTGAGGATCGCCGTGCGATAGCCGGCGGCGTGCAGCTCGCGCGACAGCGCCAGCATCGGCGGATTCACGTTCGTCCACTGGTCGTTGTCGAGATCGATCAACCGCTCGGCCTCGGCGTCGCTGAGGCCGACACCGCAGTCGCGCCCCACCGTCTTCCAGTAGTCGACATTGCCGAGCGTGCCGCGGTCGAGCTCTTCGCGATGGCCCCAGTAAATCTGCTGAAATTCCTGCACAGGCTTTCCGAAGCGTGCGCTCAGCGTGCGCCACTGCTCCTCGGTCGGCGGCAAGGAGAGAACTTTTCCGTAGTCGAAGATGACGGCCTTCAATGAGTGCATGGAAATATCGTACACGGAGAAGGTTTCACAGGTTTCAAGGTTTCAAAGTTGAAAGCAAAAGCTCCGAAACCTTCTTTCTTCTACAATCAACGAATGTCTTTCTCCTTTCATCTTGAAGCCACCTGCGGAGCCGCGCGCGCGGGACGGATGATTACTCCTCACGGCGAGGTGCGCACGCCGGTCTTTATGCCCGTCGGTACGGTGGCCTCGGTGAAGGGAGTGCCGCAGGATGTGCTCGATGAGATCGGCGTCCAGATTCTGCTGAACAACACCTATCACCTCTATCTGCGTCCGGGGGTGGAGACGGTTCGCCAGCTCGGCGGGGTGCAGAGGTTCATGGCGTGGAACAAGCCGATCCTCACCGACTCGGGCGGATTCCAGGTCTTCAGCCTCAGCGAGCTGCGCAAGCTCAACGAGGATGGCGTGCAGTTTCGCTCGCACCTGGATGGCTCGCTGCACTTCTTCTCGCCGGAGACCTCGCTGGCCGCCGAGATCGGCCTCGGAGCCGACATCATCATGGCCTTCGACGAGTGCACGGAATTTCCCGCCACTCGCGAGCGCGCCCGTGAGTCGATGGAGATGACGGCGCGCTGGGCTCGTCGCAGCAAGAGCTACTTCGAGGCGCATCGGCACGAGGTTCCCTGGTTCGAGGAGCAGCAGCAGAGACACGGCTGCGAGCAGCGGCAGGCGCTCTTCGGAATCGTGCAGGGCGGGATGTATCCAGAGCTGCGCCGCGAATCGGCCGAGCGCACGGTTGAGATAGGCTTTGACGGCTACGCCATCGGAGGTCTCTCCGTCGGCGAGCCGCGCGAAAAGACCTGGGAGATGGTTAACGAGACGATTCCGCTGCTGCCGGCAGGCAAGCCCCGCTACGTCATGGGCGTGGGCACGCCAGAGGAGATCGTCAAATATGTTCGCCTGGGCGTGGACATGATGGATTGTGTGCTGCCGACGCGCGCCGCCCGCCACGGATTGCTCTTCACCAGCGAGGGCAAGGTCAACATCAAGAACGCGCGCTATGCCCGCGACGAGTCTCCTCTGGACGCAAACTGCCGCTGCAAGGTCTGCGCCCGCTACTCACGAGCTTATCTGCGACATCTCTATAGCTCGCAGGAGCTTCTGGCGCAAACGTTAAATACGATTCACAATCTGAACCACTACCTTGACATCATGGGTCGCGTCCGAGAGACTATAGTTTCTGGGGAGTCTGCAAGTACCCGGCCGGCGATTTAGCCGGTGGCGAGTGCCATGTCCGTTCTCTTCGCCGCGATCCCGCTGGAAGGTGGGATCTGCGGTAATCCGGACTCCCGAGATATCAGGTAATGCTTGGTACGATTGGTGGGTTCTTCGCGTATCCCCGAGTGGTTCTACGGTACGCCGGTCTGCTACGGTCCAGGTAATTACGAATTTTCTACGCTGCAAGCTGCCGGGGCGGACCGCGGCAGGCGGCGGGAGCCCCGAGAATGATTGCTCAATTCGCGTTCCTTGCCCTGTGGCAACAGCAGTCCGGAGCAGGAATCGCTCCT
>Ga0326727_10021856_pt1 | contig 12452 bp, 10 predicted proteins | sample MB2enrmetagenome_FD_207643 | JGI IMG/M metagenome (GOLD analysis project Ga0326727, IMG submission 207643) | Lab enriched peat soil microbial communities from McLean, Ithaca, NY, United States - MB29MY | ecosystem: Environmental > Terrestrial > Soil > Wetlands > Peat | place: USA: New York...
CCGTGCCCCGGGGACGATTGAGTTGTCCGGCAAACCCCGCCACGCCGTTCTCCACCGAGCCCTCCAGGATCCGATCTTTGTAGTACAAGCCCACGTTGAACTGCATTCCAAACATGCCGCCGTCGTCATCCACGCGGGGCACGATGGTCCGCTCCCGCTCTCCCATGCCCCCGAATAATTGCATGGGGATGCCACCCGGAGTCCAAATCGCGCGCGACTCCATATCACTCAGCGGAATGTCCTTGGGAAACGTCTTGTCGAGCAAAGGCAGCAGGAAGCCGCGGCCAAACGCTCCGATGCCAATCCGCGCCTGGGGCGCCACCCGTTGCCGGGCCTCCAGCATCTTCTGGATGATATAAACCGAACTGGTGGTGGAATCCACGATCACCGTGGGGTTCTTTTCGTAGTATGTCTTGGTCTTGTAATAATCTGCCCAAGGTTGGAGAACGCTTTCGTATTTTGCCCGCTCGCTCAGCAGGAGGTCTGTATTCAGGGGGTCAGAACAGTCCGGGTACTGCTCGGGGACCCATAGAAAATACCCTTCCGCCTCCGGATAGGTCTCCACCAGCGCCCGCAGCCGGTTCTCATTCATCTCGTGCAACTCGGGATCGGCGGGACACATGTGGGTGCCATCAATCTGATCAAAAGGCAGGTGCCGGTTCGACGCACGGTGGGAGAATCGGGCCAGGTTCGCGGGCAAAATCGTGGGATCCACGCAGAGCCACACCTTGATCTTGCGCGTCTGGGCGTAGCGGATGATCTCGCGCAGAAACCCCTGCGACACCCGATAGGCGTCTTCCGGCGTCTCGACTTTCTGAAACTCCATGGGTGCCATCCGCTCGCGGCCCCCAAATTTGTCCCGCCCTACCTCCATATCCTTGACCAGATGTGATCCAAAGTGGTACCGCCACGTCAAATACCCCGATTCCTTGCCCGTGGCGTCCCCCACGAGTTTGTTCTCTCCTCTGAACCCGAAGTTGATCCAGGGCTCGTGCTCGAACCAGAAGAACTGCAGGTAATTCATCTTCAGCTTCGCCATCTGGTCGAGCATGAATTTCACTTCCGAGAGGTTCATGATCCCGCGGCTCTCGTAGATGTTGGAGATAAAAAATCCCCGGCGCGGGAACGGCGTCTCCGCACGTACATTTTCAGCGGGCAGTTTTAGATCCGCGGTCTTCTCCGGCAGGATGTCTTTGGCCAGCAGGAACGTTACCCCCCAGCGTTCCACCAAATCGTAGGCGGCATACATTGTGGCCGCTTCGTCATTGCCTGCCACGATCAATCCCTGCTTCTTCCCCACCGGCACTTTCCAGAGGAGAAAGCCGTCCGCCTTCAAATCGGAAAACCTGGCCTGCTGCTTGTTCACCGCCTTCTCCACCAGAGCGTTGGCCTTCGGTCCGCCGATCAGCACCAGCAGACTCTCCGGGCGATTCACCGCTTGGCTTGCCGTCACGACCTCGAGGGACACGCCCGTGATCGCCTTCGCATACCGCTGTAACTCCTCCCCCACAAAACGGTAGAAGGGATCGGAGTTGTCTCCCAGCACAATCACTGCTTTCGCCTTCCCGGCTTCCACCAAAAATTCCGGCGTTGGCCCCGCTGCCGCCCTGGCAATATGGCTTGAGGCCATACACAGCAGCAATGCAGAGCCAATCAGGAATCCCCTTCTGTTAGCAATTGGGCTGAGTTTTGGTATTGGTTTAGCGGGCATGAGATCCTCTCTGATTCCATTTTCTCCAGACCATCTGCAGCTTCCTGGGAGTCAGTCGTTCACGGCTACGGCGAAAGGATTCAACCGCACTTCAATCTCCTGAGCAAGGGATAATTCTCGGGTTCGCATCCGCGGTGTCCCCGCAGCGACACCGTGGCTAGGCGCTTGCAATATATTCGATGGCATCGCATATTTTGCACGGGCAGCTAGGTGTGGCTCACTTCGCGCGGCCCCCAAAGGCGGGGGGCCGCGCTGCCTCGCCACATTCGCTCAATTTGCGCGGTAAGACATTGCGCGGTAAGAACCTTGAATGGGTCCAGGTTATGAGGTAGGCTGTGCGGTAGGGGCTCTCATGCTTTCAGACTCGTCATCCCGCACCTCGGGGTCAGACCGCCCATTAATTGCCTCCAACGTTACCGGCCTTTTGACGAACATCCCCCTCGTGGGGTGGCTCATCGCTGCGGTCTTTCTGGTCGTCCCGCCTTTCAGAAGAGACAAGTTTGTACGCTTCTATGCCCTGCAATCAATTTTCCTGGTGGCTGCTTGGGCTGTGCTCTCAGTCGTGCTCGTGATAGTTATTAGCAGGCTAAACCACTGGGCATTCCCCGGTTATGCCTCTCCGCAGTCGGATTCCCAAGCTTTCTTGTCTCTCTTCCGGGTTGTCTTTTTTGTTGGGGAGTTCGTGAGACGGTGGGGCCTTATGTTTAAGGCCTACCATCACGAAAAAGGTAAGGTGTCGATCATCGGATATCTTGCCGGGCGGATTGGGGACCGTGGGCAGCAAGAACCCGCGGATTTTCGCCAGGCGGAACGGGAGGTTACATCTGCCGCCCAAGAGGGGTTGCCGAGTATTCCAAAGACGAGTATCCCTGGGCTTCAGGTGACCCCGCCGGGCGGGATAAGACGTAACCCTGCGCCTAAAACTCAGGCTAAGCCTAAAGCCGGTGCAGTCTTCTTCCAGAAATCTGCGCTCCAATTGGCAGTTCTAGCAGTGATCGTGGGCGGTTGGCTTCTGATGCAGGAGGTCCAAAGGGGGGCGCCACTGGAAGGCGAGGAGGCTCTGCTTGGGTCTCTTATGGGTGGGGTGTTTTGGCTGTTCGTGCTCGTCATGTCACTCCCGGCCCTCGTTGCTGGATTGTTCGTATGGAAAGGGTCCCCACGCCTGCAACAGCTCTGCATCATCACTTGGCTCGTAGCTGTGTCCCTTCCCATCGCCGCATATGTCATGAACAATAGATTCCAAGTCGCGATGCAGCGTGCGGATGAAAAGAGAGAAGCTGACATTCGAGCAAATCGGCAACCACGTTTCCGTTACGCGGGGCCCCCGAGACGGATTACTGATCAACAAAAGCTCTCCCTGGTGCGTGAGCTAGGAAATCTAAAAGGGCATAACGTCAAGATTGCCTGCGACATGGACTGGCAGGAAAGCACGCGTTTCGCAACTGATCTTGTCGAGGTTTTCAGGCAGGCGGGCTGGGTGGGCTTTGATGGTGAGGAGCTTCAGTTGGCGCACTGGGTGGATGCAACCAACGGCCCGCATGTCAACGTCTTAGAATCCGATACTTCGAAAGGTATTCCGCCACCCGACTACGGGGTCGTCATGCATGCACTCTCTCGTGCCGGCATATTCGTGGACGGTGGGCGCGCTGCTGGGCTAACTCCTGGACAACTGGAGTTGTGCATAGGAGCAAACTGGTTTTATATGGATAAGTGACTTTCCGTGATCCGCTTAGCGTAAGTAGATTTATCCTCCCGATCGTTTTTCATGACTGGCGTTTTCCATGAAAGGTGTCTGTTGTGCAGGGCCAATACTGCGAGTGACGTTTACCTCCCCAATTCCCTGGTCCCCGATGGTTGGAGTGCCGGATTGCGCAGAGCAAAGCTCGGTGAATCGTTGACCGCGAATCCACAGCGAAGCCCCAACCGCAGAGCTGCGCTCTGCGCAATCCGGGGCCAATCCGGCAATCCAAGGCCACAGAGCAAAGCTCGGTGAATCCATCGCACTCGCACTTCCCCTAGGGATCCCCCCTTCGGATTGCGCAGAGCAAAGCTCTGCGAATCGTTGACCGCGAATCCACGGCGAAGCCCCAACCGCAGAGCTGCGCTCTGCGCAATCCGGGGCCAATCCGGCAATCCAAGGCCACAGAGCAAAGCTCGGTGAATCCATCGCACTCGCACTTCCCCTAGGGATCCCCCCTTCGGATTGCGCAGAGCAAAGCTCGGTGAATCGTTGACCGCGAATCCACAGCGAAGCCCCAACCGCAGAGCTGCGCTCTGCGCGAAATTCGGGGGGGAATAAGGTTCCAAGTAACTTTTCTCCTTATCTTTTCTCCATCTCCTTCTACCTTATCAATGTGCCGCCGGAGGTGGTGGTTGAGAGACTGTTCGATTCCGGCGCCGCTTGCGCCAGGCCCTGACGAAAAGCCAGAGCGTGGGCACAATCAAGATTAACCACGGAATGACCGCGACAATTACGGTGATTAGAGAGGCCGTGCTTTCAGCCAAAACCGAGCCCGACTCACGCAGAGCATCTCGGAGCTCGGCAAAGCCCCCGCCATAACCGCTGGATTCCTCTACACGGAAGGAGATCTGGACGGCAATTTTCTCTGTTTCATTGGCCAGGATTTTCCGCTGAGCCGTCTCACAATCCAATTCCGACTGCGTTTCCGTTAATTGCTGCTGAATTTCTATGAGATCCTTGACCGTCGCGGAAGGCTTGGCAAGCATCGCCCTTAAATTATCTCGGAAGCTCGTCAGATTCTTTAACTTGGCATCCGTGTCTACAACGGCGGTCGTTTTATCCTCGCGTTCCGTCGTATGCTGCGCGACATTGCCCGCCTTTTGGACCTGAGTGAGCAACTTTGTCAGGTCCTGAGGGACCACTCGCAACGAAATAGTACCTGAGGGCACGGAATCGCCCATCCTCGTGGTGATCTTGGAAGATATGATTTCGCATTGAATTGTGCCGCAGAAAGCGACCACCGACTCCCAGGATCTCTGGAGGCCTGACTCTGGTGTGATGATTTCAAGCTCATGGCGTTCCGCTATGAAACGCTGCGTTGGTGGTTCGGATGCCAACGTCTGAAGGCTCATCAAAGCTCGCGGCGCGAACCGACTTGCACTCTTCTTTTCACAGCCTGTGGCTGTCAAAAGCAGACCGCCAAGAATCAAGGCAACAAGTTTGCCATTCATGGCTTTCCCCCTTCAGCGCTCCATAATGCGCAGCAGCATACCTCACACTGATGCCGAAAGAACCGCAAGAGCAGCTTGAAGGCCCTCCGCTCGGACATTTAGTCGCCTAGGCGTGGAAATGGCCACATGGAGGGACGAGGGTAGCCCGTAGCCACGGTCAGTGGTTTTCTGACCGTGGTCCTTTCCCGGTTGCGGGACCTTGAGCGAGAAGAGACCACGGTCAGTGGTTTTCTGACCGTGGTCCTTTCCCCGGTTGCGGGACCTTGAGCGAGAAGAGACCACGGTCAGTGGTTTTCTGACCGTGGTCCTTTCCCCGGTTGCGGGACCCTGAGCGAGAAGAGACCACGGTCAGAAAACCACTGACCGTGGCTACGGGCTACCTGCGAGGCGGGAGTCTGTTACAATGACGCTAGTCAGGGCGCGCGAAACAACATGGCAACGGGTTACAAATCGGACTTGGTGAAAATCTATCATTCCCTGGGGCGCAAGAAGCGCCTAGGGACGGTGATTTTCTTCGTCACGTCGATATGCAACGCCAAGTGCCGGACGTGCTTTTACTGGGAAGAGCTGAACCAGCGCGGGGATTTGACCTGGGATGAAATCCGCAAGCTGGCCTTCAGCATGCCCTCTTTCACTGACCTGTGGCTCTCCGGCGGCGAGCCCATGCTGCGGCGCGAACTCACCGACATCATCCATCTATTTCACACGCACAATGGCGTGCGCTGGGTGAACCTGCCCACCAACGGCTTGCTGCCCGAACGCACCGCCGAGTGGGTGGCGCGCATCTGCGAGCAAAACCCCGAATTGCATCTCGACTTGAACGTGGCCATGGATGGATTGGGCGAGATGCAGGATTCCATTCGCTCCGTACCCGGGAATTTCGCCAAGACGCTGGAGACCCTGGAGGCGCTTCAGCCCTGCCGGCAGAAGTATCCCCGGCTGCGCGTCAACATCAACACGGTGATTTGCTCAGAGAACTTTGACCAGGTGATGGCGATTGCGGAGTTTGTGAAAACGCATTGCGCGGTGGACGGCCACTACTTCAACATCATCCGCGGTGCGGCCAAGGACGCCACGCTGAAGCAGATCCCCACGCACCGCCTGGCCGCCCTCTACAAGGATATTCAAGCGGTCTACGACTACTACGCGGACCAGGTGCTGCGGCGCCGCACGGGCATGGCGAGGAAGATCGCCCAGGTGTACTACCACGGCACGCTGGCGCTGCATAACAAAATTCAGCTTGAAAACATCGCCGCGCCGCATCCCTGGCCCATGCCCTGCACCGCCGGCGACACGAGCATCGTCATCGACTTCAACGGCGACGTGCGCTCCTGCGAGCTGCGCGGCAAGCTGGCCAATCTGCGCGATTACGATTGCGACTTTGGAAAATTCTGGCAGGCCCAAAAACGCCAGGAAGAATTGGGCGCCATCGTGCAGGACCAGTGCTGGTGCACCCACGTCTGCTTTATCCACGACAGCCTGCGGCATTCGCCCAAAGTGCTGCTCTACGACATTCCCCTCACTTACCTCGAGTCGAAGTTTTCCTCACCCTCCACGCAGGGAGAAAGATTTCAATCCGCGCCCGCCCAACTGTGGTATAAGAATACGATGAGAGGGTAAGAACATGGCAGCACTCGATTGGTCCCAATGTCCCGCCGTCGAAAGCGTGCCGGACAGACGCAGCGGCGCATGGGTGTTTCGCGGGACCCGGATGCCGGTGGCGACGGTTTTTGAAAATCTTGAGGCCGGTTCGAACATCGAGGAAATCATCGAGCAGTTTCATGTAACGCGCGAGCAGATTCAAGCGGTGCTCGAATTTGCCGCCCGCAGCCTCGACGCGCCACCCGTCCCTGCGGGTGTGACGGCTTTGACCGAGGCGCATTCTCTTTGACCACGGCACCCCCAGCGGCATTCGCGAGGCGCTTCCCGGCCACGAGGTTACCGAGGCGATGGAGCGCGGTTGGGACAGGATTTCCAACGGCGTACTGCTCGACTAAGCTGAGGCCGCAGGCTTCGACGTCTTGCTCACCACCGACAAAAGAATACGCTCTCAGCAGAATTTAACGGGCCGAAAAATCGCCATAGTTGTACTGGGGAACTCCGCATGGCGGGTTGTGCGGCTGTATCTTGACAGGATTGCCCAAATAGTGGCCGCGGCTAAACCGGGCAGCTACTCGGAAGTGGAAATACGTTTCAAGTAAGCCCCCGAAATGCCGCAGAGCTTGAAATGCGGCTCTGCGCCAGCCCGCCGCAATCTGATTTCTGCAACACAGTGCGAGGCGCGATCCATGCTTTACACAACGTCCGACAACTCCGTGCTCGATGGCAAGGGGCGGATCATCTTCTTCAGCCTCCCTCGGTTCATTTCAGACATTTCTCAGGGAAGTGATTGCTTCATCTGCGGCGCAAAATCGAACACGGTTCCATTCAACGATGAGCACATCCTCCCTGACTGGATTCTTAGACGCTACAGCCTACACAACAGAACGATCACCCTCCCGAACGGAACACAATTCCGGTACGGGCAGTTCAAGATTCCGTGCTGCGTGGAATGTAACAGTACAATGGGGGAAAAGTTTGAAGTGCCCATTAGAGAGATTTTCGCAAAGGGACACGAGGCACTATCGGGGGAATTGAAGGACAATGGGCCGTATCGACTCTTCTGTTGGATGTCGCTGATTTTCCTTAAAACGCATCTCAAGGATAAGTATCTCAAGTTTGATCGGGACCTTCGAAAAGGCGAGGTGAGAATTGGTGAACTCCACAGTTGGGAAGACCTACACCACGTGCACTGCGTCGCGCGGGCCTTTTATACCGGCTGTGAGTTGACCCCAGAAGTCATCGGTTCGGTGCTTGTGCTGCCAGCAAAAGTGATGCCCCATTTTGAGAGTTTCGACTACGGCGATCTTTCATTTGCTCAAACCATGCTGGTACGCATCGACGAGACCGCGATTATTGCTGTCCTGAACGACTCGCAGGCGGCGATGTCTTTTTTCTACGAACACATGGACAAAATCGGTGGCCCGCTTTCGCCTTTACAACTCCGCGAAGTAGCTGTCGAGTTGGCCTCTATCAACATCCAACTTGCTGAGAGGCCAAGTTTCTCCTCTGACCTAAACTTTCTTTCGGAAGAATACAGAATGCTTGGTCATCGACCGAATGAATGGTACCTCGATAACTGGCAATTGGAAATCCGAGGGAAAATCATGCATCACGTTTGCCAAGACATGGTCAAAAACACGATGCCCAGCACGCCCGAAAGGGAACTAATCTTGGAAAACCTCAAGACCGGTCGTTATACGTTTCTCGTGGACAGCGATGGTAAGTTTATCCGGAACCATATGGAGTTGGTGCCGCCGCCCTCAGGCACCGCGCAAGGCAATTAGTCGTCGGACACGACCGAGTTTCGCTGCCAGCAGGGTAGCACAGACTCCCGCTGTCCAGGGAGTCTGCGGCTTTTCCTCCGTGCCCGGTGATGCGCGGACTTTAATCACCTCGATCTGCTTCCGGGTGTTCATATTCGGCCGGCTGGCGCAAAGCGAGCCCGGCTCTGCGACTCACTTTGCGGGCCCTGCCCGCCGATATTTATCGCATGCCTACCCACGGAGGCCATTTCGAGCCGGGCCGTTGCAGTTTATCACCACCCGCACTTATCGGCGCAACCGGCTGTTTACGTGTCAACTTAACGTTTTCTCCGAGAAAAAGCACCCGGAGAAACTCGACGACTTGCACCACAACACCGTCAAGAGAAGGCTGGTCAGCTCTGCCGATCAATAGCCGTGATCAAGCTTCCGATTCGATTATCTTCACGATTCGTCCGTCTTGAGCATGGATCGCCTGACTCGAGGTCCCACACCCGCAAGGAACGCAGGGAGAAAAAAGGTACCTGGAACATGTGAAAAAATTGGCTTAAACAATTTTGGCACTCTGTATTTTCAATAATATACAGTATGGAAAAGGGGCCGATTGCCAATTTTTTCACACGTTCCTGACACCTTTTCCCTTTCCGTGATTGATGAAACCGAAACCAGCCAACGTAAACTTCAGACACTACTACCTCGTAAAGTGTCTTGACCGCCAACACCGAAGGTGGTAGGAATAGCCCCCATGTACTGCCCTCTCTGCGGTAAAAGCATACTCGACGGGTCATCATTTTGCTCGCACTGTGGCAAGCCCATAAACGCACCTCCAGTAGCCGCGAAAAAATCCAACCCGCTCGGGGCCCTCTGGAAATTATTTGTAGCTCTGATCCTCGTCTGCGGAGCGCTCTTTCTCTTCGCGTACATTTCCAGCAGTGCAAAGAAAAACAAACTTGATTCGGCGGGTGTTATGAGAGCCATTCTCGCCGTCCCTGCACCCGTCACTGAGAACGTTTTCTCCGGCGACATCAGCATAGGCCCTGGCCAGTACCAGTCTAGAACGTTCACAATTTACCCGGAGATGACTCAGGCACAGTTGTCAGGGTCATTTCATGCGGCTGGCGGTTCAGGCAATGATATTCAGGCCGTGGTGACAACATCCACCGAATTCGAAAATTGGATAAACAACCATCCGACGAAAGTTTATTACTCGACGGAAAAAGTCACGGCCGGTCAGATAGATGTGCGACTTGGGCCGGGAACGTATGTAGTCGCGTTCAGTAATAAATTCTCGCTTCTCACTGAGAAGGAAGTGACGGCAGATATCACACTCCATTACTTGCGCCCTTATCAATCTCAGCCGAGAACGAGCGTCCACCCACCATAAAGGATGAATTGACGAAATGAAAACTTGCCGTCATTGTCGGTCCGAAGACATCCCCGACGCCGCCACCCACTGCAAGCACTGTGGTAAGCGCCTAAACCCAAGCCAAGTTCCAGTGGTCTTGGTTTTGTTGGGCCTCGTTCTTTTAATATTGTATGGCTTCTGGGCCGGTCTCATCTCCCCCGCTCTCACTAAAGCCGACGCCGAGAAACAGGCTAGGGAGTTAATTGACCAGGCAAAAATCTCCTGTACGCCCGAAACCCCGGAGGAAGTGGCCGATCAACTTCAACATGAAACCGAAGACAAGATCGACCACCTCGACCTAGACCCTCAAGAGAAATTCGCGTTCGAAACTGCCCTCGACAGCCAGCTTAACGCCCTCGGATGCGGCTTCAACGCCCGCCACCAGCCCAAGCGCACTCCGAAGCGCCGATGATCTATTTTCTAGAATTTTGTAAAGGAGGCCTCAACCTGGAGGGATTAGCCATGAGCGAAACAGAACTTGTCCAGCGGGTGGAAAAGCTCGAACATGCACATCGGCGGTGGATAGGTGGTGGAAAAGGTGTTAGGTACCTTTCCCCCCACCTTTTTCCCCCACGATGCGGAACCCCGGGCGCGCGAAAAAAGGTACCTGGAACGTGTGAAAAAATTAGTATTCGGCCCGTTATCCACAATGTATATTATTGAAAATACAGAGCACCAAAATCGTTAAAACCGATTTTTTCACACGTTCCTGAAACCGCTTCCTCTCCCCGCGGCATAAACGCCACGCCGTTGCTACTCGCTGGTTCCGAGGTTCTCAAGACGGTAAAGGATGGACCTCGCTTTGTAATACTTTGGATCCTCCTCCAGAGCTTCGCCGGCCGCCTTCTTTGCCTCAATCAGTCGGCCGCCAAGCATGAGTGCATACGCTTTGTTATATAGAATCTGCGCTCGGTCGCGGGGTCGACGTTCCAGCGCGAGTGCCTCATCGAATTGCTCGGCTGCCTCGTCAAACCTACGGAGCACTGAAAGTGCGAAGCCCTTGCTGCGGTAGCCGTCCGCAAAATCAGGTGAGTGCTGAATGGCTTTGTTTGCACCTTCTATTGCCTCGTCATACCGTCGGATTTGGTTGAGCATGAACGCCAGGTGAGCCCATCCCTTTCCATAATCCTCATGCTTGGCAAGGATCTGCCGGGCGATGGTAATTGCCTCGTCCGTGCGGCCCGCTCCGAACAGACTGAAGGAGACGCTCATCTGACGATCGGGTTCCGTTCCGGTAAGCTCTACCTCAGCCATTGCGCCGCCGCACGAGTTGCAGAACTTCGCATCTGGAGGATTCTCGTTCCCACACTGAGGGCACGTGCTGGTCGCGGGCCCCCGTCCAATCAGATCATCGAGGACCTCCCGGGCGGTCTGATAACGCTTTGCCGGGTCCCGTTGAAGTAGCCTGGTAACTGCCCTTTCAAGTCGGGGGGCGAGAGCGGGCGCCATCTCGCCCACGGGAGCGGGATTAACTTCTGGGTCGATTATCCTCTCGGTCGCTGTCCAAAGACCGGCCACATCAACAAATGGATGCCTCTTTGTGAAGAGCAGGTACGCAATCATTCCTGCTGAAAAGAGGTCGGATTGAGCCGACCACTGCTTGTTCGATAGTACTTCCGGTGCCGAGTAACTAGATGACCCGGCCCGAGAGGGATCCCAGGGCGCGCCGCCTGACACAGACATACCGGACACGAAGCGAGACACACCGAAATCGGTCAGGCGGGCCTCCCCGACGTCGGGCAACATAATGTTTCCTGGCTTAACATCACCGTGAACGCGGCTTTTTTCGTGTGCGTATTCGAGCCCTTCCAATACCTGCGTGAATATCTCTGTGGCTTTGTCACTCGGGACCCAAGTCCCGTTGCGAGCATCCTCCCTTAGTTTACCTTGCAGAGAGCGGCCCTGTACGAACTCCTCAACCAGGAAGCCATCGGTGTGGTTGAACTCCAGCACGGGTACGATGTTCTTGTGGTAGAGGAGCCCTGCCGCCGCCGACTCCGCTTCTAGTTCCTTGATGGCACTCAGCGAACCAAGTGGTTCCTTAATCACGCAAAACTTGGGGGGATTTGAGAGCGTGTCCCATGCTTTCCAAGTCTTGCCGTGCTGGCCCTGTCCGAGCATTTCCCTAATTTCGTATCGTCTTTTTAGCTTGTCCCCCAGCCGAATAGCCATTTCGACTCCTCGTGAGAGCGATCCAGGCGCAAGTAACGCATCCTCGCAGTCTTTGCGATGTGCGCGGCCACCGTCCTATAACAACAATGTTAACGTTGCAGCCTATATACACCGGCGGCACGGGAAAAGCAAGGACGGCGTCGACTGAGGTAGCGTCAAGTCTTTTGTGTAAATTGCTTGAGGGGTTTCTTCCCCCAGGAGCGGTTCAAGTGAGTGATGCCTCCAAAGACGATGCGGTCGCAGCTGGCCGGGTTGGTGAAGGAGGAGATGTGCCGAGGTGGGAAAGGTGTCAAGGTGGGAAAGGTGGGGTGGGAAAGGTGTCAGTACCCTTTCCCCCACCTTTTTCCCCCACGATGCCGAACCCTGGGCACGCAAAAAAGGGACACCTTTTTCCCCTACCTTTTTCCCCACTATTTCAACATCATTCGCGGTGCGGCCAAGGACGCCTCGCTGAAGCAAATCCCCACGCATCGCCTGGCCGCGCTTTACAAGGACATCCAAGCGGTCTACGACTACTACGCGGAGCAGGTGCTGCGGCGCCGCACGGGTATCGCGCGGAAAATCGCCCAGGTGTACTACCACGGCACGCTGGCGCTGCACAACAAAATCC
>Ga0326727_10021857_pt1 | contig 12452 bp, 6 predicted proteins | sample MB2enrmetagenome_FD_207643 | JGI IMG/M metagenome (GOLD analysis project Ga0326727, IMG submission 207643) | Lab enriched peat soil microbial communities from McLean, Ithaca, NY, United States - MB29MY | ecosystem: Environmental > Terrestrial > Soil > Wetlands > Peat | place: USA: New York...
TTGGGAGAGTCACCCCATTGCAGAGCGAGATTGCCGCGGACCAGGTCAGCGTTATAAGCCATTTCAATGGCGGCGTGATTCAGCCGTATCGCGCTTTTGAAAGGGCAGTTTGAAGAGTAAGGGATCAGGTTTGATGTGTCATGCTTGTTATCCAGCATGATATTATAATAGGTATCCACATAAAAGCCGATGGAAAAATGCTTGAAAGTGTTGAGGATCTTCTGCCTGAGCTCATTGGTGAGGGTATCGGGCTTTGATTCGGAATAACTTTTCAGAATTGCCAGGAAGAGAAGAACCAGTAAGATACTATGGTTTCTGCCGTAAAAATGTTTCATAGTAAATTTTCTTTGAATATTTGAGTTTACTTTATAATCCGGCCATACTGACCCCACCCTGACGAGGAGGATTTTTTGAGGACAAAATGTTAAGAACGGCCGGTGGCTAATTACCTGTAAAATTATTTCTTTTTATTCAGAATTGCATTCCTATTTTCCGAAAGCAGGTATCCTAATTTGCCATTTTTTTAATAATCAAATATTAATAACGAAGATCAAATGGCAAGATGGTAAAATGGCAAAAGAATGTAATTGTACTTCATTTTAAAAATCTTTTGTAATTTTCGGAGTCTTTAGCCATGACCAACATTTTTTAATTTGTTTATTGCCATTTTCTATCTTGATTTCATTATAAGAAAACAAAGTCCGGTTCCGGATTTCTCAAATGTGAAGTAGTAAATCAACTCTATGAATTCATTCTATGGTATAGCTTTAATTGCAATAGGTTCGTTTGCATCTGCTGTTTATTACTGGCCATTAAAAAAACTTACGAACTGGAGTTGGGAAACCGGCTGGCTTGTTCAGGGTGTTTTTGCGTGGATAATAGGGCCATGGCTCATTGCAATGGTTACAGTTCCTCATTTATCTGAAATAATCGGCAGTTCTCCCTGGCACAGTATCTATATGCCTGTTCTTTTCGGGCTTGGGTGGGGTATTGGCGGACTAACATGGGGTTTATCAATTCGATATCTGGGAATAGGATTAGGGAATTCATTACCTCTTGGGATTACGTTAGCTCTTTCAACATTGATTCCACCGTTTATGGATGGAACGGCATCCGATGTTTTTATTCACAGGCAAGGGATCATCACGATTGCAGGAGTAGCTATTGCACTCATCGGAATTGCTATATGCGGCCGGGCTGCAACATTAAAAGATCATGAGATAAGCGAATCAAAAAATTCAGAAGATGAAGGGTTCGACAGCAGGAAAGGGTTTGCAGTTGCCCTGGTTGCCGGAATTATGAGTGCATGTTTTGCATTTGGAGAAAAATCAGGTCAATCGATGGTAGAGATCGCAAAACACTTGAATCCTGGATCGGTGTGGGTTTATAATCCCGTATATGCGATAATTCTCATCGGCGGATTCATAGCCAATGTAGTATATTGTGTATCCATGATCGTTAAAAGAAAAAGTTTTATTGACTTCAGGAAACCCAACACGGGCAAATATTACTGGCTGGCAGCTTTAGCCGGGTTGCTCTGGTTCTCACAGTTTGTATTTAAAGGCATGGGAACCAGTAAAATGAGTGCAGATATGCGTTACATCACCTGGTGCCTGTTATTCTCCCTGGTTATTATTTTCAGCAATCTTATAGGGATAATAATTGGCGAATGGAAAGGGGTTTCAAGAAAGACTTTACTGGTTATTAGTGCTGGCCTTTTGGTCATGCTGGTATCCGTATTAGTGATCGGGTTTGCTCCGGTATTATAAGACATATATATAATCAAAGCGAAAAGATAATTTACGATTGGACGATTTTCGATTCCCGATTGAATTTTTTTATTGACGATTTACGACTGAAGTCAGGACGACTTCTGAATTAGCCCAGATATCGTATTCGTAAACGAAATAATTAAAAAAATATACTATGAAAAAAGAATTGATTCTGAAAGCATATGCAATTGCATGGGAACAATATAGGGACCTGGGTGTTGATACTGACAGGGCGATTGAACAGTTACAGGATATAAAAATCAGTTTGCATTGCTGGCAGGCTGATGATGTTGGGGGATTTGAAACGCCCGATGCTGTTTTGGGCGGCGGGGGGATTCAGGTTACAGGTAACTATCCGGGTAAAGCGAGAAACATTGCACAATTACGCCAGGATATTGAAAAGGTACTGACACTGGTTCCCGGGCGTCAGAGAATAAATCTTCATGCCATTTATGGTGATTTTCAAAATCAACGGGTTGACCGGGACCAGATTGAGATCAGACATTTTCAGAGTTGGATTGATTGGGCAAAAAACCTCAATCTTGGAATTGATTTTAATCCGACTTGTTTTTCACATCCATTTGCCGATGAGGGGTTTACGCTTTCCAGTAAAAATGAGACACATCGTAAATTCTGGGTTGAGCATGTCAAGCGATGCAGGAAAATCGCTGCAGAGATAGGGAAGCAACTGAATAATCCGGTTGTAAATAATATCTGGATCCCCGATGGCTCAAAAGATACACCTGTTGATCGTTATACTCACCGTGTTATTTTAAAAAAATCACTTGATGAGATTTTCGCTGTTAAATATCCTGAAGAATATTTAAAAGATTCTGTTGAATGCAAACTTTTTGGTATCGGATCAGAGGCTATGGTTGTTGGTTCCCATGAATTTTACATGGGGTATGCGATAAAAAACAAAAAGCTTTTATGCTTAGATAACGGGCATTTTCATCCGACAGAACAAACAGGTGATAAAATTTCATCCATTCTACAGTATATTGATGAAATCTTATTACATGTAACACGTGGTGTACGATGGGATAGCGACCACGTAGTTACTTTTAATGATGAGATCCAATTAATAGCGCAGGAAATTGTTCGTGCAGATGTTGTAAAACGGGTCAACATCGGGCTGGATTATTTTGATGGAAGCATTAACCGGATAGGTGCATACGTAGCAGGTATCAGAGCAACCCAACTGGCATTCTTATTTGCCTTTCTTGAACCTACAAAAACATTGAAAAAATTCGAAGAGGAGAAGAAGAACTTCGAGCGTCTTGCTTTATTAGAGATCCTTAAGTCAAAGCCTTTCGGAGCAGTTTATGATTTTTATTGCATGAACAACAATGTTGCGACCGGAGAAGATTATATCACTGAAATTCAGAAGTATGAAACCGATGTTTTGAAAAAAAGGAATTGATCTGCTTTGACTTACTGATAATTTTTATTATCTTGGAATAACAAATTTGAAGCCACTTTGAAAAGACTTTATTCACCGCAAAGACGCTAAGACGCTAAAAAGCGCTAAGAAGTATGATAATTGACAATTGACAATTGGTATTGGGTATTGGGTATTGGTTTTTTTTGAACAATCGAATATCGATCAACGAGTTTTGAAGTAAGAATGAAGCTCCCCGCAGCAAGCTACGGGGTATCTTCGGGAATTATTTAATATTCGCTGCAAGCAACGGGGAATTAACCCAAAAGAGATCAAAATTAGTTTTCGGAGGGACTCAAATTTATTATTTAACCTTTTAATTTGTTTCAAATTGAAAAATCGAAACCTTTTTCTTACTGGATTGCTAGTAATTTCTTTTTTAACCGTCTTCGGGCAGGTTAAAGTTTGTAACCTATTAACAGAAAACCGTATCAATCCGATCGGACTGGATATGCCCCGGCCAAGGTTTAGCTGGCAACTAAGTTCTGATCAAAGGAATGTTATGCAGACAGCTTATGAATTAAGAGTGAGCAACAACATTTCTGATCTTTCAAAGGAGAAAAAGTCAATCTGGCATTCAAAAAAAACAGTATCTGATTCTTCAGTATATATAACATATAAAGGAGCTGATCTTCAATCAGGCACCAGATATTACTGGCAGGTGAGGGTATGGGATAATCATGGACGGGTTTCCGGCTGGAGTCAGGTTGCTTTCTGGCAGACAGCTTTCCTCTCGGCAAATGAATGGAAAGCCAAATGGATCATGCAGGATACAGTCAAGTTAGCCAGTTCCGAAGCCTGTCCAATATTTCGTAAAACATTTATAGTTGGAAAAAAGATCCAATCGGCTACTGCTTATATCTCAGCGCTGGGAATGTATGAAGCGCAAATAAATGGTAAACGGATAGGTGATGCATTTCTGACCCCTGGCTGGACTGACTACAGGAAAAGGATCCAATACCAGGTTTATGATCTGACTGAAAATATTAATCAAGGGAATAACGCTATCGGTGTAACTCTTGGAAATGGCTGGTATGCCGGATTTATCGGGTGGGGGAACCATAATCACGAGTACGGAAAATATACAGCCTTACTTTTTCAGCTTGAGATCAGGTACACCGATGGGACGAGTCAGATCATCGTTTCTGATGAAAGCTGGAAATCATCCACCGGATCAATTCTGAGCTCGGAAATTTATCATGGCGAAACTATTGACAACCGCTATGAAAAGGAGGGCTGGACAATGCCAGACTATGATGACACAAAATGGATGTCAGTTCAAATTTTTCCATCTCCGGGTATAGATCTGGTTGCAACGTATAACGAGCCGGTAAGAAAACATGAACAATTCAAGCCTGTTAAAGTTTTCAAAACGCCATCGGGTGAACAGGTCATTGATTTCGGACAGAATCTCGTTGGTTTTGTAACCGTAAAAATTTCCGGGAAACAAGGAGATAAAATCACCATCCAACATGCGGAAATCCTGGATAAGGCCGGTAATTTCTACACCAAGAATCTCAGGTCAGCAAAAGCTACGGATATCTATATACTCAAAGGAGAAGGCACAGAAACTTTTGAACCTCATTTTACATTTCATGGTTTCAGGTACATTAAAATTGAAGGCCTGCAGGAAGAAATAAATCCTGAAAATTTCACTGCAGTTGCTTTATATTCAGATTTAAAACCGACCGGTATTTTTACAACCTCAAATTCTCTGATCAATCAGTTGCAGCACAATATCCAATGGGGACAGAAAGGAAATTTCCTGGATGTGCCAACTGACTGTCCGCAAAGGAATGAACGTTTAGGATGGACCGGTGATGCTCAGGTGTTTTCAAGAACCGCGACGTTCAATATGGACGTTCATAATTTCTTTGTTAAATGGTTGAAAGATCTGGCGTTAGATCAACTCCCAAATGGATCTGTGCCCCATGTTATCCCCAATGTTTTAGGGAAACTGGCCGGATCTACCGGCTGGGCGGATGTTGCTACCATCGTTCCAATGAATATGTACCTGGCCTATGGGGACAAGCAAATATTATCCCAGCAGTACAATAGTATGAAAGCCTGGGTAGATTATATGACATCGCAGAGTAAGAATAATTTGTGGAACACGGGTTCACATTATGGCGACTGGCTTTTTTATAGTCCATCTGTTGATGATGGCGGACGTGCTGCGGTTACTGATAAATACCTGATCGCTCAATGCTTTTGGGCACATTCTACGCAGTTGCTTATTGATGCAGCAACCATTCTTGGTAAAACAGAAGACGTTTTATCTTATACCACCCTTCTCAATACTATAAAAGAGGCATTTAATCAGGAGTATGTAACACCGGGAGGAAGACTGGTTTCAGGAACACAAACAGCCTATGTCCTGGCTCTCCAGTTCGATATGCTTCCTTTAAATTTAAGAGATCAGGCGGTTGAACGGCTTGTTCAGAATATTAAAAGTTATGAGAATCATCTTACTACGGGTTTTCTTGGAACCCCCTATCTTTGCCATGTTCTGAACCGTTTTGGAAAAACCAGCCTGGCTTATAAATTACTGTTGCAAGAAACCTATCCTTCCTGGTTATATCCTGTCAAGATGGGTGCAACAACCATCTGGGAACGATGGGATGGAATCAAACCAGACAGTACACTCCAGACCCCGGAGATGAATTCATTCAATCATTATGCATATGGAGCAATTGGTGACTGGATGTATAGGGTAGTTGCCGGAATAAATCCGGAAGAAGACGGCCCCGGATACAAGAAAATCAGGATTCAACCTTATACAGACAAGGAACTCAACAATGTATCTGCAAGTTTACTGACAAATTATGGAACAGTTTCTTCATCCTGGAACTATGGGAATGACAAATTTCATTTTACTGTCGAAATCCCTGTAAATACAACTGCTTCCATTTTTATTCCGGCAAAGAATTCAGATTCGATAAAAGCAGACGGAATACCATTGAATGCCGTAAAAGAATTACAGGTCAAGGGGTATGAAAATGGGTTTGTGATCGTGACGTCAGGTTCCGGCAAGTATCAGTTTACGGTTGATCAGGGTGAATTTTAATAATAAAAATTATGATCCAGGATGTTATAGCAATTTTCGACATTGGGAAAACGAATAAAAAAATAGTTCTATTCGACAGCAGGTTGAAATTGGTTCTCCAGAAAGAAGAACAATTCGCAGAATGTAAGGATGAAGATGGCTTTCCCTGTGATGATATTATTAAGATTGAGGATTGGATAATGAAGATGATCCGACAATTTACGCAAAGCAGAAAATATAATCTCAGAGCTGTAAATTTTGCCACCTATGGAGCTTCTCTGGTTTATCTTGACTCAATTGGAAGAAGATTAACCCCTGTTTATAATTATTTAAGACCTATGCCGGAAGATGTACTTCCTGGTTTTTATGAACGTTATGGGGGGATCGAAGAATTCTGCAGGAATACTGCTTCGCCTTCTCTGGGAATGTTAAACTCGGGTATGCAAATCCTTTGGGTAAAGAAACATAAACAAAACTCGTTTTCAAATGTTCGTTCCATTTTACATTTCCCTCAGTATTTATCTTTTTTAATCAGCCGGGAGGTCCGGTCAGAATATACCTCCATCGGCTGTCATACTGCGATGTGGGATTTCGATCATCATTGTTATCATAAATGGCTTGCTTATGAAGGGATCAGTCTCCCCTCCCCTACCTCAAATGATGAAACGATAGAGATCGACCTTTATGGCAAAAATATCCATACCGGAACAGGAATTCACGATAGTTCATCATCTCTTGTCCCTTATTTAAAGGAAAGTCCGGAGCCTTTTATTTTAATTTCTACCGGGACATGGTGCATTTTCATGAATCCTTTTAACAGAGAAGGTGTAACCATTAATCAACTTAGGCAGGATACTTTATGCTACCTTAGTACAAATCAAAATCAGGTAAAATCATCCCGGTATTTCATGGGTCATTTCCACGATATTTATACACAGCAAATTACTTCCTTCTTTAATCAGAAAGCTGAAAGTTATAAACAAATTCAAGGGGATGAGAGCATCCTGAGCAGACTTTTAGAAGAACCCCTGTTTTTTACAAAAGATCAATGTGACGTTAATAATTACTCAAAGATCGATTTATCGGTTTTTGGTTCTTTCGAAGAAGCCTATCATAAATTGATCATTGATCTCACAATGATGGGAATAAAATCTCTTCAGCTGGTCATTCCTGATCATGATAATACCAGGCGAATATATATCACCGGTGGATTTGCACGTAATGAACTTTTTATTCGTTTGTTAGCAGCTCTATTACCCAACATGACGGTCTATGTATCGGAAATAAATAATGCTACCGCACTGGGAGCCGCCATGGTATTATGGAAGAGAATTTTTTCAGGAAATGAGCCGGCAGCAGATCTGGGACTTAGAAAAATTGAGCCATTTAAAATAAATATCAGATGAGAGAAAGAACAAATATGGGCTCTTTGCGTCCTGATGAATTAATTTCAATCATTATTAAAAGAATTTACCAAACCGGTTTGACCACAACTTCCGGAGGCAATATCTCCATAAGGGATGAGAATGGAGATATATGGATAACACCTGCAGCGACAGATAAAGGAACTTTAAAGCCTTCAGATATTATTTGTATAAAATCAAATGGGAAAATCATTGGTTCTCACAAACCTTCATCCGAATATCCATTCCATAAAGCTATTTATAAAACCCGGTCAGACCTGCATGCCATCATTCATGCGCATCCGCCGGCACTGGTTTCTTTTAGTATTGTAAGACAGATCCCGGATACGAGAATTATTGCAAATACCAGAAAAATATGCGGAGACGTCGGTTATGCAGTGTATGAGCTACCCGGAAGTGAAGCTTTAGGAATGAAAATCGATGCGCAATTCGGGAAAGGTTTTAATGCTGTGATCATGGAAAACCATGGGGCAGTCGTAAGTGGTACCGGCTTAATTGATGCTTATCATCGCTTTGAAGCCCTTGAATATTGTGCAAGGACAATTCTTCTCAGTAAAATACTTGGGGATATCAGGTGCCTTACAGATAATCAGATAACGGCTTTTGAAAATCAGATACCAGAACTGATGCCTGAGATGGATACTTTATTTTTTTCTTCAGATGAGCCAGAGAAGAGATCATCTATCTGCGAAATTATGAACCGTGCTTTCCGTCAGGAATTAATGATCAGCGCTTATGGTACAGTATCGATGAGACTTCAGGATGATAATTTCTTAATTACTCCAGCCAATATTGAAACCTGGAACCCTGGAACAGACGATATTGTTCAGATCAAATCAGGAAAGAGAGAACCGCATAAAATACCGAGTAAGTCATCCTGGCTGCACCAGAGAATTTACAGGGATAATCCCGGCATTAATTCCATAATCCAAACACAGTGTCCCAACCTGATGGCATTTGGAGTTACGATTACCAAAATGAACGTGAGGACTATTCCGGAAAGCTGGATATTTTTACAAGATCTGCCTACTGTATCATTTGATGCAATTTCTCCGGCTACTACTAATATCCCGCAATTATTTTCAACCGGCAATCCGGGGCTTATTATCAGCAATGATTCAGTAATTTTCACGGGAGAAACGCCATTACAGGCATTTGACCGTCTTGAAGTTGCTGAATTAAGCGCTAAATCAATTTTAATGGGAGCCTCTCTTGGGAAGATGATACCCATCAGTGATGAGGAGGTTGAAGAGTTGCGTAAGGCTTTTTTAAAGGATTAATGGGTAGAAATCTTTATTGGAATTGTGAAGATTGATTTGAATAATCGAATATCGATCAACGAAGACCAAATTTCAAAATGGCAAAAGAATATAATAGAGCAATAGAATATCGATCAACGAATTTTGAAGTTCGAATGTGTTAAATCTGCAAAGTCAGAGCAGTACGGTCGTGGGAACGGGAGGATCATATTCGATATCGAGGTATTCAGGATCACCTTTCCTTCCTATCTTCAGGAGGACTGACTGGTAAGTACGGAATTCAACAGGGAATTTCAGTTCCCGGCCGCTGACATTAAATGTCAGGTCCCTGCGAATTGTATCCGAAGACAATGACTGGCCGTATTTCAGGGGAAGATGCAGGTTCATCGAGCGGGGGTTGGCAATGAAAAAATAGTATTCATCCCTGTCCTTCCTGCACCAGAAATCAGGAAGGCTGTCGCCCTTTACCAGTGGTTTTATGCAGGTGCTCCCCGGGAATTTACGGCTTACGTTCTTCATGTCTGTCAATTCCGCAAGAAGTTTGCCGAATTCCGGTGATTTATTTTTACCCGGTTGTATCGGAATCTGCCTGAGACAGACCTGTAATCCTTTCCCGGCAAATCTTACGATCGTTTTAAGGGCATTGAGGTCGATATGCGAAACATCAATGTACAAGACTGAAAAAGTTTCATCCCCGCAAACCAGTTTATTATCCTTAACAGAAGCATTCCTCAGGAAATCTCCGCTAATCCAGATGGGGTTGTATCCCCTGAGTTCATCAGGAGGCACAGTTCTTCTCATCTCATACTCTCCCCAGGCCCAGGGCTGTTGGGTATCGGGTTCTTTCATCAATCCGGTTTCCCAACTATCCTCCACGGGCAGGTAAATTGCGACATCCGAAAAGGTGACTCCCTTTTTCATATATCCGCAGACCTTTGTCATATAGCTGTTGAACGCAGGGATATCCTTTGCCAGGTTGCCCTTTCTCCCAACATGCACCGAGGCATAGAACATAATTGTGTCGATGCCCACCGGGTTGAAAGGCATGCCATGCCAGATGATCTGGTTCACCCCATTGGCGAAGAGTGCATCGGCCACAAGCTTAAGGTCAGCAACCTGCTCCTTCCCCCTGAGTTTGAAATCCATCTTCTTCTTCTCCGGATCATACCCGGGGAACCCGTATGTGCATGTGAAGGTTTCGGAGGAAACCTCACTCTTTGACGTCAGGCAGGCAGCTGAAGCCACTATCCTTGCATAGGGTGGTTCGTAAAGCATTGCTTCAGTCTCCGGTACATCCACCGAGGCATAAGCCGAGATAAGATCGACAGGGGCGCCAGCGCACTGTACCCGTGAAAAGGTGCCCAGACTGCGGCATTCTGCTGCGAAGGATTTATAGAACCTGTTCACCACATAATCCGAGACAAGCTTCATATAATCGTACCGTTCGTCGAAGTTTGCACGGGAATAAATACTGTCCATATATGGCTCGATGTCATACCCGTATGATTTTTTAAAGGCTTCGCCGAAACCTGTTGTCCAGATCCTTGAGGTCTCAACTTCCCACGAATCGCAGAAAAGTCCCGAAACAGATCTTTTCATCGCTGGGGCAAGGGCAGTTGACATGCGTTGCGCATACCGGTCGAACGCACCCTGATCCATATGGTTTATGATATAACCCTTTTTAGGGTATTCCCAGGAAACGACGGCATAGGTCCATTTCAGGCTGTCGTTCTTTTCATGCCAGGTCTGGGTGGCATCTTCTCTCTTTACTTTCGTATCTCCGAAAGGCCACCCGGTACCGAAGGTAAAATCGCAGCTCAAGCCAAGACTAACGGCATATTGCTTTGCATAAGCGACGATGGAAGACCATTCGGGGCTTTGCCATTCCTGCCGGGGGAGGTAGTTGGTATCGAGGGGTTCACTGTAGAACCGTTTCCGGTTCAGCGGATAGACCCAGGCGATCTCGACACCTCCGAAGCCGTTCTTCTTCACCCAGTCGAGGTTATATCTAACGTCTTCCCTCTTTATAACTCTCGCAAACCACCACCAGCGGGCCAGCGGTTTTGATGAGGCGTAATGTAATTTGCCCTCGCCGGCCCTTATGCAGCCGGCCGCCAGCAGTCCGCACAGCAAGACCGCCAGGATAATCTTAATGGATCTCATATGACAAATATAGATGAAAAAAACTTATTTAATTTAAACAATCGAATATCGATCAACGAATTCTGAAGTTAGATCGTGTTTGACAGAAATAAGGCGGTCGGAGGCTCCGGTTTATCCAAACCTTCATATTTGAGAAAAATAAATACTTGATTTATCAATGAAAAGTGCAAAATGCTGATTACTTTTGCAGTAACATTATCAGGGGTGCCTTACTGTTCAGGCTGAGATCACACCCTATGAACCTGATGTGGGTAATGCCGCCGTAGGAAATTGTTCATAGCTTCAACTATTTCTTTCTTTTGACCGCATCCCTGTTTATTTTTATTTACAGAGCTTATTGAATTCAGACCAAAAAAATAAAAAGGCATGCAAGAGAACATTAAAATCAGCTATCCTTCTTCCGAAAAAATATTCATCCCCGGAAAAATACACAGCCTTCGTGTGGCAATGCGCCGGATCAATCAACTTGATACTATTGAGATTATAGATGGCGAACGAAAAGCGACACCCAATCCTCCGGTTACCATCTACGATACAAGTGGCCCGTTTTCCGATCCTCAAGTCAACATTAACCTGAAAAAAGGACTTCCCCGCCTTCGTGAATCGTGGCTTATCGACCGGGGAGACGTGGAGCAGCTTCAGGAAATCAGTTCGGAATTTGGAAGGAAACGTAGTGCCGATCCTTCCCTCGACGCAATACGTTTTCAGCATATATGCCTGCCTTATAAAGCGAAATGCGATAAGGAAATCACACAAATGTACTATGCAAAGCAAGGCATAATCACTGCCGAAATGGAATATGTGTCCATTCGTGAAAATCAGATGAACGGGGAACTGGGCATCAAGAGCCATATTACCCCTGAATTTGTGAGACAGGAAGTTGCAGCCGGTCGTGCCATTATTCCTGCCAACATCAATCACTCCGAAGCCGAACCAATGATCATCGGTACCAACTTTCTTGTTAAACTGAATACGAATATTGGCAATTCGGTCATGTCATCGGGCATCGGAGAAGAAGTTGAAAAAGCCATTTGGAGCTGTAAATGGGGTGGCGACACGTTGATGGATCTTTCCACGGGAGCCAATATCCATGAAACGCGCGAATGGATTATCCGTAATTGTCCGGTGCCGTTGGGAACTGTTCCGATTTATCAGGCGTTGGAAAAAGTGGACGGAAAAGTTGAAGATCTGAGTTGGGAAATATACAAGGATACACTTATTGAACAATGCGAACAGGGTGTCGATTATTTTACGATTCATGCCGGTGTGTTGCAAACTCACGAATCCCTGCTGAAAAGCAGGCTCACGGGCATAGTTTCCCGCGGTGGTTCCATCCTTACCAAATGG
>Ga0326727_10021858_pt1 | contig 12451 bp, 13 predicted proteins | sample MB2enrmetagenome_FD_207643 | JGI IMG/M metagenome (GOLD analysis project Ga0326727, IMG submission 207643) | Lab enriched peat soil microbial communities from McLean, Ithaca, NY, United States - MB29MY | ecosystem: Environmental > Terrestrial > Soil > Wetlands > Peat | place: USA: New York...
GTGCGCCACTCTTCTTCAGGGCGGCTTCCACGCTCTGGCGCCGCACGATGCCCCGTCGCAACTGACGGTTGGCGCCGGCGAGTTCGACCGTGCGCCGGCTCAGGGTCGCGTTGAGCCGGTTCAAGTCGGTTTTGCTCTGCCGCGCGGCTCGATGTGTCTCCACGATCGGGGAGACGGCCTCGGTAAAAAAAACCTCCGCCCGCTTGCTAAAGCCATTTTTTCCGCTGGATAATTCCAGTGTGGCGACGGCTCGCTCGTGCATCCGGGCCAGTTCCAGCGTCTCCAGACCGAGGACCACAGCCCGGCGTCCCAGTCCCAACGCCGGCAACAAACTCGCGCGCGGCCCCTGCTTCAGGTGCTTGCGCAACGCCGTCACATATCGCCGTGACAACCCCGTTAGTTTTTGTTTCATGCTGTCATGCCCCATCCGGCCGGACCCCCCGGAATGCTTCCTCTCTCAATGGCGAGCCGCCCATCCGCACTAAACATCCGGCCATGGCCGCCATTTGTCTATGGGGTGAACACCCCACAGGATTACACCCCATAGCGAAGAATCGGCGGATCGCTTAGTGTCACTCACAAGTCAAGTGTCAAAAGAAAATTATAACAATTGAAAATAAAAGCATTATGAAAGTTAAAACAAACGGCCTGCTCTCGCTTTTTGTAGCCATGAGCGCCATCACAGTCACCACTACATCAGCGCAGGCCTCCGATACGGACAGCCGCATTGAGTCATCCGCCAGGAAGTCTTATGTATTCAAAACCTACCTCAAGGACGATTCGATCAAGACGGTGTCCAGACACGGCCTCGTCACCCTGACCGGGACGGTTTCCGAATCGTCGCACAGAACATTGGCGGAGAATACCGTGGCCAGCCTGCCGGGCGTCACCAGCGTGAACGATCAACTGACCATCATTGGTGAACAACCGGCCGAACATTCGGATGGATGGATCACCATGAAAGTGAAAACCGCGCTCTTGTTCCACAGCCACGTCAATGGCTTCGGGACCACGGTCTATACCAAAGACGGCGTCGTCACCCTGCAAGGTGAAGCCAGCAGCATGGCGCAAAAGGAACTCACCACCGAATACGCCAGGGACATCGACAACGTCAAAGAGGTCAAAAACGACATGACCGTTGCCGAGACTCCGCCAGCGCCAGCTTCAACCGTCGGCGACAAAATCGATGACGCCTCCATCACGGCCCAAGTCAAGTCGGCCTTGCTGTCGCACCATTCGACCAGCGCCTTGCACACCACGGTTTCAACGTCGCAAGGCGTCGTCACCTTGAGCGGCATTGCCAAAAACGACGCCGAAAAGACCCTCGTCACCAAGCTCGCCACCGACATCAACGGCGTAAACAGCGTGATCAATAACATGACCATCGCCGTGCCTGTGGCCGCTAATTAAACCGTCAAATTGTTGCCGGCGGGCGCAACAGCGCGCCAGCCGGCAGATCAACCGAAAGAAAATTATATGTTATATACTATTGCCATGATCCTTATCATTCTCTGGCTGCTGGGGTTGGTGACCGGCACCGTAATGGGCGGTTTCGTTCATGTCCTCCTCGTCATCGCCATTGTGATGATTTTGCTCAGACTCATCTCCGGCCGAAAAGTCGTGTGACGGGTTTGGGCGAACAGCGCTTCGGTGCGGCAAAGAACCGCTCCGAAACGCTGCCGACAAAAAATTAACTTACAGATTAAATATGAACACAAAAACGATTGTAGCCGTCCTTTTGGTCACCTTGGGCATTGTGGTGCTGGCCTACTCGGGACTCAGTTTCACGACCCCGGGAAAGCCCATCGAGTTCCTCGGGTTGCACATTGCGACCACCGACAACCATTTTATTCCGCCGGTCGCCGGAGCATTTGCGCTCGTCGGCGGGATCGTCTTGCTGCTGGTCAAGCCCAGACGGGTTTGACGGGCGGAGTCGAAACGATTTGAGCAAAAAGAGAACCAACCGGGGTTTCAAGGTCCTGGCTTTTCATCCGTTTAAGCCATTCATCGGCGTACTCACCCAGGGTTGACACACAGGCGCGCTGCCCCTGGCAAAACTGCCTGTGTCTGCGAAAGCATGGTATCACTCAGGCGTCTGTGGGATGATTGAATCGACTTCATTTCGGCATGTCGTGAGGCTGCGGAGCTTCTCGGCGATTTAGGACGCCGATTCTCCGGCGGCACGCCTGGAAACGGCATATAGCAAAATGAAGCACAGCCGGTGAGAATCCTCAAAAAGGGCGCATCTCGACACACGCACCATTGGCAGGGCGAGGATTCTCTGTCTTCCCCGGAAGCCAAAAAAGGCCACTCATTCGATGGTGCGGGTGTCAAGTTGCGCCCCCTCAAGATTCCCCTGTTTATTATCATCGCATATTTTGGTATATAATAACTTCACTGGAAGAAATTGCTCAAAGCTTGACAGCATTTACCAAACAATTGAAGCCAAAGCGCCATTGTTGCGCTATTGTTTGTTCGCCGATATGAAATCTCGTTGGAGGAATGTCTTTTCAAACCAGCGGCTCGATGGCTGAATTAAAGACGCGCCCGGGCGTTTGGTTGCCAGGGAGCGTGATAAGAAATGGCTGTTGATGCCAATGGAAGACACAATATACGATGCCGTGGTACTCGGTTGCGGCCCGGGGGGCAGCAGTGTCGCCACCTTCCTGGCGCGAGCAGGGAAACGGGTGCTTGCCCTGGAAAAAGAGGTTTTCCCGCGCTTCCACATCGGCGAATCATTGCTGCCGTGCAACATGGCCATTTTCGAGGAGATGGGCGTGATGCCGGCTTTGCGGGAGTTGGGATTCCCGATAAAATACGGCGCGCAGTTTCAACTCGGCAATGGTTCGATCTGCACGCGTTTTGTTTTTCGCGAGGGCCGGTTCAATACCGCGCCGAGCGCCATTCAGGTCGAACGCGCCGTGCTCGATCATGTGTTGTTGAAAAACGCCCGCTTTTCCGGCGCCGACGTGCGGGAAGGCTGGACGGCCAGCCGGTTTGAGATGGACGGGCATGGTGTCAAAGTGGAGGCGAGCGATCCGGCGGGAAACACCCACCAGTTTCGCGGGTCATTTTTGATTGATGCCACCGGGCGCGGCAACCTGACCGGCAACCAGGAGAATTTGCGGGAGATGCATCCCAAATGGAAGAAGCTCGCTGTTTTCGGCCATTTTGAGAATGTGGCCCTTGATTCCGGCGAAGCCGGCACCGACACCATCATTGTGCGCTTGGAGAACAAATGGTTTTGGATCATTCCGATTTCGGCGGTGAAAACCAGTGTTGGCATTGTGTTTAACAAGGACGAATTCACGCAAGCCGGCGGGACGCCGCAGGAAGTTTTTCACCACTGGGTGGAGTCCACTCCGCCGGTGAAAAAGCGCATGAAAGACGCCCGGCTGACGGGCGCAATTCAAACGACCAGCGATTTCAGCTATCACAACCGCCGCCTGGTGGGGCGCCGTCTGTTGCGCGTGGGGGACGCGGCGGGCTTCATGGACCCCATTTTTTCGGCGGGCGTTTTTCTGGCCAGTTGGTCGGGCAAACTGGCGGCGGAGGCGGTTATCAAATCTCTTGAGACCGGGAAACCAGGCACGGCCCTGTTCGCCAAATACGAAAAACGCGTCCGCCGGGGATTGAAGTTTTACTGGCGCGTGGTCGAGCAATATTACACCACACCGTTCATGGAATTATTTCTGAGGCCCGGCAACCATTACGACCTGCCCTCCGCCGTCACCGCGGTGCTGGCCGGGGAACTGGAGGGCGGATGGTCCCTGCGCTGGCGGCTGGAATATTTCTTCCTCCTCGTCAAACTGCAACGCTATTTCAAGATAGTGCCGCCCATCTTTTTCGGGCCGCATCGGGCCCGGAAGCTCAACCCCATGCCTTGCGCGGAAAAGATTTGAATCCCCACTCCCGAACTTCCGCGACCACACGCCCGTCACGCCCTGCTTTTTCAGGCGGCGCGCTCCTCGCGCTGGGCCTCATGCTGTGCGCTTCATGCCGCACGGCCCCTCCTTTGCCGCCCGCTGATTTTTCGTCGTCCGGCTGGCGGTTGCAACAAGGCCAGGCCGTTTGGAAGCCGTCCAAAAACCGCCCCGAACTGGCCGGCGATTTATTGCTGGCAACCAACACCGACGGCAATTACGTGATTCAATTCTCCAAAAACCCTTTTACGCTGGCGACAGCGCAGGTGGCAGGTGGCGCATGGCAAATTGAATTCGGGGCCGGGCGATACTTGGCGCGCGGCCAAGGCGCGCCGCCGGCTCAGTTCGCCTGGTTTCAATTGCCGCGCGCCCTCGCCGCCAGGGAGCCGGGCCGTCCCTGGAAATTCATGCGCCGGGCGGACGATTCCTGGCGGCTGGAGAATACGCGCACCGGCGAAATGTTGGAGGGCGTGTTTTTTCCATGAAGCGCGGTTGGTTTCGCTGGTGGTGGGCCGTGCTGCTCCTGCCGATGGCGGCGGGGGTGTCCAGGCTTCACTTCGATGCAGACGTATTGGACCTGCTGCCCGCGCGCCTCCCCGCCGTGCAAGGGCTTAAAATGTACCAGCAACATTTTGCCAATGCGCGCGAACTCATCGTTACCGTCCACGCGCCCGACGCCGACGCCGCAACATCAGCCGCCCAATCCATCGCCAGCAAGCTGCGCCACGAAACAAATCTTGTGGCCGACGCCACCTGGCAGCCGCCCTGGCTGGAACATCCCGAACAAATGGCGGAGTTGATTGGTTATCTCTGGCTGAATCAACCGCCGGAAGTCTTTCGCCGGCTGGCGGATAATCTTGCGGAAACCAACCTGGCCAATGTCCTCATCGCCACTCGCCAACGCCTGGCCACGACCCTTTCGCCCGCCGATCTGGCGCAATTGAGTTATGATCCGTTTGGCCTGACTCAATTGCCCGCCGCCATCACGGGCGCCGCGCCCGGATTCGGGCAGGGGCAGAATATGTTCGCGTCCTCCGACGGGACGTTCCGGATTATTTTTGTCAAGGCGGCCGGTGAATTGAACGGTTACCGCGAATGTACGGACTGGGTCAATGCCGTGAAGACCATTGCCGAAAATTCGTTGTCTCCCCGGAGCCAGGTAAACATCGGTTACACGGGCCGTCCAGCATTCGTTGCGGAAATATCCGGCAGCATGAAACACGACATCGCGCTCTCGGTCGGCGGCACGGCCCTGATCGTTGCCATTTTATTTTGGCTGGCGCACCGTCGCTGGAAACCGATGCTCTGGCTGTTGACGTTGCTCGCGCTGATTTTGGGAGGCACGCTCGCACTCGGAAGTTTGATTCTGGGCGCGATTAATGTCGTCAGCATGGGCTTTGCGGCCATCTTGCTCGGGCTCGCGGTGGATTACGCGGTGGTGCATTACCAGGAGGCGCTGGCTTACCCGGACCATTCCGTCCCGGAAATCCGCCGCGCCATTGCACCCAGCATTTTCTGGGCGGCCACGACCACCATCGCGGCGTTTTTGGCGCTCAACTTCGGTGGCCTGCCCGGCCTCGCCCAACTCGGCTCGCTTGTTGCCATCGGCGTCGCTCTTTCAGCCCTGGTGATGATCATGGCGTTTTTGCCGCCGCTGTTTCCCGATCGAATGGTCCCGCGCCCCCGTCAACCGTCCGTTGCACAGGAAGCGCCGGCCGCCCAACCGCTGAATCCGTTGCGCGCGAAACTGGTTTTCGCTGCCACCGGCGCATTGATCGCGTTCTGTGCCGTCGTCTTGTCCTTTGGCTGGCCCAAAATGGATGCCAGCACCCACGCCATGGAACCGCGCCACAGTCAGGCTTACGCCACGCTCAATGCCATCCAGGACCACCTCGGTCAAAAACAGGAACCTCTCTGGCTGGTGGTCTCCGGCCGCAATGAAACCGAAGTCGCGCGGCAACTCGCAGCCATAAAACCGGCGCTGGATAACGCAGTCTCCAAACACCTGCTGACGGGCTTCACGTTGCCGGATGCGCTCTGGCCGCGATCAGAAATGCAGTCGGCCAACCGCCCCACAGCGCGACGCCTGGCGGACGAAGCAGGCGCAATGAAGATGGCGGCGCTGGCCAATGGATTCACCGGCGACGCCTTGGGATTGAACGGGAAAATCCTGGAAACGTGGCGGCAGGCTGCGGCCACGACCAATGTTTTTTGGCCAACCAACGCGGCCAGCCGGTGGGTTTTTGAGAAAATCGCCGCGCACGATCCCCAGGGTTTTTTCGCCGCCGGGTTTCTTTACCCGGCGGCGGACACCATGGATGCCGCGGCGCTGGCCCGGGCCGGCGGGCCGCTCCCGGACGAAGGCGTCCGGCTTTCGAGCTGGAGCCTGCTCGGACGGGCGGTGCTGGATGTAGTCAAACATAATTTATGGAAGATGCTCCTGCCCATGGCCGGCCTGGTGCTTCTTTCACTGTGGCTGGCCTTTGGCCGCCTGGCGGAGATTTGCCTCAGTCTGGGCATTTTGTTGTTGAGCGGGATTTGCCTCCTGGCGGTGATGAAAATCGCGGGCTGGTCGTGGAACGTGCTCAATCTCATGGCGCTGCCGCTGCTGCTGGGCACGGGCGTGGACTACAGCATTTTTATGCAACTGGCGCTGCGGCGGCACGGGGGCTGCCTGGAAGCAGCCTGCCGCACCGTGGGGCGCGCCTTGTTGCTCTGCGGCGGCACTGCTGTGGCGGGGTTCGGTTCCCTGGGCTTCTCCAGCAACGCCGGCATGTCCAGCCTGGGGCAGGTTTGCGCGGCCGGGTTGGCGGGCAACATGTTGATCTCGATTTTCTTGCTGCCGGTTTGGTGGAAAATGCTGGCCGCTCAAAAACAAAATCCAGCCAGCCCGGAGCCGCCTTCACCCTCGCAGCTTTATCGTGGTGTCATTTGGAGAATGGGCCTGGGTCTGGCCCGTTGTCTTCCCGCTTCCGTCGGCCGGACTCTCGCCAAATGCGGCGCGGCCATTTACTGGCGGCTGGCAGCGCATCGCCGTGAAATCGTGATTCAAAATCTGCGGCCTGTCCTGAAGGCTGACGCCTCGGCGGCCCACCGCGCCGCCCGCGCGCTTTTCACTGAATTTGCGCTCAAGATCGCGGACCTTTGGCGCTACGAAGGGGGGGTGCCCCTGGAAAATTGGGTGATGCGGTGGCAAGGCTGGGAGATTTACCAGGCGGCCCACGGGCGCGGCAGGGGTGTTCTGCTCGTCACACCGCATCTGGGCAATTGGGAAATTGGCGGAGCGTATCTCCCCGTGAAAGGTTTCAAATTATTCGTGTTGACTAAACCCGAACCGGATCCGCGCCTGACGGAACTGCGGCAGGCCTCGCGCGCGCTCCGGGGAGTGGAAACGATCGTGGTGGGCGAGGATGCGTTCGCCTTCATTGCCATCGTCAAACGCCTGCAGGAGGGCGCCACGGTCGCGCTGCTGATGGACCGCCCGGCTCCACCCACCGCCGTCACCGTCAATTTGTTTGGCCGGCCCTTTTTCGCCTCCATTGCCGCGGCCGAACTGGCGCGCGCTTCCGGCTGCGCGATTCTGCCCGTCTGCATTGTGCGGGCGGACGAAGGTTATGCGGGGGAAATCCAGCCGGAAATTCATTATGACCGGGCCATGATCGGCAATCGGGCGGCGCGCATCCAGTTGACGCAGGAAATCATGCGTGTCTTTGAACCGGCGATTGAGCACAATCTCACCCAATGGTATCACTTTGTTCCCATCTGGCCGCACGGCGATTGAGTTGCCTTGCAGTCCTTTGCCTCCTGGCGGCGGCGAATCTGCGCGCGGCGGACACCAACGCCGTACTCGAAGGCTGGTTTGCCGCCCAGGCCGCTGTCCACACCTTGTCTGCGGATTTCGTCCAAACGCGCACGCTCAAGACTCTTGTGCAACCGCTGACAGCCAGCGGCCGCTTGTGGTTTTCGCCGCCCGATCAATTTCGCTGGGAACTGGGCCGCCCGGCGCAGACCATTGCGCTGCGGCACGCGGACGAAATGTTCGTCATTTATCCGCGGCTCAAACGCGCGGAGCATTATCCCCTGGGCGCGTCCGCGCCGCGCGGGTGGCGCGACGCCTTGTCGCTTTTGGACGCCGGTTTTCCCAGCACCAGAAAGGAATTTGATGCGCAATTTCAAATCCAATCGCTTACGGGAACCAACGGAACGTGGCGGCTCGCGCTTCAGCCGCGCAGCGCCGCCGCGCGCGAAATCATGCCCGGGCTGCGGGTCATCCTGGCCGCCAATGATTTTTCGCTGGCCGGAACGGAATTGGTTTTTATGGACGGTTCGCGAATGCGGAACGACTTCACAAATGTTGTGGTCAATGCGCCCCTGGACGAAAAAATGTTCCAATGGAGATCGCCCGCGGATTTCGAAGTCACCGAGCCTTTTGCCAAATGAGCTCCGGCAACACAGAACAAAACGGACTGGAATTCCTGCCGCATGGGCCGGAGTTTCGCTTCCTGGACAAGGTTTCGAGTCTGACGCCGGGCAGGGAAGGCGCGGGCGAATATCGCGTGCGCGGCGATGAGCCGTTCCTGCGCGGACATTTTCCCGGCGATCCGGTTTTTCCCGGTGTGCTGCTCGTTGAGGCGGCGGCGCAACTGGCTGGAGTGGTGGCGCAAAGCGATCCGGTCATTCCACCGTTGGCGGGACTGAAACTGGCGGCGTTGCGCGGGGTGAAGATTTCCGGCGCGGCCAGGCCCGGAGATGTCGTGCAACTGGAAGCGCGCCTCATCGGGCGGCTCGGCAATTTGATCCAGGCCGAAGCACGCGGGCGCATCGGCGACAAGCTGGTGCTGCTGGCGGAATTGACCTTGAGCGGAGAAGCGCCGCCTACTTGACAACGTCAGCCGGTGAATGGACGGCGCCACCGCGCCAATGTTTACTTGGCATGACTCTGAATCAGCCTTCTCAAATCTTCGATACGCATCATCTTTCCCCCGTTGTGGATCATGGCGTGGCAGTTTGGGCAAATCGGACACAGGTCTGCAATCGGATCAATTTTATACTGCTGGCGGATTTCTGATAGCGGCTTAAGGTGGTGGACGTGAATAAAATTGCGGCCAAGCTCACCATACACTTTCTCGAAATTAAAACCACATGCACAGCAACAACAACCATGATGTTCAAGGCATTTCTGGCGAGCTTGCTGATTGCGCTCGTAGGCGTTGACGGTGATCGGACGAGTTGTACCTTCAAAATATTGTAACGGAACAGCAACTTCGTCAGACTGCAACCATATCGGATGGCCCAATTAATCCCAAAGCATTCCACTGTTCCACGGTCGCCCTGAAATTTGTTCCCTGATAGGGTTGTTGCAGAATGCTCAAGCCTTTCAATACGGGATGTTTTAATAATTTATTCTTGAAAATTGGAGGGCTGAATTTACTCGTGTATTTCACCTTGACTCTAAATTTTGGTTCGGCCGGATAAAGGTTGCTTGTTAATTCGCCAACACCGTAAATCCCACTTTCCTTGCCTGCTTGCCAAAAGATGACTCCATCCCCTTTCCGCATCTCCTTCCACAATCGTGTTACCCGCCACCAATCATCACGCCTTTCACGTAATTCTTTTTTAAGATCATATTCCTTCGGAACAGCTTGAAAAATCCACACACTCATTTGTCTTCAAGCAGGGAGAGCAGTGAGCTTTTTGGCGGCCCGGCGGGATGATTTGCGCCGGACTTGTGTTGGCTTGAGCGTGACCAGACGCTCGGCGTAATGTTCCTGTTGTTTTATGTGGTCGGCGAGCATCCGGTCAATATTGTGGCCGTAGCGCTCGGAGATTTCCATGCGGGCGGCGCGCACTTCATCAATTCCAGGGTCGGCATGTTTTTTCATGTTCTTGTTCCAAGTAAATCCACTGGCGTCAACAGCATCGGCACCGGCAGGCCGAGCCGTTCGTTGATGTGTCTAATATGGTCGATTTTGTTGGGATTGGCAAGATGGACGCAGTTCCAGGTGAGCAGAAAATCGCAGCCGTGGACAGACGCCAGCGCCAGATGAAGGGCATCGCCGGTCGGACTTTGCGGCATCACCTTGTGCCGTTGGTAGGCGCGAATGATTTCGCCGATGCGCGCGTTTTCACCGAGCACCGGCAGGTCGCGGAGGAGATGCAACGATTTTTCGCGCTTGGCGGACGGATACGCGGGACTCTCCAATTCCTGCAAGACGGCGTAACTGGTGAACAGTTTGTAGTCCTGGCGGTGTTCGTCCCACCACTTCCGCGTCCAGTGATGGCGGGAAAGGCTTTCAATATCTTTCCGCGTTTCGTGGTAGAAACTCGGAATCGTTGTCTCAATATAAATAAGAGCGCTCACATGTCAGTTTAAGACGAACAAGGCCTGTCTGCCAACCCCGAACCCGCGCCCAAATCCTCGCCCAAGGCCGATTCGATCATCCCGGACAACGTCAGCCGGTGAATTGCGCGCGGCATTCCGCCCGGGAAATCTTGCCGCGCGGGCCGGCGGGGAGTGACTCGACAAGCCGCCAGCGGCGCGGCACTTGCCACGACGGCAATGATCCCAAAAGGAATTGCTTCAACTCGGTTTCCCCCGCACTGGAAGCGACCACCGCGACAATCATCTCCGTCCGCCCGGAATCGGCGCCGGGCGCGCCAAACACCAGGCATTCGCGCACGAGCGGATGCAACAGCAGCGCGCGCTCGATGGTCTCCGGCGACACCTTGCGTCCGGCCACATTGATCTGGTCGCCCGCACGGCCCCTCAGATAGACCAGTCCATTTTTAAGTTCGGCCAGGTCGCTTGATTGAAATTGGCCGGCGCGGAGCGAGGCGGATTCCCGGGGCCAATAGGTTTGGCCGACGGCCTGGCTGCGAACACTCAAACAGCCCTCATTGTTCAAAGACAGGCTCACGCCCGGCATGGGCGCGCCAGCCAGGGAGGCGTCCGTGCGCGGCGCGGCCCCGGCATCGTAGGCGATGCCGCCGCATTCGGATGCGCCATAAAAATTGTGGATTTTGATTCCGCCCGCCGCGAAGACCGACTGCTCCAAATTCAACGGCAACGGCGCGCCGGCGGAAATGGCCAAACGGACGCGGGCGGGGATGCTGGCGGCCTCATGCCAGGCCCGCCACAGCGCTGGCACGGCGGCGAGGGTGATGGCGGGTTCTTGAGCCACCGCGCCACGAATGACTTCCGGCAACGGCGCCGGCGCGAGGATCAGCGGAATGCCATGCAGCAAAAGCGGGAGCACCAAATTGGAGAATCCGTAGGAATGGGCCAGCGAGATGACGCCGAGATTCGGCCAGTCGGGGCGCAAGCCCATCGCCGACACGATTTGGGCGGCGTCGGCGGCGAGTTGTTCGGCGGTGAAGGCTATCAGCCGCGCTGCCTCTGTCGTGCCCGAGGTCCACTTCAGATGCGCGCATTCTTTGGGTGGAGGCGTCAAATCCGGCAGGGTTTGCCCTGCTTCGAGCGGGCAGACGGTTTTTCCCGAACGCCACGCCGACAACAGCGAAAAAATGAACTCGGGCGAATGGCCTTGCGGATGAATGATTTCTCCGGGGTCCGTCTGCCGCGCCTCGCCGGCGGCGAACAATTGCGCGAACGTCCAGCGCCGGTCCGAAGCAAGATCGCGCAACGCAAGGTCGTTGCGCCGGGCGTTCATCGTGTTGTGCCACTGTTCGTAAAGCATTGCCAAGGGGGTTAATACAACCCTAATTTGCTGCGCAAGCCAAATGCTTATGCCAAATAATTGCCAAGCCGCCGGACCTCGCCGGTTTGAGTTCGCGCGGGACAGCTTTGCCTTTGAGAATGAAACGTTCTGGGAATACCATTTTGACGCGGTCTTGGGAAAAACCAGTTTCAGCCGGCGCGAGCCAAAACCGGCTTACGCGCACCGTTGTTTCGTGTTGACCTGCGCGGCCCGTCAATTCCTTTTTCACGCCCGTTTTGAGGCGGGCCAAAGGGCGCCCGATGATCCAACGTGCCGCCGCCTCATCCGCGAAGTCGTGGCGCGCAATCCGCGCCGGCCCTGCCCGCCTGAAAAACAAATCATCATCCCCGGCTATGCGGGTTTGCGGGAATTCAGCTCGGCGCGCGCCCCCTTGTTGAAAGCCGAATGCGGCGGGGCATGGCGCTCTTATGTGTTGCGGAGCCATTGGCGGATGGTCTTCCCGATTTCGCGCGCGCACCAAGCCCGCACCGCCGCCTCTTTGTTCGCCGCGCTCCAACAGAATGTTCCGCCGATTGTTCACCTGGTGAGATTCCCGGCGCTCACCATCAATCACAGCATGATTTTGTTCGCAGCGGCGGCAACCGGCCGCGGCCTTGATTTCCAAGCCTGCGACCCAAACAACACGGCGCAGCCAACGATGTTGTCGTTCGACCACAAAACAAGAACCTTCTCATTGCCGCCGAATCATTATTGGGCCGGCGGTGAATTGGACATCATTGAGATTTATCGAACCTGGCTGATGTGATTTTTGGCCGGCGAAAGGCGGCGCCAAAGAAGAGCAGGCCGCAC
>Ga0326727_10021859_pt1 | contig 12451 bp, 13 predicted proteins | sample MB2enrmetagenome_FD_207643 | JGI IMG/M metagenome (GOLD analysis project Ga0326727, IMG submission 207643) | Lab enriched peat soil microbial communities from McLean, Ithaca, NY, United States - MB29MY | ecosystem: Environmental > Terrestrial > Soil > Wetlands > Peat | place: USA: New York...
GTCGAGTTCGTCGCCCTGTTCGATATGCGCCTCCAGGTAGCCGCGGTAGCGCGCCGGATCGAGCCGCGCGCGGGGCAGGCCGGCCAGGCCCGCGGCGGCCAACGCGTCCGGTAATTTGCTGCCGTCGTGGCGGTTGATCGTGGCCGCAATCTCCGCGTCATCGATGCCGCGCACGAATGATCGGCTGCCAAGGAAATTGCCGAAATGGCCCTCCTCATCAGCCCAGGCGCCGGCCTCGATGCCGTGACCAAGCGCGCGCGCCACTTCCAGACCGTAGATCACGCCCATCGCGCCATCCAGCCAGCCGGCGTGCGGCTGCGTCTCCAGATGGCTGCCGAGCAGCAGTTTCGGGCCGGGCACGGAGGACCGCCCGATAACGTTGCCGATGCCATCGATCTCGGGCGCCAGCCCCGCCTCGGTCAGCCGATCGGCGAACCAGCGCCGCGCCGTCATGTCGTCCGTGGAATAGGTCGGCCGGTGCACGCCGGTCTTGTATTCCCCGATCTTGCGCAGCGCATACAGGTCACGCAGCAGACGATCACCATCTATCTTCGCCATGATCTTCCTCCTCTACGGTGCCAGCCGGATGTTCTGAGGACGGATCATTCCGTCGGGCGTTGGCGTGAAGCCGGTCATCTTGTCGCTGACACCCCAAAGCCATTTGACGTGATACAGGATCAAATGTGGCCGATCATCGAGATAGATGTCGGAGAGCTGGCGATACAACGACTGGCGCTGCGCGACATCGTTGACGCTGCGCGCCTGGGTCAGCACCTCGTCGAATTTGGGATTGCAGTATTTGCCCCAGTTCAGGAAACCGTTGCAGGCCAGCCAGATCGCCACGTTGCCATCGGGGTCGGCGCGTCCGCTCCACAGCACCAGCGCCACGTCAAAGGCGCCGGATTTCGTGGTGGCGACCTCGGCGTTGGCCTCCATTGCCTGCAACTTGAGATCGAAGCCGGCCTCGGCCGCCATCGATTGGATCACCTCGCCGACCTGCACCTCCACCGGGCTGTTGCCGGTGATCAGCGTGAACGCCGGATGCGCCACGCCGGCCTGCGCCAGCAGCGCCTTGGCGTGGGCGACATCGCGCGGCGGCACCGGTCGTTGCGCATTCCAATAGCGCGAGCCGGGGGCCTCGAATTGGTTCGACGGCGTGAACTGCCCGTCCATCACCACCTGGTTGAGCGCGGAACGATCGATCGCCGCCTCGAACGCCGCGCGCACCCGCGCATCGTGCGCCAGCGGGCCGGCTGCGCCGAGGTTGATCGACAGCGTGTAATACGCGAGCGCCGTCGTGCTGAGCAGGCGCAGATGCGGATCGGCCTTCACCTTGGCCACGTCGGTCGGCGCCAGGCGCTCCACCATGTCGAGCCGGCCGGCCTGCAGATTGACCACGCGCACCGTGGTGTCGGGGATCGGCTGATAGATGATGCGATCGAGCGCGACGGAGGCGGCGTTCCAGTAGCCCGCGAAACGATCGACAACGATACGATCCTGCGCGACGCGTTCGGTGAGTTTGAACGGGCCGGCACACGGCAGCTCGTTGGCGATGTTGGGGCCGAGGCGGGCCATCGCCTGCGGCGCCAGCATCATGCCCGCGCGGTCGGAGAGCACGGCCACCAGCGGTGCGTAGGGCTTCGACAGGCGCAGGCGGACGGTGTGCGGATCCACCACCTCGACCGAAGTCAGCGGGCCAAGCTCGCCCTTGCGCACGCTTTCGGGTGCGGTGCGATAGCGGTCGATGTTAGTGCGGACCGAATCGGCGTCGAGCGGTTCGCCATCCTGGAACTTGACGCCATCGCGCAGCGTCAGCGTGAGTGCGAGACCATCCGGCGACCATTGCCATGCCGTTGCGAGTTGCGGGACGAAATTGTCCTGTGCGTCGAGGTCGATCAGCTTGTCGCAGGTGGCGGCGAAGACGATGCGGCCGACGAAGGTGCCGCTGCGCGCGGGGTCGAGCGCGTCGGGGTCTTCGTTGAGGCCGATGCGCAGGGTGCCCTCGGCGTGGGCCGGCGTGGCGGCCAGAAGCAGGAAAGCCAGCAGGCTGAACAGGGCGTGGCGGAGGCAACGCATCGGCGGATCCTTGGTGTCGGCGTGGCCATGCTGCCGGAATATGCCGCGGGCTGCCAATGTTCGATGTCGCGGCAGGGCAGGCTGGTGAAGCGTTCCACCTGTCATTGCGAGCCGCAGGCGAAGCAATCCCCATCCGGATGCGCACCGGGCCAACGGCGCAAGTCTTGCTCCGCTTACCCGGCTTGCCATCACGCGCCCCACCGCGCGGCGCCCTCCGCCTTCAACGCCGGAATGACCTCCGTGGCGATCTTCTCGAACATCAGCATCTGCTCATCCCGCCGCGGATAATGCACGCCAATCTCAGAGATCCCGAGCTCGATCAACCGCCGCGCCCGGTCGACGAAAACATCAGTCGCCTGGTAATGATCGATCCATCCGCCGTTCTGCCGCATCGCCGCATCAACCAACAAATGCGATCGCCGCAAAGACCCAGGGTCGCGCCCGATCGCGACACAGTGTTCGTCGATCAGACGGCAGCGCTCACGCGTCTCCGCAAGCTGAGCGTCGAAGCTGCTGGCGCCACTGACGCTGTTCCAGGTGTCCGCGTATTCCGCCGCGCGCCTGAGCATCACCGGCCCCATCGCCGCAATGGTGATCGGCGGACGCGGCGTTTGGACCGGGCGCGGATCCATCACGGCCGCATCGACCGCGTAATATTGCCCCTGGTATGTCGTCACCTCCTGCGAGAGCAGCCGATCGACGATCTCGACATATTCCTTGAAGCGGGCGGCGCGTTCCCGGTTGGTCCAGTTCGGCAGCCCCATCATCTCGCACGATGGATCCGTGGGCAGCCCCAGACCCAACCCCAGTTCAAGCCGCCCGTTCGAAATGTGATCGACGGTCAGCGCCTGATGGGCGAGCAGCGCCGGGTTGCGCAACGGAATCTGGCTGACAAGCATCGCCAGCCTGATTCGGCTCGTGTGCGCCGCTATCGCGGTCAGCAGGGTCCATCCCTCGAACCAGGTGCCCGACGCCCCGCTCCAATCGACGAAATGATCGGCGACCGCGGCGACATCGAAGCCGAGGCTTTCGATGGTGCGGTAGCGTCGCAGCAATTCGGACCAAGGCGCGTTTGGCGCCGTAATGACCAGGAACCGCAACGCGTGGCGCATCATTTCCTCCGTCGATGGCAAGCCCTAACCCGCGTCACCCTCGGCCAGGCGTCGGGTCAAGGCCTCGCTCAGCCCGATCGCGGCCATGCCCGCGGCGGTGCGGCGTCCCAGCCGCGGCTTAACCGGCCGAAGGTCAACCAGCACCTCCGCCAGCCGCACGGCGCAACCGATGCCATCCAGCAACGGCACCTGCATCATCGGCTGCAGGCGTGCCGCGATGCCCGCAACCGCGGCGCCGCAGATCACCACGACATCCGCGCCGCGATCGGCCACCAGCGCGCGCGCCGCGTCGCACACCGCACCGTCGAACGCCCCCGGCTTCAGATATGCGGCAACCGAGGCGACATCGATCGCGATGCAGTCGGCCATCCGGTCCTGCAGCCCCCGCTCGCGCACCAGATCGAGATACAGCGGCCGGCTCGGCGTGCCGAACGTGATCAGGCCAAAGCGACGGCCGAGCAGACACGCGGTGTGCAATGCGGCCTCGGTCATGCCGATCACCGGAATGTCCAGCAACTGCTGCGCCGCCAGCAGCGCCGTGTCGAAGGATATCGCCAGCACTGCAGCGTCGTGGCCCGGCGCGTGCCTCGCGAGCAGGTCAAGCACCGCGTGCCCGGCGATCGCGTTCTCCAGCTCGGTCGAAACGATCGGCACGCCGAAACTTGCGGTGAGGGCGGTGACCTCGGTGCCGGGGCGCACATGGCGCAGCGCCTCCGCCTGTACCACATCGGTCACCGCCTGGGTGATGTTGCCGTTGACCAGCAGCAGCTTCATGAAGTGTTCCTCGGCCGGTTGTTTCGCCTACCGCACGCAGCCTTTGATCGTTTGCCGTCGGCCCAACAAGAAAAGCCAACGAGAAAAGCCAACAAGAAAAGAAAGTTGACAGGTAAACAAGACTGCGGCTTGCAGCCATGCTGGCTTGAACCACGCCGACGTCGCCGCGGAAACGTCCGGCGCCACCGGGAGGGTTGATTGGACACTGCCTATGTCTCGGCGTTTTTCGGGCTGGCGGGTGCCGTCATCGGGGGCCTGACCTCCTTCGCCACCACATGGCTAACCCAGAGCGCGCAGCTTCGCGAGAAGCATCAGGACGCAACCAGAACGACGCTGCACAACCTGTTCGGCGCATTCATAACGGAGGCAAGCCGGCTTCACGCGGATGCCTTGACCCACGAGAAAGATGACGTTGCCGACCTGGTCCAACTCTATGCGCTGATCGCCAGGATGCGGCTGTTGGTATCCAAGCCGGTCGTGATCGCGGCGGAGCAGGTGCTGCGATCCATTGTGGAAACCTACCTCGCGCCCAACCGAAGCCTGCACGAAATCCGCGCGTTGGCGGAGGCGGGAAAGATGGATTTCCTGGTCGACTTCAGTGAGGCTTGCCGCCGGGAACTGGACCTCCAGTCGGTGTAACCTGCGCAACACGTCGATGGGGCAAAGGTTAACGACGGGTTACTGTCATCGAACGTTCATCAAACTGCAATCGAGGCGTCGCGACCGGCGCCTAGGGTCCGCCGCGCTTGCCGAGCGACGCAGTCCGCGCCGCAAGGCCGTATCGAGGAGGCACAGAATGAGTTTCAGAACCACGGCGTTGGCCCTTGCAGTGGGCATGGCGGCGGGCTTCGGCGTTGCGGCCCAGGCGCAGACCCAAATCACCGGCGCGGGATCCACCTTCGCCGCGCCGATCTACGGCAAATGGGCCGAGGCGGGTGCTACCGCCACCGGCGTGAAGCTGAACTACCAGGCCATCGGCTCGGGCGCCGGCATCAACCAGATCAACAACCGCACGGTCGATTTCGGCGCCTCCGACATGCCGGTTGCGGCCGACCAGCTCAGCACCCACAAGCTGATGCAATTCCCGACCGTGATCGGCGGCGTCGACATCATCGTGAACCTGCCGGGGATCAAGCCGGACGAGCTCAAGCTCACCGGCCCGATCCTCGCCGACATCTATCTTGGCAAGATCACCAAGTGGAATGATCCGGAAATCGCCAAGGTCAACGCGGGACTGAAGCTGCCCTCGCTGGCGATTGCCACAGTGCATCGCGCCGACGGCTCTGGCACGACTTTCGTGTTCACCGACTATCTCGGCATGCAGAGCGCGGAGTGGAAATCGAAGGTCGGCTCCTCGACCTCGGTGGCCTGGCCGAACGGGGCCGGCGGCAAGGGCAGTGACGGCGTCGCCGCCACCGTGCAGCACATCCCGGGCGCCATCGGCTACGACGAAAGCGCCTACGCCACGCAGAACCACCTGACCACGGCGCTGATGCAGAACAAGGCCGGCAAGTTTGTCGCCCCGGACATGGCGGCGTTCGCGGCGGCCGCCAAGAGCGCGGATTGGTCGAAGGTGCAGAACTTCGCCATCGACCTGAACGACCAGCCTGGCGCGGCAAGCTGGCCGATCGAGAGCGCCACCTTCGTGCTGCTGCCGACTGATCCGAAGGACCCCGCACAGAGCGCCGCCGTCAAGAAGTTCTTCGACTGGGGCTTCGCACACGGCAACGACATCGCCACGTCGCTGCTCTACATTCCGCTGCCGGACAGCGTGCACGACGCGATCCGGGCTGCCTGGAAAACCGCAGTCCCCGGCAATATGTGACACCCGCACATCTGACACGTCTCGGGTGACACGTCTCGGGTGACACTTCTCGGGTGACGGCTCGGGGGGGCCGTGGCGAGTCGGGGTAACGTCCCGTCCCGCGGCGCCCCTTAACCGCTGGTTGGATTATCATCACCGTGCAAATCGCTACCTCCGCCCAGTTGGTGCCTTCTGAGCAACCACCAGACGCAGCCCACGTCGCCGCCGCACGGAGCAGGTTCGGCATCGGCGACCTCGTCTTCGCTGGCTTGGCGCGGGCGTCGGGCGGCCTTGTCCTGGTGCTGCTCGGGGCTATCATCCTGTCGCTGTTCATCGGCGGCATGGCGGCCTTCCGTCGCTTCGGCCTTGGCTTCGTCACCTCCACCGAATGGAACCCGGTGAAGGAAAATTTCGGCGCGCTGGTGTCGATCTACGGCACCCTGGTCACCTCGGCGATCGCCCTGGTTCTGGCGGTGCCCTTGGCCTTCGGCATCGCCTTCTACCTGACCGAGCTGGCACCCGCCTGGCTACGCCGCCCGGTCGGCACCGCGATCGAGCTGCTCGCCGCGGTGCCCTCGATCATCTACGGGATGTGGGGCTTCTTCGTGATCGTGCCGATCATGTCGTCGACGATCCAACCGTTTTTCATCAACGCGTTCGACGGCATCCCGGTGCTGCAGGACCTGTTCGCCGGACCACCCTTCGGCACCGGCATCTTCACCGCCGGCCTGGTCCTCGCGGTGATGGTCATCCCCTTCGTCGCCGCCACCATGCGCGACGTGTTCGACACGGTCCCCGGCGTCTACAAGGAATCCGCCTACGGGCTCGGCTGCACCACGTGGGAGGTGATGCGTTCGATCGTGCTGCCCTACACGCGCGTCTCGGTGGTGGGCGGCATCATGCTGGGCCTCGGCCGCGCCCTCGGCGAGACCATGGCGGTCACCTTCGTGATCGGCAACGCCGACCGCATCTCCACCACGCTGTTCGGCTCGGGCAACACCATCGCCTCGATCGTCGCGCTGGAGTTTCCGGAAAGCCCGCAGGGCAGCCTGAAGCTCGCCTCACTGCTGGCGCTCGGGTTCATCCTGTTCGTGATCTCGTTCATCGTGCTGGCGATCTCACGGATGCTGTTGCGCCCGAAAGTGGGAGGCTGACGCTATGAGCGCCACCACGTTCGCCGGTTCGCCAGGGGCAGTGAAGAACGAGGACGTCGCGCGCGCCCTCGGCCGCCGCCGCCACCGCGTCAATCTCATCGTCAAGATCCTGTGCGTGACCGCAACGGTGATCGGGCTGGCATTGCTGGCCTCAATCCTGTTCACCCTGCTCTGGCGCGGGCTCGGCGGGTTTTCGCTGACGGTGTTCACCACCATGACGAAAGCCCCCGGGTCGGGCGGCGGGCTGCTCAACGCCATCGTCGGCACGCTGATCCAGACCGCGATCGGAACCGCGGTCGGCACGCCGATCGGCCTGATGGTCGGCACCTACCTGGCGGAATACAGCCGCGGCTCGACGATCTCCAACGTCGTCCGCTTCGTCTCCGACGTGCTGCTGTCGGCGCCGTCGATCCTGATCGGGCTGTTCATCTACCAGTTGATGGTCGAGCCGTTGGGCGGCTTCTCCGGGATCGCCGGCAGCCTGGCGCTGGCGGTGATCGTGATCCCGATCGTCGTGCGCACCACCGAGGACATGCTGCGGCTGATCCCGGTGTCGCTGCGCGAGGCGGCGATCGGCCTCGGTGCGCCGAAATGGAAGGTGATCACGCTGATCTGCTATCGCGCGGCGAAGGACGGCATCGTCACCGGCGTGCTGCTGGCGGTGGCGCGAATTGCCGGCGAGACAGCGCCGCTGCTGTTCACCAGCCTCGGCAACTCGAGCGCAATCGGTGGTCTTGGCACGCCCATGGCCAGCCTTCCCGTGACCATCTATCAGTATGCCGGCTCGGCGTTCGACGATTGGGTGCAGCTCGCCTGGGTCGCCGCGCTGCTGATCACGGTAGGCGTGCTGGCGATCAACATCGTCGCGCGCTTCGCGCTTCGCGGCGGGAAATGATGTCGCCGGAAGAATGATAATGTCAGGACAACGACAATCATGAGCACCACGATGAGTGAGCAGCAAGGTAAGCCCTCGGCGAGCTTCGGTGGCATGCAGGCACGCTCGGCCCAGACGATCAACGAGCCGCGCATCGCCATCCAGAACCTGGATTTCTTCTACGGTGCCAACAAGGCACTGAAACAGATCAAGCTCGACCTGCCGGAACGTCAGGTGACCGGCATGATCGGCCCCTCCGGCTGCGGCAAGTCGACGCTGCTGCGCGTGCTCAACCGGATGTACGATCTGTATCCCGGCCAGCACGCGACCGGCGAGGCGATGATGGACGGGATGAACATCATCAGCCCCTCGGTCGACCTGAACGAGTTGCGCGCCCGGATCGGCATGGTGTTCCAGAAGCCGACGCCATTCCCGATGACGGTCTATGATAACATCGCCTTCGGCGTGAAGCTGCACGAAAAACTGTCGCGCGCGGCGATGGATGAGCGCGTCGAATGGTCGCTGACCCGTGCCGCGCTGTGGGGCGAGGTGAAGGACCGGTTGCAGAGTTCGGCGATGGGGTTGTCAGGCGGCCAGCAGCAGCGCCTGTGCATCGCGCGGACCATCGCGGTGCGCCCGGAAGTCATCCTGTTCGACGAGCCGACCAGCGCGCTCGACCCGATCAGCACGCTGAAGGTCGAGGAGCTGATCGACGAACTGAAACACGATTTCACCATAGCGATCGTGACGCACAACATGCAGCAGGCCGCGCGCTGCGCCGACCAGGTGGCGTTCTTCTATCTGGGTGAGATGGTCGAGGTCGCACCGGCGGCGCAATTGTTCACCGCGCCGAAGGAACGCCGGACGCAGGAATACATCACTGGCCGGTTCGGCTGATGGTTACGATACAGCTGATTAGAATACAGCTGGGCGCGGCAAGGAGCCAACGCGATGTCTGAAGCCCCCGAGCATCTGGTTAAGAGTTACGACCTGGAACTGAAACGCCTCGGCAACCTGATTACCGAGATGGGCGGCATCGTCGAAAGCCAGGTGGCGAACGCGGCGATCGCGATCATGGAGCGCGACACCGAGCTCGCGACGCTGGTGGTCGAAACCGACCCCAAGGTCGACGCAATCGAACGCGAGGTCGAGCAATTCGTCATACGCCTGCTCGCGCTGCGCCAGCCGATGGCAGCCGACCTGCGCAACATCGTCGCCGCGTTGAAGATCACCGGCGACCTGGAGCGGATGGGCGACTACGCAGCGAACGTGGCCAAACGCAGCATCGTGCTCAGCCAATTTCAACTTCCGCTCAGCCTGTCGGGGCTGGGCCACATGGCGCAATTGGTGCAGGCCAACCTCAAGCTGATCATCGACGCGGTGAGCGAGAAGGATGCGGACAAGGCAATCCAGGTCTGGCGCTCCGACAGGTTGATCGACGATCTCTACAACACGGTGTTTCGCGAGCTGGTCACCTACATGATGGAAGATCCGCGTAACATAACGCCGTGCACTCATCTGCTGTTCATCGCGAAGAACCTGGAGCGAATCGGCGATCACGCGACTAACATTGCCGAAATCGTGCACTACGCCGTGACCGGTGAACCGCTGACCGAGGCGCGGCCGAAGGGCGATACGTCCGCCTATGCAGTGGTGCGGCCGCATGAGTGATTTCGGACCGAATCCAATACGAGGTGCCCGATATGCTTGACGCAGTTTCCGGTCTGTCAAAGCCGCTGGTGTTGGTGGTGGAGGATGAGGCGGCGCTCGCCACCATGCTGCGCTACAATCTTGAAAAGCAGGGCTTTCGCGTCGAGGAAGCCGCCGATGGGCAGGAAGCGTTGACCCGCATTTCCGAAGCGCAGCCGGATCTGGTACTGCTGGATTGGATGTTGCCGGTGATGTCGGGGTTGGAGGTGTGCCGGCAGATCCGCCGGCGCCCGACGACGCGGGACCTGCCGATCATCATGGTGACGGCGCGGACCGAGGATCAGGACGCGGTGCGTGGGCTGAATACCGGCGCCGATGATTACATCACCAAACCGTTCAACATGGAGGCGCTGCTGGCGCGGATGCGCGCGCTGCTGCGGCGATCCAATGCGGTGCCGGCCAAGGGACAGTTGGCGTTCCACGACATCGCACTTGATCTGTCGGCGCATCGGGTCAGCCGCAATGGCAGGCCGGTACATTTGGGGCCGACTGAGTTCCGCCTGCTGGAGTTCTTCATGCAGCATCCGCGCCGGGTGTTCTCGCGCGAGGAAGTGCTGGACGCGGTATGGGGGCCCGATATTCATGTCGAGCCGCGCACGGTGGACGTGCACATTCGCCGGCTGCGCAAGGCGATCAACGGGACGGGCGAGCTTGATGTCGTGCGGACGGTGCGTGCGGCGGGGTATGCGCTGGATACCGAGCCGGTTTAGCAACGGACCGAGGCTGCGGGACGGCCGGCCGGGGGGCGGAAAGCAAGCACGCCGACCTGATTGAATTGTCAGGTGGCGCTGATGGGTCAATCGTTCCTCTCTTGGTATCATAGGTCGAACTTGCCCTGCCGCGGGTCGTGGATCTTGCCGCGTCGGCGCGATACGGCAAGGGTTTGAGCCCGCGGCTCCGAGGGATGAAATGCCGCCGTCCACATGCGCCGCCGCGCCTCATAGGCACGCTGCTTGGCCGCGGTCTCGGTGATAAACCGTGTCGTCACTTCGACCCGCACCGGCCGAGATTTGTCAGGCCCGTCGGGCATCGTTCCGCCTCGCTGTCGTTCCGCTACCGCAGCGGCGAGAAGTTCGCCGGCACCACCAGCATGTTCTCCTGCTTGAGCATCACCCCCGCCGCGGCGGAGCCAGGCGGCCAGACGCCCTTGGCCACTGCCTCGCTCCGCACCTGGGCGCGATGGTTGGCATCCTTGTATGCCCAGATGTGCACCCATTTGTTGAGCACGCCGATCTCGGAGTACCACGCGCCGACCAAGGGTGACAGCTTCACCCGTTCCTCGATCTTGGCACTCCAGCGTTCGATCACGCCAGGGATCGCGCCGGCCGCGAAACTATACATCCGGATCTCGTAGATCCCGCCTAGCGCCCTTGGTTCCAGCGGAGGCGAGAACGGCGCCGGCAGAAACAGTTCGCTCTTTTGTTCGGTGATGAATTCGCGTGTTGCCGGCGGCCATTTGCCGCTGGCGACCGCCGCGCCGCGCACCTGCACGCGCTGTTCGAAACTGTCATATGGCCAGACATGGATGACCTGGTTCAACGGCCCCACCTCGGTGTGCCAGAACGCGGCGAGCGGCGAGAGTTTCTGTCGCTCGGGCAACGCCGCGCCGAACCTCTCCTCGAACTGCGGGATGCTGGCAGGCTTCAACTGATAGGTGCGCATCTCGATGATCATCGGCGGGTCCTCCAGGCGCCCGTTCCGGGCGGGGTGAACCGGAGCGTAGTCACTGGGCGGCGTCGGTCAACCGCGCCACCGCCGGCGCCCCCCGACACCGGGTCCCGCAATCGTCATGCAATGCGGACGAACGCGCCGCTGTCACCCGCGCGCCGAATATTCACGGAACCGGGCCGAAGCGGGATGGAATTCGAGTTGCTGTGGTGCGACATAGTCGGGCCAATGCGAAAGCCAGGCGATGCAGGAACGGATAGCCGGTCCAGCAACCACCGGCCAACCTAACGCCGACCGACGCGGTGAGCGCTGGCCAACGTAGAGATCGCCGGCCTAATGGTGCCGGCCTAATGGTGGATGAAGGAGACGGGCATGACACGCGACGAGATTCTCACCGCATCCTCGATGCCGCTATGCTGCCCGAGCTACCCCAAAGGCCCCTATCGTTTCATCGATCGCGAATACCTGCTGATCCATTACGAGTCAGATCCCGAAACCATCCGCGACATGCTGCCCGAGCCGCTGGAGCCCGACGGCAACCATGTCATCTTCGAATGGATGAAGATGCTCGACAGCAGCGGCTTCGGCAGTTACCAGGAGAGCGGCATCAACATCGCCGCGCGCTGGAACGGCACGCCGTGCAATTATAGCGCCATGATGTTCCTCGACGATGAGTCGCCGACAACCGGCGGGCGGGAGATCTGGGGTTTTCCCAAGAAGATCGGCAATCCCGACCTGAAGGTGATCCACGACACGCTGACCGGAACGTTACATTATGATGAATGCGAGGTTGCGGTGGGGACGATGGGTTACAAATACCAGTCACTGGCCCAGGATCACGCCGCGACGCTGGATGGCATGCGCAAGCTGAACGTCAACCTGAAATTCATTCCGGATGTCGATGGTGGTCCGAAGATTGTGCAGCTCGTTGGCTATCATCTGACGGACATCGCGTTGAAAGGCGCCTGGGCCGGTCCGGCGCGGTTGCACCTGGTGCCGCATGTGAATTGTCGGGTGGCCGACCTGCCGGTGCGCAAGGTGCTGTACGGCCGGCATCTGGTTGCCGATCTCACGCTGCCGTACGGCCGGGTTCTGCACGACTATCTGGCCTGAACCACGACAGCCCGAACCACGACAGCCCGAACCATAACTGCCCTAATGCAAAGGGAGTTCCCCCGGCTCTGCCGGGGAGGCAGTAGAAGTTTGACGTTTTCGGGGGTAGTCCCCGGTTGTCCATCGACGAAACTCCGGATCGTGAGCCGCCAAAGCACACGAATAT
>Ga0326727_10021861_pt1 | contig 12450 bp, 10 predicted proteins | sample MB2enrmetagenome_FD_207643 | JGI IMG/M metagenome (GOLD analysis project Ga0326727, IMG submission 207643) | Lab enriched peat soil microbial communities from McLean, Ithaca, NY, United States - MB29MY | ecosystem: Environmental > Terrestrial > Soil > Wetlands > Peat | place: USA: New York...
ACGACCTGGGGCGGGTCGCCGAGGTTCTTTGGCGGCTAACCTCCGTCGCCCTACGGGCTCCTCCGGTTAGCCGCCAAAGAACGAAAAACGGAACTTTCTAATTTGCTAAGAACAGGACATTTCTACTTTGCTTTGACAAAAAGTCTGAAAAGTCTTGCGCCAAAGCGCTCCGACACATATACTCTACCAGCGTTCAGGGAAGCCAAAATGGAAATCCCGGCCTACAACTCGCGGCGGGACTTCGAAAACGTGATGCTTCACACTCGCGATAATGAGAGGTGATGAACATGCCCTTGAGTAGCAGCAACAACGCAGTTCTCTTCGACAATTGTAAGAGTCTGCAGAACCTGACTGTAACCCTCCATGTCACGCTGGACTTGGTCACGTCCGGGAATAATGGATTCTCGCTGCAATTGAATTGCTATCCGCAGACCAATCCACAAGCTACCTATCGTGACAAGCCGCTGAATTGGTTTCAGTACGTAATCGCCGTAGAAAACAACTCGGTTCAGGGGGGGATCCAGTACTGGTCCGAGGTAAAGGGTTTCGGTTTTAGCCCTAGCCCAAATTACGTCCCATTCGCCTCCGCCACATCGAATCAGGTGCCGGCAGGCTCAGTGATGAGAATTGCGCTTGCCACTGAGCCCAACGGCAATGTGACAAGTGCGACGTTCAGTATTACCGATCCCGCGGGCACGCTTTCCAGCCACACGTTCACGTTCCCGTCTGACTGCTTGTGCGCGATCGATGGCTTCCAGGTCGATCTCGTAGGACCGCCTAGCGGCACTCACACCTGCACATTCACATCAGGATTGGGGGTCCTGACCTACTGGGTATCATCAGGCACGCTTGCGGTACAGAATACGAACACCTGCGGCGGCTCTCAGCCCGGCACGGGTGAGACGTCCAATGTCCTGTACGGCGATGTCGTGCCGGCTTCCGGCGAGGAGATATTCCAGCTGTTCGTTGGATAGTTCGAAGGCCGTTGTTTTAAGGTGATCGGTGCCCAATACCGCGATGGCGCAGGTTTCGGGAAACGCACGCGCTCCTACAAGGGTGGATTGTAAGCGGTGCGCCCTCACCACGGTGATCGGTTGCGGACATCGTGGAAACGCGGGTTGACCGCCGGTTCGCCGGATGGGCTCGTTCCGCCGGAGGAGCGATGCCGATGAGGATCGAAGAGCAGCTACGCGAGCGACTGCGGAAGGTCGAGGCGCTGTATTTCGGCGCGACGAGCGCCTTCTCGAGAACTTCTGAGCAAGGCCTGGAGGAATTCCGGGCAAGGCCTTCGAGCGCGACAGCCCTTCCCTTCGCTCCAGGGCAGGTTGGGTGCCGCTTTGACTCCGCAAGCTTGCTCGCCAATCTGCCTCAAATTGCGGGAACCCGTGCTGCGCTGCAGCGACCGCAGTGGGCCCCGCCAACGAACGCCTCAGAAACCTGCCAAAGCCCACCCGATTACCCGCGATCAACGACGTAATGGCGAGTAATCCGTTGGCGCCGGATAAGTCTAAGCTTGCCAACTAGGCAGGACCGATCTACGAAATCTGCGGCAAACCCTAAACGTTTCAGAGACTTTCTTCGACGGCGATCCCCAACTATCGGGTAGGCGAGTTCAACGGCGACGTTGGGGATAAACCCCACATTCTGCCTCGGAACTCACGCCACCATAATCCGAGTGATGTTCTCTTACTTCTGACTCCCCTTTAGATATCGGTCGAACCACTCGATAGTCCGCTGGATAGCGTCGATCTGGTTTTCGCGCTTGGCGAACCCGTGGCCTTCGTTGGGATAATAATGCGCGTCCACCGTCTTGCCGGCGCCCTTCAAGGTTTGTGCCACTTGCTCGGCTTCCTCCTTGGGCACGCGGATGTCATTGTCGCCCTGCAGCACCAGCAGCGGAGCTTTGGCGTTCCGAATGTACTTGAGGGGCGAGTCATCTTCATAAATGCCGCGGTCCTTTACCGGATCACCCAGCAGAGACTTCTCGTATTCTTGCAGGAAAGGGTCCTCGTGCTGGAGCATGGTGAGCCAGTTGATGATCCCGTATTCTTCCACCGCCGCCGCCCACACATCCGGGGTCTTGCCGACTGCCATCAGCGTCATGTAACCGCCGTAGGAACCGCCGGTGATGCCGATCTTCTTGGGGTCCGCGTAGCCGGTATCCACGAGGAAGCGGGCTGCGTACACTTCATCCTGCAGGTCTCCACCCCCCAGATCCTTGATGTTCGCCTTCTGAAACTCCAGCCCGTATCCGGTTGAGCCCCGAACATTGGGAGCGATGCACACGTAGCCGCGAGACGTCAGCGCGGCTGCTGTCCGGTTGAAGGAGTCGGTTGTCTGTCCGGTGGGACCACCGTGTGGAAGGACGATTCCGGGGGTGCTTCCGTCCCGCTTCAGGTTGAAAGGCATCCACAGGAAGGCGCTGATTGTCTTTCCGTCGAAACTTTTGTAGTGCACCAACTGCGATAGCGGCAGCAGCGCGGGGTTGAGGCCCGCGATCGCGGAAAAGCTTAACTGCGTGGCTTTGCGTGATGCTAAATCGTATACCCACAGATCGGATGGCCGCTGCGAGCTTTGGTGCGACACAAGCAGGCGGTCGCCGGCCGGTGAAAACGGTGTTGGATTACCGGAAAAAAAGGTCAACCCGGCAGGAAAGGAGATTTTCTCCCGCTGCCCGCCATCACGATCGGCCACGTAGGCGTCGGTGCGCCCGTCCTCGTTAATGATGAAAGTGTATTTGCCCCCCTGCGGCGCAAAGTCCCCGGCGCTGGCATCCCAATGGGTATCGGTCACCCAAGTCAGCTTCTTGCTTGCGACGTCGAGCATCGCGACGTTGTTGAATCCCGCTTTTTCGTTTGAAGTCACGAGCAGAGTCCGCCCATCGGCAGAGATTGAGGAAGCCTGATAACGAACCTGGCCCTGGTGAGGTGTCAAGTTCTCACGGTTGCCGCTCGCCACGTCCACGCGGAAGATGTCGGAGTCGGTGAATCCCACATAAGCTCGATTGGCATAAATGCTTTTTCCGTCTTGGCTCCAAGCCACAAAGCTCCAAAGATGATCTTTCGTCGTCTCTTGGGTGACGTTGCGCAGCTTACGGGTTTGCCAATCGAGAAGTGCGACGTCCGGGGTCGGCGAGGTCTTGGGCTTATAGGAGATGGCCACCGTCGTGCCGTCCGGGGAGAAGTGGGCGTCCGTCTCTGAAATATCGTCCGTGTTGGTGAGATTGATCGCCTCACCACCGGCGCCCGGGATCGCGAAGATGTCGTAATACTCGTTGCCGCCACGATCCTGCTCGTAGAGTATCCACTTGCCGTCAGGAGACCAGACAGCGCCGCTTTCACGGTCATCGGACTGAGAGAGTTGGATCGGCCAACCACCCGATGCCCGCACCTTCCACAGGTTGTTGCGGCCCGTTAGATTCGTGGTGAACACGATCTCCTTGCCGTCGGGGGACCACGACGGTCCGCCGACGCTGCGCGTGAAGAAAAGGTCGTCGATGGGTATGGGTCGGGCCGCTGGATTGGCGGGCGAACTGACGGACTTCGGGTCCGTCACCTGGCGATCGTCAGGTCCGGACGATGCCATCAGGACAACTGTGGCAAACAAAATCACTAGAACACGGCATATTCTCACGGGTACCCCTCCAAAGAAGATCAGCATGCTCAGACTGTTTTCTGCGGGTCGTGGTCTCGTTCCAGCGCACTCCGATCCCATTTGGCCAAATTGGCCGCGGCTTCATAAGTCGACTGAAGAAAGTCAAGAAGGGTGTGATCTGGAGCCTCCGACTGCCGCACGATGTCATACGGCAGGATGAATTCCCGAAAATCGGCGCTGTAAAAAGCCCCGTCAGGCTTGACAGACGCCTTCGAGAACCCGCTTGGCTCCGGATACGCGTAGGAGTAGAACGCGGCATAGGGGACGGCTCCCCCACCGGGCCAAAACCCGCAGCTACTCACCTCGTGTGAGTACGCCTCGCGGGTAACCCAATCAGGCAGGTTGGGAATCCCGCCGGGATGTTGCGGAGCCCGCCGCCCCGAAAACCGCGTGACCGCCAGATCCAGGGCGCCCCAGAATACGTGCACGGGACTGACCTTACCAATGAACCGGGCGCGGAACTCCTTGAGCACCCGGTCGGCCTGCACGAGGATTCGCCAGAAACGATGGGCGTATTCCCGATCATATGAGCGGTGGGATTCGTCCTGGTCAAAGTTGATCGGCTCGGGAACTTCGTTAGGTTTCTTGTGGATGACTACAGGCAACTCGAGTTTCTCCATCTCCTCCATTAGGCGGCGATAAAACGTTGCCACGGATTGAGGCTCGAGTGGAAGAGTACCGATACGCCCGTCGCTGGTTTGGATAACCAGTTGGTGAAGGAGGAAATCGAAGTCGATTTGGAACGTCCGGGGGCCGTATGGTATGGGCGACGTGGTGAGCCCTCTGGAAGTCACATAAAGCGTGACATGCCAGGAGTGATTGATCCAGGGACTTCGCACGAGGCGAATCTTGCCAACGATCTGAGTCCACATATGCAAAGTCGCGTAAGTGGCGCTCCAGGACTCCAAAGGAAGGCTCGGCCAAGCTTCTTCGTGCGAATCAACCGCTCGTTTCACCACGATCCTCCTTCGGCGCAACTGCCTTTTCGCGGTCGCAATCATCTCCAGACGGGCCTGGACAAAACCGTTCGTGGAAGCCCAAGACGAAAGCACTGACAGCGTGCCTTGCACAGGAGTTGTTCATCAATTCCCCGCTCCGGGAAACTGCTGCGGCGAAAATCAAGAATAATTCCACTAACACGCTCAGTCAAACGGGTATTACACGGCAACCCACTTCGCACGGCTATTTTCGCCTCGGGTGTCGCCGAATGCAGCCCGACACCGGAGATAGTCGATAGATCCCGAGTAACGGCGTAGTGGCGAGTAATCCGTTGGCACCGGATAAGTCTACCATCTCCAGAGCATCGGCAAGCCGCAAACGGTCGGCCGGCAGTGGTGCCAGTGATAGCCGGCGGCGATTACGTGGGGCAGGCTGGGGGGCTTGATGGCAGGAATGACATCCTGAAAAGGTGTAGGGTATAGGCAGTGCAGCCGCCTTGGCCAAAGTCCCATGCGAACAGAGCTGTAAACACTTTAGTAGAAGCTGGCTGCCCGCCCTACGATCCTTCCCTACATTCAGTCCATGGCATCCATAGGCAGCTTGGGCTCGTCCCACTCGCTCAAGCGTGTAGCCTTGTGTGCCGCTGTTGCCTTTAATTCAAGTCTTCGGGCTGAATTTCAGGGATTGGGAATGTGGGAATGTCAGGGAATGTATTTCCGTCAGCCCCCGTGAGAAGCTTTCCCCCCAGCTCGGGTGAAATATATTCCCGCACATTCCCACATTCCCGATTTGGCGCATCGGTGTAGTATTTTCGGTGTGTTTTCTTGCCTTCAATCAAGAAATGGCACTTTCCGACCGTCCGATGGTCATAACGCCCCAGCAATCTTCCCATCGTGATCTGGTCGGATTTCTTCATAAGGTCGCCCGCACCCCCTACCAGGCTCTCGAAGCACCCGTTTTTCCTGCACAGGGCCACGATCTCCCCGAAGGTGTATCTCTTCCCCGGCTCCATCATCCCTACCAGCGTCCGCATGGCATCCCCGTCTTCGTCCGCTATGTCTGCTACACGGGCGGTTTCCAGTGCGCATCCATACCCGGCAGATTGGACAATCCCCCCGATGGTTGTTGCCCAGTCATCGAAGGTCGAACTGGACCGTCTTGGCCCAGGCTGGCCGGCTTCGTGCCACTTGCGCACGAGTGACCAGCAGGCTGCCAGGATTCTCGAACGCAGTGACAGCAGGGTTGCAAAGCTAAGGTTGCGGCGGAACTTGCGGTCCTCGGCCCGCTCTTCTTCAAGGTGGAGTTCAATGAACAGGCTGCGCCGTCTCATATCCGGGGACACCTTACAGCCGTTGCTGGTAACGAACACCGTGGCAAGGTTTGGGAAACTGACCGTTTGGTTGACACCCAACAGCCTGTCGCTCCAGGTCGGCGACCCGATGAAGGCTTCCAGGGATGCGCTTGACAGTTTGGCTTTCTGGTTGTCGAACAGTATCAGCGTCCTGCCGTCCCTTACAGCGGAGGTTAGGAGTTTCCGTGTCTCGTCTTCGTCGGCTGGCTTGACGCCGGTTAGCACTTCCCCAAGGATGGTCACGCCGACACAGTTCACAAGCGTCGTGGCTCCCGCTCCTTCCGCATTCTTCGTCACGACGAAGGAGGGGCGGATGGATCCGGGGGGAAGCAGTTGTGCCGCATACATACCTATCAGGGCAGCAATGGACACAGCCTTGCTTCGCTCGCCGTCTGCAAAGACAAACTCGCCAAACAAGTCATCAATCGCTGCCTTGGCTTCTTCCAAGGGCATATCGTCGGCATAGGGTACGTTACTAATCGCCAGGGTCTTGGATCCACGGTCATAGCCTTCGGGGAGTAGTTCAGGCCCGCTGCCCTCCCCCCATACCGGCAGACGGCACAGGTTGAGCCTTTTGACCGTCCGTAGCTTTCGCTTGAATTGCAGGGACGCCAGTAATCCCCTTGCTTCCCCTTCTTCCATCGTTACACTAATCTCGTAGGCTTCCCTTGGCCCCTCTCTCAGCCGATAGCACACCGCATAGTGCTCAACCAGAGTTCTGAAGGTTTGAGGTGTGACGAGTTCCGGCTTGCGGTTGCGGAGTATGACGATTTCATCGTTTCGGATGAACAGCGGCTTGTCGGCCAGACACTCGCCGAGCTTCTCAGCGGTGCTTGACAGCAAATAGTCGGCCCCCGGCAGCCTTATCTTCGGGCGGGGGTCCAGGACAGCCGTCCCGAAACTATCACGGGGGATGATAGGCTTGAACTCGTCTTCTATGAGAGTCTCGCCCCTAGCCACATTCTCATGCTTGGGGTTTACCCATGCAGCTTGTGTGTCCGCCCCCGTCTCAGGCTCAGGGTCCGGCTCATTGACCAATTCCACCACTTCCAGCCCTGCCTTTGCCGCATCGGCGAACAGAAGGGCTGTATCATCGTGCCGGTAGATTGCCTCCTGCCAAGGCGCCCAGTCGGGATATTCTTCCGCCATCCGGTCTTCGAATTCCTGCCGGGTGTTCACTCCGCAGGCACAGCAGACAAACCCGTATCCATTTCCCCCGAGCTTGAATTTGGTCACGAAATTTGTCTGCGTGGAGTTGGGTCTTGATGGCTTTTGGCACAATGGGCAGGATTCCGCCACCAAGTCATAGCTGCCTTCATGCATCCCTTCCGTGTCGCCGTCCGCCAGGGAAGTCTCGTTCCATTCCAGGAAATCATCCGTATCGAAGTCCGGGTGAAATTCCCACCTTTTCCTGCTGCCCGTGAATTCCGCCCTGGGCTTTGCCTTCCCATGCGCCTTGAACCATTCCGCCGAGGCCGGGGCATGGGGGCAGGGTATGGCCTTGCCGCCATCGGGGATATAGAATCCTTCACTTTTCCTGCCGTCATCGGAAGCACGGCGGAAGCTGCCGGGGGCTGCTATGGAGGCATTGTTCAGCTTGAGTTCGGCTATCGGGCGAACACTGTCGTTTGGACCGAACGCATCCACCTTTGCGCCCTTGAAGGCATCGAAGGCGGCGTGCCAGGGCAGGTAAATATGGAATCCCCCGCTCGGCGTGTTCACCTTGAATTCCCCTTCGATCCATTTCGGGTCAAAGCCTGCGTCAAGGCATCCCTGCCAGTCATCGACATCCAGGGCGGCGCATTTCCCGAACTTCGCCACCATCACAAGCTGGCAGCGGGAAGCAAGCCAGCCCTTGATCGTTTCGGGGTCTGCCGTGGCAACGGTGTTCCAGCCTATATCCCCGTGTGTCTCGCCTAGCCTGGCGGGGGCAAATTGGAAGCCTTGCTGCGCAAGCATGCAAGCGAAGCGTAGGCGCATCTTGGGGGTCTCGGCAATCTGCTGGTCGGTGTATGCCTTGGTTTCAGTGTCCATGTCAGTTCACCCCTTCCTTCCCGGTCTCGGGGTGCTCTGGGCACAGGCGGATTCCGGGGTGCCCGCCCAATCGCCGTATTCCCTGCTTTTGGGCAATTGCCTGCACCTTCCATTCGGGGATCCCCACGGCCAAGCCGATTTCCCGGTAGCTCTCCAGGGGGTGTGTCTTGATATAGCTGCCAACGTAGGCATCGAACTTCTCCTTCGTCTTTCTTATCTCTTCGTAATTCACGGTCTGCCTTCTTTCTGCGGTCAAGGAACCTGCAAAGGGAGCTTGGAATTATCTGGCTCCCTGTTAAATGCCCTCCGTAGTCGTTATTTTGGGCTCGCTGGCACGGCCGGTCGGAAGGCTTCGGGGGAAATTCAGGGCAGGGGGTTTTGGAGAGAGGAAAAATCCGAAATACGGGCATCTATAGTAGGCACTCTGGTCGGTGTCTCCTTGATTTCAGCAGTCTATAGGCCCGCTCCCGCCGCAACGGGGGCGGGCCTATTTCTTTGCCCATCGAACCCTTCGCTGCCAGTGAAGTCGGCGGCCAGCCAGGACCGATCAGGGAACTGGCGTGGCTGAGGACACTGCGCCACGGGGACGTCAGGAGATGTTGGAGATCGGTCCCCCATCAGAGCGGAACCCCTAGAAAACCATCAACAAGGCTTCAATGGAGAAGGAAAGAACATCAAGGCTACCCGCCAACGTCGGGCCAGTATTGGCGAACGGCGTGATCCGATGGCCGTCCCCCCGCTGAAATCCCGCGGTTTTTGCGGAAATTTGGCCGAAAGGCTCACTTTTTTCGAGAAAACCCGGTTTTTCTACGTATATTATAGGTGGTGGAAGCATCTCCTCCCGGCATCAAACCCCGCATGTTTGCGGTCGATTTCAAGCGCCTCCCAGGCGACTTGGGCACCACCGCTATCGTCCTGGCGGACTCCCCCGAGGCCGCCCTCTGGAAAAAGCCTCCAACATGATTCCCGGAATTCCTCCGAGCGGGTCGCCCAGGGCACGTCTTTGAAATCGAGTATGCAGAAATAGACTGGGACACGGGCCAGAACTTCGTGATTCAGGTGCGAAAGCGGCCTCCCAACCTGCTGCTGTACAAGGGCGGCGCCCGCCGGGGGCCGAGGGCGGGGATCTGGAGGGATGGCAGTCTCTGTGGGCGCAACGCCCCCTGTCAACCACCTCTATTTTCTGCCCCATGACGCCCGTCCCGTCCCGGTGGAGGGACGAAAGGAGAACAACAAACCATGCGAGTCGCCCTGTACGCCCGAGTCAGCACCCTAAACGGACAGAACCCCGAGACGCAGCTCGTCGAGTTGCGGGAATACTGCACTCGCCGCGAATGGAAAATCGAAGCGGAGTACGTCGATGCGGGCGTGTCAGGATCCAAGGATTCCCGTCCCAGCCTGAACCGCTTGATGGCCCACGCCCAGCAGCGCCGCTTCGACGCCATCCTGGTCTGGAAACTGGACCGCTTTGGGCGCTCGCTCAAGCATCTCGTCACGGCGATAGCGGAGCTGGAGGCGCTGGGAGTCACGTTCGTGAGCATCAAGGACAATTGGGACCTCAGCACGCCATCCGGGCGGCTGATGTTCCAGATAGTCGGTGCCATGGCCGAGTTCGAGAGCTCCCTGATTGCGGAGCGCATCCGGGCAGGCATGCGCAGGCGCAGGCTGGAAGGGCTGCCCTTAGGATGGGCACCCCTAGCCGTTGACCATCAATCCCTCATCTGCGACCGCCTGTCGGGAATGTCGCTGACCCGGGTCTCCACGAAGTACGTGAGCCGCGCCAGCGTCGTGAGATTTGTCCGCGCAGCCATGAGGGGCGAATGCCCACAAGTCGGGGCGCTCCTGCCAGCGGCAGCTCAAGCGCCAGCCGAGTGCGTGGCCTAATGCCAGAGACCAGTCATCCCCGGAGAGGCGAAGAGGATTCTGAACAGACTCATCATGGGAGTCGGGGCAACTTGCAGTGCCGCCGGGCTTGGCTGTGCATCATTCAACATCGGCTATGGCATTGCGAGTTCCGGGAATTTCGCTGACTCGAATAATGTCGAGACCGGCCTTTTGCTCTCCATAGCCGTTGCCGCATGGGGCATCTTCGCCCTTCAACTTTGGCGGAAGTCGGGGAAGGAATAGCTGCCCCGGTGGCATGCAGTGGTCCCAACGCACATCTTCCTTTTGGAGGCAAACCCTTATGACAGATTCCACAGCCGTCCTGCCCGAGGCCATCGAATGCCCGCTCTGCCTTGGCAAGGGCGAACTCAGCCGCACGGAAGTGCTTGAGGGGCTGGGCATGAAAGACTTCGCCCGAGTTGCCCAGCTGAGCGCAGAAGAAGCCATACGCCTCATCCTGAAGAAGGAGAAGGATGCCGAGCAGGCCCGCTGGGCAAAATTCGAGGTCGAACTCACGAAACGCCTGGCCGCCGCAAGCGACAAGCACAATGCCGAATTGCAGAGGCTCCAGGCCGAGAAGAGCGAGCTGGCCGCCCGCTTGAAGGGAATCGAAAAGACCGCCTCGGCCACGCTGGCTAACGCCAGGCAGGAGGAGCGGCTGGCTGCCGAGAAAGAATTGCAGAAGCAGCTCGCCACCCTGACGAAGCAGATTGCGGATCTTGAGGCCGCCCAGAGGCTGGCGGAAGAGCGGAAGAAGGCTGAGGTGATGAAGGTAAAGAACGAGCTTGAAGCGGCATTGAACGCCGAGAAAGCGAAGGCGAACGACCTGAGCCGCCAGGCAAAGGACTACTTCCAGGAGATGGGCGGCCTCCGCGAGCGGAACCAGCAGCTTGAGGCCGAGATGGCGAAGGTGGCCCGTGTCGGCAAGAGGGAGGAGATGGACTTCGCCGACGAGGTACGGTCGTGGCCTGGCATCTGGGTCGGGGAGAAGCTTCCCCGCAACGGCGATTACCTGATGGCCTTCGCCGACGCCGCCGGGAACGCCCTCGAGCCGGTCATGGTCTTCGACAACAAGGACAAGGACGCCGTCGCCGAGGCCGACGTCAGGAAGCTGGTTCGGGATGCCAGGGAGCGCAAGCTTCCAGTCGCTGTGCTCGTGACTCGGGAGGAATCGCAGTTAAGGCATGTTGACCGACAGTGCAGATGGGGTCAGGAGGACGGCGTGTGGCTGCTGCGCTCGACCCGAGCATGGCTTCCTCGCGACCTCGATGTCCTGCGCCCGGTGTTCGTGCGAATGAGGGCTGAGGGGCCGGACTTCCTCCAGCGGAACACCGCCCTGGCCAACGAGGTCCAGCGGACGTTCGTGGACATTGACGAGATTGAGGGGCAGATCAACAAGGCTGGGACCGCCATTGAAAAGGCGCAGGCGCTCACGGCGAAATACCGTGCGAGATTGACGGGGTTATGCGGCAGCGCCGCCGCTAGCCAGGAAATGCCGGGCAAAGCGGAGCGGAAGACCGGAAGATCAAGCGCCGGGAACGGCAACGGGACTCTGGGACACCAACAAGTCAATCAATAGGAGGAATCAGCATGAAGCTCGAACACATAACCTTAGTTACGTCTGACGGCAAGAAAATCGTCACCGGCACCTGGAAAACCGACAGCGGCAAGGTGACCTCGCAGACCATCAAGTCCATCGACCTGAAGACCGGAAAAACGACGGTGACCAACGTGAGCGGCGGCAAGCTGCTGCCTTAGCGTGCGACCTCACAATTCGATTTTGCAAGGGTGCCATGAATTGGCATTCATGGCGGTCAATGACCCTTGCCAGTCCACGCAACTTAAAAGGGGACCAATGAGCCACCGTCATTTCTGTGATGTCGCTGGTCACTGGTGGGAGTGCAGTGGAGTGGCCTTCCGCCGTGGCGAAGAACAACCATCGGTTTGCCTTTGCCGTGGATGCCGTCTTCCGCTGGCGGATGGCGATCATGCCCGATGCCAGAATCGGGTCGAGGTCGTCGCCTGCCCGGAGCACAGGGACGAAGAGCGCCGGAGGATGGAAGATGCCAAGCGGGAATACGAGCGGCGTGCCGCCGAGTTTGGATTCGACGGGAAGTGGGCAAGGATGAAGGCGCTTCCGGACGGGCCGGAGAAGCACGGCCTCGCCCAGGAAATCGTGGAGTGGCTATTCCGATAAACTGCAACCTTCGGCGGCAGTCTGGCGGGAGCAAACGATGGACGCCGGGAATCGGCAGGGACCCCAACAATGCGCATAGTCTGCATCTCTGACACTCACGAGCTTCACCGAGAACTCGCCGTGCCGCCCGGCGACCTGCTGGTCCACGCTGGCGACATCACCGTGATGTCGAAGCGCCCCCTGGGTGTACCGCCACTTCAACCTCTGGCTCGGGGAACTGCCCCACCGGCACAAGATCGTCATCCCGGGAAACAACGACTATCTGCTGGAGGACCCGAAAGAACGTAAGGTGATAACGAACGCGACTCTTCTTATCGACTCGGGTATTGAGATCGAAGGTCTCAGGATTTGAGGTTCGCCAGTCACGCCTTCGTATGGCGGAGCGTTCGGC
>Ga0326727_10021862_pt1 | contig 12449 bp, 13 predicted proteins | sample MB2enrmetagenome_FD_207643 | JGI IMG/M metagenome (GOLD analysis project Ga0326727, IMG submission 207643) | Lab enriched peat soil microbial communities from McLean, Ithaca, NY, United States - MB29MY | ecosystem: Environmental > Terrestrial > Soil > Wetlands > Peat | place: USA: New York...
CATGCACGTCCTCGGCCGCAACATGGCCTGGCTCCTCAAGAAGCTTCACGCCTAGCGCGGCACCGCGCCGTTCGCCGTCGCCGCGATCCCCCCGCGCCCGGCCGCGTTTCGCGCTAGTCTTTAGATACTGGAGCCTCCCATGACTGGTCAAACCATTCAGGTTCGGAACGGCAAGTTCCTCGTCCCCGACAATCCCGTCATTCCCTTCATCGAAGGCGACGGCACCGGCCCCGACATCTGGCGCGCCTCCCGCACCGTCTTCGACGCCGCCGTGGAGCGCGCCTACGACGGCCGCCGCTCCATCGCCTGGCTCGAGGTGCTCGCCGGCGAGAAAGCCTACAAAGCTGTCGACAACTGGCTCCCGCAGGAGACCCTCGACGCCATCCGCCAGTACCACATCGCCATCAAGGGTCCCCTCACCACGCCCATCGGCGGCGGCATCCGCAGCCTCAACGTCGCCCTCCGCCAGCTCCTCGACCTGTATGTCTGCTGGCGCCCCGTGCACTACTTTCCCGGCGTCCCTTCCCCGGTCAGGCACCCCGAGTTGCTCGATGTGGTCATCTTCCGCGAGAATACCGAGGACGTCTACGCCGGCATCGAGTGGCGCGAGGGCACGCCCGAGGCCCGCAAGGTGATCGATTTCCTCTGCACCCAGATGGGCGCCAAGATCCGGCCCGATTCCGGCATCGGCATCAAGCCCATGAGCGTCACCGGCTCCAAGCGCCTGGTGCGCCGCGCCATTCAATACGCCATCGAAAACGGCCACCGCAGCGTCACCCTGGTCCACAAGGGCAACATCATGAAATTCACCGAGGGCGCGTTCCGCGACTGGGGCTACGAAGTCGCTCGCGACGAGTTCCCCGGCGTCTGCATCGCCGAAAAGGACCTTCCCGGCCCCTTGCCGCCCGATAAGATTCTGGTCAAGGACCGCATCGCCGACTCCATCTTCCAGCAGGTCCTCCTGCGCCCCGACGAATACGAAGTGCTCGCCACTCCCAACCTCAACGGCGACTACCTCTCGGACGCCTGCGCGGCCCAGGTCGGCGGATTGGGCATGGCGCCGGGCGCCAACATCGGCGACGAGTACGGCATGTTCGAAGCCACCCACGGCACCGCGCCCAAGTACGCCGGCCTGGACATGGTCAACCCCTCCAGCCTCATCCTCTCCGGTTCCATGATGTTCCGTTTCATGGGCTGGCGCGAGGTCACCGCCCTCATCGAGAAGGGCATCACCGAGACCATCCGCCAGAAGCGCGTCACTTACGATCTCCACCGGCAGATGGACGGCGCCACCAAGCTCTCCACCAGCCAGTTCGCCGCCGCCATCGTCGCCAACATGGCCTGATCGCCGCCCCACTCGGCGGCCCGACCCGGGTTTCTGTCTTGAGCAGTTACCGATAACCTCCCGCTCCCAGTCGAAAAGACGCATCGCGCGGGATCAGAAGCTGGCGGTATACTAACTTGAATCGCCGGCGAGGAGACCAAGCATGAGACAGTTGAACCGAGTCCAAACTCTCATCGGAAACCCGACGGGGTTGCGCGATCTTCGGCGTGGACTCTACCCCAATCGCCGCCTCGCCGCAGCATCGTGTGTGGTTGCGGGTTCAGTTCTCGCGGCCCTCTCCCTCTGGGCCACTCCGCCCACGTTGCCGTTCGCCGACCTCGGGCGAACCTACGAAAACGGCCAGGTGACGGAGGCGCGATCTCTGGCCCGAAAGTATCTGGCATCGTCCGAAGCCGCGGTCCGGAGCGCCAAATCGGACGCGGAGCGGTTCGATGCCGTTAAGCTCGTACAGCGGGCAACGAGCCTCATGTTCATGACTGAGCTGACCTTCCCGCGGGCGGGGCGATTTCGGGACTCGGCCGATCTGCTCGACGCCGCGGACCGGGCATTGACAACCGCTGAGAGCGCTTCGATTCCCAAGGAGCGGCTGGCCGGCGTTCAATGGCAAATCGGGGCGACTTGCCGCAGTTGGCTGGGAGCGGCCAACGGCGTCGAGCCGCGGGCCGAACTGGACCGATTCTTTCGCGCGCATGCCAGTAGACTGGCGGATGCCGGCCTGAGTCCGGATCTGTACTCCTCGCTGATAGACCAACCAGAAGGCCGCAACCCGAAGCCTGGCGACGTACAACGGGTTGCATCGCTGGCTGAGACATTTGTCCGCGCGTATGCCGCGCGCGATGCGGGGACGATTTCAGAGTCGACCCACCTTAGCGCCGCGTCAGTGGCGAGCCGCCTGGCGGCTGGTAATCTGAACTTCTTCGCGGGCACAGCCGATCGGGTGTCGAAGATTGCTTTGCGGCCGATTAGCGCCGAGTGGATAGCCGCGCATCTTGTAGACGAGGGGGACTTCCTGGTCTATCTTCCCGCTGTGAAACTACAACTGGTGGCGCCTGACGGAACCGCCTATGCAAAGACGGTCGACCGCACGCTGTATATGAGTCCGGATTATCAAGACCCGTTACGGCTGAGGATCTACGTACGGGACGACAGGTTGGCCCAGAGGAGCACACCGTGAAGCCTCTCTTTATCTTCGCCATTCTGCTCTCTTCGTCCATCGGCATTTTGCGGGCATGAGCGGCCTCCTGGGCGGCGGTTGGAAATGCAATTGCTGCTGGGCCAGGACGCCAAAGCGGAATTCTCGGTCTAGACCTGAAACGTTTTGTCCGTGACCTTCACTATCCGGTGAACTGAGAACTTCGCGCACGACAAATTAAAGGAGAAACTACAATGCCAATTCCACCTCTCGGAACGGCCATCTCAACACTCCCGGCGACTATCTCATCGCCCGGGCTGTACGTCCTGACCGCCGACCTGCATTTCGCCGCCCCCACCGGCGCGGCCATCACCATCAACGCCGACGACGTCGTTCTGGACCTGAACGAATTCACGCTCTCCGGCAAGCCGGCAGGCCCCGCGTCCAAGGCCGTGGGCATCCTGGCTGTGGGGCATTCGGAGCTGACCATTCGCAATGGCGACGTCACCGGCTTCTACAATGGCGTCGAGATCCAAGGCGAGAACGCCCGGGGTTGTCTGGTCGAGAGACTCTTCGTCTACGACGTCACCTATCAAGCGGCCCGGGTCGAAGGATCGGGTCACATCGTCCGCGGCAACCGGTTCCTGAACATCACCGGCAATCCCGACGCCGCCTCCGGAGGAAATGGAAGCTCCACGGCCATCGGCGCCTACGGCGCGGCCAACACCGTCCTCAACAACGATATCGTGGACGTCTACGGCGTGTCCGGCAAGTCCGTCGGTTTCGGCACCGGGATCAACCTCAACGCCTCCAAGCAGAGTATCGTCGAGAACAACCGGCTCCTCAACCGTAACTTCGAAAAGAATTCCTACGGCATCTTCATCGGAGAGAGTACGGACGTGCTGGTGATCCACAACCGCATCATCGATCGCGACATGGCGATCGAGTACTACGGCGGAAGCACCGGCGCCTATCGCGACAACCAAACCCAGGCCTGCGTGACGCCCTACACCGGCGGAACCGATGTGGGCGGCAACCACTAGCCGCTAGTTGCGGGCCGGCTAGCCCGCCTTCCAACTTCTGCTATGCTGTGTAGACCCCGAACGGGCCGTCTGCGAGGACACCCTTGAGCTGCACACATAGACTAACTCCCAAATCTAATGAGCACCCGGCCTGCCGGGCGCTCCTTCTAACCCTGATTCTGGCCGGCGTCCAGGCCTTTGCACAGCAGACCTACGTCGGCCGCTTTGACGCATTCGCCGGCTTCACCTATCTCGACAGTCCGCACATCAGCCTGGCCGAACCCGGCTTACATCTTCAGGGTGGAGTCCGGGCCACCTCCTGGCTCTCCCTGGGAGTGGATTTCAGCCGCGCTGAGGGCGACCTGACCCTGGTGCCATCCGAACTGCTCACCTCCATCCAGCAATCGCTCGGCGCGCAGCTCCAACAGTTGGCCGCGGCTGGCCAGCTCCCCGCGGGCTACTCGCTCTCCGTGCCTGCCCACTCCACTACCGAAACCTTCGCCGGAGGCCCGCAGTTCAACTACCGCCACTTCAAGGCTTTCAGTCTCTTCATCCGGCCCTCCTGCGGCGCCATTCACGAAGTAGCTGTTCCGCATGTCAACCCGGACGACCCCATCGCGATGGGCGTCGTCGCGCAGCTTGCTCCCTCCGGCCGGAAGACGGATTGGACCAAGTTCTACGGCTTCGGCGGCGGCATCGATCTCAACCTGACCAGGCGCTTCGGGCTGCGTATCCAGGCCGACCTGGTGCACGATCATCTGTTCAACGATCTGCTCAAGGACAGCCGCAACACCGTCCGCCTCTCCATCGGTCCGGCCGTCCAGTTCGGTAAGAACGTGCTTAAGTAGAGGCGGCCCGCCCCGCCGGCAGCTCGATCCGGAACGTGGTCCCGCGCCCCGGTTCGCTCTCCACCGAGATCTTTCCCCGGTGGTCCGCCACCACCGATTGCACAATCGCTAGGCCCAGTCCCGTTCCGTGCCGCTTGGTGGTGTAATAGGGCGTGAACAGCCGCTCGCATTCCTCTTCGGTCAGCCCCTGTCCTGTGTCCGAGACCTCCAGTTGCGCGCCCGTCTCCGTGCGCCGTGTTCGCAAGCGCAGCCGGCCGCCTTCCGGCATGGCGTCGATGGCGTTCAGAATCAGGTTGTGCAGCGCCCGCGTCACCTGTTCCGGATCCGCCTGTATCGCGCCCAGGTCCGGGTCGCACTCCACCTCCGCCTCGATCGCCGCCCGCTCTCCCGACCGCAACTGCGCCGCGAACAGCCGCACCGCACCGCGCACGATCTCGTTCAAATCCACCGCCTCCAACTGTGGCGCCGGCATCTTCGCGAAATCGCTGAACCGCCTCACAATGCTCTTCAGATTCGCCAATTCGGCCAGCAGCGTCGCCGCGCTTTCTCTAAAGATCTCGTCGAATTCGCCGGGTGCCTGCTCCTTGGCCCGTTGCAGCGTCTCGATGGTGATCTGCAAGGGGAACAGCGGGTTCTTCAGTTCGTGGGCCAGGCGGCGCGCCAGCTCGCGCCACGCCGCCACGCGCTCGGCTTGCAGTAGCCGGTCCCGCTGCCCGATCAACTCCTGGGTCATCGAATTGAAGGCCCGCGCCAGTTCTCCCAATTCGTCCCGCGACTCGACGCTCACCCGCGCGTTCCAGTTCCCCGCGGCCACTTCGCGAGCCCCGCGCGCCAGCTCTTCCACCGGCCCGGTCAGCCGCTCGGCCGCCCAGTAGCTCAGCCCGATCCCCAGCAGGATGCCGAACCCGGCGGCCAGCGCGCCTGCCCAGCGAATCCGCGCCGCCAGCGCCGCCAGTTCCCTCCTCGAGCTGCCTACCAGCAGCACGCCCAGCAGTTCGCCGTTTCGCCCGGCCAGCGGGATCGCCTGAAACGTCTCCGGACCATCCGGCCACTCGATTCTGCGGCTCATCTCGCGCCGCTCGCTGCGCACCTGCTCGATGAGCGCAGCCAGCCGTTCGGCTCCCTTCACCGGCCCCGCGGCATCCGTCAGCGCCTGCGCGGAAAAGCCCGGCTCGAAATTGTGATACAGCAATGCGCGCATTCCGGCCGGCAGCACCAGCGATCCCAAAAAATCGCGGTCCAGCCGGTAGCCTCCGGCCACGTACAGATCGTTTCCTCCGGCGTTCACCCGGCGCAGCGCGACCATCGCCAGCACCGTCTCCTCCGGCAGTTCTTCGCTCTTCAGGAACGCCTCATTCCCGTCCGCCGCCTCCTTCACCCATTCGGCCTGATACCCGAATCGCGCCGGCCACTGCGCCGAGGATACGATGGTGCCGTCCTGCGCCACCAACTCCAGAAGATCCAGCCCGTGGGCCGTAGCCAGCGCGCCGGCCTGATCCACGTAGGGCGCGTAGTCCGGCTCCGGATGGCTCAAAGCGATCGCCATGTCGAGCGTGGCCTGCGCCGCCGCGATCGCTTCCACGCTGCGCACCAGCTCCTCGCGCCGGCGCTCGAACTCGCGGCGGAACTGCGCCACCAGTGCCGCGCTGCGTCGGTCGTCGGCTTGTTCGAAGGCGTGCCGCGTCATGGTCGATACCACCCAGGTCGCGAGCGCGGCCGTCAGCACCACCGCCAGCGCGAAGGATATCAGCATGCGTGTACGAAACGTCACGGCTGCTCCGCGTCCAGCCACAAGTCTTCCAGGCGCCATTCCCCCGTCCTCAACAACCCCGGCGTCGCCCAGGCATGCAACCGCGGGCCGGCGCCGTAAATCTCCTCCACCACCGCTCGCTCGTCCGCATACAGCTTTTCCAGCGCGGGGCTGGCCGGATGCAATAGCTCCGGCAACCGCAGCGCCGCGCCAAGCTGTTCCAGCGCCTGCTCGGCCATTGGCGCGGCAATGCGCGCCCGCACCAGGATCGCATCGGCGTTCCCCGCCGGCGCCGGAGCAACCAGCCGGATTCCGGCCTCCCGAGCGTTCACCGCGATCCGCTCCGCCACCATCCGCGCCAGCCCGTCCGACGCGTCGTAGGCCAATGCGAGAGCCGGCCCGCCCGCCGCCAGTTCCTTCGCACGCGCCACATCGCGCGCCGTCGCAAACAGCGCCGCGTACCCGCTCAGCCATTGCGGCAACAGGCCCCCCGCCGCCTCGCCGCGCTTCTGCAAGAGCACCTTCAGGATCGCCGCCCGGTCAATCGAAAGCGCCAGCGCCTCCCGCAGCCGCGCGTTCTCCGCCGCCAGCCGCCCTTGCTCGAACTTCAGGGCCATTAGGATCACCGGCGCGGACGTCCGGATCTTGGCCCCGAACTGCTCCGCGCGCCGCACTTCGCCCGGCCCCAGTTCGACCAGCTCCGCCTTCGCCAGCTCCAGATCCGCCAGCCGCTGCTGCGCCGTGCCGCCCATCTCCATCGCCACCCCGTCCAGGAAAGGCCGGCCCCGCCAGTAATCCTCGTTGGCCGCCAGTACCGCCCTTCGTGCCTCCCACTGCGTCACGCGGAACGGCCCGGTCCCGGTGAGCGACCCGTCCGCGCTTTTCAGAAACACCGTCCGCCGCGCGTCCGCAAAATCCAGGAGCCGAGTGGGCGCGTCGCACAGCACCATCACCTCCCCGTCCGCCGCCGTGCTCAGCCAGCCGTTCCCGCCCAGCGCCGCCGCCACCGCCTCGGCCGTGAGCGGCGAGCCGTCCTGGAACTTCACGTTCGGCCGCAACCGGAACAGCCAGCGCCTGCCCGATGCATCGTGCCGCCAGGAGACCGCCAGCGCCGGCCGCACCTTCCCGCTCTCGTCCAGTTCGACCAGCGTCTCGAACGCCATTGGCCACTGGGCCGGCTCCAGCGCCCGCGCCTCCCGCACTTCCACGCGCAGTGTCCCCCCGTAGCGCGGCCGCCGCGCCCCCTTCGCGCCCGGCGCTACCGCCAGCAGGATGCTAGCGGCTGCAAGTAAGCGATAGGCGGAACGCCGCATATTGTCCCGTAGTCGGATCCCTCGAAATCGCCACCGCGCCCGCCGGTCCCGCTGGCCACAGCGCCGTCACCGGACCGTTGAACTCCAGTGGCCCACTGACGGCTGCCATCTGTCTCCCCGCGGTCTCGAACGCCTGCACCGCATCCGTTTCCGCCGCCTCCGCGGCTCGCGTCGCCAGCACCTGCCGCCCGCCTCCGCAGCCCGTCTCCACGGCCACGATGTCGCCGCCCCATCCGCCAAACGAACCCATTTTTCCACCCGCGGCGTCGATCCACCACGTTCGCCCATCCACGCCGGCCGCCAGCGTGTACTCTCCCACTCGCGCGGCCGAGTAGAACGGCGGTAGTTTCTCCTCCTCGAAGTAGTTCCGGCCTTTCTTGAGGAATCCCCCGCCGGGCCACGGTCCCTGGCTTTCGTTGCACTCGATCGCCGCCTCCGTCTGCATTTTGCCGTGGCAAACCAGCCCCGGCAGATAAGCCTGCCACGCGTCGCCCTCCATGGCCAGGCGGCCTCGCAAGTCGCGCGGCCACGCCTGTGGCGGCAGTTCGACGGCCCGCCGGCGCTCCCACCGGGCGTCCTTCCGGTCGTAGATCGCCACCTCGGCGGGCGTCAGCACCAGCAGCAGGTTATCCGCCGCCAGCGCGTCCAGGATCGGCTCCGCCTGCGCCAGAATGAGCTGCTTGTCGATCCCCAGCGGCGTTGCCGCCACGCGCTCCGGCGGCGCTACCGGCCCCACCATCGCCACCTCGCGCTTATCCCCGTGCCGTATCTCGGCGATCCAAACCCCGCCCTGCCAGTTCTCCGCGAGCGTCACCGCGACGCTGGCGTTCGCCTCCGCCGCCACCTTGAAACCGCCCGCCCGCAACTGGCTCTCGATCTCCCGCCGCAGGGCCGCCACTTCCGCCGGCGCCAGGGACGACGCGTTGCGCACCGTGAGCGCCACCGTCTCGCGCGCCTCCAGCGCCGCCGCGATCTTGCGCGCCAGTTCGCGCACGGAATCGTCTGGCGCCGCGGCCAGGCTCAGCATCAAAAGCAGACGTAGCACGAACCGTCATCGTATATCGCGCACCCCCGCCACCGCAAACACGATCCGGATCGCCAGGCGGGCGATCCACAGCGCCACGGTGAACGATCCGCCCGCCACCGCTCCGATTCCCACCAGAAACAGTACCGCGTCCATACTCACTCGCCTCCCTTCGCGGCTGGCGTCCCGGCGGCGGCAACCACAACCGTTGCGGGCTCCTTGGCCGCGCCGAAGATGCGCTCGATTTCCGCGTCGCGCTCCCCGTGCAATTCCACCACGTAGCCCACGCTCACCCGCTCGAACAAGTCCTCCACGTCCCGGTTCCGCATGCGTATGCACCCGTGCGAGGCCGCCCGCCCGATCGACCGCGGCCTGTTCGTGCCGTGTATCCCAAACCCCTTCAGGCTCAGCCCCATCCAGCGCGTGCCCAACGGATTGTTCTTCCCCGGACCCACCACCTTGCCCGGTGTGTACCAGGTCGGATTCGGGATGCGGGTAGCAATCGTGTACGTGCCGCTGGGGCTGGGGCTCACAGGCGCTCCCACCGCAGTTTCATAGACCTTCACCACGCGCTCGCCGTCCATCAACGCCAGCTTCCGGTCCGGGATGCTGACCACGATCCGGGCGCTCTCCAGCGCCTGCGCCCTGGCCGCCGCCACCAGGATTGCCACCGCCACCGCTCTCAATCTCGAATACCCTTGGCCGCGTTTCATGGCCAGCCGATATGCAGGCCGGTCGCCAGTGCACAAGTCATTGATTTATTGCTGTTTATCTACCGGGACGCGCGTGTCGTCCCGGACACGCCGTGTAAGCAGCCACACACGGTCTGTGGGGCGTCCACGCCCGCTCCCAACCTCCAGGTTCGGCCACAGCTCTACCGCTGTGCCGTCCCTGCTGCGCCGAAGGGGGATGGTCTGGCGAGCGGCGGGGCAACAAGCTGAACTCTCGCGGGCCGGCTGGCGGGCTTGGCCGCAGCCGCCGGCGGGGGCGCGGTTGCGGGCTTGGCGGCGGTGGCCGGCGGCGGACTTGGCTTCGCCGCTGGCTCCTTCTTCGGGGTTGCGGCCGGGGGCGCTGCCGCCGCTTGGCCCTTCGAGGGTGCGGGTGTGGCCGGGGCGGTTGCGGGCGCTGGGCTCGCCGCGGGACTTGGCGCTGGCGGCGTCTTTTCGTTCCCCGGCTCCAGTCCTTTTCCCGCGTTGCTCAGGATCACCACATCCACCCGCCGGTTCCGGGCGCGCCCCTCCTCCGTCTCATTCGGGCTGACCGGCATGTTGTCCGCGTAGCCCGCCACCGAAAGTTGCTTGTCGGATACCTCGAACCGCTCCGTCATCAGCGTCAGCATCGCGATTCCACGCGCCACCGACAGCTCCCAGTTGCTCCGGAAGTGCGAGTTGTGGATCGGTATCGAGTCGGTATGCCCCTCCAGCCGCACCGGATTAGTCACTTTCTTGATCTGCGCCGCGATCTTTTCGATGCTGCCGTAGCCTGCCAGCGCGATCGTGTCCTGCCCCGACGGGAAGAACGCCGTCTCCTTCAAGCTGATCACCAGTCCGCGCGCTTCCATGGTGAGTTGCACCTTGCCCGACTCGATCTCCTCGTGCAATTGCGTGGTCAGGAACAGCAGCGAGGGCATCAGTTCCACCATAAACTTGGGGTTTTCCGCGGCCGTCGGCTTGCTGTGCACTCCCCCAGGGCCATGGATCATCGCGTTGCCCTTTCCCAATGTGCCGGGCGTGCCCCCCAGGATGCTCGCAACCATGGCCGTGACTTTCCCTCCCTCCAGGGCCTTCTTCACCGCGTCCGACACCGCCTGCGCCTTCCCTTTATCGGCTTGCGAGCTGGCGAACATCACCACGAAGAACGCGAACAGCAGCGTGATGAAATCCGCGTACGAGAGCAGCCAGCGCTCGCTGTTGTCGTGGCTTGGCTGCTTCTTCTTGCGGGCCATTTCACTAGCCTTTCGCCGGCGCCGGCTTCGGCACTGGAGCGGCGCCCGCTGCCGGTTTGGCGGCGCCCGGCGCGGCCGCGGCCTTGGCCGCCTTCGGCTTCTTGGGCGCCGGACCGCCTTGCCCATAGGCCTCCAGCTTGAGCCGGATCAGTTTCGGATTCAGCCCCTCCACGATCCCCGAGACGCCCTCCAGGATCAGCTCCTTGACTTGCAACCCGCCTTGTGCGCGGGCTTTGATCTTGGTGCCCAGTGGCAGGAAGATGAGGTTCGCCGCCACCAGCCCATAGATGGTCGCCACGAAGGCCGTCGCGATGCCGCGTCCCACCTCGTCGATATTCGCCAGGTTCTTCATCACCTGGATCAGCCCGAGCACGGCGCCAATGATCCCCATGGTCGGCGAGTAGCCGCCCGCCGCTTCGAACACTTTGGCCGCCCCCTCCACCTGCTGCTCCTCCACGGTCATCTCCAGCTCCATCATCTTCCGGATCTCCTGCAGATCCGTCCCGTCCACCGCCAGGTTCAAAGCTTTGCGCAGGAAGGGGTCCTGCACCTGGTTGGCGTCCTGCTCCAGCGACACGATGCCGCTCTTGCGCGCCTTGCTCGCGTATCCGATCACTTCCTCGATGATCGCCTCCAAAGTCTGGCTCTTCTCCACAAATGCCGTCATCACCAATCGCAACGCCCGCATGATCACGCCGATGGGCGTGGTAATCAACACGGCCCCGATGGTCCCTCCGAATACGATCATCCCCGCCGTTGGCTGCAGGATTTCCTTGAGGCTGCCGCCCTCCAGCATCATTCCGCCCAGAATTCCGCTGGCGGCCAGCCCCATTCCGGCCAGCGTGGCCAGGTCGGGCTTGCCTCCTCCCGCCTTGGCGGGTTTCGCTCCTTTGGCTTTGGGATCGGGCGCTTTGGCTTTGGGATCCGGAGTTTTGGGCGTGGGATCGGCCATATGGGTTCTGGGCGGTTAGGCCTCGTCTTCCCCTGTTCGAGCCGGCGGTTCCGAAATGCGCGTGATCAGGCAGTGAGCATTCACTGTCCGCCGGAACTCCACGATCCGCTCCACCACTTCGTCCGCCGACTCCCGCACCATGAACTGATGCCCGTTGGTCAGCGTGACCACCGTGTCGGGCGTCATCTCCAGATGCTCGATGAGGTCCGGGTTGAGCATGAACAGGCCGTGATTTAAGCGAGTTAGGCGAATCATGGCCGCAGGTGTCCTCACTAGCCCATATCGGTTTGCGACCACTGAGTCTGACCCCGATCCTCACTCGCCTTCGGGCATCTTCCTGTCTCCCCGCGCCGCTATTACTTACCGCGCGCGAGTCGATGAGAAATCTGGAGGAGCCAATGACCGCGCTCTCGCCCGTGCATGATTCCGCCCTGCTCGCCGGAAGAATCCTGGACGCCTTCCGCTCCGGGGACCTCCCCGGCCTCGAGTTCGAGCTCCAGCGGGACCGTTCCGCGCCCCCCGATCTGCCCCCCGACACCGCCGAGCGCTGGGAACTGCTCGACGCGGTGGCCGGCCAGATGCACGCGACCCTCCAACGCCTGCGCCGGCGGTCCATCAGCGGCTTCGAGGGCGCCGAAGTTCACCTCCGTCTCCTGCGCCACCTGGCCGAGCGCCCCTCCGGCGCGCAGTGACAGCCGTCGGGCTACAGCCGCGCGCCGGACCGCTCGCTTCGAGGCAGCTTCGCGGCGGTCTTCCGGACCATGCAGGCGCGCTAGCATAGACAGCGGAGGCATTCATGAACTCGAAGCAGCTTGCCATCCTCCTTGTCGTGCCAGGCCTGTGCTGTGGAGCTCTACTGTTTGGGGCGGAACTGAAAGGTTCAGTCCAAGCCATCGACGGAGGAAAAGTCGGCACTGGCGAGGCGATTCTGCGCTCTTCCGGTTCCGGGCAACAAGCCGGCCGTTCCGTAATAGACCCATCGGGCGTTTACAGAGGGCGTCCCAAATCTAGTTGAAGGTCGGTAGGCGGCGGTTGGCGCCGATTCGATAGAATTCGGTTGCCAAACTCGAATCCGAAAGGAGCCTACCGCCGTGAAGAAACCATACCACATCGTGACC
>Ga0326727_10021863_pt1 | contig 12449 bp, 9 predicted proteins | sample MB2enrmetagenome_FD_207643 | JGI IMG/M metagenome (GOLD analysis project Ga0326727, IMG submission 207643) | Lab enriched peat soil microbial communities from McLean, Ithaca, NY, United States - MB29MY | ecosystem: Environmental > Terrestrial > Soil > Wetlands > Peat | place: USA: New York...
GATCAGGTGCGTGTCGAGGTATTCGAAAACCGGCGCTGGAAGCTGGCGGCGCGCGTCATCCGCCAGTGGCTGGATGCCAACCACGACGGCAAGCTCTCAAACGCCGAGAAGCGCAACGCCCGCATCGTGCTGTATGGCCATAGCTGGGGCGGGGCGGCGGTGGTTTCCCTAGCCCGCCAGCTACAGGAAGAAGGCATCCCGGTACTGCTCACGGTCCAGGTAGACAGCATCGCCAAACCGGGGCAAGACGATCGGGTGATTCCCGTGAACGTGGAGCAAGCGGCTAATTTCTATCAACCCCGCGGCCTGCTGCACGGCTGCTCCAAGATCACCGCTGCCGATCCTGCACGCACCCAGATCCTGGGGGATTTCCGTTTCACCTACAACAAACCGGCTTCCGCTTGTGCCGCTTATCCCTGGTACGATCGCCTGTTGTTTCCCAGCCACATCGCCATCGGTTGCGACCCGGGCGTCTGGTCGCAAGTGCAGACTTTGATCAGCGCGCACCTGTTCGCCGCGCCGGAGCAGGTTCCGTACAACGCCGCAAAGAACCAGGCGGCAAATGGCGCGGAAACCGGCCGACGGTAACACCCTAACTCAGCATTCAGCATTCAGCCAAGCAACACCCAACGCAGAGACGCAGCGCCGCAGAGAATTCGATGCCGGTGCGTGAGGATTCCATACTCAGTTTACTTACCGTCTCTCCGCATGTTCGTCGCCCATAACCCATCTACGTGCTCGGCTATCGAACGAGCCGCCCACCGACAAAATCCGCATCCCAATCCAAAATGTTAATCTTCTCCGCGGCTCTGCGTCTCTGCGCTGGGTGTTTTCTACGCCTTGGCTTTCTGGCCAAGTGCTGACTGCTGGGGTGAATGCTGTACTCGTTGCCATTACGCAGTTATAAAAATGCCCCATTGCTTTGAATACGCATTCATGATCTCATCTGGTGCTGCGGGGATCGACTTCGCGGCGGATTACAGCAACAAGCGGCAAGCTACAAGCCACAAGCCCAAAGCAGGACGATTAATCCTAGGCTCCCTCCAGCTTGCGGCTTGTTGCTTGTGGCTTCTTAAGGGAGCGCGATGAAGATTACGAGTGTTGAAGCAATGATCCTGCGGACGAAGATGGACAAGCCATTCACGTCTGCGCGGGGCTGGTGGTACAAGACCAAGAACGCCATGCTGGTGAAAGTCAGCACCGACGAAGGCATTGTGGGCTGGGGCGAGGCTTACGGCCCCGGGGAGATGACCAAGACTGCGGTTGAAACGCTGCTGTCGCCCATGGTCTGCGGCGCCGATCCGTTCGACGTCGATGTGCTATGGGAGAAGATGTATCAGCGGGTGGAGGACTACGATCCCCAGGGTTTCGGCGTGGCCGGCCTGAGCGCCATCGATATCGCACTCTGGGACATCATGGGCAAGGCCTTGCGCCGTCCGGTGTATCAACTGCTGGGAGGGGCGCATCGCAAGACGGTCCGGCCGTATGCCACCGGCCTCTACTTCATGAGCGAAGACGGCGATCACACCGCGCCTTCGGTCGAAGAAGCTCTCCTGTACAAAGCGCAGGGCTTCACCGGAGTCAAGATGAAGATCGCGCTGCCGCCGCGCGAAGAACTGAAGCGCGTCGAAAAGGTGCGCGCCGCCCTGGGCTCCGAGATCGAACTCATGGTGGACGCCAATCACTGCTACAACCTCAGCAACGCCCTGCTGCTGGGCCGCGAGTTCGAAAGGATGGGGCTGGCCTGGTTTGAGGAGCCGGTGTCGCCGCATAACCTCAATGCTTACGCCGACTTGCGCAGCAAGCTGAGCATCCCCCTGGCCGGCGGGGAGAACGCTTTCACCCGCTATGCCTTCAAGGAAATCATCGAGAAAAGAGCGATGGACATCATCCAGCCCGACGTCTGCTGCGCCGGCGGGTTGACCGAGACCAAGAAGATCGGTCACATGGCGGAAACTTACGGTATCGGCGTCATCCCGCATGTGTGGGGCTCGGCGGTGGGACTGTTTGCCGCACTCCACACCATGGCGGCGCTGCCTCCCGCTCCGCATAGCTGGCGTCCGGCGGCGATGTGGATGGAATACGAGCAGACCGAAAACCCGTTCCGCGATCACCTGGTGGCCGAGCAGATTTGCCAGAAGAACGGAATCGTCACCGTGCCCGAGGGCCCCGGGCTGGGCTTTACCATTAACGAAGACACTATCAAGCGGTACCGGATCGCGTAAGGTAAGACCATGACTATCAGAGCCGAACTGCTGCGGGACTTTTACTATCGCGCCCTGGTCGCGGTAGGCACAGGAACAGAAGAAGCGTCGATTACGGCGGATTCGCTGATTGACGCCGATCTCCACGGGCTGGAAACGCACGGCGCCTTCCGGATTCCCGCCTACGTGCGGGCCGCCAAAGAAGGGGCGCTCGACCCCAAAGGCAAGCCCCAGGTCGAGTGGCGCAAAGGCGCGATCTCGCTGATTAACGGCAATAACGGATGGGGACAACCCGCCGCCGAACTGGCCGTCAGCGAGGTCATCGCCAATGCCAGGAATAGTTGCCTGGGCGCTGCCGGGATTTACAACGGCAACCACATTGGCACCTGCGCTTACTACGCTCGCATTATGGCGCGCACAGGACTGGTGGGATTTGTGACCACCAATTCTCCGCCCAACATGCCTCCCACGGGCGCCGCGGAGGCCGTGCTCGGCACCAATCCCATTTGCTTTAGCGCGCCGGCAACCGGTGGCCGCGTGATCACCGTCGACATGGCCACATCGGTGGTTGCCAAGGGAAAAATCCTGCTCGCGGCGGAGCGCGGCGAGGCCATTCCCGAAGGCTGGGCGGTCGACAAAGAGGGCCATCCCACCACCGACTCCAAGGCCGCGCTGGGCGGCTACCTGCTTCCGGTCGGCGGCCCGAAAGGGTACGGGTTGGCGCTGTTCGCCGATATTTTCTCCGGTGTGCTTACCGGGGCGGAAGTGGCCAAGAATCTCAAGCCCATGTATGCGCCCAAAGTATTCAAGTCCGGCATCGGGGCATTCCTGTTCGGCATTGATACCGCTCCGTTTGGCGCCAGCGACGTGAGCTCGCGTATGGATAAGCTGATCGAGATGGTGGTCGGCGCCAAGCGTGCCGAGGGCGTGCAGAAAATCTATTTGCCCGGCGAAATCGAAGAATCTACTGCCGAGCGGCGGAAACGGGAAGGTATCCCGGTTAGCGCGGCGGTGCTGGCGAATCTCAATCAAGTTGCCGGCGAACTCGGCATCGCGCCGCTTTCGCCGGCGTAGTCATGTGGAGAAGGTGTGAAACAATGCAAAACGTCTTAACCGCAGAGTACGCAAAGGAGCGCAGAGGGAATCCATATCCATTGCTTTCATTGCCCTTGTTCCTCTGTGTACCTCCGCGTCCTTGAAGCCTGTCCTGAGCTTGTCGAAGGATGCTCAGCGGTGAAAAGGTTTTGGGTCGGTTTTTTCACGGCTTGGAGAAAGAATGGGGTTACCGTCATGAAGACTTTCTGGGGTTTCCCTCGCCCTGGCGGTGTGGCCGGAACCAGGAATTATGTTCTTGTCATCCCCGCCGGCAGACTTCTGAACATAGCCGCCACCCGGGTGGCCAATTACGTTTCCGGCACCCAAACGGTGATCACGGGCGGAGAAAACGGCCGGCACAAAAAGGATCGCGAACGGCTGGCGCGGGTGCTGACGGGACTGGCCCGGAATCCGAACACCTACGCGACCCTGGTACTGGGGGCGAAGAAGGATTTTGGCTACCGCGAAGTCGAACCCTATCGGCTGGCCCAGGAGATCGCCCAAGCCGGCAAACCGGTTAAGGTGCTGACCGTGGAGGAATCGGGCGGACTTAAGCGCCTGGTGGAAGACGCCATTGGAGTTGCCCGGCAGTTCGTCCACGAGGCCTCACGGGTGGTGCGCGAACCGGCGCCCATCGAGAAGCTCACCATCGGCGTGAAGTGCGGGCTGTCGGACGCCACCAGCGGCATCGCCGGGAATCCTTCTTTCGGCAAAGCCGCGGATCTGCTCATCGCCAACGGGGGCAGCGCCATTTTTTCCGAAACCGTCGAACTGATTGGCGCCGAACAGGACTTGGCCGCGCGCTGCGTCAACCCGTCCGATGCCCAACGTCTGCTGGCCATGGTGGCGGAAGTGGAAGAGGCGGCCAAACGGACGGGCGAAGACATTCGCGCCATCAATCCGTTGCCTTCCAACATTGCGGCCGGCCTGACCACGCTGGAAGAAAAATCGCTGGGGGCGGTGCGCAAGGCGGGAACGTCCCCCATCGTCAGCGTGCTGGAGTACGCCACCCAGCCGGCGAAAAAGGGATTGCACTTCATGGACGGCTGGCAATCGTCGTTTTCCCTCCCGATGAGTCTGGCCGCGGCCGGTTGCCTGATCTCCATCTACCAGCTAGGAGGCGACGACCTGCCGAGCCTCGATCCGCCGATGCTGGCGACCAACACCGGCGTGGTCGTTCCGCTGATGATGATTACCGGAAACCCGCGGACGGCGAAGAAGGCCGAAGACAGCATCGATTTTTCTTCCGGCGCGATCATCACCGGCGAATCGACCGTGCAGGCGATGGGCGAGGCGCTTTACTCGAAGATTGTCTCGGTGGCCTCCGGCGAACTCACCAAGGGCGAGACGATCCGCTATGCGGACACGTTGGAGCCGTATTACCTCGGCCCGGTGTTTTGAGTATTCCCACGGCTTACGCCGTGGGCTACGTCCTGGTCGCCCGCTCCGCGGGCTGAATATGGAAATTCAACGTCGCGCGCTGAGAGACGCGGCGAAGTAGGAGATTACTCATGTTCCATGCATTGCAGCTAGAGCCGGCCGACAACGTGGCCACGGTGGTGGCGGTGGTGGCCAAGAATACGCAACTGACCGTCCAGACGCCGGGCGCGCGAGCTCTGACTCTGGCGACCGTGGACGACATACCCTTCGGCCATAAAGTCGCCCTGCAGCCGCTCCGCAAGGGCGAAATCGTAGTGAAGTACGGCCGTCCCATCGGACGTGCCACCGCCGACATTCCGCAGGGCGGGTTGGTCGGCATTCATAACCTGGAAGGCATGCGTGGCCGTGGCGATCTTGTCCAGGAACGAGGCGCCGCGAAATGAAGACGACGTTTTTAGGTTTTCCGCGCCCCGGCGAAATGGCCGGCACCAGGAATTATGTATTGGTGATTCCCGCCGGCCGAGTTCTCAGTATTGCCGCTACTCGCGTCACCGACTACGTAACCGGCACGAAGACCGCGATCACCGGCGGCGGCGAAGTTGGCCATCACAAGCGGGACCGGGAACGGATTGCGCGGCTGCTGATCGGCTTTGCGAAGAATCCGAACACCTACGCCACCATCATCCTCGGTGCGCGCAAGGACTTTGGGTATCGCGAAGTGGAGCCCTACTCGCTGGCCCACGAAATTGCCAAGGCCGGCAAACCGGTCGAGGTGCTTACGGTGGAAGAGTCCGGCGGATTGGAACGCATGGTGGAGGAGGGCATTGCGCTGGCCCGCCGCTACGTGCACCAGGCCTCGCTGGTCAGGCGCGAGCCCGTCTCCGCCGACAAGCTCGCCATCGGGGTGAAGTGCGGCTGGTCGGACGCCACCAGCGGGATCGCCGGCAATCCCGCGTTCGGCAAGGCTGCGGACCTGCTGATCGCGGCCGGCGGCACGGTCATTTTTTCCGAGACCACCGAGCTCATCGGAACCGAGCAGGATATCGCCGAGCGTTGCGTGGATAAAGCCGATGCCAAGCGATTGCTCGCGATGGTATCTGAGATCGAGGAGGCCGCCAAGCGCACGGGAGAAGATATTCGGGCCATCAATCCGGTGCCCTCGAACATCGCCGCCGGGATCACCACTCTGGAAGAAAAATCTCTGGGAGCGGTGTTCAAAGCGGGCACTTCAAAAATTGTCGGCGTTCTGGAATATGCCACCCAGCCCACGAAGAAGGGCCTGCATTTCATGGACGGCTGGATGTCCGCTTTCTCGCTGCCCATGAGCCTGGCGGCGGCCGGCGCCCAAATATCCCTTTACCAATTGGGCGGCGAGGACCTGCCCAGCAACGATCCGCCCATGCTGGCGACCAACAACGCGGTGGTGTCGCCCCTGATGATGATTACCGGCAACCCGCGCACCGCCGGCAAGGCCGAACGCAGCATCGACTTTTCTTCCGGCGCGGTAATTACCGGAGAAGCGACCATCGACGCCGTGGGCGAAGCGCTGTACGCGAAAATCCTTTCCATCGCCTCCGGTGAGCTCACCAAGGGTGAAACCATTCGCTACTCCGACCCACTCGATCCCTACTTCCTGGGTCCTGTGTTCTGAGGAGGACATTATGAGGCTTATCAGTTTCTATGTCGGGCAGGAGATAAAACCCGGCGCACTGTTGGACCAGACAATCATTGACCTGAACGCCGCGGCAGCGACGTTTGGCCTGCGGGGTGTGAGCAGCGTGCGCGCCGCGCTAGACTCGCCGAATGGACGCTCCCGCATTGCCGCCATCCTGGCTGCCGCCAAAGGCAAGACCGGAGTCTGGGCGCTGGAGAGCTGCAGCGTCAGGCTGGCGCCGCCGATTCCCAACCCGTCCAAGATCCTGGGGGTGGCCCTCAACTACTACGACGCCTGCCAGCGCGGAAAAATTGAGATCCCCAAGTCGCTGAAGGTTTTTGCCAAGTTGCCGACCACCGTAATCGGCCCCCAGGACGCAATCGAACTTCCCGCCGGCCCCAAGGTCACTTATGAAGGAGAGCTTGGGGTGGTCATAGGGCGGCGGGGGCGAAACATCGCCGTTGCCAACGCCTGGGATTACGTCGCCGGCTACACCGTGGTGAACGATCTCACTGCAAACGATATCAGCAAGGAAGACGTGCAACTTCTGCGCGGCAAGAACTTCGATACCTTCTGCCCGTTTGGACCGGCACTGGTTACCCGGGATGAGGTTCCGGACCCATACCCGCTGCGCCTCAAGACTACGGTCAACGGAGCGGTCCGCCAGGATTCCACAGTGGGGCAATTGATTTTCAAGATCCCAGAGATAATTCATTACTTCGCTTCGTTTCTGACCTTAGAACCGGGTGATCTGATTGCCACGGGCACGCCCGCCGGCACGGCCTTGCAGCATGATCCTCCGGCTTTCCTGGCGGCGGGCGATGTGGTTACAGTTGCCGTCGAGGGGATCGGGGAGATCGCCAACAAGGTCATTCCGGCAACCCAGGGGGCCGCGGTAGGCCATTGAACACCTACCACAGAGACACAGAGCATCGGGTGATCCGGTGATCGCGTGATCCGGTGATCGAAAGACACGCAGCACATCAGTTTTTGGGTGGTTTGCCACCGCGTTTTGATTCGCCAATCGAATGATCGGTAGACCGGGAGAGCCAGGGTGCGTGTTTCAGATCACCCGATCGCCGGATCACCCGATCACCCGATGCTCTGTGTCTCTGTGGTGGGTGTCCCGTAAGGGGGGGATATGCACGGGTTGGGAATAGTGGTAGGCATTACCATGGCCTACATCGTAGGCACGACCCTGATCGGCATGTGGTCTCTGAAGTACGTCAAAGACACCACCACCTTCATGACGGCCAAGCATATGCTGGGGCCGTGGGTCATCGGCCTGCTGCTGATGAGCGAATTTGTAGGTCCCGGCACGTTCATCGGAGTTGCCGAGTCGGCTTATTCCAAAGGCATATTCTCCGGCCTGGCCCATATCTCGTTGTCGCTGGCTTTCTTCCTGTACGCCTTCCTGATGGCGCCCAAGTACAACGCCGCCGGAGAGTACACCATCTCCGGCATTCTGCAGAAACGCTATGGCCAGGGAACCCGCTGGATCGTATCCCTGGTGATGATCTACGCGTTGCTGGCGGTAAACGTAACTAACTTCACCGGCGGATCGGTGACCATTGCGACCCTGCTCAACGTCGACGTTAAGACGGCCAGCCTGATCCTGGCCAGCCTGATCGCCGCCATCGTCGCCACCGGCGGCCTGCGGGGAATCGGCATCTCGAACCTGTTCCACATTGTCGTCAAGTACATTGCCTTGGGGGCGCTCGGCGTAACCGCCTGGACGCTGTTGAAGGCAAATCCCGCCGCCCTGGCCCGCATTCCCGCCAGCCATTACTCAATCAAAGGTACCGGATGGTCGCTGCCGCTGGTATGGGCCCTGGGCAATATCGGAGCGGTATTTTCGACGCAGTATGTGGTCCAATCCATCAGCTCGTTGCGCGATCAGAAGGAGGCCTTCCGCGCCAGCCTGATTGCCAGTATCACCATCATCCCGACCGGAATTTTTGCGGCCTTCGCCGGATTCGCGGCGCGCGGGCTGTTTCCCAATATCAAGGCCGTGACTGCCGTGCCGGTGCTGATGAAGTCGATGACTCCGGTGTGGACGGGCATTGTCTCCGCCGGCGTCATCGCCAGCGCCTTCGTCGCGCTTTCTGCGTGCATCCTGGGGGCGACGGCGCTCTTCATCAAGGATTTCTACGTACCGCTGGTGAAGCCTACCGATCGCCACACCATAAAGGCTACCCGCATCGCGGCCATCGCCATCACCTTTGTGCAGTTGCCCTTTGTCTGGTACGTGCCGGCGCTTCTCTCGACGCTCTTCTTTTCCCGCGGGCTGCGCGCCTCGATCGGAGTTTTGGCGGTCTTCCTGTTCTACCTGCCAAAGATCGGCTCCGGCCGTGGCGTGGTGGGCGGGCTTCTCTGCACTATTGTCGGCACCACGATCTGGTATGTACTGGGAAATCCGTTCGGTATCGATAATCTCTATATCGCGATTACGATGCCGGCGCTTGGTCTGTTCATCGACCATCTGTGGAGCAAGCTGACGGCGCGGCCGAATCTGGCGCCGGCGCCGGCGGCCGCCAGCGCCCCCGAAAGCAGGATCAAGTCGTAACCATTTATCGGTGGGAGGGTCACCATGACGGATCTAACTTGTGATGTATTGGTGGTCGGTGGCGGGGTTGCCGGTATCGCGGCGGCTACCGCGGCTGGACGACAGGGCGCCAAGACCATTCTGATCGAAAGCAAAACCTTTATCGGCGGAGTGCCGGCAACCGGCTATTGTTTGCACAACTTCATCGCCAAGGGCGGCCGGCAAGTGGTTTTCGGCCTGGCGCAGGAGATGGTAGACCACCTGATCGAAATGGGAGGAGCGGTGGGGCATGTCCCTTACCAGGGATTCGTCTGTGCCGTGACCCCGGTGGACGGAGAAATGTTCCGCTTTCTCTCCAACCGGCTGCTGGATGAAGCGGGCGTGCAAATGATTGTCGGCATCATGGCGGTGGGCGCCGAAGTGGATGGCCAGGGCCGTATCCAAAGCGTGGCGGTGGCTACCAAGAGCGGCCTCAGCAAAATCCGCGCCAAGGTCTACGTCGACGCCAGCGGCGATGGTGATCTGGCCGTCTTTGCCGGCGCCAAGTACAGCAAGGGCGACGCCAAAACCGGCAAGATGCAGCCGGTTTCGATGATCATCCGGTGTTATGCCACCGACAACCAAACCATAGCGAAGGAAATCAGCGTGGTCGAGCCCGCCATGGCCAAACGCCGCGATTATCCCGATCCCATTCCGGTTTACTTCAACGGCCATTTTGGCCGGTGGAACGATTACGTTCTGGAGCAGGGTATCTTCCCCAACAAAGACCACAAGGTGTTCTTCAACACGGTGTGGCCGAACCATATCAACGTGAACACTTCGGCCGTAACCGGAATCGATGGGACGGATACCGTGGACTTGTCCCGCGGCACGGTGCAGCTCACCAAACAGATTTACAAGATCACCAGGTTCCTCCGGGAATCTGTCCCCGGCTTCAAAGAGGCCTACTTTGCTCCCTCCTCCTGGGCGCAGGTCCGCGAGACCCGGCGGATCAAGGGCCTGTATGAAATCAACGATCAGGACATCATCCAGGGTAAGAAGTGCGCGGATACGATCGGGAAGATCTGTTTCCCCGTGGACATTCACGATCCCGATACCGGACAGGCGCGGTTTCACGAGATCGGCGACGACGGAACCTGCGATATCCCCTTCCGCGCTTTGGTTCCGGAAGGCGTGGCCAACCTGGTGGTTGCCGGCCGCTGCATTTCCGCTTCCCAGTACGCACAAGGCGCCACGCGCAACCATGCCCCCTGCCTGGTCACAGGAGAGGCCGCCGGCGTAGCCGCTTCCCTGGCCGCGAAACGGAACTGTTCAATACCCGAGTTGGACATCCATCAACTCCAGCAGGCATTGCTGGCAAACAAGGTTTTCCTGGGAGAAAGTTTTTCTCCGGCAAAGTCCGCGCAACGGGCGAGATAACGAACACCTACCACAGAGGCACAGAGACACAGAGGAACTTTTCGAAGGATCGGGAACATCGGGTGATCTGGTGATCGGGTGATCGAAAACTGCGGTCTCGCTGGCGATTTTCTTTACACATGCAAAAACGCCAAATGCCGAGTCAGCCAAGGCTTTTGGTTCTCAGATCACCCGATCACCGGATCACCCGATGCTCTGTGCCTCTGTGGTGGATGTGGTTTTGAAGGAGCAGTGCTGTGGCCAATCTCATCATGATCGGTATCGCGCTTCTCTACGTACTCACCACGACGGTTATCGGTGTGTACATGAAGAAGCACTCGCGCACTTCGACGGGCTTTATGACAGGCGGCAAACAGTTTGGCGCCTTGGTCATTGGCGCGCTGATGATGTCCGAATTCATCGCGGTCGGCTCCACTGTGGGAACGGCGCAGACGGCCTTTCTGAAGGGAATTTCGGCGTCCTGGAACCTTTATTCCCTGATGCTTGCCTTCGTGGTCTTCGCGTTCTTCCTGGCGAAGAAGTTTCATGAGCGATCCGAGTACACAATTTCCGGCGCCATCGCCCGCAGCTACGGTCCCCAGGCAAAGATCATCACCTCGCTCATCATGACTTATGCCCTGGTGGTAGCCAACACCTCCACCTACGCTGGGGGCGCCGCCACGGTGGCGGTTTTGTTACACGTGCCGAAGGTGTTGGCCGTCGTCATTGTTGGCGTCGTATCGGTGATCTACGTTGCCGCTGGTGGCATGTCGGCCGTCGCCTACACCAATATGGCGCACGTGCTGGTGAAATACCTCGGGGTAATTATCTGCGTAGCTGTGGGATTGGGCACCTTGGGTGGAATGACGGGCTTGCGGATGCACGTCACGCCGCAGATGCTGAGCTGGACCGGCATCGGCTGGCCCACCATTATTGCCTGGACCATCGGCAATATGGGCGCCATCTTCTCCACGCAGTACATTATTCAGGCGGTAACCTCCACCCGCGACGAGCGTAAAGCGAAGCTGGCAAGCATCTGGGCTGGCCTGCTGATTGTTCCCATTGGATTCATGATTGCTTTGATTGGGGTGATGTCGAAGGCGATTTTCCCGGCGGCCCAATCGGCGCAGGCCTTCCCCATTCTTGTGACCCTCATGAATCCGTTTGTAGGTGGCCTGGTGGTGGCGGGATTGATTGCCGCGGTGTTTTCCGCGTCCTCGGCGGGCGCCCTGGCTTGTGCGGCGTTGTTGCTGAAAGACGTCTATCTGCCCTTCGTCAACCGGCAAGCCACCGAGCGGCAGTCGCTCCGGTTTTCGCGGGCGGCAACGGTAGTGATGGGCCTGCTGCCGATTCCTTTCGCCATTTTCGTTCCCCAGATCCTTAATACCATGTTCTTTGCCCGCGCCTTGCGGACCACGATTGCCGTAGTTGTAGTCCTGATGTTTTACGCTCCCAAGTTCAGCAGCGGGCGCGGGGCCTCGCTTGGCCTGGTCATCGCCGCCGCAGCCACTTCGTTTTGGTATTTGTCGGGTAATCCGTGGGGTGTGGACAGCATTTATATAGCCTGCGTCACGCCGGTGTTGGTGATGGCCATCGACCACTGGGCTTTCCGGCAGCGCCGGCTTTCGGATCAAACGTCAATGCCAGCATCGCGCGGGGCTTAGCTGGTGGTGCCGGCGTCCGGCCGGATCCTCGGTAAGCCCTGTTTTGTCCCGCTTCGCGGGATGGGATAGGACACCGGGCCCGAAGGCCCGCATTTAGCGAACATCTTGTCACCGGGCTTAAAGCCCTTTCAATTACCCACAACTCCGCGCTCCGCAAGCTGCGGAGGCTTGCGCCTGAAGTAGCGCGGCTCTCCAGAGCGGCGGGCCCTATTTGGTTCTCACATACACCCGCGGCCATCCAGACCGTCCCGCTTTCCTCGCGTTGTCCAAAATGTACTGGCCCCCCCTCGCAAATTCCGGCGCGTCCCTGATAGGGCCCGCCGCTCTGGAGAGCCGCGCTACCCTAGGCGGCGCGCAGATCCAGCCATGTGTTCATCAACCGCCGCCTGCCGGATTACAAATCATTACCTGAGAAGCCGTCCGTTCTGTGCTATAAGAACCTACAAAAACCACGTGGCGGAAGGAGTGAGCCCCGTAGCATACGAATGGCCGAAGATGCAGCCAGCCGG